>Ga0115012_10002481_pt1 | contig 10779 bp, 12 predicted proteins | sample TroAtlMetagenome_FD_88706 | JGI IMG/M metagenome (GOLD analysis project Ga0115012, IMG submission 88706) | Marine eukaryotic phytoplankton communities from Atlantic Ocean - Tropical Atlantic ANT10 Metagenome | ecosystem: Environmental > Aquatic > Marine > Oceanic | place: Tropical Atlantic...
GATATGGCTGGTCCAAGTCAGCAAGCCTACCTATAATCTTTACTGATTATAATAACGAAGGGCGCTCGAAAGAGCGCCCTTTTTTTTTGTTATATGAGATATAGGAATTATTGCCTTAATGTCTTAATCCAAGGTACTTTATGATCCCAGAAGAACTCGTCCATTAAATGTTCGTGTGTCGCTCTAATTGGATTAATATCCCAACCACCTCGTCTCACATATAGACATGCTACTGATAGAGCTTTCGGCTTAAATGTATCATTCAACCTAGTAAAAATAGTCTCACAAATCTCTTCATGAAAATGACATTCATCTCTAAAAGAGATAATATATTTTAACATCTCTTTATCTGACGGATATCTATTACCTTCAAGATTAATAAACACATCTCCCCAATCTGGTTGTGATGTAACACGACAATTACTCTTAAGTAATGATGACATTACTTTATATGGTTTATTCGTAGAATTCAAATGCTTAGTTTCTAACAAACCAGGTGTCTCACTATAAACATCTACATAGAAACTATCAGCATCAATTTCATCTGTATTTTCTAATCTAGAATAGTTAGAGTCATTGTAAGGGTTATCATTAGTAAACGATTCACTTGTTGTAAAGACTGTAACTCTTACATCTGTTTTGAGATAATTACTCAAATCTTTAGATGCTGTTTCTTCAATATTCCTTACTACTTTATCAAATGTATCACCCATCTTGGTCATATTAAATGTATTCCAATACAACTTCATTGACTTAGATTCAACAATATACTTACTATTTGCAGGATATACAACCTTTGCAACACCACAAACAGGTACACCATTAGTAGTTAATGCAGATACTTCATACCCGTTCCAAACATCACAACCAATAAATGGTAAGCTTTTATCTTTAATTTTTAAGTGCTTACGATTACTTGATCGTGGTTCTCTTACTAATAGGCTCGCATCATATTCAGATTTATACTGACTTGATTGACCTAAATGCTTACTAATATTTTTATTATCTAGTTTTGACATCTTCAATAATCTCTATCATTTTATTATATCTACTCTCCACACTACCTTCCAGTACATAAACATTAGGATACTTATCTATTATTAATTCTTCATATAGTTTAATAATTTCATTCCTAAAGCTTTTACTCATTGATCTTTCACCATCATTGATAAGAGGAACATCGTAAGGGTTCGTATAAAAAATACAATCATATCGTACTATATATCTTCCTAACGCATAACCAAACATCTTATCAATAAACTCATTTACTTTACCTTGAGTACGAAAATATCTCGTATAAATAAACCCATCTACAATACAGCGATCTAAGATAGTATTACTCTCTTTATCACTATATGTAAAAATGTTTTGTATATGATCAGCAAATATTGCTAATTGAGTATTATTATAATTCGACTCCTCATCATTTATTTCTAATCCAGTACGACGAATACGTCTTGTTACTTCATCAACTGATAGCCATTGCTGATTTTCTAAAAACCAACGCAATAGAGTAGTCTTCCCGCTACTTTGTGCTCCTGTAAAAGATACTAACATTATTTACCCCAGACATCATTATCGACTATCTGAGCAATTTTGCAATATAAACTCGAGTCTTTCCATGCATCAATAATAGGCTCATTAGCAGCATCAGAAACACGTTTCTTAATGACGAGATTAATGAGTCTCTGTACTTTATCATTAAGACGGAATACTAGTCCAGCTTTAGCAACAAGCCGTCCATCCTCTTTAGATAAGTCTTGACCTACTGAGATGTTACCAGTACCATAGTCATATTGCTTATTGATGAATAACTTATACTCTTCTTCGAGAAGATCCTTTAACATTTGACATGTTTGTGGATAATCAGTCTCGACTTCTGTTTTGATTTCATTGTAATCTTTCATTTAAAAAATTGATCCAAAGTTTTGTAGATTCCTCATGAAGACCCTCTTCAAGTTCCTTATAAGAATTAAATTTATTATCAATTATTGTATTTGCTACAATAGGACCATCATCGAGCTCGGGTGTTACTTTATGAATAACACACCCAACTCGATCATGTTTTGCTTCCCAAGCTTTCTTTTGAGGGTTAAATCCTTTTAATTCAGGATATATATCGATAGCTCCTGGGTGCCCGTTATATATATTTGATGCTTTGGTAAACCCACGTGGTAGTATTCTTAGATATCCATGCAATGTAACAAATGCATTTTCTTTCCATTTATCATTTAATATAGAAAAACCTAATGCATCAGCTGCGCGGAGATAATCTATATCTTTAGGCCACTTAGGTAATCGTACAAATGGCAGATCTCCTTGCGACTTCTTAAAAACTAAATTAATATTTACCCCTCGATCGTCTTGTTTATTTGTAACAATAAGATCAGGCCATCTCTTTATTTGTTTAGAGATTTTTGATATCTCAGATCCAGTTTGACTAAAAAAGGCTATCCACTTCATTTCCAATATTTTCTATTAATAATTCTCTTGAACTGACTAGTATTATACATAATACGTTCTACTGCATCTTCATCAGGTTCTGCGCCGATTAAATCTGCTAATAGAGTTGATGGTTTAATACTGAGACCAAAATCTCCATTATAGGTATGACCTAAAAGACCAGCAACTACAGGATTAGATGTATCAAGACTTCTAATATTATAGATATTATTATCTACGTACCATTTAAATTCTCTAGCAAGAGATGCTCCTAACAAGTGATGAGGTTTATTCCAGTCCCATATTCCTTCATCAATTAATCTCTTTACTAAATGCTGACGACCAGTCATTTGTCTTTTAAGTTTTGGATTTATATCTATCTTACCACTAATACCTGTTACTTGATACATACTTAGATCAAAACTTATAGCAATATAATCAGCAAACACTGACATAAACTTATAACATTCTACAATTTCAGTCCAGGTTTTACCTTGTACTGCTCCGATCTTCAATCCTGGTAAAGAATCTCCATATTTCTTATCCCATTCTTCCATTTTAGTCATCGTAGCCCATGAATCTTCTAAAACATCAGGCACAATATAATAATTAGGTTTAATTTTTTCACACCAACCTGCGTACTTTTTTTCATCAAAAGCTTGTTTGAGCTCGAATATAGAATTATCTAGAAGTATCTCCCCGTTTGGTACTTTAGTTCTATATTTTTCTAGAAACCATTCCTTATATTCATCTTCTTCTTCCATAAGATGAACTAAACAATATTGATAATCATTGTATTCTACAGATTCTGGTAGAAGAGCTATTGGTGATTCATGAGATACCTTAATCGTCATACAGCTATTATAGTAGTTTCACTATAAAGATCAAGTAATAAATAATTATATGGCTTTTAGTTTTGATACTTTGGTGACTGATCAAAAACAATCTGTAATAGATGTTGTAGATACGATCACTCCTACACAGGTAAAACAATTAGGCTCTGCATATAAAGAAGGTTTGAATGCTTCTCCTAAACAAGTAATAAATGAAACGTTAGGAGAGTTTACTGGTATTAATTTTAGTCAGACTGCAGGTATTGATGGACTAGGAGCTCAGGCTAAAAATTTTATTTCTGAACAAGGTGGTAATTTATTAATGCAATTAGAACAACAAATTCTTGGTTGTATTAATACTGCTATAAGAGATTTAATGAATAAATCTCCTGAATTAGATTTCCTAATAAACTTTGAAGATCGAATAAATCAAATGTTAGGTAGATTTAGAAATAAATTAGAAAGAAAAATAGATGAAGAGTTACGAAAGTTAACTTATCAAAAAATAAAAGTACAACAAATAGCTTTATTTAAACAAAGAATCAGATTAAAGATAAAAGATATATGTCCTGCGGCAACTCCAGCAAGTGTAGCTGAAGTACAGGACTTTAATAATAAGGTGAAAAACTTTATTAATAATCGCAAAGCAGATAATGCACCTGTTGACGTACAACCAACTTTACAAGCTAGCAAAATTTCTGAACCTAAAACCGAAACAAAGAGACAAATAGGTACAGCGCCTCAGGGAGTAAGTGAGAAGAGTAAAAAAGAATATAAAGATGAAAGAAACTCTCAAAGGATAGCTAAAGAAAGAGCAAAAGAATTACAAAATGAAGTTGTTGAAGAAACAAGTAAGCAATTACAGAGTCAAGATTCATTGACAATCGAAAAGATGATACCTACTACTGCTGATTTAGAAGTAGAGATGGGATTATCTACTGGGGTTGAAAGTATAAAAGTTAAAGTTCCACAAACTGGTTCTGGAGGAAATAATTATTAAAAATGAGTATTTTTGTTAATGCTACACCTGATTCTGATTTAGATCAATCAAACCAATATTTTGGCAACTATCTCGGTATAGTAGTTCAAAATAATGATCCTGATAAAGCAGGAAAAATTAAAGTATGGGTACCTCAAATATCCCCTACAGTGTATGATAATTGGGACAATAAAGATACAGCAAAGAGTTTTAAGTTTGTAGGTAAAAATATAGATAGTGATCTTACAGACATTATCGAAGACTTAAAAAAAGTACTACCGTGGGCTGAATGCGCGTCTCCTATTACTGGTAGTGCTGCTCCAGGTAGATATAATGCCTGGGAGCAAAAAGGTACAATTTCAGATTCAAATAGATTAGATACTTCCTACCCACAAGACATAGAAAGTAAATATAAACTTAATAGTGATGGTATAGGAGAAAAACCAGCGAGAAAATATGAAGTACATAAACTTAAAGTACCAGATGCTTTTGCTGATAAAGATAAAATCAAATTTAATAATGTAAATAAGTTTGCTTATAACTATGTACCAGAATCATATTCAAATAGTGCAAAGGGTAGCTTTAGTATACCTAATGTAGGTTCATATGTCTGGGTATTTTGTGTTGGAGGGGATGCTAATTCCTTAGTTTATTTTGCTACTACTCATGGGCAGGCTGAATGGCAATCAATTTATAAAAACTTTAATGAGGAAGGACAAGACTATCCTGGTTCATATGAAAATATCTCTAAAGATTTAGATCCTAATTATAATCATAATACTGAGACTTATAGAAACAAATACGTTATAAATCAAAAAGGCGGTACTATAGAAATAGTTAGTACCGATAATAGAGAGAAATTAAAATTCACTCACTATTCAGGTTCATTTAAAGAATTTAATAACGAAGTTAATATTGAATTAGCAACTAATAATAATCAAAAGCTAGTTAGAGGTGATGAATTCTTTACAGTCAATGGTACTAAAAATGATTATGTTGGTCGAGATTATGATCAAATTATTAATGGGGATTATTATAAGAAAATAGGTAACCTAAACTCTGATGTACAGAGTGGATGGCGCGACTTAATGGAAACTATTGCTGATGCAAAACAGTTATTTGAAATAGCGCGTGCTAATACTATTACAGATACTAATGATTTTATAAAAAAGACAAGCGCAAACCAAAACCGTTCTGGTCAATTTGGAGCTTGCCCGTTATGTAAAGAACCTACAACTCGAGATAAAATATGGGACAACAGTTATGCATTTACATCTGTAACTCAAAATTTTGATTATACAAGTACTGTTAGTAGCTTTAATCATTCTTCAGAAATCTCTTCTACAAATTCTGATACAATAAGTAAATTAATTGTACCTACCAACTCATCCAACTTTTTAGGTTCTGGTAGTTGTCCAGTTTGTGGAGGTACAGGAGAAAGTCCGTCAAGTTATAAAGGAGTATGGGACCCTCAAGATAAAGATGTTCTAATTATAGATAATTTTAGATTAAAAGTAAGAGAACTTATTGAATTAGAAAAACAATTTGGGTTAGGTGGTAGTGAAATAGTTAACATAACTAAACACAAAATAGAAAATATAGGATTAATATATAATGACTTTCCTTCTACTCGTATTGATGAAGTTGGTAAAATACATAACCACGAAGTTAAAGTATTTGCTAAAGGAATAGCTGTCACTAAAAAAGAATCTGCTCTTATTGAGTATGTACACGTAGATGATTTCCCTGGTGGAGATTTAACGCAGAACATTAGTAACAAATGGAATGTATTAGTAGGTAGTGGAGGAGTTAGTATTAAATCTACTGGTGGTGTTGACATAGGAGGTACTATAACAAACATAGCAGGTCAGCAAATTAATGTAGCTTCTGAATATGAGACTAATATATCATCTAAGAAAGTTACTATTGCTGCTGAAATGTTAACTCTTAGAAATAAAAACAATAAACAAGTTCTTGTAGATGGTAACTTAGGAGTGAGTCAGAATATAGTTGTAGGTGGTAGTATGCATGTAGAAGGTGAGTTGAGTGTACATCATATAACTGCTCCTGTAGAAATACAAGAGACAGAACCTATAGAAGTTTTTAGTAAATTGTTATCTGGTCTTGAATTTAAGGCAACTATTAGTGGCCACACTAAAGAAGGTCAAGATGGGAAGAAAAACGGAGATTGTACAATAACCTTGAAAGAAGATAGTAACGAGGATTTAGTTAAAGCGTATCCTCATACACATCCATTCAAGAATGTACCTCTTAAGTTAATGAAAGACAAAGACGAGGTACGTAAGGTGGCTGCTAAACAAACTGATCACCAAGGTCGTACATCTGCAATACCAGTTGTACATGAAAAGAAAACCGTTGAGACTGGTCCCACCGGTTAACTAAAATTAATGTTAGTAGTTTAAGCTACTTTAACATCAATTACTTTAGCTTCTTTACGAGCTTTCCGAGGAATAGCGATACTAAGTACTCCTTCTGAGATAGTAGCATCAAGCTCCGCACAATTCATCTCATTACTTGGATGAAATGAGCGAGTATATGTTTCTTCTTTTGAACCAGTTTTTGTTGTAATAGTTCTTTTTGCTTCAACATATACGTTGTTAGATTCCTCAGAGTAAGTAACTTTGAGGTTTTCTTTCTTCACACCTGGAAGATCAATTTCAATACGAGCACCATCTTCACTTTCATTAAAACGAATATTATCGTTTGAAAAGGAAGCTGGAGGTACAAAGTTATCTCCAAATGTAGTGTTGAATAAGTCAACGACTGGACTGACCGACCCTGTCCGAGGGCTTGTTGTTAAGTAATTAAATAAGTTAGACATAACGTAAGTATTTATACGCTATACCGTAGAGAATGCAACATTAAAGTACACGCTCAGTCTTCTTACCTGTTTTTACATTAAGAATAGTAAGCTTTTTATATGTGCCTATCTTTAGAGTTATAGTAACTGTATCCCCAGACATAACAGGTTGTGATACAATTTTACCTGGAAGTCTATATAATTTAATGACGTTACCTTTTACTGTATCTCTAACTTCAAGCTTTACTGAGCTTCCTTGTTCCGTAGCAACAGCATAATATGTGTCATTTTTGTTCATTATAATTATTTAATAATAGCTGTATTATTGTGTTTGTTATATTAAATATTTTATATGGCAGAGGTAAAAAAGGCTAGATTATTTTTACGTAGAGGAACCGATACTGATAGAAAAACAACTACTTTATGTCAAGGTGAACTCGGTTATTCTACTGATGCTTTCAGAGTTTTTATAGGTGACGGATCAACTGCAGGTGGTAAAACTGTAGGTAATCATATTTATGTTAGCGCTGGAGCACATTTTCATACTGACCTTACAGAAGCCTCAGGGTCTGGACGTGCTCACAAAGGAGACATAGCTGTATTCCCTGGTCAAAGTTATAATAATGCAGCAGGTACTAGCGTAACTCCTAGTAAGAGTGCTTCAACAGTAATGATTTTAACTGCTGATGTTACAGCTACAGGTAGTGAAGCAGCGACTCCTGGTAGTTGGGTAGCATTAAACTCTGGTATACCTTTTGGTAATATAGATGTTTTTGATGATGATATTTCTGGTGACAAGGTTCATGGTGGAACGATATCTGGCCCACTTACTTTATCAGGAGGTAAAATTAATATTGGAGGAAATGGTCCTTGAGAAGATTTAGTTCTATCTGGTACCTATTTAAGTGCTGCTACCTTACCAACTAATGATTTAGTTTTCCCATTAGGTCTAACGAGTGGTGCTCAACTCACATGTGTTAATTCTATTTTAGATTTTGGTGATACAGTAACAACAAGTACCTTAGGTAATGCTGGTGGTTACGTACATGCTAATCCAACATCTGTTAGTAATCACATTTCTGCATATGGTGTTGGTACTACTGCATATGTATTTTCTTCTACTGCGACTCAACAAGCCTCTGGTACTCCAGCAGTTCATAATAACTCAACCAATGGTATTAATGTTTTTACAGATTATATTCAATCTGGAGGCGCATATGCAACCGGAAGTGGTACCCCGTTAATACCTGACGAGTGGGCTTATACAGTAACAAACGTATCTGGCAAATGCGGTATACTTGAAGTAGCGTTTGATCAAACTGCATTCCGTAATGCAACAAACACTAGTGTAAATTTTTCTGCTATAAGAGAGTTTTACTTCTCAGTCTATATGAAACATCATGATGATGCTGCTAGTTTTGTAGGTCATCATAACCACTTAACTGATACTAATCAAATACTATGCTGGAGTGGTAGTTCGATTTCTTCCGGTAAAATGAGACAAGTACCCGCTATCCATCATATAACTGTTCCGAATACATATAGTACAACTGATAACTCTAATCAGCATGCCTTAGTACTACATTTAGGTATAGCAGCAACTGGTGAACTAGGTGTTGTGTTTACAGGACTACGTGTTAATACGAGTTAGGATTCCCAGGGAAATACAATCCATTCATCATTATTAAACTCCTTTACAGTAAAATTAGGTTTTATTGTAGTTTTAGGCTTGAAATAAAGAGTGGCATATAACCAGCAATCGCTTTTATCTTCCCTCTCCCAATTTATTATAGTATCCATTTCTTTTACTTCCCGTAATGTAAGACCAGTATCGGCTAAATCATCAACAATAAGAACTTTATCTTCTTTTTTGAGATCTATCCAACTTGGAAAACTAATTACTTTGACTATATCTTCAGTTGAATGGGCACCATCACGAGGTTTATCTTCTTGATAAGATTTTAAATTAGCAGATAATAATTTATCTACTTTTAAATATTTCGCTAATAGAGTAGCTGGAATCATACCACCATTAGCAATCCCGATAATACAGGAAAAATTAATATCAGATAATTTTTCTGCTAATAGCTTACAGTCTTCTTGTATATTTTCCCAAGTTAAAAATGTTTTCTGGCTCATATATCGACTATCATCTCTTTACCGATATATTTTACAAGTTCTTTTAATTTATCAAGTACTTTTTGTTTTTCGGTTTCAGACATGGTTTTCGACTCTTTATATAGTTGAAGAATGAGATCTGGTGTTATCTTATGTCTAGATTGTTTCTTTACTCCCCTTGGCATTATAAATATTTACAATTGTCCTTTGAACTTCAATCTGTTAAATCAAGGTTTATTTGTTAAATAATTAATAATGGCTAGTTCAATATATAGTGAAGTTACGGCTTCTCCTTTTAAGAGAGATAGAGTTTTAAATAAACTTAATATTGCTCGAAACGACCTCCCATACAACGTTGACGATATAACTATTAGTCATAACGACTTTGCTATAGCAGATGTATATAATGATAGTTTACGCAAAGTGTATAGTAACTATTTGTTTCTTATAGCTAATGCAGAAATACATAGTAATTTTATACCGGTCTCTGCAGCTCCAAACTATATGTCGATGAACAATAGTGGGGTAATGTTATTATCATCTATTGATGATACTCCGAACAACAATTCTACATCAACTGCTTTATCAAGTTTAGAAGAGACATTTGTTATTAATCAAACTGATAATAACGGAAAACTTTTATTTTTTAATTATAGTAAAGATAACTCAGTTATTTTTGAAACTGATGAAGGTATGGGTACAGTTACTGCTTTATTAACTGGTAATGAAGTAGAATTTAATAAAACATTTAAATTTAAAAATGTTGTAAGTGTTGATACAAAAGATAACTTTTTATTTGTTTTAGATAAAGGAGCAAACACAGTTTACAAATTTGATATTACTGGTTTAGTTTCTGATGATCCAGGGTTAAAACGGACTGGTTTAAATGATACAAAACGACCTGGTAGATACTTATTAAAAACTATAGGCGGAGATGGTAATAGTCAAACTAAAAACAAACTATCTAACCCTAACGGTTTATCAGTTTATAAAGATAAAATATATATTTTAGATAACGGACATAATAGTATAAAAGTTTTTGATATTGATTTTAATTTCTTACAGGAATTAAGTTTACCTAATTTGTTTAATAATCCTAACTATGGAGAGATTGTATCAATTGTAGTAGATCAATATTCAAACTCAGATCCTAATTTCGCGCGAGGTTATATATTATCATCTAAAGGTAAAATATTTGAATATGACATTGATAACAATAAAATTAACATTACAAATAGTTTATATGATTATTATGATACTAGACTACAAATACTTTCTTCTTTAGATATTTCTAATTCTTTTAGAAAGATTGTCAATAGTAAAGTTAATAAAGATATTTTGTATATTAATAATAGTGGTAGATTATACAAGTATTATAAAACTAATTTTAAGGAGTATATAGGGGAATTTAATTTAAGTGAATATGTTTCTTTATCTGTAATCGGAACCGATCCAGGGCATTATGAAATTTTATCATTTGATACAACTACGCGAAGTAATAAAGAATATATCACAATTACAACTGCAACTTATCGAGATAAAGAAGTAGTAAATTATATTTTTATTGACGATCATTCAACTACAAA
>Ga0115012_10002483_pt1 | contig 10777 bp, 9 predicted proteins | sample TroAtlMetagenome_FD_88706 | JGI IMG/M metagenome (GOLD analysis project Ga0115012, IMG submission 88706) | Marine eukaryotic phytoplankton communities from Atlantic Ocean - Tropical Atlantic ANT10 Metagenome | ecosystem: Environmental > Aquatic > Marine > Oceanic | place: Tropical Atlantic Ocean...
CGGGGCAGATACACTTTCTAGAACAATTGATCATTCAGATAGAGATTCAATGATTTTTGCAGATGGAGCTGGTGCAGCAATTATAGAAGAAACATCAGATACTGGTGGAATACTTTCACATAAAACCATCACTAAAGCTGGAAAAGAAGCTTTATATCTTTTTTGTGATAAATCCTATGATCCTAATAACAAGAAAAAAATAAAGCATATTAAAATGAATGGCAGGAAAGTTTATGAGTTTGCAATATCAAATATTCCAACTGCACTTAAAACATGCCTTGAAGAAAGTGGGAAAAATATTGATGATGTAAAGAAAATATTTTTACATCAAGCTAATGAAAAACTTGATGAAGCTGTTTTAAAATATTTTTATAAACAATTCGATAAAAAAATACCTGAAAATATTATGCCAATAAGTGTTGATGTTTTTGGCAACTCCTCAGTCGCGACAATACCCACTCTTTATGATGTTGTATTAAAAACCAATTTTAAAGAACACAAAATAAGTAAAGGTGATATTATTTTATTTGCTAGTGTTGGTGCAGGAATGAACATCAATGCTATAACCTATCAATTATAAAATGAAATTTTTACATGATATAGGGAAGTATTTTTTAATGATAAAAATTTCCTTTAGCAAATCTTGTAAAAGAGAAATTATATATAAACAAGTTTTCAAAGAAATTAATGACCTTGTTTTAGATTCAATTCAAATTGTATCAATTTTATCCTTTTTTATTGGTGGTGTAGTTTCGATTCAAATGGCCCTTAGTTTAGAAAACCCTCTTCTTTCTAAAACATTAATTGGTTATGCTACTAGAGAATCAGTTATTTTAGAATTTGCACCAACTTTTATTTCAATTATTATGGCAGGTAAGGTTGGATCTTACATCACCTCTAGCATAGGTACAATGAGAGTTACAGAACAAATTGATGCCTTAGAAGTAATGGGTATAAACTCCCTTAATTATCTCGTTTTTCCAAAAATTATAGCAATGTTACTTTATCCATTCGTAATCACAATCTCAATGTTTTTAGGAATAGTTGGAGGATTATTAGCTATTTCCCTAACTGGTGTACCAAGTGAAGCCTATATCCAAGGCATCCAAATGGACTTTGATTCTTATCATGTTACATATTCCTACATAAAAACACTTGTTTTTGCATTTGTTTTAGCAACAGTTCCATCTTATCATGGATATTACATGAAAGGTGGAGCACTTGATGTTGGTAAGGCTAGCACAAAATCATTTTATTGGACATCAATAATAATTATTATTTTAAACTACATAATAACTCAACTTTTATTAGCATAGATGATCGAAGTTAATAACATATTTAAATCATTTGACAGCTCTGAAGTCTTGAAAGAAATTGATACAATTTTTTATAGAGGAAAAACAAACTTGATCATTGGTCAAAGCGGATCTGGAAAAACTGTTTTACTTAAATGTCTTCTGGGTCTATATGAATTTGATACAGGTGAAATAATTTATGACGGAGTATCATCTAAAAATATGAGTAATGACGAAAAGTTAGAAATAAGTCGACAAATGGGTATGGTCTTTCAAGGTAGCGCATTATTTGATTCCATGAATGTTCTTGAAAATGTTAGGTTTCCTTTAGACATGTTAACTAAAATTAAGGAAGATGAAAAAAATTCAAGAGCAATGAAGTTTATTGAAAGAGTGAATCTTAAGGACGCAGTAAACAAGCTGCCATCAGAATTGTCAGGTGGTATGCAGAAAAGAGTTGCCATTGCAAGAGCAATAGTTTTGAATCCAAAATACCTATTTTGTGATGAACCAAACTCTGGTCTTGATCCCAAAACGGCAATTGTTATAGACCAATTAATTCAAGAGATAACTAAGGAGTATAATATTACTACAGTTATAAATTCTCACGACATGAATTCAGTAATTGAAATTGGAGAAAATATTGTTTTTCTCAAAGAAGGATACAAAATATGGCAGGGTACAAACAAAGAAATTTTAAAATCCAAAAACAGAGAGGTTGAAGATTTTGTCTACTCATCAGAACTTTTAAAAAAACTTAGAAGTTAAATGTCTAATCAGTATTACTTCTAATCTCAAAAAAATCATTTTCAAGTTGAAACTTTAACCAATTTCTAACATTTTCATTAAGTTTTAGTTTTTCTTCATTTTCTAATTCCTTATTCCATCTCAAATTAAAAACTAATACGGTATCTGTTTTATTGAAATCAGTTTTAATTGTTTCAAAGACCTCAAATTCATTTAGGTCAGGATATATAATTTTAATTTCTTTAGCCAATGACTTAAAAATTAATTTTTCTCTACTTAAATTTTCTAAGTCATTTAACTTCTGATTAAGTTTATTTATTTCATTGGTTTTGGAAACTAATTCCAATGAATCTCTTTTTCTTAATTCATTTATGAATTTGTTAGAGTTTGACAAACTACTATCATTCTGTATAAATTCAAGCTTGACATTTTTTAATTCGCTATAGTTTTTGATTTTATTATTTAAAAAATTAATGGTTTCCTGGCTTAAAGGTTTTTGACCATATGTATTAATAATTATTGATGAATTACCATCATTATATATACGTTGTGCAGTATTTTTTAAAAAATCATAGTTAGGAAGACCAATTAGTTCATTTTCTAAAAACTCATTAGCTTGGGAATCAAACTGACTTTTATTTAAAACTCCATTGAAAGTCATCATTGATGGAACAAGAATAAGAAGAGACACAACACTTACAAGTCTATTTATTAAACTTCTTCTAGTTGAATTAGCATAATTAATTAATGGAAATCTTAAAATCTTTAAAACTAAATATGATGCTAGTATTATATACATACTATTGATAGTAAATAAATACAATGCACTCAAAGCTAGTTTATAATCTTGCTCAGCAAAATAGAAACCTGCCGTACATAGAGGCGGCATCAAGGCTGTAGCTATAGCTACACCAAAAATAGCTGAACTAATATTTTCCTTTTTTGTTTTAGCTATTATCAAAGCTAAACCACCAAAAAAGGCAATTAAAACATCTCTTATATCAGGATTTGTTCTAGATAATAATTCTGAAGATTCCTCACGTAATGGAAAAACTAAAAAAAAGATGTAAGCAGTAATAACACTTAAAACAACCATTACTATAAAGTTTATGAAAGAGTTTTTCAGGGTTATTATATCATTCGTAGCTATGGAAAACCCAAGTCCAAGAATAGGTCCTAAAAGTGGAGAAATTAACATAGCACCAATTACTACTGGTGTTGAATTTGCATTTAAACCTACAGATGCAATCAGAATTGAACATATAAGAATCCAAGCAGTTGTTCCTTTCATAGATATATCTGCTTTAATTGCATTTACAGTAGAGTTTTTATCTACATCTTTATGAAAGCTTAGAATACTTTTTAAAAAAATTATAATTCCACTTAATAAACCCTCTGCATTTTTTTTAATGTCGGGTTGTGCAGAATTTTCGTTAAAATCAAATTTTGTTTCCAATATTTATTTAATTTCTTTTAGCCCAGTTAAATCTGATGAACTCCTAATTTTATCTCCCAAACCATCAATTATTTTAATATTATTTTCTTTACACACTTTTGATTCAGGGATTTCGTAGTTTTTTCTATCTCCACCATTGGCAAAGACATCTGGATTTACTGTCTTTAATGATTTACAGACAGTTTTATCATTATCAATGGATAAAAAAACCTCATCAACAGCTTTAATATTTTTTATAATTAAAACCCTATCGTTCTCATCCATAAAATATTTTCCTTTTTTTAGAGCACATTGTTTATTGTTATTTACAATTACAATTAACCAATCACCTAATTTTTTTGCATTATTTATGTATTCAATATGACCAACATGAATCGGGTCAAAATATCCACTAATAGCAATTTTTTTCATATTAATTCGACTTTAGCATGAGGAAGAAACAAATATTTTTTTCCACTATCATTATCAATACAAAGATACCTTTTTCTTCTTTTTTCAATTTTTTTATAAAGTTTATCGTTGCTGTATCTAAAAATATTACCAATATCAATATCTTCTAGATAAGTATAATTATAACTATCATTATCATATTTATTAAGCTCTATTTCTAAAGGACTATCATATGAAAATGATGATTTTGGATTTTTCATGTGAGCCTGAATTAAAATCTGGAGGTCATTAGGAAATATATTTTTATCTAAAATAGGTTGCAATAGCTTTTTAAACTCGTTTTTCCATATTTTGCCATGCGGGGTTGTTCTAATATGTTTTCTATGTACATTAAAATGTGCAAGTTCATGGATTAAAACAAGTAGAAATCTGTACTTGTTTTCAATGTGATTGATGGTAATAATATCTATATTATTAGACTTTCTAAAATCTCCATGTTTCGTTCTTCTTTTAGGAACTGTTTTGATTATAAGATCTTGACCATTAATCAAACTTTTTACATAATCATTAACTTCATTTGGAACTAATGATAAAATATCATTCATGGATTTGTGGATGAGACTGGAATAACTTTTCCATTAAAAACATTAGATGCTGTATTAGCAAAATTAAAGATATAAGATGCCATTTCTTCAGGGTTTACTTGAGCATCATATCCTGGAAAAGCTTCTTTTAACATAGGTGTATTAACTGATCCTAAAGATAGAGAGTTGAATTTAGGCCCGTTTTCTTTAAACTCTTCGGCAAGGACCTCAGTTAAAATATTTAAAGCTCCTTTGCTAGATGAATAAGCAGTTAAACCTGGAAATTTAGAGCTTCCAATTAATCCTCCAACACTACTAATATTCACAACGTGTGAATCTTTCTTAAAAAATGGCAATAGTTTTTGAGTTAAATTAACAACACCAAACAAGTTTACATCAAATAAGGAATAAAAATCCTTTTTTGTGAGGTCTTTAAATGATTTATTTATGAGTTTTCCTGCATTGTTTATAAGAATATCAACAGTTTTATATTCCTTTTCAATAATATTAACCAAGTTACCAATTGATTTATCACTAGTTATATCAAACTTTATGTGTCTTATTCCGATTAATGATTTCAAAGGTAAGTCTGACCTTGATAATGAAATTACATTAAAACCTTCGTTTGAATATATTTTAACTAACTCCAGTCCAATACCAGAACTTGTTCCTGTAATTATTACATTTTTCATTAAACTAATATTGTAACAGGATTTTCAATAAATCCTTTTAATGTTTGTAGAAATAATGAACCGGTCACACCATCAACAGATCTATGATCACAAGCTAATGTAACCTTCATTGTATTACTTACTACAACTTTATCCTTTATAACCACTGGTTTTTTTACAATACTACCAACGGACAATATTGCAGAATTTGGATGGTTAATAATGGAAGTGAATTCCTGTATTCCAAACATACCTAGATTTGATACTGTAAAAGTACTTCCTTCAATTTCGTCAGGTCTTAATTTTTTTGATTTAGCTCTAACAGCATAATCTCTCACCATAGTATTTATTGAATGTAGAGATTCCTGATCTGCAAATTTAATTACTGGAACAACAAGACCATCTTCAACGCCAACAGCAACACCAATATGAACATGGTGATTAAGTCTAATGGCAGTTTCCATCCATTGTGAATTTACTTGTGGATGTTTTTTTAATGCTGCACTGCAAGCTTTAATAACAATATCATTGAAAGATATTTTTGTGTCAGGAATTGAATTGTATTGTTCTCTAAAAGCAATTGCATTATCCATATTAAATTCAACACCTAAGTAATAATGAGGTGCTGAGAATTTTGACTGAGATAATCTTTTAGCTATTGCATTTCTCATTGTCGAATTTTGAACATCCTCGAAAGACTCTTCACCAACAACCAATTTTTTTACAGGAGCTACAGGTTTATTTTCTTGTTTTGGTTCAATTTCTTTATCGCCTGAAATAACGGATTCTTGAAGTGATTTATGATCAAAATTATCTAAATCACTTTTTACAATTCTACCATTATCTCCAGATCCTTTAATTGTAGATAGATCTATATCTTTTTCTGCAGCAATTTTTTTAGCAAGAGGAGAAGCTAAAATTCTAGAGTCTATTAGACCATCATTTTTAACTTTAAGATTTTGATCTGGTATTCCTTCATCAAATTTTTCATTCTCTAAAATATTTTCAACAACTGTTTCCTTAAGTATTTCTGAATTTTGATTATTATCGTAATTTTTTAATAGATCATCAACATTAACATCGGAATCAGAAATTATAGCTATTAAATCATCAACCTTAACCGTCTCTCCTTCCTGAACTCCAATATGAACTAGCTTTCCAGTGTAAAATGATTCAAATTCCATAGTTGCTTTATCAGTTTCAATTTCAGCTAAAATATCACCTTCAGAAACTTCATCGCCTACTTTTTTTAACCATATTGAAATAGTACCCTCTTCCATCGTATCACTAAGCCTTGGCATCTTAATGTATTCAATGTTTGCATTTTCACTATCCAAAACACCTTCTTGATTTACAGACTCAGTTTGGCTTTCTTCATTTTGTTCAACATTTTCTTCGATTTTTTCTTGTTGATTTATTTGATCAACCAAATCAAGTTGAGAATTTTGACTGTCATCTTTTTGAAGGTCAAGCAAATTTGAAATATCTTCATTTTCGTCACCAATAATACATAGAACTGAATCAACATTCGCTGCTACACCCTCTTCAATAGCTATATGAAGTAGTGTTCCTTCATAAAATGATTCAAACTCCATTGTAGCCTTATCAGTTTCAATTTCAGCAAGTATATCTCCTTCTGAAACTTTATCACCTACTTTTTTTAACCATTGAGCGACTACACCCTCTTCCATGGTATCGCTAAGTCTGGGCATTTTTATTATATCAGCCATTTATTCAGGTTTATGTTTTAGGAATGGGTAATTTTGTTGCTCATAAACAGAATCATACATAATATTTTTTTCTGGATATGGAGATTCATCAGCAAACTTTTCACAATCTGTTACCAACTGTTTAACTCTTGCATCAATTTCTAAAATATCATTTGGTGATGCATAATTATTTTGTATTATAATTTCTTTGACTTGACTGATTGGATCAATCTTTCTATACTCCTCAACTTCTTCTTTTGTTCTATATTTTTGGGCGTCAGACATTGAATGACCTCTATATCTATAAGTTTTCATTTCTAAAAGTGTGGGGCCATTTTTAGATCTTGCTCTGTCAATCGCTTCATCTAATGCTTCAGCTACTTTAACAGGATTCATACCATCAACAGGTCCGCAAGGCATTTCATAGCCTAATCCAAGCTTCCAAATATCAGTGTGGTTTGAAGTTCTTTTTACAGATGTACCCATAGCATAACCATTATTTTCAACTACAAAAACAACGGGTAAATTCCATAGCATTGCTAAATTTAATGTTTCATGAAAAGAGCCTTGACGAACAGCTCCATCACCCATAAAGCACAAAGTAACAGCTCCCCTGTTAAAATATTTGTCTCCAAAGGCCATACCTGCACCTAATGGAATCTGTCCTCCTACAATACCATGACCACCATGAAAACGATGTTCCTTGGAAAAAATGTGCATGGAACCTCCTAATCCCATAGATGTTCCAGTTGACTTTCCGTATAATTCAGCCATTACTTTTTTAGGATCAACCCCCATTCCAATAGGCATGACATGATTCCTATAAGCAGTAATCATTCTATCTTTTTCCATGTTCATCACATGTAAAGCGCCAGCCAAAACTGCTTCTTGACCATTGTATAAATGAAGAAATCCTCTGACTTTTTGTTGAATATATACTGCAGCTAATTTATCCTCAAACTTCCTCCAAAAAAGCATGTCTTCATACCATTTTAAATAAGTTTCTTTTGTAATTGGCTTCATATTTTAGTGCAAAGATAATTGAAATTTTCCATACAAATGGTATAAGAAATCAAGAAGAATATGGGTAATTTTAACTTATTTATTGAAAATTAAAACCTAATGAAAGTCTAATAGTATTTTCTAAAGGACTTATAACATCAGATGTTGAAATTAAATATGATAAATCAATATTTAAGTTTCTTGATGTATTAAATCCAGTTCCTACAGTGATAAATTTTCGAGAACCTTTCAGTTCATGCTCGTTGAAATATCCGGATCTAATAAAAAAAGATTTATTAAATGAATATTCAAGACCAAGACTGTAAATAATTTCTTTAAATTCTTCAGAAATTCCGTCTGGAGCATCTCCAAAGGATTTAAAAATACCTTGAAGAAAACCGAAATCTGGTTGTCTATATGCAACTATATCACCATTTGAGTTAAAAACCTCTTCGCTTGGCGATGGAACCAACAGCTTATTAATTTCAATTGTAACTGCTAAACTATTATTGCTATCAAATATAAATTCAAATCCAGATCCTAAACGAAGATTTGTTGGAATATAACTCTCTGTACCATTATTTAATTTAGAATACTTCATTTTGGGTCCAATATTTGAAATATTGAAACCTGCTCTAAAAATACCGTCAAAATTTCTGTAAGATTTTTGATCTGATTCGAAATAACCTGAAATATCAACTGCAACTGAACTTGCAGCTTCAGTCTCAGAATCAACAGTCTGTAACTTGACATCTGATAGTAAAAAACGTCCAGAAACAGCTAACGCAAAATTTTCATTTAATTTTAATGAGTATGCTGCATCTAATGTAAATTCATTTGGATTTTCAACAATTGGTATATCAAGAGGGTTTTGTAAAATATCAATATCACCTAAACTAAAATATTTTAAACTTGCGCTCCAAGATGATCTTTCATTTGGCTTGTTGTAATATGAAATATTGGCTAAAAAAATATCATTAACTAGCTTACTTAAATATGGCGTGTAGCTAAATGCTATACCTGATGATGATTCTGAAAAGACATATTTTGAAGGATTCCAATGTTGTGAAAAATTATCCATAGATGTAGCAACTCCTTGTTCACCAATTCCTGCTGCTCGGGCATCAGAAGCTATCATCAAAAAAGGTACAGCAGTTGTAATAACCCTCCTTTCTTGAGAAATTCCAGAACTAAAAACAAATATTACTAAAAATAATAATCTAAACTTCAATATAGAATTTAATTTATTTAGAACTTAAATATATAAACTAATGTTTAAATAAATTTTTTTAGGCATGTTTATTGATTATTTTATTAAAAAACATTGAAACTTCATATATTTACAATCGAATTATGAAAAAAACCTCCCTGTATATCCTCATATTTTCTCTGTTTTTTATCTTTTCCTGTAATAAAAACAGTTACAAGTCTGGAAAAAATATTTCTCAAGCAACAGGATGGAAAATAAATTCATCTGATGGAGGTTTTAAAATTAATAGTAAATATAAAGGCCAAATTAATGCACCTGGGATGATTTTCATTCAAGGAGGAACATTTGTTAAGGGAAATACTAAAGACAATGTGATGCATGACTGGAATAATACACCAACTCAACAATACGTTAGATCATTTTTCTTAGATGAAACAGAAGTTACAAACGCCATGTATGTTGAGTATTTATTTTGGCTTAAAAATATGTATGGCAATGATAATGAGCTTGTTGATATTTATAAAGCTGCTTTACCTGATACTTTAGTTTGGAGAAATCCGCTCGGGTTCAATGAGGATATGGTCAATAATTATCTAAGACACCCTGCTTTTCAAAATCATCCTGTAGTTGGAGTTAGTTGGAAACAAGCAACTAATTATGCAAAATGGAGAACACAAAGAGTAAATGTTAGAATTTTAGCTGAAAAAGGTTATTTAAATAGAGATTCTATTCTGAATCCAAATTCAAAACTAAACTTTAACACTAATAGATATCTTTTAGATCCTGAAAATTCACTAGGTGATAATATTGAAGAGCTTATCGGCGACAAGGCAAAAACTGAAACTGATGATTTTGATTTTGCAGGAATTGAAGATGGAATTTTATTGCCTGCATACAGACTTCCTACTGAAACTGAATGGGAATATGCAGCTTTAGGAATGGATGAAATGAGAAATGGAAATTTATATAGAGGAAAAAAGAAATTTCCTTGGGAAGGTGAATACACAAGATCACAAAGAAAGAAGACTTTAGGTGACCAGTTGGCCAACTACAAATTAGGCAAAGGCGATTATGGTGGTATTGCAGGATGGTCTGAGACTGGATCTGGAATTACTACATCTGTTAGATCATACCCGCCAAATAGTTTTGGGCTTTTTGGAATGGGCGGAAACGTTGCTGAGTGGGTTGCTGATGTTTATAGACCAATAATTGATGAAGAAGCAAATGATTTTAATTATTACAGAGGAAATTTATATACTAAACCAGTTATTGATGAATCTGGAAAAGTTACAGCTGTTACTAAAGAAAATCTTTCAGACCAATATGAAAGATTACCTAATGGTAGGATTAATTTTAAAAACTTACCTGGAGAATTAATTGAAGTCAATTTAGACTCAATTGACTTAATTCGAACTAACTATTCAAGATCTGACAATCGTGATTTTAGAGACGGTGATTCTGAGTCATCTAGATTCTTTTACATGGGTCAGGATCAAAATAAACAAATGTATAATGCTCCATCTGATGATCAATCGGATCCTAGTGACTTTAGATCATCTTTGATTAGTAATGATTCCAGGGTTTATAAAGGTGGTTCTTGGCTAGATAGATCCTATTATTTAGATCCTGCACAAAGAAGATTTTTCCCTGAGTACATGACTACGAATTATATCGGATTTAGATGTGCCATGTCTTACCTTGGTGAATCTAGAA
>Ga0115012_10002484_pt1 | contig 10776 bp, 11 predicted proteins | sample TroAtlMetagenome_FD_88706 | JGI IMG/M metagenome (GOLD analysis project Ga0115012, IMG submission 88706) | Marine eukaryotic phytoplankton communities from Atlantic Ocean - Tropical Atlantic ANT10 Metagenome | ecosystem: Environmental > Aquatic > Marine > Oceanic | place: Tropical Atlantic...
TATAGAGATCTTTTGAATTTAAATACTGAAATGTATATCTCGTTTTGTCTGGAGATGATAAAAAGGGGAGTTAGATCCCTTGAGAGAGGTGCTTGGTTTATTTCAATTGAGCACTCGAAAGAAGTTTTACAGGAAACAATAGAAATTGCTAGGGAATCGGCATTAGCAATTAAAAATAATTAATATTAATTCAGTTTTGTGTTACGTTGAGTAAAGGAAAATTAATGAAAAAAATCTTTTTAATTATTTTATTTTGTTTTTTTACTCAAGTTTCATATGCAGATAAGAAACTGCTCTCTGAAGCAGATATTGATTATGGGGAGCATCTATCTGGTGAATGTGTAACGTGTCATCATAAAGCTGGATTAAACAAAGGTATTCCATCAATTTCTGGGATGGATGCAGAGGTTTTTTTAGCGTTGATGTTAGCTTATAAAGCAAAGGAGATGGAAAATCCTGTAATGCAAATGATAGCAGGAAGATTGGATGATAACCAGATAGCTTCTTTAGCTTTATATTTTTCAAAGCTAGCATCAAAAAAATAAACTCTTGGTTTTATAAAAAAAATTAAAATACATATTTTTCTAATTTACTAAAGTTAAAAAAATGATAGAGTTTTTTTAAATGATAATGATTATTATTAATATTTTATAAAGGGGGATATATAATGTCTAATTATTCAAGACGTTCCTTTGTTGGTCTTATGGCTGCATCCACAACTGCTCTAGCAATGCCTTCTATAGCTCTAGGTGCAGTTCCTAGAGTAGTGGTTATTGGTGGAGGTGCTGGTGGCGCTACAGCTGCTAGATATATAGCAAAAGACTCAAAGGGAGCAGTTCATGTCACACTAGTTGAACCTTCAAAACGCTACTATACATGTTTTTTCTCTAACTTGTATCTTGGTGGTTTTAGAAATTATGGTTCTATAGGTCATAATTACTATGGTCTTTCTGTTAATCATGGTGTCAATGTTGTCCATGAGTGGGCACTTTCTGTAAATGGGGCTGAAAAGAAAGTTTATCTTGGCTCAGGAGCTACATTGTCTTATGACAAATTGGTAATTTCACCAGGTATTGATCTAAAATACGATAGCATTAATGGTTATTCTGCTCAGGCTCAGTCACATATGCCTCACGCATGGAAATCAGGTACACAAGTTCAACTTTTAAAAAGCAAAGTAATGAATATGAAAAAAGGTGGAACTTTTGTGATGGTACCTCCACCTAATCCATTTCGTTGTCCGCCTGGACCATATGAAAGAGTATCTATGATTGCTCATAGGTTCAAGGAAACTAATCCAACCGCAAAAATTGTGATAATAGATCCAAAGAAAAAGTTTTCAAAGCAAGGTCTGTTTATGGAAGCTTGGCAAAAACATTATCCAGGGATGATTGAGTGGATAAGTGCTGACACACATGGTGGTCTTAAAAACATTAATGTAGCGAAGATGGAATTTGAAACAGATCTTGATACTTTCAAAGCTGATGCTGCATGTGTTGTTCCTGCTCAAAAAGCTGGAGCCATTGCTATGCAAGCTGGTGTAAACAAAGGTGATTGGTGTCCTATTGTTCCAAGTTCTATGCAATCACAAGCTGATGAAAACATTTATGTTCTTGGAGATGCGTCTATAGCTAAGTCAATGCCTAAATCCGGGTTTTCAGCTAATAGCCAAGCCAAAGTTGCTGCCAATCATGTAAGAGGTAGTTTAACAGGAAGCAAGGTTTTTGACGCTCGTTACTCTAATACTTGTTGGTCACTTGTCGCAACCAACGATGGTATTAAAGTTGGTGCAAGTTATAAAGCTGGCGAAAAGAAAATAGATAAAACTAGCGGATTTATATCAAAAACGGGAGAAGGTAGCGATTTAAGAAAATCTACCTATGAAGAATCTCTTGGTTGGTATTCCGGCATGACATCTGACATGTTTTCTTAAAAATAACACATATTTAAAAAGGCGACTATTTAGTCGCCTTTTTTTTACATTCCTAAAACTTTAATTGTATTTAAGTTGTTTGGTTTAATTACTTTTTTACTTGAAATATATTTTTCAAGTAAGTCATAGATTGGTGGACCTTTAACATTAGGGTTAACTGATCCCCAGCCACCTACAATATATTTTTTATTTGATTCTAGAGGTTTATCATTTGAGGTTGTTCTTAAGTCACTTATTCTTTGTCCTATTTTATTTTTTGGATGACAAGTATAAGTTAAACCCCCAACTCTAACCATATCTCCACCTTGCTGAAAAAAAGGATCTGGGTTGAAGATATTATCGCATACATCTTCTAGAATCTCTTTAATCATTTTTCCTGTCATTTCGACTCGGTATACTTCTGGATAATTCATTGAGGTTTGGGAATATATGTCATCAATAGTTATGTTCTGACCTGGTAATAAAGTAGTACCCCATCGAAAACCTGGGCTAAGTGAAATTTCTGTATCTCTTTCTTGCATAATTGTATCACATATTACATCGTCCCATGTCCCGTTAAAATTTCCTCTTCGATAAAGCAAAGTTTCAGCCTGTCCAATTACTCTGTTACATTCTTCTTCGTATGGGTCTCTTATTTTATTAATTAATTGTGTCATTTCTTTATCGGGAGATATAACATCTGAGAAAATAGGTATTAAATTTGAACTTGATTCAACAACTCTTCCATTTTTTACTTTTAGATCTATTCTTCCTAAATATTTACCATGTGAACCAGAAGATAAAAGAAGGGTATTTTTAATTTTAATACCTTTTGGTATCGCGTCATGAGTATGACCAGTTAGAATTACGTCAATTCCATCAATCATTGAAGCTAATTTTTGGTCAACATCAAACCCGTTATGTGATAATAACACAACTATTTCGGCACCTTTTTTTCTTGCTTTAGTTACATTTTTTTGAATAACTTCTGGTCTGATACCAAACGACCATCCCTTAACCATATAACTTGGATTTGCAATTGGTGTGTAGGGGAAATGTTGTCCTATAACAGCTATGTTAACACCACCTCTTTCAAAAAATGAAGTACTTTCAAAAACAGGTTCGTCCCATTCAGTATCAAAAACATTGCCTCCTAAAAAAGGATAACCCATTTTTTTTATTAATTCTTCTAAACGCTTTTGCCCAAAAGTGAATTCCCAATGACCTACCATAGCATTTGTGCCTAAAAGTTTCATGGCTTCTACCATGTCTGCACCTTGAGTTTTTAAGGATGTATATGAACCTTGCCAAGTATCACCACCATCTAAAAGAAGAACTTTATTTTCTCCTCTTTCTGAACGTATAGCTTTAATTAAAGTTGAAGTTCGATCAAGACCACCTAATTTTCCGTATTCCTTAGCAAGCGGAACATAATCAACCATTGTGTGGGCATATGCCAAAGGTGTGTTCGGCGATATTCTGAAATGTTCAAGGAAAGCTTTTCCAACAAGATGAGGGGGTATGCCCTCAAAGTTACCCACTCCAAAGTTTTCTGAAGGGGGACGGTAATACACTGGTTTCAATTGACCATGAATGTCAGTTAAATGAAGTAAAGTTACTTGACCTTTTGAATCAAATTTTAAAAGGTCTTCTGTTCTTAATTTTTGTTTTGCTGCTAGTGTATTCCAGGATTGTGAAGCAAAAAGCATTGCTGAAATTGATGCTAGTTGGATAAACTCACGTCTAGAACGCATTAACTTTTCCTTTATTTATGATTTTTCATCTTCAGGTGTAACATCAATGTCGCGTGCTTTACCAATGATTTTTTTGGGAGCATTACAATTCTTCATACAAGGTTTGCCATTAACAATAGATACGTCGGGTCTAGGGTCAGGTAATATGAACCCATTCCTATTAGGCATTTTGATTTTTCCAATATTTTTTTCAGATAAAACAAAATCTTCTTCTATAATTTCGTTCATGTAAAGAAGGTAGGCTACTATTTGATAGGTTTCATCGTGAGATAAAGATTGAGCAGCTCCAAATGGCATGGCTCTATAAATGTAATCATAAATCGTTGAGGCATAAGGCCAATAACTTCCTGTGGTTTTTACAGGGTCATGAGTGTCTAAAGTATTTTCTCCCCCCACTAATTCTGGCCATCTATCAATGCCTTCGCCAAAATCACCATGGCATGATGCGCATGCTTCTGCATATATTTCTTCTCCTTTTATAGCATTTCCACTTCCTTTAGGGGCTCCCATTCCATCTGGCCGAACATCAATATTCCATCCTGCTATTTCTTGTTTTGTTGCAAGCTGACCTAAATTAAATTTTCTCTCATTTGCACTGGTTAGGTTTGAGATAAAAACAAAAATAAATAAATAAATTAGAGATTTACCCAAGGCGAACATTGTCAACCTTTCCATTTTTACTAACATGCCATGTAGCAATGGAATTATTATGATAAATAGAGTTTTTTCCTCGAATTTTTTGAAGCTCTTGAATTGTAGGTTGAACATATTTTGTTTCATCAATAGCACGTGATTGAATGAGTAACTCTTCACCATTCCACTTAAAAGGAAATGTAAAACGAGTTAAACTTTTGCTCATTACCGGATCATGCAATTGAGCTGTTTTCCAATTTTTTCCTCCATCTAAAGAAACATCAACACGTGAAATTTTTCCTCTTCCAGACCATGCCAAACCTCTTAATTGATGTATACCTTTATTAAGAATTGGTTTTTCTGGACTAGGAGAAGTTACAACAGATTTTGCATCCATGACCCAAGTAAACATTCTTGCCTTTCCATTTTCAAGCAGATCTGTATATTTTGATGTTTCTTCGCGGGTCATATAAGGCATGTCTCCAAACTCAAGTCTTCTTATCCACTTGACCCACATATTACCTTCCCATCCTGGGACAACAAGACGAGCAGGATATCCTTGTTCAGATCGAAGAGCTTCTCCATTCATAGCCCATGCAATCAAACAATCATCTAAAATCTTTTCTATAGGTATTGACCTTGTCATGCCAGAAGAATCACTGCCTTCTGCCAGAACCCACTTTGCCTTAGGCTTTAAACCTGTTTCGAGTATTAGATCAGAAAGCTTGACCCCTGTATATTGAACATTATGAATCATACCAAAAGTATATTGGCACCCATTTAGTTGAGAGCCTCTCCATTCCATTCCACCATTTGCTGCGCATTCTAAAAAATAAAACTTATTAGTTTGTGGAAATCTTTTTAGATCATCTAAGGAAAAGATCATTTCTCTTTCTACCAATCCGTTAATCATAAGACGGTAATCTTTGGGATTGATAACCGAAACCCCGCCATGATGTCTTTCAAAACACAAACCATTTGGTGTAACAATCCCCTCTAAGTCTTGAATAGGTGTAAAATTTACTGAAGATTCTGTGCTTGCTGTTAACCACTCCACATTTCTTCGTATTACATTTTTTTCAAACTGAGATGGCATACCATATGGGTTAGCATCTACTCCCTCACCAAGTTCTGATGTCCATTCAGGTACGTTTGGCGGAAGATTGTTAGTTTTTGTATCAGCAGAAAAAACATTCTTGGATGCCAATGCCATGGCGCCTAAAGAAGCTGTTCCGGCAAGAATTTCTCTACGGTTAAATTTTGGTTTTTGCTGCTTATTTTTTTTCAAGAAACCTCCAATTTTTTCAGGATACTGACATTTTTCGTTTCATTGAATATTTTTCACCATTATCGTCAATCCATTCAAAATCAAAAGTTCCACTTTCTTTTGCCTTAAATGGGAATGCTATGTATGGGTTTGTAGATATAGAAGGTTCTAGATCCATGTTAAAAACTTCTTTATTATTAAATTTAACAACAAATTTATTAATTATTCTTTTTGGGATAATTTTCCCATTTTTATCTTTCATCCTACCACTATGCATAGGATGCCTAATCAAAGTTTTTATTTCAATTATTTCATCAACTGATGCCTTTTTAGGCACTTTACCCCTTGGCTTTATTGAAGACATTTTTAGCTCCTTAAATTAACCACCACAACCTCCAATAGTAACCTTTACTTTTGATTTGGTTATAGCAAAATTTCCATTATTATACGCGGCTAACAGGTGAACGTTTTGTGTTTTTGATAATCTTATCCTAGTGGTTGCAGAACAAGATCCCATAGCAGGGGTAAAAGTAAATTTTGCAACATTCGGAGCTGGATTTCCATCGGCTAATATATATACTTCTTTTACAAAATCTTTGTCCGTCATAGGGCTGTCAATTTCGAAGGACACTTTAACTTGATTACCATTTTCTGCTATTTCAGGTAAATCAAGAAATAAATCACTCTCTTTTGCTCCTGATCCATTTGTTATTTCTTTAATTCTATCAGAAACCATTTTTGTTGATGCTGAAGAGCCAATAGGAAACATTATTGAAGTACTGAAAGCTCCAATCATAAAAATTGCATCTCTTCTTGATACTTTTTTCATTTTATACAATTTCATTTTAGTCTCCGAAAAAAATATATATGATTTTTCAACTAATAATAATAATCATTTACATATAATAAAGAAATAAATGGTAATCAATAAAATAAAGCTAATTTATTTCTAAAATTTCATCAATTCTCCACCAAAACATTTCAGGATTAGAATAACCGTAAATTCTTCCTTTTTCTTTTTTATTTTTTATGAAGATAAACGTTGGTGTGACATTAACTTTTTTTAAACCTATAGGTGTATTCTTGTTAAAATCTTTCATTTCAATCCTGTTTAATGGAAAAGTTTTTGCTGTTTCAGTTTTAGGATAAATTTTTCCTATTTCTTTTTCCCAAACAATACAAAAAATACAATGTTTATCTGTTACCATAATCAATTGGTTTTCTGCTAAAGCAATTTTTAAAAAAGCACAAAAACCAAGGATTATAAAAAGAAATATTTTAAAAAAACTTTTCATTAACACAGATAAATCATGGAATTAACACTATAGAGCCAGTTGTTTCACGAGCTTCAATTGCTCGATGCGCTTCACCAACATCTGATAAAGGGTAAATATGATTTACATTAGATTTTAATTTTCCTGTTCCTAAAATATCAAATAGATCTTTCGCACTTTTTTCCAGATCATTTCTCTTTGCCATGTAATGCATGATTGCTGGTCGAGTCAAAAATAAAGATCCTCTCGTTCCTAACTCTATAACATCAACTGGATCTGGCGCACCAGACGCATGCCCATAACAAGCCAACATACCCATAGGTTTAAGGCAGTCCATTGAACGTCTAAATGTATCTTTCCCTATAGACTCATAAACAACAGGGCACCCTTCACCATTAGTGACATCTTTAACAGTTTTAACAAAGTCTCCCTTAGAATGGATAACTAAATGATCTGCACCTGCTTGTCTTGCTTGTTCAGCTTTTTTTTCCGAGCTTACTGTGCCAATTACGGTTGCACCCAGTTCTTTCGCCCATTGACAAAGAATAAGCCCCATTCCTCCAGCTGCTGCATGAACCAAGATTACATCTCCTGGTGTAACAAAATATGTTCTTCGAAGTAGATACTGTGCTGTAAGTCCTTTGAGCATAACAGCAGCAAGGTCTTGGTCTTTAAGATTAGATAAAAAATCTGGAACTTTAAGTAATTTATCCGTAGGATAAATTCTTTCTTCGCTATAGGATCCGTGAGGTGGTAATGCGTATGCTACACGATCTCCAATTTTAAAATTTTTTACTTTTTCTCCAATTTCTTTAACAACACCTACTCCTTCAAAACCTAAAACAAGTGGTAGATCTGGGACAGGCCATGGGTGCGGCATGCCACGTCGGTGATAAGTATCAACATAATTAATGCCTATAGCAGTGTTTTTGATGAGTAATTCTAATGGTCCAGGAGAAGGAACTTTTATTTCTTCCCATTTAAAAACTTCTGGACCACCTTTTTCATATATTACAGCAGCTTTTGCCATTATTTTAAACTATTATGCCTGAATACATTTTTGATTTTGTTCACCTAGACCTTCAATACTTAGTTTCATAGTATCTCCAGATTTTAAAAATACTGGTGGTTTCATGCCTAGACCAACACCTGGGGGAGTTCCAGTAGCTATTACATCTCCTGGATTTAAACTCATAAAATGAGAAAGATAATGGACGATATGATTAACAGAAAATATCATGGTTTTTGTTGATCCATCCTGCATTCTTTTTCCGTTCACATCCAAGGTCATAGAAAGATCTTGTGGATCTGAAACTTCATCTTTAGTAACTAAATACGGACCTATAGGACCAAAAGTGTCACATGATTTTCCTTTTGTCCATTGACCAGCTCTTTTTGCTTGGAAGTCTCTTTCTGAAACATCATTTACAACACAATAACCAGCTATGTAATCTTGGGAGGTTCCTTCGGCAATATATTTTGCTTTTTTACCAATTATAATTCCAAGTTCAACTTCCCAGTCAGTAGCATTTGAGTTCTTTGGAATTTCTACATCATCGTTAGGACCTATAATTGCAGATGTAGCCTTTTGGAACAAGATTGGCTCTGGAGGAGCTTCAGCTCCTGTTTCAGCTGCGTGATCAGAATAATTTAAGCCTATGCATAAAAACTTTCCTACACTTCCAACACAAGGTCCTATCCTTGGGTTGTCGTTTACTATTGGTAAAGATGAAATATCTATTTGATTTATTTTATTTAATCCATCAGGTGAAATCGTTGAACCATTTATGTCATCGATAACTCCTGACAAATCTCTAATATTTCCATCATTATCAATTATTCCAGGTTTTTCTTGTCCAGAATTCCCAAATCTTAGTAATTTCATTTTTCTCTCCTTAGTTAGATTATTTAATTAAATACAAATTCCACCATCTATTATGTGGAATTGACCTGTTGTAAAACCAGAGTCATCACTTGCAAGATATGTAGCTAATGCAGCAACTTCATCAGCATCTCCTAGTCTTCCCATTGGCTGTCTTGCAACAAATTTTTCTTTAACTTCATCAAAATTTCCACCCAAATCTGTGATCCTTTGATTAAGGGATGGACTTTGAATTGTTCCTGGGCAAATGGCATTGCACCTTATGCCTTGAGTTACAAAATCAGATGAGATTGATTTGGTCATTCCTAAAACTGCAGCTTTTGATGCTGAATATATAAATCTACTTGGTATACCTTTTACTGAAGATGCAACGGAAGCTATGTTAACAATAGAACCAGCGCCTTTTTTAATCATTATTGGAAGAACTTCCTGTATCATATGAAACATTGCCTTAGCATTAACTTTAAATGCAAAATCCCATTCATCATCATTAGCATCAATTATTGTTCCATCATGAACAGTTCCTGCGCAGTTAAACAAAATGTCAGGTTCTTTGATTTTACGTACTAAAGTAGCTATAGCATTTTTGTCAGTTACATCAAGCACGTGTGTTTCAGAAACATCCTTTGACAAATTAGATAAAGTTTTTTCATTGATATCTGTTGCGATCACGTAGGCACCAGCATTGGAAAATGCTTTTGCAGTGGCAAGACCTATGCCTTGACCAGAAGCTGTCATTAGTGCAACTTTTCCATCTAAACTATTCATATTTTCTCCTTACATTGTTGCTCCAATTTGCCATGGAACAAATTCTAAATCTCCCAAACCTTGCTTTTCTGATTTTGATTTTTCACCGGACGCAACATTAACCACGAGTTCAAAAATTTCTTTCCCAACCTCTTCAATACTTGAATTATCCGTTACAATTGTTCCTGCATTAACGTCCATGTCTTCAACCATGTGGTTATACATATCAGTGTTAGTAGCTATTTTAATAGATGGTGATGGTTTAGAACCAAAGGCGGATCCTCTTCCTGTTGTAAAGCTAACTACATTACATCCTGTGGCTATTTGACCTGTTACTGATGCTGGGTCATATCCAGGACTATCCATAAAAAGGAACCCTTTTGACTTTGCTTTTTCACCGTATAATAAAACGTCATTTAATGGTGTGGTACCTCCTTTGGCAGCAGCTCCCAAAGATTTTTCAAGAATAGTTGTTAATCCTCCAGCTTTATTTCCTGGTGAAGGATTGTTATTTAAACTTCCCTTATTTTTTTCGACATAATCTTCCCACCACATAATTCTATCAACTAACTTCTTGCCTACTTTTTCATTAATGGCTCTGCGTGTTAAAAGGTGTTCAGCTCCATATATTTCTGGGGTTTCAGCTAGCACAGCGGTACCACCATTTTTTACTAAAAGGTCAGCTGCATAGCCAAGTGCTGGATTAGATGTAATGCCTGACCAAGCGTCAGACCCACCGCATTGCAAAGCCAAGGAAAGGTGTTCAACAGATTGGGGTGAGCGTTCAATGTTGTTTATTTCAGGTAGCATTTTTTCCACTCGTTTTATACCTTCTTCAATTGTTTTTCTTAAACCTCCCATTTCTTGGATAGTCATTGTTTGAAAAAATGGATTTTCATTTAGATTAAATGCATCTAGAAGAAACTTGATTTGATTGGCTTCACATCCTAACCCAATCAACAAAATACCTGCTAGGTTTGGGTGCTGTATATACCCTAATAGCACTCTTTGTAAAGCTTCAAATCCATCACCTTCGCTAGCCATTCCGCACCCAGTTCCGTGAGTAAAAGACACAACACCATCTATATTAGGATATTCAGAAAGTTTACTTTCATCAAATACATTAGCTATATTTCTAGCTGCTGTGGCAGAGCAGTTTACAGAAGTTAAAACACCAATATAATTTCTAGTTCCAACTTGACCATCATGTCTTTTATATCCATTAAAAACAGGTCTTTCATTTTCAGGAATAAAATTTGGTAGCTTCACTGATGTTGAAAATTCATAATCATGATCTGAAAACCTAA
>Ga0115012_10002485_pt1 | contig 10773 bp, 2 predicted proteins | sample TroAtlMetagenome_FD_88706 | JGI IMG/M metagenome (GOLD analysis project Ga0115012, IMG submission 88706) | Marine eukaryotic phytoplankton communities from Atlantic Ocean - Tropical Atlantic ANT10 Metagenome | ecosystem: Environmental > Aquatic > Marine > Oceanic | place: Tropical Atlantic Ocean...
CCCTTCCCCATCGCGGAACCCCGGCAAATTAACGTCTAAGGTCCGATCTATCTGTGATCGGCCCTCATACTTCCATTGCCTAGATGGCCCGCGCGTGACGCCTCGTGCGTTCTGGCGTGCACCTGGACAGACAACCAGGGGTCCGATTCCACGGGGGTTGTGCAAACGTGCGCTTCCTCTACTCATGTCACTGGACCACATTTCGAGCTGAGGCTCCTGGGAATCTGGCTCTGACAGTGCCCCCCCTTCCGAAGCGCAGCGCTGTAAGCTCTTCCGAGGATCTGCATTCCTCCTCCTCCCTCTATGCTGTGGCCTTCTCCATGATCAGGATATTAATATAGGTGCATAATATATTTAGTCTTTAGTCAACGCATGAGCATTCACGAAATCATTTCCGGAGCAAGTAGTGCTGCTCTGTGTCAACGCTCTTGCGGGACGCCCGCTGCGTCGTCTTGGCGAGGTCGGGCACGTAGCTCATGAGGTGCCCGTCGGCAGTTCCGGCCAGGACACAACCCTCCGGCGTGCACAGTGCCGACGTGATGGGCCCGTGGCTACAGTCGATGCGGCGGTAGACGCTCAGGTCGTGCGGGTTCCAGACGTTCAGGATGCCCATGTCCCCCCCAGTCACGAGGTACTTGTCGCCGGGTGAGAGGCTAAGAGTCCGGAGCCGCTCCGAGGTCTCCACCGCCGCGACCAAGGTCCCGTTGACGGTGAAGTTCTGGAGGGAGAGATCCGCGTGGCTGTGGGCAATGATGTCTCCCGCAGCGGACATGACCAGGTGAGTGATTTCCGAGCCGCCTTCAGGGACCTGGATGCCCCGGACCACCTCGCCCTTGCGCAGGTCGTGCAGCAGGAGCATCCCATCGTCCGAGCCGCTGGCCACCACGCCGACATCGGCGGACGCAGCTAGGCAGCTCACCCGCCCCGTATGACCATACAACACGTGCCGAGGCTGCTCTGCGACCCTCACCTTGCTTTTGGTTCTCGCTGTTGTCTGCAGGAGGTCCCAGACCATAACTGTGGTGTCGTGGCTCGCCGTGACGATGGGACCCCACTGGCCGCAGACCACCAGGCTGGTGACCCGGTCCTTGTGCGTAGCGAGGCTCTGCAGGGCCTTCCCCTCCGTTGAGGTCAGCCGGAGGCTGTTGTCCCAGTGGCCCGTGCTCAGCAGGAACTTGCCCCCCCCGACGCTTGCGAAGCTGGCTTTCCAGTCGTTGTTGTTCCGCAGAGCCGCGACGGAGCCCAGGGTCTTCGGGTGGGCGTCGATGTCCACGCCGTAGGCTAGGTCCATACCAGCCGGGGAGAAGGTAAAGGACCCGAACTCGCTTTTGGGGGTGATCCAGCGGTGCACGCTCAGTGTCCCGTCACTGTTGACAGTGACGATGCGGGAGTGGTACAGTCCAATGTGCAGAACGGGGCACTTGGACATACCGGGGTTCGCCGACGGCCGGGTCACGACGACCTTGGTAGCCTTCTTCGGGCTCGCCAGCGCCGAGTGGAAGGACGTGGAGGGAGGACCCCGCTCCGCCTGCGCCCGCGGGAAGAGCCGGGAAGGCGTCTGCCCGAAGAACATGATCTGGTCCTGGACGGCCTTTCGCTCATGCTCATCCTCTATGGCATCCAGGTCCACCGCGCCCTCGTAGGTCAGGTAATGGAAGACGTTCACGGCATGCTCCGCGGCCTTACCCTGCTGCTTGAACCCGAAGACGAGGTCGACCCATTCGTGCAGGTGGGCCGAGACGTAGTCGCTCTCCAGCGCTTCACGCATTAGGTGCACAAATCTCTCTGGGCTGTCCTGAGCCCACGGCGGTAGCACGACGTCCCCCAGGGCCATCCCGTCCTGCCGCGTGCCCATGCGGAGCTCATTCGCATTCCGCAGGAACTCTGGCATGTAGTAAAACTCGGGGATGAGCTCCTTGACATCACTCGAGCTGTGGCTGCAGTTGTGCCAGGTGCTTGCCACAGAGTGGAAGAGCCGGTCGGCGTGGTCGAAGCGCCCCCCCTGCAGCTGCCGGTGCAGCTTCGTGAAGGGTTCCATGCGGATCAGGTAGTACGTGATGGCCCCGGCGCTGCTGTAGTGGGATCCGTAGTGGAAGGCCGGGGTGTCAGGGTCGGCTTCCCGGCTCGCGTTGTACCTCTCGACGAAGAATTCCCGCTGCCCCGGGACCAGAGCGCCCATAGGCTTGCTCAGGTCGCGATACACTGCGGGGGAGCGCAGGTCCAGCGTCTCAGAGGTGTAGTCCGAGAGAACCCACGGGAACACCGGGTACTGGCTCAGGTCGTTGTAGGAGCGCCCCGCGAGCGTGTTGAGGGCCATGAGGTACTCGAAGTTCGAGATCTCGCGCCGCCGCCAGCGCAGCGCCACTTTCTCGGCATGCTCTGACTTTTTCGTGCGGTCGATGAGGGTCACGGAGCGGCCCGCCAGCGGCGAGCTGCAGATGCGGGTCGCCATTTCGCGCGCGGAGGCTTCTGTCTCAAAGGCTAGGAGGGAGTTCCGGCGGTCGCTCAGGAACATCTCCAGTGCGCGTCTCTGCAGCATGTAGCGGGCCACGTGGATCTGCTCCACTTCACGAAGAGACCACACCTTCACCTTCACCCTGGACTCCTTGCCAGCGTCTTCTTCGTCCTGGCTCCCCAGGAAGTGCAGACGCTGGGGCGTCAGGTACAGGGTCCCAGGAAAGACGGCTTTGGCAGCTACCAGTTCGCAAGGGCAGCGAAGAAGAATCTTCTGCCCCCCGGCTGCAATGTCTTGCAGGGCGGCCATTGAACTTTCCCAGGGAACATCGCCAGTTTCAGCCTCCTCTCCGGCAAGGCCCAGCTGCTCCTCCGCTTCCCCGGAAAGCTCTGCGTCGCCAGAGCTGTTGGCGTCCTCCGCTCCGCTCAGGTTGCCGGCACTATCGTGGCCCGCCGGACCCTCTTCGGCTATTTCGGGCTCGTCAGGCATGCGGACCAGGGCACCCCGAGGCACAACGGGCAGGGCTGTGCTGCTCTGGCGAGAGAGCCGTTGGCCCTGAGCCGCGCTTTCACGGGCCGCGTCCTCCGATTCGTAGTCGCAGGGCTGCCAGTCCCGCCTGAGCCTTTGCCGCCTTCTAGCGGGATCTTCCGTAGGGTCCATTCTCCACTTCATGCCTTCCCGGCTGCCTTGTGCAGATTCGACCTTGCCAGAGGGAAATACCTGCCCAATAGCACGTGGGTCTGATGCAGTGCGAAGCATCTTACGCCACAGCCTCTCTAGCTCCCGGGACTCAGCCTTCCGGGCGAGAAATGCGGTCTGCCGCCGGGACCGGTCCAGCCCGGACAGCGTTGCAAGCCCCACCCTGCCCATTTCTTGCAGCTTGCGCCTCTCTGCCGCAGATGTTTTTCCGGCCGTGCCTCTCTCGGATCGCCACGTGGCGGCTCGTACTGCACGCCGTTGGCGGACCCGGGCGCGTTTCTCCAAATCGGCCCTGGCGCCCATGGCGACCTCCACCAGGTCGACTGAACCAAAGCCCCCAGCACTGCCTCCAGCACCCCCGCTTGTTGACATCCCGAGGGACATGGCGGCAGCTGCAGCAGCCTGGCGGCACTGAAGGCCCTTCTCCCCCCGCAGGTTGTGAAGGGCGGCCAGACAGAGCGCAAGACGCCCCCTGGCCGCCGGAGACGCCCACCCGGAGCCCCCCGCAGCGGCCATGGCCGCCGCTCCAGACCCTTTCCCTGCCAATGCAGGGGCGCACGCTGCCAGCAGAGTTCCCGCGCTTGCTGCCACAGACTCCTGGGTCACCTCGGAGAGAGAACCTTCCAGGGTCTCGGGGACGTTATCCCTATGACTCCCGGGCGCTGAGCTCGCGCCACCCCCCCCCAAGGCTGCATGGGGAAGAACCAACAAGAGGATACGCAGCGGAAGTTCAGCAGCATCTGATAGCGTCTCTTCCCCGAAGTCCTCCGTCGCAACCAGGTTCGTTGCAGCAGCCACAGCCATCGCCGACATCACAGCAGCGGCCGCACCGAGGCCTCTGCGCGCCGGAGATTCCTCCCGCGCAGTTGAGGCCCCGGATTCCAAGGCCATGGTCAACTCCATCTGGCACACGCTAGGTAGCGGGGAATCATTGGCCGCTGTCAAGGCCGCCCTGAGAATAAGAATTGCTCGCACAGCAGCCGTACACAGTCGCCAACTTGGTTTCCAGGCCCCGCTCTCAGGGTTGAGACCTAGAATGCCCTGCGCTCCCACCGGGGGAGCAGGAGGGTCCGCTTCGCGCACGGCATTTTCAGCCCAGGCCAGAGCCTCCGCTTCAGCGCCGTCATCGTTCCCTCCCCCCCTGCTGCGGAATCCCCCAAGGAGGGCTTCTTCTAGCAAAACGAGGGTGCGGCAAAGGTTGCGCCGCAGAGGCGGAAGGGCAGCAAGAGGCATGTCCATATCCTCCCAGTCTCCGGGGCCGGCATCGTTCCCGGTCGTGCTGTTTGCTCGGCTCAAGGCATCGACATACAAATCCTCCATGCACCCAGCCAAGATATCAGAAAGGACCGTCTCGGGGCTTCCAGAGACAGTACCGCTACCGCATTCTACGGCGGCGGCCAGGAGAGCGTCTCCAAAGCGCTCCAGGTGGGCCCACCCTCCCTCTGCAGAGCGCAGAGCCTCTCCCAGAAGAATCTGGGCACATTTGGCGGCATCGTCGTCGTCTCGGGCCCGTTCTGACATCACAAGTGGAGCAAGGAGCTCTTGCCACAAGCCTCCTGAGAGAGCGTCAAAAATTTTGCCGCATTTGGATGTGTCTGCAGAAAGCGCTGCTAAGACTCCGCTCATGGCTGCTGATGTGGCAGCGGGCTCTGATCCTGCGGCCACCTTGAGGAGTGCCACTAGAGCCCAAGGGTTTTCGACCCCCTTGGCCAAATCCGCGTCTGTAGAATCGCTTGCAACCTGAGGGAGCCGGCCTGGCGGCAGGGTGACCGCCGCTAAAAGCGTACCCGATGTCTTGGGAGAAAGAGGGTACATGCAGAGGGAGTCTGCGGCAGACTCCCAGAGAGCACCGCTCGAGGGATCGCCCTTGCCTGCTAGTGCAGACATGAGGCAAAGAGCGTTCAGGCGAAGGGGCTCGTGCCTGTGCCCGATGGCGCTCAAAAACAGCTGCGTCCCCCCCAGCCTCTGGCAACAGTCTAGTAGCTGTCCACTCGCGTCCATGGCGAGCGCTGAAGAGAAGGCTGAGAGAGAATTGGTAATTATCCCGTCGCCCGGACAGTCCACCATCAGGGCAAGTATGGCCACAATGCCCGCTTCGGCTTGCGTGCTGTCCGTTCCGACGCGAGAGAGGAGTTGGGGGAGCAGTGAGAGGGCACCTTCCCGCATTGGGGCCAGGTCAGGTTCCTTCGACCCATCCGTGCTGCCGCTGCGTGCCCGCACAGAGTCCAGCACGACGGGTAGAGTCAGAGAGCCCTCTGCCATGCTCTGCTGCCCCTTGGAAGTTCGCAGAAGAGAGAAGTACGCCCGCTGCGTTTCCTCCGGGGCCGAACTCCAGAAGCGGATGTCCAGCAGCAGCCTGCTCTCAGCCTCCCTCAATAGCTCAGGGTGGTCTCTGACTGCTTTCAGGAGGACTTTCACCGAATCCAGGAGGCTGACAGTCATCCACGCATTGCTACCGGCCAGCGATTCAGCCTCCTGCCGCTGTTTGAGGAGATAGTTGATCAGGGCGAAGCCATTCGTCTGGTACATTGCGCGCATGTGACCTGGACCTCCATTGAGGACGCGGCTGAAGAGCCTCAGAACTTCTTCTGCCGAGGGCCCGCCAGGCTGGAGGAGTGGAAGAAGAATGCTCACCCCTCCGATACAGTACAGGATATCCGACATGGAGCGTGTGCAGCACAGCTGGGTCCCTGGGCACAGCTCCGCTTCTCCAGACGTGGTCTCGGCGATGTTGTACACTCTCTCTCCCTGGCTTGAGGCCTGAGCGTTGAAACCAAGGAGAACCGCATCGTCCAGACCAGAGCGCGAAGGAAAGAAAGGCGAGCTATGCTGCGGCCCCAGAACATGCAGTTGCTCCACCTGCTTCGCGCCTAAAGGCTCGTGGAACATCCACACCGTACCGAGCTGGCCGAGGAACGGTGCCGCCATTGCAGGGGTAAAAGCCGGCACGAGTGCCCGTTGATCTCTGCTTTCAGGCTCACTTGCGACCCCGACGCTGAGACTCGTGATTACCTCCATTCCTTTCACGAAGGAGAGTTTTTGAGTGTCCACCAGCTTCGAGTCCACATACAGGGCCATTTGGGAGGGCGTAAAGGGGCCTCCGTTTGTATGCACGAAAACTATTTGATGCCACTGCCCACGCGTTGTGCAAGGGCGGAAAGTTGCGGTGTGCGCCTTCACATCAAAAACGGCCGACCAGAAGCGGCCTCCAGTAAGAACGACCGACACGCTCCTCGCCTCCCCGCTGTTACTTCGCCCGCAAACCTCGAACACAGCTTCTGACGCGGAGTCAGAAGGGGCGCCTTGATTCTCACCGTGGCGCATCCAGAAAACAACGGCGTAACCTTTCCCGATGCGAGACCGCAGTGGAGAAGTGAGTTTCATCCCTGAATCTTGACCGCTTAAGTCAAAAAATGACGACGGCCCTTCATGGTCGGCCATATTTTGAAGGATCCGCAGCAAGTGGGAGCTACAGCCCTCAGAAAGTCCGTGCTCGTCAGGGGCGCGCAACATGTTGAAGATCAGCCTCAGATCAGTTGCAGTAATTGAGACGCTGCCAATGAGCTGGATGACTTCGCCCACTTCGTTCCGCAAGGTTGGGTCGCTCTCTTTCCCGAACCACTGAAGGAGCTGGGTTGCGAGCCCGCTGCAGGCGCAACAATAAGCTATGTGTCCCTTCAGAAGTTCATGAATCAAGCGCAGGCCGGTACTCTGGAATTCGGGCCCCACGAGTTGCAAGGCGTCCACAATGACGGGCATAATGCCCGAGTTCGTGACTGCGGTCGAGCCCCCCTCCGACAAAACGCTTCCGTCTGTGGCCAATCCCAAGAGGCCCTTCACAACACCGAAGGGCAAGGGGCCGTGCTGGCCTGCACTCTGGACTACGAGGTGGAGCAGGGTTTCTCGGCCCATCAGGAGCTCAAACTTCTCTCGCGCCTCAAAGTTACCGGCCATCAGGGCCGTCAAGGTCTCCAGTACCTCACAGCAAACTTCTGAGCCCTCCACTGGACCGTAGTCCTCGTTTAGAAGATTTGAAACTTGGAGCAGGGCTTCCGCGTCGAGGAACATTGACTGGTGTTCACCGGCATCTTCCTTCAAGACTCTTTGAATTCCTGTCAGCAGCCGCAGGACGAGATTGACCCCACTGGTGCTGCGCTCGGACTGCGCGCGAGGGAGCGCTTCCAAATACCGCGTAAACAGGACAGATTTCGCCAGGCGCTCGTCATCTCCTATGGTCTTCTGACACATGAGGTCCAAAATGAGATCCAGGGACGGATTCTGCACTTCCGCGTCCCACATGGTGCTGAATAGAGCCCCTGCGACGGTCCACTCACGGATAACCTGCCGCCGCATACTCTCCGAAGCGCCCAAGATCTCTCGAAGGAGGCCAATCAACTCAAGCCGAGCAGCGACCGCCTGGTTGTGAGGGTCGCTCAGGCCGGGAGTCCCCATGAGCTCGAGCATCGCCTCATCCCCGCCTTGGGTTTCCCACGCGTCCGACCGCTGCTTCAATAAGATGTTCGCAAGGCGAGCAGTGAAACCGCACCTGTACAAGGAATCTACCGTGTACGGGCGTCGAGGACCAGCCAAAGCGCGCTTGATCGCTCCCGAGATGGGAATTACCCCAGTCGGCCTCAGCACGTGGGCCTCCAGGAGCTCCACGAGCTTGGAGCATTCCAGAACGTTTTCGTGGGAGTTTTCGAGGTTGATCGCCAGGTCGAACAGGGCCAGAATCCTCTGCTGCAGGGCCAATCTACTCTCTGGAGGAGGGTCTCCAACCCTTCCCCGCTCCGAGAATGCAAAGCCGTAGAAGTATTCTCCGCAGAGGACGTCCCAGGCGCCCCGCTTACGGCAGGCGTTGAGCCCGGCTGGGACAACGCGCAGCAGCTTTGCAATCCACTGGACCACGTAGTGCTGATATAGAGCATCCACTCTCGCAGAGTCCTCAGCCCAGGACGGGCCTGAGCCATCAACTGCCTGGAAAGGCTCCAAGAGTGCGCGCAGGCACAGAAGGACGAGACTCTCCCCCGGGCCGTCAGACCCGTAGGCCAGCTGTTCACCGAAGAGTGAGAACACTTGCTGGAGCCCGACGCAACCAGGAGGCACCTCGTCCGCTCGTCTGATAGCCCGCGGGGGGCTGTAACTCTCTGACGTGGTCGGGTTCTCCTCGAAAAAGTTTCTGGACGCCCACACCAGCATGCAGCTGATTCTTTCAAGGCCATCGCCGACGGTAATGCGTTGCAAGCTGTACGCATTGGCTCGAGCGGAATCAAACACTGTCGCCAGCGCCAAACACTGGACCTTGAGCTCCTCCGCAGCTGAGCGGGCAGGCAGCATCTGCGTGGCCTGCAAACCCCCCGCGGCTTCTAAATGGGCCTCACCTATGCCTTGCAGAAGGCGCGGCGCCCCAATGAATTCGAGGAGGAGCTCCACGCCGCCTATGTCGCGGAGGTGGTCTTGAAGCGCGGGACTTGACGCGGAGGCTGTCTGGATCGCCAGCAAGATGAGCTCGTCGACCTTCTGAAGAATTGTACTGTGGCCGCTGTGCTCTCGGATCCGCAAGTTGGCCTTCAGGACGTCGAGGAAAGCGTCAAAAATGCCCGTCTCCATGAGGTCCGCCTGCGGGTGCCTCGCCGGGCCTGCATCCACCGAGGGGACCCGTCCACGTGTCTGCCGGGAGAGGGACCTCGGGCGCCCGAAGCGCAGGAAGGCGCCCCCGGATTTCTCAAACGTTGGGCCGACTTCTCCCCCCAAAGATGCGGAGCTCCATAGGCCAGCGTCTATAAAAGTTGACACGGTGAGAGCCACGTGAACAACGAGGCTCCCGAGGAGGCCAGACCTCTCCCCCACGCTTTCTCCGGGATAGGCTGCGCACTCCGCGAGGTTGGCAGCAATGAGCCTCGTCAGTGACACCAGCGCCCGGAAGCCCCCATACCACGCAAAAAGCCTGCGATTGTGTGGTGAACGCATGAGGATTGAGAGTACGTTCAGACCCAAGGCCTCGCGCCTGACACGGTCCGGGTCCTTCCAGGCGCCCGGGTCCCCCAAAAACGCCGGGAGACCCCGGCCCAGGCGGCCAAGCTCCCCCACAAGTGACGCTATCACCCTGTCAGGGTGACCTTCCACGCAGCCCAGGGCCCTCCGCCCGCCCCCCTCCGCTCCTAATTCCCGTTCCTGGGGCTGCCAATCCTCGAACTCCCCCAAGCACGCTACCAAAAACGCCGCGAAAGCCTCCGGCGCCCCCGCCTCCTCCTGACGCGTAGTTTCCACCGCATCCCAGAGCCTGGCTAGAGTGGCTTCCCCTCCTCCTGCATCAAACACTATCGAGGGCCCCGGAGGCCGCTCGCCCCCACTGCGCTCTCCCGCCCGCCCCTGGCCAGCCCCCCCTGCCGCGCTCCGGGAAACGGACCCCCCCGGCGCCGCCTCTAGCCCCACTCCCGCCCCCGCCCCCGCGGGGGTGGCGGGGTCTGGGGCACCGGCCACCAGCGCTGCCATGCGCCCCAGCCACCCTGTGCCCCGGCCACGCGGCTGCTCGCCCGCCATCGCTGGGTGAAGAAGCCGCTCCAAGGCAGGGGGGTGGGGTGGAGGTGGGGGGGGGGGTTGCCCCGCCTGGCGGACGCGCCCGGCCGCCCCCCCGCCGTCCTCCGGCGCCCGGACCCCCTCGCCGCCCGGCCCGCACCCCCACTCCGCGCCCCCCTCGCGAGCTGCCCCGCCTCCCCCCCCCCAGCCCCCCCGGGGGGCTCGGCGACGCTCTCTCGCCACCTCAGCCCCACCGACTTGGGGAGGGGGGGGCCGCGGGCGGGCGGGCGGGGCCCGCGCCGCGGGGTCGGGGAGGGCGGGCTGGATCGGGGCCGGGATGGGCGGGGGCGAAGGGGGGAGGAGCCTGGGACGGAAAAGAATTAAAACAATTAGTGCGCACCTCGCTTGGGGGAGGGGATTAGTCACATCACTCCCACTCGAGCACGGGCCAGCCCTTCTGGGCGGCAAGCCGCTGCAGAGACCTGGAGGGAGACACTGCGTGGGGTCGCCCCACGGCCTCAAGCATGCCCAGGTCCGCCCGGCTGTCCCCGTAGGCGTGGCAACGGTCCAGGTTGAGGCCCCGGACAGCGGCGTAGGCACGGATCCGGCGGCCCTTCTCGGCATCTGAGACAGGTCTACCTCGCAGACGGCCCGTGAAACGCCCGCCCTCCTCCTCCAGCTCCGCAGCGACAACGTGCGACGCGCCCAAGGCCTCGCCCACCCGCCGTGCCACGAAGTCGAGCCCGCCCGTGACCAGGACAATCTCAAAGCCCTGCGCCTGCAGGAGGCGGACATGCTGCAGGGCGCGGGGGAAGAGCCTAGGCCGGATGTAGTCATCGAAGGCTACCTCACCCAGCCGCGCCTTTGCCGCCGCGGACGCGTCTCGGCCACGGTAGCACCGGTAGAATAGGCGCTGGAAGAGCGAGCGGTTGCAGGCGTCCACCAGGAGGAAAAGTGCACAGCGGAGCAGGAAGAGGGCCCCCCACGGGATGCGCAGAGCCCGCGGCAGCTCCCGCAGGCGCGCCGCCGCGTAAGGGAAGACGACGTTTGTGCCCGCCAGCGTCCCGTCCACGTCAAAGAACGCCGCTCGCCGCCCTCCC
>Ga0115012_10002492_pt1 | contig 10759 bp, 15 predicted proteins | sample TroAtlMetagenome_FD_88706 | JGI IMG/M metagenome (GOLD analysis project Ga0115012, IMG submission 88706) | Marine eukaryotic phytoplankton communities from Atlantic Ocean - Tropical Atlantic ANT10 Metagenome | ecosystem: Environmental > Aquatic > Marine > Oceanic | place: Tropical Atlantic...
AAGCAAAACGTGATATACTAAAAGCATTACATTATTCACTCCTACTTTATCACTTCAGTGGGCAATTAAATGAAACTCCGACCCGTGGTTATGAAACTTTCTGACAAAACTTTAACTATTCTAAAAAACTTTGCTGGAATTAATAATTCCATTCTTGTAAAGAAGGGGAATGCTCTTCGTACTATTTCTGTTGCTAAGAATATTCTTGCAGAAGCACTTATTGAAGAGAATTTTCCTCGTGATTTTGCCATTTATGATCTGAATCAATTTTTAAATGGATTGAGTTTGCATCAAGATCCTGATTTAGATTTTTCTCCAGATTCTTATCTCACTATTCGTGAAGGTAAACGTAGAGTAAAATATTTTTATGCTGATCCAGCTGTTATTGTTTCTCCACCTGAGAAAGAGATTACACTTCCGTCTGAGGATGTACATTTTCAATTAGATAGTGTTGCGTTAGAGAAATTACTTAAGGCAGCAGCAGTATATCAATTACCAGATTTATCAGCAGTTGGTGAAGCAGGTGTTGTTAAACTTGTTGTAAGGGATAAGAAGAATGATACTTCTAATGAATTTGCCATTGTAGTTGGTGAGACAGAGAAGGAATTTACCTTTAATTTTAAAGTGGAAAATATTAAGATTATTCCTGGTGCTTATGATGTAGTTGTTTCTTCTAAACTTCTATCAAGATTTTCAAACACTAATCATGATTTGAAATATTATATTGCATTGGAACCTGATTCCACTTTTAATTAATGAAAAGATTATGGAGGATTTGGAAGTATGCATTGGGTTCGTTTGCTGACACAAAGACTAAACGATACGACAATTACATTGTTCTGGTACGTTCTTTTATTTTCCTTTCTTATCTCATTACTAACTGTTTTATTATTAGCGGAGTAATCCGTCATTGGAATGATCTATGAGTGATTTTATTTGGGTTGAAAAATATCGACCACAAACAATAGAAGATTGTATTCTCCCTGACAACATAAAGAAAACCTTTAAAGATTTTCTAAATAAAGGAGAAATACCTAATATGTTACTTGCTGGCCCACCAGGTATTGGTAAGACCACGGTAGCAAAGGCTCTATGTAACGAATTAGGAGTAGACTTCTATGTCATCAATGGATCCGATGAGGGAAGATTCCTCGACACAGTACGTAATAACGCAAAAAACTTTGCATCAACTGTATCTCTCTCTTCGGAAGCGAAGCACAAGGTCATCATCATTGATGAGGCAGATAATACAGGGAACGACGTACAACTCCTTCTCAGAGCATTCATTGAAGAATTTGCAGGAAACTGTAGATTTATCTTTACTTGCAACTACAAGAATAAAATCCTTGAACCACTCCACTCAAGATGTGTTGTGGTTGACTTCTCAATTAGAGGAAAGGAGAAACAGAAGATCGCTGCTAGTTTCTTCCAAAGACTCAATTTTATCTTGGACAAAGAAAGGATTGAAACTGACAAAAAGGTACTCGTAGAATTAATTAATAAGCATTTTCCAGATTGGAGAAGAGTTCTTAATGAGTGTCAGAGATACTCAGTTAGTGGTAAGATAGATAGTGGAATATTAGCTGCCTTTTCTGATGTTGCCGTCAATGACCTTATTAAAAACCTTAAAGCAAAAAACTTTCCTGAAGTACGTAAGTGGGTCAACAATAATATGGATAATGATACTTCTGTCTTATTCCGTAGGATATATGATAATCTTTACGAATCTTTGGTTCCGAATACTATACCTGCTGCTGTTCTTGTTATTGCTAAGTACCAATATCAAATGGCATTCGTCGCTGACCAAGAGATAAATATGCTTGCATGTTTAACTGAAATCATGGTGGAGTGTGAGTTTAAATGAATACGCAAGATAAAATTAAACAAGCTGAACAAAGAATCGAAGAGTTAAAACTCTTGATTGAACATTGGAAAAAACAATTAGAGGAAAAAAAATGATTTTAGTATTCATCATCGTTGGTCTATTATTTTTTATCATGGGATATGGATTATATCTTACAGTAGGTCCTGGTAAAACAGAACTACGTGATCCTATTGACGAACATGCTAAAATGCATGAACTAGGCATTGCACATGGACATGGTGGCAACAAGGATGCATATGAAATGTCTGGTAAATTAACTCACTCACATAATGAAGAATAATGATTACTAAAGAAAAACAAAGAAATCAGGTTAAATCCAAATTTTATTATATTTTTTGGGGTGTAGCAACAGTATCGGTTGTCTTAGGGCAAATATATGTTGGTTCTGGATATAGAGGATTTGCTCGATCATTAAATAGAATCTTTGATACTGTTGAAGTGCAAGTTAATAGTAATCCCTATGAAAGATTTTATTAATGCGTCCAGAAACTAGAGAAGCAATGGAAATGCTATTCTGTGCGAAATGGAATATTCCTACAGCAGCAAAACATTGTAATCTAACACGTAAGGAAATGATGATTACTTTTAATGAGTATTGTGCCTTACATGAACCAACTTATACTAAATTTGATAACGCAATTCAGTTGCATTTAAATTATGAGCATGAAAGCATTAAAAACACCACTTAGATATCCTGGCGGTAAGTCTCGTGCCTGTACAAAGATGGGACAGTTCTTTCCAGACTTCAGTAAGTATAGAGAGTTTCGTGAACCATTTCTTGGTGGTGGAAGTGTAGCACTTTACATCTCTAAGATGTATCCTGACTTAAGTATTTGGGTTAATGATTTATATGAACCTCTTGTAAACTTTTGGCAGACTATACAGGATGATGGACAGAATCTCCAAGATATGATATGGAGTTTGAAGAATAAATATCCCGATAGAGATACTGCTAGAGAATTATTTGTAGCAGCTAAAGAGGAAATCAACAATGAAGAATTATCCAGTAGAGACCGTGCAGCGTATTTTTATGTTGTTAATAAGTGTAGCTTTTCTGGTCTCACTGAGTCGAGTTCTTTTTCATCCCAAGCCAGTGAATCTAATTTCTCCTATAGAGGAATTGAAAAAATTACAGGATATCAAAAAATAATTGAGAACTGGAAGATTACTAATGTATCTTATGAAGATCTTTTAACTGATTGGAATGATGCATTCATATACTTAGATCCTCCTTATGATATAAAGGATAATCTTTATGGTAAGAAAGGTGATATGCATAAGAAGTTTGATCATGATAAGTTTGCAGAAGATTGTGATAAACATACTGCACATATGATGATCTCTTATAATTCATCACAATTAATTAAAGATAGATTTAAGGATTGGTCTGCTAGTGAATTTGATTTAACATATACTATGAGATCTGTTGGTGAGTATATGAGAAATCAGCAGGATAGAAAAGAATTGTTATTAATGAATTATAATAATCCTAAGATTAAGTTGACTTTTGATGGATGTTATAATTATGATAGATTAAAAAAGGAGGGTTTAGTTGATGGTTGAAAATATTCGTGAAAAATTAAATAATCTGAGAGATAGGAATAACAATTTTGAGAATATTGTTGTTTATTCATTTAAAGTAAATGAGCATCAGCATATCAATGATCATGAAATAAAAAGACTTGAGCATAGTATTTCTTCATTGAGGCAATTTAATAAAGAAATTGCTGTTTATCTTTTTTGTGATAATCCACATATTATTCCACCTTATTTTGCTCTTAATTATTCAGTGAGAATTAAACCTTTTGCTGAAGGGTTTGATCATACAATGTTGAATGCTTGGTCAATTCATAGATGGTATAATCTTAAATATTTTGATGATGAATTCTACAATATCTTATATGTAGATGCTGATACTATTTTCTATCATGATGTCCAGTATCTATTTGATACATATTGTACTCATGATGTATATGGTAGAGAAGAATTTGGATTTAGACATGATCCAAATCATGGTGGTGGAAAAAATATAAGAGAGCAACTTGATTTAGTTGAATCTTGTATATATGATCTAGGTGGAAAATGTGAAGTATATAAACATTGCCTTGGTGTTATTTTACTGAATGATGGTCTTCATCGTGATATTACTGCAAGGTTGGATGAACTATCTAAGTTAATGGAACAGTTTAAAAAAAATCAAATTCTTTTACCAGTTCCTAATCGTAGAATAGCCGATCAGTATGCTGTATGGGTTATCTTTAGTCGTATGGGTGTCACAGAGGGTCTATTTGCTGCTCAGGACGTTACACAGGGATGGATAGAACAAAAGCATAAGGAATATTTTAATCCTGTTGTATGCCATTATACAACTAAGAAGGAGCAAGAGTTTGCCAATTCCGATCCTAAGTACGCTAATTTAATAAGAGATGTTGATAGTGTAGCAGAACAGATTGATCCTCATATGACTGTTTCTATGAATAGTGGTGTTTATCTTTCTCAACAAGCAGTAGAATTAGTTGCAGAAGATAATGGTATAGTGGTAGACTCTAGTGAAGGTGAAGTATTTTTATGACTGAATTGAAAGATTGGTTGAATTCAATTAATCAAACCAAAAAGAATTTGATTGATGAGGATCCTTCATTAGAAAAGGAATATTCACCATATATTATTAACCGTATTTTTTCTGGGCATCTTGATTCTATTATGTTTGCAAATGAGATGAACCAGTATCATTTTTTACCAAAAAAATTTCAATATGATTTTTTGCTAAATACACTCAGACCTAAGAAGAGATTCTCTCCTTGGTTACGTAAAGATGAGATTAAAGACCTTGACTTGGTAAAACGTTATTATGGGTATAGTAACGAAAAGGCAAAACAAGCTCTAAGAATCCTAACAAAAGACCAAATTAATTTTATAAAATCTAAGTTTGAAACTGGAGGAAGACAATGAGCGTGGTGCAAGAGCCTGAAGTTAAGTGGACACCTGAACAGATGATAGAGGTGACACTAAATGAACCTGATGATTTCTTAAAAGTCCGTGAGACTTTAACAAGAATTGGAGTAGCATCAAGAAAGGAAAAAAAGATATATCAATCATGTCATATCCTTCATAAGCAAGGAAGATATTACCTTGTTCATTTTAAAGAGTTATTTGCATTAGATGGTAAACATGCAAATCTTACTCAGAATGATGTTCAACGTCGTAATCGTATTTCTCAACTTCTTGCTGATTGGGGATTAGTTACTATTGTAGATCTAAAAAAAATACAAGATATTGCACCTTTAAATCAGATTAAAGTATTAGCATATAAAGATAAAGGAGATTGGATATTAGAAACTAAGTATAATATAGGTAGCAAAAAGAAAAAAGTTGACGAATCCTAATAGCCTTTATAATGGTATTAATGAACGTCTTTTCTATACTTTAGGAAAGCGTCCAGATACTGCTTCACTTCATGATTTCTACATGGCATTGAGTTATGCTGTAAGAGATCAGATGATGAACTACTGGTTGTCTATGGAGGCACCTACTGATAAGGAGGTGGCATATCTTTCTGCAGAATTTTTAATTGGACCACAACTTGGTAATAATCTTATAAGTCTTGGTATAAAAAAAGATGCACAAGATGCATTGGAGAAGTATGGGTATACATTAGACCAAATTTTAGATGTAGCAGAAGAACCTGGTTTAGGTAATGGTGGTCTGGGGAGATTAGCAGCATGTTATATGGAGTCTCTTGCTTCTCTTCAAGTTCCTGCTACTGGATATGGTATAAGATATAAGTATGGTATATTCAAGCAACAGATAAGAGATAATCAGCAAATAGAAGTTACTGATAATTGGTTACATGGAGAATGGCCATGGGAACTTTGTCATCCAGATGAATCAGTTCATGTTGGATTTGGTGGTAAGGTAGAGAATTATGTATCGGATAGAGGAAATTATAGAGTAAGGTGGGTTCCTGAAGAACAGGTTATTGCTGTTCCTTATGATATTCTGCAATTGGGATATAAGGTTAATAATTGTAATAGGATTAGATTATGGAGAGCAGATGCTACTGAGACTTTTGATTTCTATGCATTCAATATAGGTGACTATATGGGATCAGTAGAACAGAGTGTCTCATCTGAGACTATTTCTAAGGTTCTATATCCTAATGATGGAACAGATGCTGGTAAGATATTACGATTAAAGCAACAACATTTCTTTGTGAGTGCTTCTCTTCAGGATATGTTGAGAAGTCTTGATAAGCGTGGATTTGATGTGGAAGATTTTCCACATCATTGGCAAGTACAATTAAATGATACACACCCTGCAGTTGCTGTTGCAGAGTTGATGAGATTACTTGTAGATGAAAGACATCTTGAGTGGGATTCTGCATGGGATATAGTAACTAAATCAGTTGCATATACTAACCATACATTATTACCAGAAGCATTAGAGAAGTGGGATCTTAAATTGTTTAAGACTCTTCTACCAAGACACATGGAAATCATCTATGAGATTAATAGAAGATTCTTACAGGTAGTACGTCTGCACTATCCTGGTGATGATAGGATATTGGAGAAGATGTCCATCATTGATGAGAATGGTAATAAGGCAGTCCGTATGGCACATTTAGCAACCATAGGTTCTCATCATGTAAATGGTGTTGCTGCATTACACTCTGAATTGGTTAAGACTCAATTGATGCCAGAGTTTGCTAATTTGTGGCCACATAAGTTTACTAATGTGACTAATGGTGTTACTCCACGTAGATGGATAGCATCTGCTAATCCATGTCTTGTAGAGGTACTTGATGAGTATGCACCAGGATGGATTACTGATGGTGAGAAATTAAGACAACTTGAAAATCATATAGATGATTCTGATATGATTGAGAAGTTTTCGGAGGCAAAGGTAGTTGGAAAACATAATCTTGCAACATATATCTTTAATAATTTGGGTATTGCTGTAGACCCTTCTAGTATATTTGATGTACAAGTAAAAAGAATACATGAATATAAGAGACAACATTTACTTGCTCTTTGGATTGTTGCCCAGTATTTAAGAATTAAGAATGGAGTTGATATTGTTCCTCGTACTGTAATTTTTGGTGGTAAGGCAGCACCAGGTTATTATATGGCAAAACATATTATTAACTTTATTTGTAATATCGCAGAGGTTGTTAATAGTGATCCAGATATGGATGGCAAGTTGCGTGTAGTATTCTTACCAAACTATAGTGTAAAGTTGGGAGAACTTGTATATCCTGCTGCTGATTTATCAGAACAGATTTCTACTGCTGGTAAAGAAGCATCTGGTACAGGTAATATGAAGTTCCAAATGAATGGTGCTTTGACTATTGGAACATTAGATGGTGCTAATGTAGAGATAAGAGAATTAGTAGGAGGAGAAAATTTCTTTCTTTTTGGACATGATGAAAAGGGTATAGTAGATTTGTGGGAGAATGGATATGATCCTAAACATCATATTAGTTCAGAACTTTGGGAGGTAATTAATTTGATTAAGGGTGGTCATTTTAGTCAAGGAGATAAGGAACAGTTTGAACCCTTGTTAGATAATCTTTTAAATAATGATCCGTTCTGTGTAATGGCTGATTTTTCTGATTATTGTGATGCACAAGATCGTGTAAGTAGTGCTTGGAATGATAAGGATAGATGGAATCGTATGTCGGTTATCAACACCGCACGTTCGGGATTTTTCTCATCTGATAGATCCATTAGGGATTACTGTACAAAAATATGGGGTATTCCACACTGACCTTTTAGAATATTTTTGTATAATTAGTAATGTACGCCGTAAGGGTACACAAAACACAAACTCGCTTAGTAAAGGAGCTACTATCATGGGAAACATACAAAGGTATCGTTCTGCTGATTTACCAGATCTTATGGATAAGATTGTAAAGAACAGCATAGGAATGGATGATTATTTTGATAGATTTTTTAATCTACATGAAACACAGACAAACTATCCACCCTATAATCTTATTCATGTAAATAACGTTGAATCAAAACTGGAAATTGCACTTGCAGGATTTAAAAAGAAAGAAGTAAATGTTTACACAGAGTATGGAAAACTCTTTGTAGAGGGACAGAAAGAAGACAAAGAAACTGAAACTGAATATGCTCATAAGGGACTTGCTCAGAGATCCTTTAAGAGGGCATGGACATTATCAGATGACACTGAAGTCAGAGATGTTGTATTTGAAGATGGTCTTCTTACTGTCACCTTAGGTAAGATTGTTCCAGAACATCATGCTCGAAAAGAGTATCTATAAATAAAATTGGTTCGAGATGGATCAAATGGGTTCCTTGACGGAACCCTTTTTTATTGCTATAATATTGAGGATAAAATAAAAAAATGTCAATTAAACTTGCTGTTCTAAAATCTGGTGAGAATGTAATTTCTGATGCCAAAGAACTTATTGTAGAAGATAAGGTTTGTGGATATTTATTTAATAAACCACATAAGGTGGAATTTTCTAAATCAAGTCTTTTACTTGAAGGTAGTATAACACCAATTTCTAGTGATGGGGAGGTGAGTATAACTTTATCTCCTTGGATTATGTTATCAAAGGATACTCAAGTTCCAGTTCCTACTGATTGGATTGTTACTATTGTTGAACCCATATCATCAGTAAGTAAAATGTATGAAGAGAAAGTAGGAGTAGAGCAAGAAGATGATTAAATGTTTAGTTCTTTTGACTGGAATAGTTCTCATTGCTAAAATTGAAGAAATTGATGCAGAACTTGGAGATCCTAATTGTTTAATATCTGATGTATGTGTAATTAATTCTGATGGGACAATAAGTCCTTGGTTAAACTTTACTGAAGATACAGAATTGATGATAAGATCTGAAAATATATTGACACTTGTTGATCCAAATAAAGATACACTTAAATTATATTTGGAAGTTATTTCATGAGAGTTCTGAGTATTGATTTGGACTATATTATGGGTCCAAGTATTGAACTTTATAATAGTTTATTTTATGATGATAATCCAGCAACAAGATGGAGAAATTTATTTGATAGATCTGATTTTAAAGAAAATCATTTAGTTATTGATCAAGGTAGTTTATTATATTGCTTTGATGTATTTTTAAAAGCATTAAAAAATTGTGAGAATGTTTCATTTGGATATGAACATGATTCAATACTTTATGATATTAAAGATTTTTCTAATATTGATTTAATTAATATTGATCATCATGATGATGTTCTTGGTGGAGATTATTCTAAGGATATGGATTATGAGTCTGCTTTGAAGAAAGAATATTTTGAGGTTGTTAAAGATAATAGAGTTCATGAAGGAAATTGGATTGCATGGATAGCAAGTCAGAAAAAATTAAATTCTTGTGTTTGGATTGGTAATGAAAATAGTATTAATAAAAGTAGAAATTTTTTTAATGAGCAGATTGTTCCAAATTATTTGAATGTTGAGAAAGAAAATTATAAATTTGATAATTATAAATTCGATCATATTTTTGTTTGCCTGTCTCCACAATATATTCCAAAGAATCATTGGCATTATTTTAGTATGTTCATAAAAGTTTATGAGCAATTTTCAGGAAAAGATGCTATAATACATAACAAGAAATATGAACATGAACTTCGTAATTTAAAGGTAAACGATGAGATTTTACACCAATGTTCAAATGGTGGGTGACAACTTCCTAGTTCGTGGTTATGAAAATGGAAGACATTTCGCAACCAGAGAGAAGTTTTATCCAACTTTATTTGTTCCCTCCAAAAGAAAAACCAAATATAAAACTTTGTCTGGAGAGTATGTGGAATCAGTTGAACCTGGTTCTGTTCGTGATTGTCGTGAGTTTATAAAGAAGTATGATGGTGTAGAGAATTTTAAAATTCATGGTAATAGCTCTTACATATATCAATACATTTCTGAAAAGTATCCTGAGGATGAGATTAAGTTTGATACTAATCAAATTAAGATAACTACAATTGACATTGAGGTAAAGTCTGAGAATGGATTCCCTGATGTAGAATCTGCCGCAGAAGAAATATTACTTATTACACTACAGGATTATAATACAAAACAGATTCGCACATGGGGATTAGGTCCGTTTAATAATAAGCAAGAGAATGTAACATACAAATCATTCAGGACAGAATATGAACTCTTGAATGATTTTATTAACTGGTGGATGATTGAGGATAATACACCAGAAGTTATTACTGGATGGAATAGTACATTGTATGATATTCCATATCTTTGTCGTCGCCTTGAACGAATCCTTGGTGAGAAATTGATGAGGAGAATGTCACCATGGGGATTGGTGACAGAGAAAGAGATTTATATTGCTGGACGTAGGAATATTTCATATGATGTTGGTGGAGTCACTCAATTAGATTATCTTGATCTTTATAAGAAGTTTACTTATAAGGCACAGGAGTCTTATAGGTTGGATTATATTGCCAGTGTAGAATTAGGGCAGAAGAAATTAGATCACTCTGAGTTTGATACGTTTAAGGACTTCTACACAAAGGGTTGGCAGAAGTTTGTAGAGTATAATATAATTGACGTGGAACTTGTTGACCGTATGGAAGACAAGATGAAACTGATTGAGCTTGCCATAGTTATGGCATATGACGCAAAGGCAAACTATGCTGATGTATTCTCTCAGGTTCGTATGTGGGATACTATAATCTATAACTATCTCAAGAAGAGGAATATAGTTATTCCACCCAAAGAAAGATCCGATAAGGACGCAAAATACGCAGGTGCTTATGTTAAGGAACCGAAACCAGGAAAGTATGATTGGGTTGTTAGTTTTGATCTCAACAGTCTGTACCCTCACCTTATTATGCAATATAATATTTCCCCAGAAACCCTCTGTGAAGA
>Ga0115012_10002493_pt1 | contig 10758 bp, 8 predicted proteins | sample TroAtlMetagenome_FD_88706 | JGI IMG/M metagenome (GOLD analysis project Ga0115012, IMG submission 88706) | Marine eukaryotic phytoplankton communities from Atlantic Ocean - Tropical Atlantic ANT10 Metagenome | ecosystem: Environmental > Aquatic > Marine > Oceanic | place: Tropical Atlantic Ocean...
GCGATTCCAATGGCGTTTGCGTTCTTCTGGTTTCCGCCTATTCCATTGTTCATCGCGGTTCGCGGTCTTCGGGAAACGAAGGATGGGCGACGATGGGGGCGTCCCTTTGCTCGCATCGCCCAGTTGTTCACTCTGTGTTTTTCTATCCCCTTCGTGTTGGGGGCTTTCCTGTGGCTGCGTGGTCCAAGAAGCGATATGTACTCCGGTCCCGCCGTGCTGATTGGCGCCTTGTCAGGCACCGGTGATGTTGCCTCGTTTCCACCGGCCGAGGATGCGGCCCAGCGTTCGGCCTTCAGAACCGCCCTCCGGGCCGCGGTGGGTACTCCTCGCGAACTCGAAATCGATCCGTCGTACGCCGAGACTGGCTTCGTGGATGGCGGGGGGCTTCGGACGTTCGTCTACCGACTGGAAGGTGACTCGGGCACGGTGAGCTTGCAAGCGGGCTACCGGTTGTTTTCTGGCGCTGGCTTTCCTCCATCGCCGGTTTTTGGGTGGGAAGATTTGGTGATCAAAGACGCTCAAGGCCAAGAAACCGCGATTCCGACCACTGCCAGCTGGCGGGTGGGGTTGCGACCACTGGAGTCTGAGGACGATTCCGGAGAGACTGCACCCCATGGCTCCTGACCCACGAGACGAACGTAAACGCATGCAATCCTTTTTGGCGGGCATGGGTTTTGATTACTCCGACTTCCGCGACCGCATGCTGGCTGACATCTGCGAGACCATGCTTCGGGTGCGTCGTTCCCAGCACGACGAGGGACAAGTTCGGTTGATGGCTTCCGCCATGCGAGAGATGTGGTACGCCTACCACGTCTTCCACGGCTGGGAAGATGTTCGCAAAGTCTCGATTTTCGGCTCGGCCCGAACGCCCGAAGACCATCCCGATTATCTCGCCGCGGTGGAGTTCAGTCGTCTTATGGCCGAACAAGGTTGGATGTCCATCACCGGTGCTGGCGATGGCATCATGAAGGCAGGGCATGAAGGACCAAGTCGGGAACGCTCCTTCGGGTTGTCCATTCGCCTTCCGTTCGAGACGTCGGCCAATGAAGTCATCGAGGGTGATCCCAAACTGATCAACTTTCGGTACTTCTTTACCCGGAAGTTGATGTTCGTCGACCATGCCGAAGCGATCGTGGGATTCCCCGGCGGATTTGGCACCATGGATGAGGTCTTTGAATCCCTTGTGCTCATCCAAACCGGCAAGAGCCCCATCGTCCCGGTGGTCTTGGTCGAAGGCAAAGACGGTGACTTCTGGCAGCGCTGGGAAGATTTCACCAAGGGTGCCCTGCTCCAAGAAGGATGGATCAGCCCGGAAGACACTGACCTGTACCGGATTGTGTCTTCGCCAGAAGAAGCCGTGGAAGAAATCACCTCGTTCTACCGGGTGTACCAGTCCGCCCGCTACGTACACGACAAGTTGGTTCTTCGATTGACACGTGCGTTGACGGAAGAAGAACTGGCAATTTTGAACGATGAATTCGCCATTCTGATCGAGTCGGGACAAATCGAAAACTCGGGCGCCTTGCCCGAAGAAGAAGAAGTCACCCACTTGCCCCGATTGGTCTTCCACCACACCAAGCACAAGTTTGGTTTGGTTCGTCAACTCATCGATCGCATCAACGGTTTTGATGCTCCGTGATTCGGATTGTTGCCCATCTGGCTTTGGTGAGCATCCTGGGCTGCGCGAGTGCTTCGGTGGTTTCCATTGCGGAAGTTGCCACCCCGTCTGAATCCAATCCCATTGAGGCTGAGCGTGAAGAAGCCCCGGAATCGATTCGGGCAAGTTCCCGTTCGCCAAGCCGTGATGGTCGTATTCCTGGTCTCGAATTGCTGCGTCTTCGATTTGATGCCAAGGGGCCCATGCCCGACCGCCTGCTTTCCTTTCTAGGAAAAGAGCGCAGCACGCCTGATGGATTGGGGCTCCTCCGGCAGCGTATGGATGATCTCGAGGCCCGGGCTTTGGTGGCCACCCTCGGCCCTCCCCGGGCTGCCATCGAGTCGTCCTTGGGCGAGGTGCTTTCCTTTGAGCCCATGTTCGCAGAGGTCGCGGCCCGCAAGCGCCGAGCCGTCATCGTGAATGGCCGACCCCGATTGGTGGAAGGGGGGCGCTTGGCTTTCGAGTTGCGCGGCTGGATTCGTCTGCATGAGGATGGTCCCCGAGTTGCGGGTGAGCTTGAGTTGGCCCATCGATCTGGTCCCGCGTTCCGCCCGATTCGCAACGTGCTCGATCGTTCTTCATTCGAATTGGAGGCCGATGAGGTCCTGTTGATTGCACCAGCAAATGCTCGTGCGGTGAGTTCAGGCCCCGGACCTGCCGCCGCTGCGGCGGCTCCCGCAGGCCGTCACTTGCTGGTGGTGGGTGATGAGGTTGAAGTGGTTCTGATCCGGCCCGTGGTGCCGGATATCCTTTTCCCTTTGGACTCCAGCCCTGAGTGAGGATTGCATGACCTGTCGAACACGATTTGCTCCCAGCCCGTCCGGCGACCTGCATGTTGGAGGCGCGCGAACCGCCCTGTTCTGTTGGGCTTTGGCCCGAAAGCACAACGGTGTTTTTTTGCTGCGGATTGAAGACACGGACCAGAAACGTTCCAGTGATGCGGCAAGTCTGGGCTTCCTCCGAGATTTGCGGTGGTTGGGGATCGGATGGGATGAAGGTCCCGAAGATGAAGGCTTTGGCGGGGGAGACCATGGTCCCTACTTCCAATCCCAGCGTCTTTCGGTGTACCAAGAGCATCTGCAACGACTGATTGATGCCGGTATGGCGTATCCCGCGTTTGAGACCGGCGAGGAACTTGCGGCGGCCCGAGACCAAGCGCGAGCCGAGAAGCGACCGTATCGGTACGACCGGTCCGCCCTCCAACTGGATCCGGCCGAAGTTCAACGGCGTTTGGAACGTGGCGACAATCACGTTATTCGCTTCCGAGTGCCTGATGACTCTGAGGTCATCATTCGAGATGAAGTGCTGGGGGAAATCAGAATTGCCCCAGGTGAAGTCGATGACTTTGTCATTCGCAAGGCGGATGGATTCCCCACCTACCACTTTGCCGTGGTGGTTGACGATGCCAGCATGGGCGTCACCCATGTGGTTCGGGGGCAAGAGCATCTGGCCAATACCCCACGCCACGTGCTCTTGCAGCACGCGCTGGGCTTTGATCGCCCCGTGTATGCCCACTTGCCTCTGATCCAAAATCCCGACGGATCCAAAATGAGCAAGCGGGACAAAGACAAAGCGCTGCGGAAAGAGATCAAAGACCGCGGACTGACGGGTGCCCATTCCGTGGACTCCGAAAGTTGGGAAGCTTGGCTTGGCGACAAAACCCGGCAACTGCCGCACGAATGTGCCGAGCGATTGGCTGAGGAAATCGGCATTGATTTGCCCGAAGTGAGCGTGGATGACTTCCGCCGTGCGGGATACCTCCCCGAGGTCCTGATCAACTACTTGGCGTTGTTGGGTTGGTCCGCTGGGGATGATCTTGAAAAATTTGATGGTGCGTTCTTGTGTGAGAACTTCACGTTGGATCGCATTGGAAAATCCAACGCGCGCTTTGACCGCCAAAAATTGCTGGCCTTCAATCTGGATGCCATTCAAGCCATGACCCCCGAGGTATTTTTGGAACGATTCCGTGCCCACTGCGAGGCCGAGCATCCAGAATTCATCGAGCAAACCACCCCTGAGCAGTTTGCGCTCATTGCCGAATCGAACCGTGAGCGGGCCAAGACCTTGGATGATCCGGCTCGTTCGTGCCGGTTCTTCGTCATGGACGATGAAGACATCACCTGGCCGGTGACCAAAGGCACCCGAAAAGCTTTGGCCAAGGGCGAGCCTTCCGGTTTTAAACGCTTGCAGGATTTGTCGAGTGTGTTGTCTGGCATCGAATCTTTCACCGCCTCGAGCGTCGAAGCGGCTTTGCAGGCTTGGGCCGATGAGCATGCCGAGGGAAATTTTGGGGCCGCCGGGATGCCACTTCGAGTTGCGGTGACCGGAGGCACGACAAGTCCGCCTTTGCCGGATACCCTCGCCATTCTTGGGAAAGCCTCGGTGCTGCGGCGGATTGAACGCTGCCTGGCTTGTGCCCCTGATTTTGCCTCCTGATTCGGAGATTGAAGCATGGCAACCGAACACGACATTGACGGCGACACGGAATGGCGTCGGCCTGAAGTCCCTGGCGTCCCTCCGGCTGCGGTCATGTTGCTGGAACACGCGATTGATTTTGCGGGGCTGTTCCCTCCGGCCAAACAATCCATGTCCGAAGCGGTGGCGACCTACGCAAAAGCGCGAACGCATCCCGATGCCTGGATGTTGGAGCGTTTTGTGCTCAAAGCCACTGAAATTCAGGCGTTTGAAGAATTGGCCAAGCCCCACCTGCCCCGCGCTGAAGAAGATGAGCCTTGGCCGCTCTCTGTGTTGGTGCGTCACGATGCGGAGGGATTGGCAGCCGATGTGGAGGCTTTGGAACAGTTCAACGATCGGCATTCCGATCCTTCGGAAGGCTTTGCCATTGCCGATGTGGTCGAGGTCAAAGGCGATTCGCCCGCCAGCATCGAAGCAGCCTTGAACCACATGCCCGATGAGGTCTTTCCGTTCTTCGAATTGGATTGGCGTGGTGATATTCGGGGCGCGCTGGCCACCATCGTTGGCGGAGATGCCGGTGCGAAGCTGCGTACCGGAGGTTTGGCGGCCGATGATTTTCCCACCCTCGAAGCCACGGCCAAATTCTTGCTCGATGCCGCATCGGCAGAAGTTCCCTTGAAGGGTACGGCGGGGATGCACTGGCCTCTTCGTTCGCCTTCCGATGTCGTTGAGGGTGCGACCGCCCATGGATTTTTGAACTTTTTGATGGCGGCCGCGGTCGCGCATCTTCGTGATTGTGAGGACTCGGATTTGATGCCCATTCTTCAGGCATCGGCCGATGATTTTGAGTTCAGTGGAACCCTGGTTCGGGTCGACGATTGGGAATTGGAAGACTTTGAAATCGCCGAAGCCCGCCAACGCTTTGTGATTTCATGGGGCTGCTGTTCATTCGATGACCCTCGTTCGGGGCTGCGAAAGCTTGGCTTGATGCCGGAGGAGAAGTGATGTCACTTGACCACACACACGACCCTGACTTGATTTCTTGGGTGGAATCGGCACGAGATCATGCTGACTTTCCGGTGCAGAATCTTCCGTTCGGGGTGATGGATTTCGGTGATGGACCACGTCCCGTGGTTGCGATTGGTGACGAAGCCTTTGACCTTAAGGTGGCTACACAGCAAGGACTTTTGGGTGAGAGCGGGGAATTGAATTGTGCTGCCGCCGCGCCAAGTTTGAATGCACTTGCCAATTTGGGGGCCGACGTTCGCCGGGAACTTCGTCGCCGCATCTCCGCACTGCTCACTGGTTCGGACCCTTCGTTGCACGATGACACCCAGGCTCGAACAGAAGTTCTTCGTCCACAGTCTGAAGGCACCATGCTCGCGCCATTTGCCATTGGTGACTACACCGATTTTTACTGCTCCATTCACCATGCGACAAATGTGGGGTCGATGTTCCGGCCGGACAACCCGCTGATGCCCAACTACCGCCATCTCCCCGTCGGATACCACGGCCGGGCCAGCACGGTGGTTCTGGAAGGCGGCGAAGTCCGTCGGCCCAGCGGCCAGACGCTTCCGGTGGAGGCCAACGATCCCATCGACGGGCCTTCGCGTTTGTTGGATTACGAATTTGAACTGGGCTTCTACGTGGGTGAAGGCAATGCCATGGGAAGCCGTATCAATATGGCCAGCGCCCCGCAGCACATCTTTGGTCTCTCGATCGTGAACGACTGGTCGGCGCGGGATATTCAAAAATGGGAATACCAGCCGCTGGGCCCGTTCAACGCCAAGAACTTCTGCACCCAAGTGTCTCCTTGGGTGGTCACCATGGAAGCCCTCGAGCCGTTCCGGGTGGCCGGTCCAGCCCGCGGACCGGAAGATCCCGAGAACTTGCCGTATTTGCACCCCGATCGCCCAGACCAGTCCTTGGGCATCGTGTGTGAAACCGCCATTCGAACGGTGGCCATGCGTGAGCGCGGCGAGGACCCGTTTGTGATCAGCACGGGTGATTTCCGTCACATGCACTGGACGATCGAGCAAATGTTGGTGCACCACACCTCCAGTGGTTGCGCCATGCGTTCTGGTGATTTGATTGCCTCCGGGACCGTTTCGGGGCCAGAACCCGAGAGCCGGGGTTGTTTGCTGGAGCGGACCTGGCGAGGGTCGGAGCCGATCCAGCTTCCCGATGGCACCGAACGCAAATTCCTTCAGGATGGTGACGAGATCATCATGAGGGCATGGTGCGAGATGCCGGGAGCGGTGCGTATTGGTTTGGGTCGTTGCGCAGGAACCATTACCCCCGCCGAATAAGACGCATTATCCTTGGGCTTCATCTTTTACGGAGCCCAGCATGACCTCAACCGATCGTCGACAGTTTTTGACCACCGCCGCTGCGGTCGCCGCCGCCACGCCTTTCGCGGGTGCGTTTGGTGTAGGACGTGAAGACACACTCAACTTGGCACTGGTGGGGTGTGGAGGACGAGGAAGAGGGTCGATTGGGGACACCATGGCGGTCAACGACGGTGTTCGTTTGGTGGCCATCTCGGATGTGAATGAGGGCAAAGTCCAAGCGGCCAAAGCGAACCTTGAAAAGTCCCACGGGGACAAGATTCAAATTGCCGACGAGCAAGCCCACGTGGGGTTGGATGGCTACCAGGCCATTTTGAACAACCCAAGCGTGGACGTGGTGCACTTCACCACCTCACCGGGATTCCGACCTCGCCATGTTTTGGAAGCCGTGCAAGCCGGAAAGCATGTCTTCGCCGAGAAGCCGGTTTGCGTAGATCCTGCGGGATGGAGGATTTGCAAAGAAGCCCACGAACTCGCCCAGAAAAACGGAACCGCCATTGTGACTGGGACCCAGTACCGGCGGCAGAAGAACTATGTCGAAGCCATCGATCTGATCAAGCAAGGCGCTATTGGCACCGTCAAGGGGATGACCGCGCGGTACTGCTCCACTGGGATCTGGAACCGGGAGCGTCAAGAGGGCATGAGTGATGCTGAGTACCAGATCAACAACTGGATGCATTTCATTTGGTTGTCGGGCGATCAAATTTGTGAGCAAGCCGTACACAACGTTGACGTGATGACGTGGTTGTTGGGCAATCCCACTACGGCGTACGGATCCGGAGGCCGATTTACCCGCCCCGAGGATTCACAAATGTGGGACTCGATGAGTGTTGACTACACCTTTGACGCCCCTGAGGGGGAACGCCTTTGCTCATTCATGTGCAGGCAAATTCCCGGCACCGCCGGCAACGCGGACAACATGATCTACGGCTCGGAAGGGGTGGCTTCGATCAAGGCCATTAACGGAGGCACCAGAATCGTTGATGCCGACGGCAAGGTCATTTACCGCGAACGCGGCGACATCGGGGTGGCCTATCGCCAAGAGCACAAGGATCTGATCGATTCCATCCGAGGTGGTTCGCCGATTGTCGAGTTGCAAGACACCGCCGACGCGTCCTTGGCCGCGGTCATGGGCCGGGTCGCGGCGTACACCGGGCAAAAGATCTCGTGGAAGCAGATCACCGAGTCCAAACTCGATCTGTTCCCGAAGGGATTGTCGCTGGATGCTTCGCTGCCCAATGATGGGTACGCGATCCCAGGACGAACTCAGTTCGTTTGAACGGGGATTTTTTTCGACCAGCAACGGTCAGGCGGGGCGAGCTTCCTTGCGGAAGTCACTGGGCGTTCGTCCCAATCGCTCGCGGAAAACCACGGCCATGCGGCGGGCATCAGAGAAGCCAGAACGCTTGGCGATCCCGCCAATGTCAAGATCGGTTTCAACCAGAAGACGTCGGGCGGTTTCGATGCGTCGACGGGTGATTTCGTCCAGCACCGTTCGGTCCAGTGCGCGTCGGAAGCGGCGTTCTAGTGTTCGACGTGGACGGCCAGCGGCGTCAGCAACATCATCAACGCGAATCGGCTCGCGGTAGTTTGCGCGGATGTATCGGAGCGCGGTGCGGACAATCTCGTCTTCGGTTGCTTCTGCTTCGGTGGAGCGGCGAGAAACCACGCCGAGGGGTTGAAGCGTGACGTCGATTTGGGGACGTGGCTCTCCGGCCATCAGATTTTCCAACAGGCCGGCGGCGTCGTAGCCAATGCGACGTGCGGGGATGGCAATGGATGAAAGATTCGGCCGCGCCACCACGCATTCAAACTCGTCGTCGTTTACGCCAAGGATGGCCACTTCCTCTGGGACGTTGAGGTCCATGCTGCGGCATGTGGCGGCCAGCCGTCGGGCCACACCGTCCATGGAGCAGAGGACGCCAACTGGTTTGGGAAGATCGCGAAGCCAGCCGCTGAAGGTTTCTTGCATTCCAGACCAGCTGGTCCCTGGGTCACGGAGGGGGAGATCTTCCACATGGCATGCGGCGAACGAGCCGCCAGCTTCTTGCACGCGGCGGTGGAACGCTTGCTTTCGGGAAACAGCAAATCCAGAGCGATCCGATCCCGCAAATCCGAAGTGGCGGAACCCCCGTTCCAAGAGGTGCTCGGCCGCCATCACCCCGACCGCATCGTGCTTGACTTCCACCATGGGGAAGCGGGGGTCATTCAATGTGCTGGTGATGTTGACCACGGGGCCGCCCCAGGCAGCCAAGCCATCGGCCAGTTCTTCGTTGAACAGGTGAGCGATCACACCATCGGGCTGCCATTCCTTGAGCGGTTCAAGGGCTCGGGGATCCGAAGGGGAAAGGTGCACAAACCAGCGAGCGCCTTCGGCGACGTAGCCCAGCACTCCGGCACAGACTTCACGGGTGTGTGAGCTGTCGCGATTCATCAGCAAGGCCACTCTGCGTTCGTGCATGGTCCAACTCCGTTTGGGGAAGAAATGCGGTATTGCGTCATTACCGTACGAAAAAAATATGCTTGGGATCTCAAAGTTGGCCGATTGAACGAAAAATTCTCATGTTTTGCGACATATGCACCCAAAATGAGTGGAATACGCCGACTATTGCGGCATGATTTGCCATGGCTAATGTTTTGCGACACGTGAATCGCTTCATATTGACGCAAAGGCGTTCGGGCCGAGAGGTTCTCTGACCGATTTTGTATTCATAAATGACGTTTCCCGTCGAGTGCACGGATGGACTGGCTGATATTCGGCGTAATTCGACCCAAATGGCCGATTTTGGGCATTTAACACTGTTTGAGCGACGTTGCCTCAACCATTTCAGGCAGAAAACGTAGAGGTCTTGCTTCAACCATTTGCTCAGGCGTCAAACGATCCGTCAGGTCGGTGTGTTCCGGGAGCGGGGGCTGAAGCGCCTTGCCAAGACGATGGGTACTCAGGATCGTCGAAATCCAGCGCGGCTTTGGTGGGGAAAAGGGGCCGGAAGGTGTCGCACATCACCGCCAGTTCACTGGTGTGGCTGGCATCGAGTGATTTTTCCACGGTGCCCGGATGGGGGCCGTGCGGGATACCTTGGGGATGCGCGGTCAGCGAGCCCACCTCAATGCCCTTTCGGGCTTTGTAGTTCCCGGCCACGTAGTACAGCACTTCGTCGGAATCCAGATTGGAGTGGTTGTACGGGACCTTGATGGCCTCCTCGTGGAAATCCAACGGGCGGGGGCAGAAGGAACAAATCACGAAGTTTTGGGCTTCGAAGGTTTGGTGGGTCGGGGGGGGCATGTGGTGCTTGCCCACAATCGGACTGAAGTCATCAATGTTAAAGGCGTAAGGGTAGTAGCAGCCATCCCAGCCCACGACATCCAACGGGTGGTGGTCGTAGATGTATTTGTGGACGCAGTCTCGAGCTTTGATGCGCACTTCGAACTCGCCGGATTCGTCGAACGTCAAAGGGAACTCGGGACCACGCAGGTCGCGTTCGCAATACGGCGCGTGTTCGAGGAATTGGCTGGTTTGCTTCGAGACGTAACGCGGTGGCGGTCCAATATGAGAACCGTTTGCGGTTTCGATGACCATAATTCGAGGACGTTCTTCGCCTTCGAGTGTTTCATCAAACACCAGGCGGTAAATCGTGCCTTTGGGAATTATGAGGTAGTCCCGTTCTCGGAATGGAATCGTTCCAAACTGCGTGTACAGCGTTCCTCTTCCAAAGTGGACGAAGATACATTCGTCACCCATCGCATTGTTGAAGTGGTAATCCATTGCTTCTTCTGGAACGCAGACGCTCATTTCGCAATCGGCATTGCCAAAGAGCACCACGCGGCCCGTCACGGGATCCCCCTTGGGCGGCAATGGCATGCTCTTCACATGTCGCATCCGCATCGTGTCCATTTCCACATACTCCGGTTTGGTGCTGTACAAGGCCTCCCAGCCCATCACTTGGGTGGGGGCATGAATGTGGTACATGGTTGACGTGGGACCAACGAAGCCTTCGGTGCCAAAAACCTCTTCCGCATACAGCCGGCCACCGGGGCCACGGAATTGGATGTGTCGTTTTGAAGGAAGTTGTCCCAGAGTTCTGTAATACGCCATATCTGGATTCTAAAGGTACGATCGAAATCATGGATGCCAAACCCGCCCCAACGCTATTCATCCCGACATTCACGCTCATGATTGGTGGAGTGATGTTGGTGGGCGGTTTGTTCACCATGATTGGTGATTCGCCGTCCACGGCCCCGGGTTAGACTCTGGCTGCCATTGGCTGCGTTCTTGAGGCTTGCGGAGTGCTTTCGCTGGCCTACCCCGCGTTCCGCAAGCACATCATGCACGTGGCA
>Ga0115012_10002495_pt1 | contig 10751 bp, 10 predicted proteins | sample TroAtlMetagenome_FD_88706 | JGI IMG/M metagenome (GOLD analysis project Ga0115012, IMG submission 88706) | Marine eukaryotic phytoplankton communities from Atlantic Ocean - Tropical Atlantic ANT10 Metagenome | ecosystem: Environmental > Aquatic > Marine > Oceanic | place: Tropical Atlantic...
AAGGTTGTACAGAAAACAGCAACAATCGATGTTAGTTCATTAGTAAGTAATGTATTTAAATGTAACATAGCACATAGTATGAGTTCAAATAACTTAATTGTTAAGTTATACGATGGTACTACATTCTTAGATGTCTTTGCAGATGTTGATAGAACTGATGCTAATACGTTACAAATTACTTTTGCATCTCAACCTAGTAACGACATTGTAGTTGTTATTCAAGAAGTAATAGGAGATAATATAGCTGCAGGTAGTAATATTACTTATCCTAGTTCTTAATAAATAAACAGATAAATATAGACGGTACTTCGGTGCCGTCTTTATTAATTTAATTGTAATAATATGGCCCACTTTCACTTAGATATAATACAACCTTTTCATACTGCACCTACCTCGTCTAACGCACATACTATTGATTTTAGTCAAAGAGGAAATAATTATGCTATTACCGCGACTAATGCTACTAATTCAATAACTTTTAGTAATTTAGATAGTGCATTAGTTGGTAAAGGTGGAACTATACTAATCACTAATCCTGCAAGCGTAGGTTCTTTAGGTTGGGCTGCACTACCAGCAACAGCTTATACACCTGGCGCTAGTACAATAAATTTCGATACAACAGCTAGTAAAACAGCTGCAATGAGCTATTTAATAATCGCTAGTGATAAGGTATTAATAAATTACGTTGGGGCTTTTGATTCATATCCTCAACCTTAAACTAACATACTATGAGGTGGTTGTGGAATAGAATAGATTTCTGGAATACTACTACTACTTTTAACACAAGTAGGAGTACAAGTAAGTCGACTAGCACGTCTAAGTCGACCACAACTACATTTGGTACTACCACTAATTATAATACCTCTACAACTACAACTACTACATATAACACAAGTACTAATACTACTACCACATATAATACAAGTACTAATACTACTACAACTTTTAATACAAGTACTACAACTAGTACTCAATATACAACAACATTCAATACGTCGACCAATACTACAACTACTTATAATACAAGTACGCAAACCGAAACAAGTATAGGCACAACATTTCCAACGACGATCTCAACAGCTTTTAATACTAGTACAACAACCACTACCGATACAACTACTGTTTTTGGTACAAGTACTACTTATAATACTAGTACAACAACAGCTTACAATACTAGCACATCTACACAAACTACTTACGAAACATCTAAAGATACTAGTACCGTATATACTACAACTAATATTAAAAGTACAACTAGAATAACCAATACAATAACTATAACATACTTTAGTGAAAGTAGAACAACTACCTATAATACTAGTACAGCGACAACCACTCAATATACTACTACTTATAACACTAGTACTGATACAACAACAACTTGGGCAACAAGTAGTATTACAGCTAAAGCTACATCAACGGTAGTGAGTACGTCTAGATTAACTAGTAAAAACACAACTACTAATTATAATACTAGTACGACAACTACTAAGAATACGCAAAGAGATACAACTACTGTTTATACGACAACTTTTAATACTTTTGTAAGAAACTCTATAGCTACGTTAATTACAGCTTTTAATACCACTACCAATACAACAACAACATATAACACTAGTACAACAACTTCAACTCAGTATACAACAACTTGGAGTACTAGTAAAACTACAGCAGAAAGTAGATCAACAACTACAACATATAATACTACCACAACGTATAACACTAGTACAGTAACCACTAAAGATACTACTACTACTTGGCAAACAAGTCAGAGTACTACAACTGTATATAATACTAGTACTACTACTTTAACATCGCATAGTACCACGACTGTATATACTACTAATACTGTATTTAATACAAGTCAAAGTACTACAACAACGTATACCACAACTTGGACTACAACGTTTAATACAACAACAACATTTAATACTAGCAAATCTACTTCAACAAGTAGAGAAACTACGTATTCTACTAATCATACAACAACTACCACGTGGTCAACTAGTAAAAATACAACCGAAAGTAGAAGTACTACTACTACTTATAATACAACTACTACATTTAATACTAGTACTACCACAACGGTAACTACTACATTTAATACTAGTACTACAACTACAACTACTTGGAACACGACTTGGACAACTACGTTTAATACTACAACTACGTACAACACGTCACATGCTACAGCAACAAGTCGTTCAACTGGTGAAAGTAGAAGCACAACAACAACATTTAATACAACTACAACGTATAACACAAGTAGAACAACTACATTTAACACAAGTAGAACAACTACATACAATACGAGTAGAACAACTACTTTCAACACAAGTCATGGAACTAGTCATGGAACAAGTAAGAATACTAGTCATGGAACAAGTAGAAGTACTAATACAACAACTACTTATGCTACTGCATATAACACAAGTACGTCTACTACTTATACAACATATTATGCTACAATATACAATACAGTAAACCTTATATCAAGAAGAAGAACTGGTAGTTATTGGAAAGCAGCATTTGCTTGTGGTGATACTTGTGCTACTACTGTATACAGATTTGTTGGAGGCGGTAACAGTTCAAGTGCTGTTGTTGAAAGTGGTGATAACTTATACACCAACAGTAGTGGATCAAGTGCTCTAGGTTCAGGACATTATGGAATATCTCTAGCGTCTGGTTCTAACAATGCTTGTTGGGTTGCAACAGTAGGAAGTGGCGGTCTTGTAACAAGCGTATATGATTGTCAATGTGGCGGTCTCGGTGGAGGCGGAGGCGGAGCACCACCATAGGATTAACTAAATTAAATAATTATGATAGACGAAAGTTTAATAACAGAATATAATGGAACGACGTTTAGTGTTGAAAAAGTAGATGGCGTTTCTCAATTAACATTTGCAAACAATAGCGACCATGTTATAGCCAACATAGAACGTGGTGCTGTTGTATTTGCAGGTGATTGTAGTGATTGTGGAGCTTATACTGCTTTGTATGAAAATGCTACATGGGATAATATATTGGTAATTGGTTTAGGACTTGGTGTCCTACCTCAATACATAAAAGAAAACAAAAGCCCAACGGTTATCGATGTCCTTGATGACAATTCGGACTTAATAAGCTATGTTAATTTTTTAGATAGCAATATAAATATAATAGAAGGTGATGCTTATACTTATACACCAAATAAAAAATACGATATAATAATAGTAGATTTATATTGGAATGAAAGTGAAGTTACAGCAGAAATGAAAACAAATTTAATAAATAATTATTCATCTCATTTAGAATCAGGTGGAATAATTGTTTTACCAATATCAGGAATAATATTAGAATAAAGATATGCCAAATACTAGTACAACTACATCTAGGAATACATCAAAAAGCACGGTCCTTCGTGAGACGTTGAGGAATACCTCAAAGTCAACGAGTACGACTACGTCTTTTAATACTACCTATGTAACTAGTTATACTACATCATATAATACAACATATAACACTAGTAGAACTACAACCTATAATACTAGTCATAGTACTACTTTTAATACAAGTAGAACCACAACATTTAATACATCTCATGCTACTTCAACGAGTAGAAGTACCACAACAGCTTATAATACTACTACTACCTTTAATACCACCACAACCTATAATACCAGTCATGCTACTAGTACGAGTAGATCAACAACTGTATCAACAAGTAAATCAACTACAACTGTTGTATCAACAAGTAGATCTACGTCTTGGACTACAAGTTGGGCTACAACTAAGAGTACAGCAACCAGTCATTCAACAACTACAACGTATACTACTTCAACTGTATTTAATACTAGTAAGACTACTACAACGACATATAATACTAGTACAACAACTGTATTTAATACTACTACGACATATAATACTACTAGATCAACTAGTACAAGTAGATCAACAAGTTCTATAACTAGCAAATCTACTACTACAACTTGGTCTACAAACAAAAACACATCAGAGAGTAGATCTACTACAACACAATATAGTACAACTACAGCTTATAATACTAGCACAAGTACCACAACTACTTGGAATACGTCTAAAACAACAATTACTGCGTATACTACAACGTATAACACTAGTACATCGACAGCAACATCTACAACTACTACAACAGCATATAGTACAACAACTGTATTTAATACTAGTCAGCTTACATCTAAAAATACAACTACTTCTTTTTCAGAATCTAGAAGTACTACAACAACTATTGAAACACAGAGAAATACACTAAGTACAATAGCTATAAATAGAAGTACAAGTAAAATAACAAATACTATTACTATAACGTATTTTGCAACTTCTTGGTCAACAACTTATCAAACTAGTACTGCTACTTCAACGCAATATACAACTACGTTTAATACCAGTACCAACACTACAACTACCTATACGACAACTTGGAATACTAGTAGAGCAACATCAACTGTTGTTAGTACATCAAAATTAACTACTAAATCAACTACTACAACGTATAATACAAGTACTACAACTACTTATAATACACAAACTGATACTACTACTATATACACTACGACGTTTAATACGAGTTCTAGTACAACTACCACTAGAATAACTATAACTACGTATAATACGACCACAAACACAACCACAACGTATAACACTAGTACTACGACAACTTACAACACTAGTACCACAACGCAAACTAGTAGAAGTACCACTACTGAATATACTACAAGTTGGTCTACTAGCAGAAACACTACGTATAATACAAACACAACTACTGTTTATACTACTGTAACACAATATAATACAACTAAGTCAACACAAACGACTTATGCTACTAGTAAATTAACAACAAAAGACACAACAACTACTTGGGAAACTGATAAGACTACTACAACTACGTATAATACTAGTACGACTACGTCAACAGCTTATGAGACTAATACAAGTACTATAACGGAGTATAACACTAGTACAACTACTAACACGACTACGTCAACAACAACTGTGTTTAATACCACAACCACTTTTAACACGACTTATAACACATCGACATCAACTAATACGAATTGGTATGATGGTGATAATCATGGTCAGTTAGGAGAAGCGCCATTTAGCGCTGGTAGGTAGAAAAGTGTAAAAATATGTAACTATTATATTACGAACAAATTAAATTTAATTATATGGAAATGTTTAATAAAAAAGAGCTCGATGGTAGAATCGGGCATCTTAAAAAATCAAAGAGTTTATATGATCTAGAGCAAGTCGAAGGTTATGTAATTCGAAAGGCTAGTGAAATGGGTTTAGAAACTAGTTATGATGTAATGGCAGAAGAAATGCCTTACTTTAAAACCTTAGCGTATACTGAATATGCTGGATGTTTTTACCTACAACCTTTAAACTATAAATTAAGAAACGAGCAAATGCAAGATGCTTGGCATGATAAAGATTCTAAAACAGTAGATTATCATTCTTGGTTTGTAAACAAAGTTGTTGGTAATGATAGTAATAAATATCAAGATAGAGAGGATGTTACTAATCAATACCCAGCAAAAGATCACATAGTAATTCTACCGGGATCTAATAAAGTAAGAGAAAATATATGCTTAAATAAATTGAAGTGGATTAAAGAAAAACATGGAGACAATGTTTATTTTAAACCACATCCGATAACAACATATCAAATAATAGGTGAATTAAAAGACTTTTTTGGCGAAGAGTGTATACTACCTAAAAACGCAGATATGTATTACTATTTACAAAAAGCTAAAAACGTATATACAACACATATTAGTGAAAGTTGCTTATACGCTGTTGCTTTAGGTAAAACAGTTCAACCAGTAGATGTTTGGAATAATATACAGAGAGGATCATTTTATTGTATAAACAATTATTTAATGTATCATCAAATATCTGGTAAAAATTACATCAATAAAACTTTTTCAAGTTACAAGTCAGGTATCATAAATCCTGAGATTGATGTCAATTGGAAGGAGAAAGTAGACAAGTATATGGAATACATTGGTATGAAGAGAGCATGCTACAAGAACTGGTTTATTGACAGCAGAGAGAAAAAGAAGTAAAAATAGTGACAATTGCGTAATAATATAAAAGTAAAATAAAGTTTAATTAAATAAAAATTATGGGAACTACATATAAAAAGAAGAGTAAAGCAAAACCTACAAAAGTAACTGAATCAGAATTAAAAACAATACAAGGATTCGTACAAGAAATGAATAAGACACAAATGGATATTGGTGGATTAGCATTTCAACAATCGTTAGGTATTAAAAGATTAAATTCTTTACAAGAACAATTAACTGAGTATAACGTTGGTTTACAAAAGATATATGGAAATGTATCTGTTAATATAGTCGATGGTACTTTAAATGAAGGAAAAGATGGCCCAGTTGATAAGAAAAATTAGTATCGGTAAAGATTATAAAAATGAAGCTATGCACTACTCTGTAGGCCAAGAGGTCTACGGAGGGCATACTATCTGCGACATAGTCGAAGAAGATGATAAGTATAGTGTTTATATAAACAAACAAGAAGAGGTTTTACCTTGGAAAGACTTTAATAAAAATATGGCAATAGCTGTAGAATATAATTTAGAGTATTAGTGAATAGTATATATAATTTCATTATAAAACCAAAAGACAGTAGATATAATAACGTTAAGAAAATTGGTGATAAAAATATAATAGTTAATACAGATATTTTTCAACATCAATACGTTAGTAGAGAGGCTATTGTCATTTCTACACCATCTGCTATTAAAACTGATATAAGTATAGGTGACACTATAATAGTGCACCATAATGTATTTAGAAGGTATACAGATGTAAGAGGTGATGAACAAGATAGTAAAGCTTATTATAAAGATAATTTATATTTTGTTTTTATAGATCAAATATTTGCATATAAGGTAGATGACAAATGGATACCATTAGATGATTATTGTTTTGTTAAACCTATACACTCATATGACATGTTCGATACAAATAAAGAACAACCTTTAATGGGTATAATGAAATATACTAATGATAACTTACCTAAAGTTGGTAGTTTAGTTGGTTTTACACCTAATAGTGAATATGAATTTATTATTGATGATGAAAGATTATATCGAGTAAGAACAAAAGACATTTCAATTAAATATGAATATCAAGGAAAAGAAAAAGAATATAATCCAAGCTGGTTATAAAGCTGTAGAAGAATTAGTAAAAGTAGCTAAAGAACCTATAGTTGATTCAGATGATGATATTAGTGCTGATAGATTAAAGAATGCTGCTGCTACTAAAAAGCTAGCTATATTTGATGCTTTTGAAATACTTACACGTATACAAGAAGAGCAAGATATGTTAGAAAACAAACCAAAGGAAGAAGCCAAAACAGTTGCTTTTGGAGGATTTGCAGAAAGAAGATCTAAGTAATGTACGAACAAAGTTTATGTAAAGTTGTTGACCATATAAGAGTTAACAGTATAAAAAGACTTAATAAGTCTAAAAAATGGAAGTACGGGTATAACAAAGAACATGATGTTGTTGTTATATCTAAAACAGGTCAAATAGGAGATGTTATTGAAATACAGAATTTAAGAATAGCTTTACCTCCAAAACCTAAGAAGATACATAAATTTGAAAAAAATAAATGGCAAGTTACTCCTTATCCAAAAGAACTAAGTAGAATAAAAACTATATTTGATTGGAGAGAGTATCCTCAAGATTTCAAAAACAAATACGCTGATTATATAGAGAATGAGTTTATTAACAGAGATGAAGGTTTTTGGTTTTATAACAAAGGGATACCAACTTATATAACAGGTACTCATTATATGTACCTACAGTGGAGTAAAATTGACGTGGGTAATCCAGATTATAGAGAAGCGAATAGATTGTTCTTTATATTTTGGGAAGCCTGTAAAGCCGATAAAAGATGTTATGGTATGTGCTATTTAAAGAATAGGCGATCAGGATTTTCTTTTATGGCTTCAGGTGAAACAGTTAACATGGCAACAATATCTAATGACGCTAGGTTTGGTGTATTGTCTAAAACAGGTGCTGATGCTAAAAAAATGTTTACTGATAAGGTTGTACCAATTTCAGTTAACTATCCTTTCTTTTTTAAACCGATCCAAGATGGTATGGATCGTCCTAAAACAGAACTAGCATATAGAGTACCAGCTACTAAGTTAACTAGAAGAAAGTTAACAAGTAATGATAAAATAGAAGAACTAACAGGACTAGATACAACTATTGACTGGAAAAATACTGGAGATAATAGTTATGACGGTGAGAAACTAAAACTATTAGTTCACGATGAAAGTGGTAAATGGGAGAGACCAGATAATATATTAAATAACTGGCGTGTTACAAAAACAACATTAAGGTTAGGTAGTAGGATTATTGGTAAGTGTATGATGGGATCAACGTCAAACGCTTTAGATAAAGGTGGTGACAACTTTAAAAAATTATACAATGATTCAGATGTTACCCAACGTAATCGTAATGGTCAAACAAACTCTGGATTGTATAGTTTATTCATACCAATGGAATGGAACTACGAGGGATTTATTGATCAATACGGTCAACCTGTTTTCAACACTCCTGAAGATGAAAGATTAGACCCATGGGGAGATCTAATTGATATAGGTGTTATAGAGCATTGGCAAAATGAAGCTGATGGTTTAAAAAACGACCAAGACGGTTTAAATGAATTTTACCGTCAGTTTCCAAGAACAGAGGAACATGCTTTTAGAGATGAAGCCAATAATAGTATATTTAATTTGGTTAAAATATACGAACAAATAGATTATAACGAGGAAACAGAACAAGGTATATCTACTGGTAATTTTCAGTGGATTAATGGGATTAAAGATACAAATGTAATGTTTTATCCAGATCCCAATGGAAGGTTTAAAGTTAGTTGGATACCAAAACCTGAACTACAAAATAGAGTAGTAACAAATAATGGTAGAAAACAACCTGGTAATGAACACATGGGAGCATTTGGATGTGATTCATACGATATATCAGGAACAGTTGATGGTAAAGGATCTAAAGGTTCTTTACATGGTTTAACTAAGTTTAGTATGGAAGATTGTCCACCAAGTCAATTTTTCTTAGAATACATAGCAAGACCTCAAACTGCAGAAATATTCTTTGAAGACGTTTTAATGGCATTAGTTTTTTACGGTATGCCTTTATTATGTGAGAATAACAAACCTAGACTTTTATATTATTTAAAACGTAGAGGTTATAGAGGTTACAGCATGAATAGACCTGATAAAGTTTGGAATAAATTATCAGTTGCAGAAAAAGAAATAGGTGGTATACCTAATTCCAGTGAAGATATTAAACAAGCTCACGCTGCTGCAATTGAAATGTATATACAAAATCACGTAGGTCAAAGACCAGACGGTTTGCAGGGTAACATGTATTTTAATAGAACATTAAACGATTGGGCTAGATTTGATATAACAAAAAGAACAAAGTTTGATGCTACTATTAGCTCTGGTTTAGCTATTATGGCTTGTAATAAACATTTATACACACCATATGCTAAACAAGAAAAACAAAAGTTAAATATAAGTATATCAAAATATAAAAACAAAGGTATGCGATCAAAATTAATAAAACAATAATATGGCTGAATCAGTTTTAAAAGGTGCTTTTCCTAGTCAAGTAGTTAGCGACAACGAGAAAGTAAGTCCAGAGTATGGGCTTAAGGTTGCTAAAGCTATTGAAAGTGAATGGTTTAGTAGAGACTCAGGTACAAATAGATTTTATAACAATCAAAATGAGTTTCATAAACTAAGACTATATGCTAGAGGGGAGCAATCTATACAAAAATACAAAGATGAGTTATCTATAAACGGTGATTTGTCTTATCTTAATTTAGACTGGAAACCAGTACCTATTATACCTAAGTTTGTAGATATAGTAGTTAATGGTATAGCCGAAAGAGCTTATGACGTAAAAGCTTATTCACAAGATCCATATGGTGTTGCTAAAAGAACAGAGTATATGGATTCCATACTAAGAGATATGGAAACAAAAGATCTAACTGTGTATGCTCAAGAAGCTTTTGGTATACAACTTACAGAAAACGATCCAGAACAATTACCTGAAACTGAAGAGGAATTATCTCTCCATATGCAATTGAGTTATAAACAAGAGGTTGAATTAGCTGAAGAGCAAGCTATTAATGTTGTTTTAACTGGTAATAATTACGAAAATATTAGAAAACGTATGTATTACGATATAACCGTATTAGGTATAGGTTGTGTTAAAAATACGTTTACAGAGACTGAAGGTATAAAAATAGATTATGTTGACCCTGCTAATTTAGTTTGGTCTTATACAGAAGATCCTTTCTTTGATGATTTATATTATATTGGTGAAGTAAAGAGTATACCTTTAAATGAATTAAAAAAGCAATTTCCACATCTTACAGTAGAAGAAATGGAACAAGCTTCTTCTTCTTCACACTCAAGTCGTGGTTTATATAGATCACAAACAGAATCAAATAACTTAGATAAAAACACTGTACAGGTTTTATATTTTAATTATAAAACTTATGCTAATGAAGTTTATAAAGTTAAAGAAACAGCTACAGGTGCTAGTAAAATTATAATTAAAGACGATACTTTTGATCCTATAGCAGAAGAAGAAATGAAACTTAGATTTGGTAAAATGTCTAGATCATTAGAGGTTTTATATGAAGGAGCTTTAGTTTTAGGTACT
>Ga0115012_10002497_pt1 | contig 10747 bp, 6 predicted proteins | sample TroAtlMetagenome_FD_88706 | JGI IMG/M metagenome (GOLD analysis project Ga0115012, IMG submission 88706) | Marine eukaryotic phytoplankton communities from Atlantic Ocean - Tropical Atlantic ANT10 Metagenome | ecosystem: Environmental > Aquatic > Marine > Oceanic | place: Tropical Atlantic Ocean...
GCAATGCCAAGATAACTTCTTTTTTCCAGAATACGACAATGATCGCAACCAATGGGGGGATAATTGATACCCAATCCATACTACTTTCCATACTTTATTATTGTGAAATACTGCCATTCGCTTTAAAGCGAATATCTGAGCTTAAACGTTGATACTAAATTTAAACGACTTTGTTCGTGAATGCGAAGCGAACGACTTGCTAGTAAACGGCACAACGAATAACAATTCATGTGCATTAACATGAGCAATAGCGATAAGCGTACCGCAGAGCACACGGTTAATTCCACAGAATGACACGTATTTATTCTGTATGCATTGGTTTTTGATACCATGGCAATTATTATGCGTATCAAAGCTTAACGTATCGTTGTACTTACCCCGTCAACGGCAAGTAAAATAACAGTAATTGTAAATGTTACTAACAACGCTATTAGCACAACTGCTGGCAATGCTACTGGTATAGCTAAAAAGAATGCCACTGTTCAAACCTTTATTAAAACTTCTAGGATCCTGTTTGCGCCTTTTTCCATTACTCGTCAAATTTTTACCTTACACGTTCTTGCTTAGTCTATGCATGCTCATGCTACCTAGCGCTTATGCGAATGAGCTCAGCCAACAAGACCAAATAAAGAAATCTGTTGGGCAAAAAGTCATTCTCGATTTTCGTTTCTACTGCAATGATGGTACTAGCTCTAAAGCATGCAAAAATCCGGTAACCACGCTACCCGATGCGCTTAAAGACCTACTCGTCACCCACAATATTGGTGGCGTTATTTTGTTTTCTGAAAACATTAAAACCAACAAGCAGCTAATAGAGCTGAACTACGCCATGCAGCAAGCCATGGCAAAAGCGAAGTTGCCACCGCTGTTTATTGCAGTAGACCAAGAAGGGGGGAGAGTTGCTCGCCTACCATCTTCTATGCTAACGCCTTTTCCCGGAAATTTGGCAATAGGGGCAAGCTATTATCAGCACGGCACTGCTTTTGCTGAAAACGTAGCGAAAGGCATTGGCAGTAGTTTGAGTTCCTTAGGTATAAATACCAATTTCGCCCCGTCGGTAGATATTAACAGCGAGCCTAAAAACCCGGTTATTAACGTACGTAGTTTTGGCGGAACGCCTAGCGATGTTGCGGTACTAGGTCAATCTTTTGTAGATGGGTTGCAATCAAGCGGTGTAATAAGTGCTATCAAACATTTTCCTGGTCATGGAGATACACAAACAGACAGCCACACGGGCTTACCCAAGGTTAAACATTCTAAAGCTCAAGCGTTAAAGGGTGATCTATTGCCTTTTAGCCGAATTATCAGTGGTGGTAACCCGCCAGGTATCTTGATGAGTGCACATATCCAGTACCCATCATTAGATAGCACTACCGTAAAAGACAAACAGGGTAGGGTGATGACAATTCCTGCAACCTTGTCCCGTAAGATACTTCATGACGTTCTGCGAAATGAATTGGGTTACAAAGGGGTAGTCGTTACCGATGCATTGGATATGGCGGGCATTGCTAAATACTTCTCTCCAGAAGATGCCATGATAAGAGCTTATCAAGCGGGTGCCGACATCGCCTTGATGCCTTTCACCATTAGAACACCGCAAGATATCAAAGTGTTTGCTGCATTAATGGGTAAGGTAAGTGAGCGAATAAGCAAAGGCGAAATTCCCTCAACACAGCTTGCTACTTCCTTGCAACGCATAGCGTTACTTAAGGCTAAATTTAATGTAAGCAGCTACTCCGAGAAAGCGCTTTCTTGGTGGCTTTCTGACGTAGATAATAAAGCGAAGAAGACAAGAAATATTCAAATTGAGAAAGCGCTTTCTAAAGCGGCGATCACCACGCTTTTTGGCGCTAATAAACTCCCCGTTACACAGAAGACATGGCTGGCATTAATGCCCGATGCGCTCAGATGTTTAGCGCTCGAAAAAAGCTTATCTAGCATTGCGCCTAAAATAGGAATGGCATGTCTGCCGCTTACCAAGCTTCCAAACAAAGCAACCTTTGAATATGCATTAAAGCAGGCCGACCTACTAATAGTGGGAGACATCTCACCCCAACATGCCGTTTACGAAATGAAAGGCTTCGATAACGAAGAAGCCCTAGCTGCACGGGCGCCATTAGGCAATGTACATAATTTTATTAAATCGGCATTGCAGCAAGCTAAAAAACAAGGGCTTAGCACAGTTTTAGTGCCCCTTCGTATGCCCTATATGGCCAAGAAAATGCAGCCACACACCGATATTGCTATTGCTACATTCAGTTACAACGTAGATAGTAATATATACAGCCCAATTTTTGATGCTTTGGTAGAAACCCTATTAGGCTTGAACAGACCTAATGACTATGTGCCGGTTCAGTGGAAGGGTGCTTCAAAGTAGTGTTAGTGTCATAGAGCCGAGCAGATAGAAGGCTCTCAGTAAATTAGCCGCGCATACAAGTGATTGACGCTGTTAAATTAAATTAAGTAATTTGCAGCCGGTATTGTTAGCGGGCTGAAGCAAAAAAAGATAAAAATATAGTGCTATACGGCGAAAAACTAAGTTAATTGTGACTTGGTTATAAGAAAAAACGGAGTTTCAGTGTGGATGTAGTGGTCGCTTTTCTCATTCCTTTTATTCCATTAGTACTAGCAATTGTGCTGGTGGTGGTGGGGTTAGGTGCGCTTCATTACGTGCTACTTGCGCGACAATCCCACCTAACCAGTGAGCAAAAATTGCCGCGCCAGGTTACTTTGTTAGTACTTACTATTGTTGGTTTGGTAGCCATCTCCATGGCACTTCCTGTTAACGAAAGCACGCGTAATCAGGTCATTGCGTTGATTGGTGTTTTACTATCGGGTGTCATCGCATTTTCATCTACCACTATGGTGGGAAATCTGATGGCAGGATTGGTGTTGCGGGTTAATAAACCTTTTAAAGTTGGCGACTTTATTCGCGTAGAAGACTACAGCGGAAGGGTTGCTGAAATGGGCTTGCTAGATACTGAAATTCAAACAGAAACCCGGGAGCTAATTGCTTTTTCGAACACCTTAATGGTTAACACGCCAGTAAGAGTAACCCGGGCGTCAGGAGCGATTATCTCGGTTGACTTAAGCTTAGGTTACGATATCCACCACTCAGAGGTTGAGAAGCACTTACTAACTGCGGCAGCCAACGCTGACTTGGAAGATCCTTTCGTTCAAGTGGTATCCTTAGGTGATTTCTCGGTAAGCTACCGAGTTGCAGGCTTGCTCAAAGAAGTAAAAAGTATGCTAAGTGCGCGCTCTCGACTACATAAATCTGTGCTTGATGCCTTGCACAATACAGGTATTGAAATTGTATCACCCACTTTCATGAATCAGCGACCTCAACCTGAAGGATTGCAAATGATTCCTCAGCAACCTGGCTCATCAAAAGAGGTAGCAACCCCTGAGGTTGAAGAGGAAAACCATCCCGAGGCAATCATTTTTGATAAAGCAGAAGAAGCTGAACAGCATGAGAAAAATCGAGAAGGTTTAGCCGAGCAAATTGCGGCTATCAGCACGCAACTTGAAACCGCAGAGGGTGATGAAAAAGAACAATTGAAAACCCACAAAGCGACGTTAGAAAAGCGGCTGGCTGATCTCGTCGAGCAGAACCGCAATGTGTGAATAGACCACTCCACTGTGCTGGCTTAACCCAATAGCGCAAGTCGCACTATTCGACACTCCTCTATAACAATGTTCAGGCACCTGACTGGCAAGCGGTGCCAGTGCACTTTCGTTCAGCCCTGGGGTAGTGAAGCCCTTAGTCCCCGCAAACCCGCAGCAGGTAATATCAGAAGGAATAATAACGTTTGAAGTGCAAAGGTTTGCTAAAGCATTAATAGCAACGCCCGCATCTAGCTTGGTACTTGAACATCCTATGTGTAGCATTATGGGGCCATCTGTTTTACCCACCTTCACACGAGGTGAAATGTACCGAAGTAAATACTCGCTTACTTCCAGTGTATTTATTTTATTGTGTTGTGAATCTTCAGTGCTTTTTGATGTTACGTTATAAGCACAAGCGCTATTGTCAATGATGACCGGCCAGCGCCCTTGCTCTGAAAGTGCATAAGCCTCTTCTTTCCACGCCGTAAGTTTATCGCTTGCGGTGCTTGCTTCCCCCTCACTATCCCAAGGTTGACCACAACAAAGGTCATCTGCGCTGGAAAATACCACATCAACATTGGCCTTGTTACACAAAGAAATCACAGCTTGAATAACGCTTTTTTCATTAGCGTTACCACCGAAAACTTTGCTCGGGCAACTTACCATGTAAACCACCTTTGAAGCCGCTTGGGATGGCGCTTGAGAAAGCAAGCTAGAAAGCGCTTTCTCGCGTGCTTTCTCAAGCTCATTCTCAGAGCAGCCTGGCTGCCCTGAATTAGGGGGCACTTTAAGTGGATATTCTGCGTCTATTTCAGCTACTTTATCAATGTCAGAAGCTAGTGCATTAGCCTGGGTTATGGCATTAAACTCTGCCTCACTAAGATTTTGCGAGGTCTTAGCATGGTATTGCGAAGTATAGGTTTTATACTGCGAAGCTTTAGGAATACTATTATGAAGCTGCGGTAAATGAAGTGTATCTGTAATACGATTGAATGCCTTCTCACCAATTACGCCTTTTACTTTATGACCGGTATTTAGTGTAAAGCGTGCAATTGATAACGCCTTATCGGTATGTTTAGCTGCAAGGTCACTCACTAATTGGGTAGCGCGACCACTATCGCGGCGGCCACGTATTTGTTTTATCCACTGCCCAGTGTCAATGCCTACCGGACAAGCACTTGCACATAACCCGGTTGCTGCGCAGCTATCTACGGCTAAATGTGAAAACGCTTCGCTAATTTCAGTAATAACTTCAGGTTCTTTCAAAGACGTTTGTCGCCGCTTAAGTGCAATACGTTGACGGGGCGACAAGGTATAATTAAGCGAGGGGCACTGGGGCTCACAAAAGCCGCACTCAATACAGGCATCTACAGTGTCTTGCACTGCTGGCATGGGTTTTAAGTGAGTGATATGCGCTTGAGGATCGTCATTTAAAATAACGCCCGGGTTTAAGATACCTTTAGGGTCGATAATGTTTTTTAATGAGCGCATTAACGCCACGCCTTCATCCCCCCACTGTGCAGCAAGAAAAGGTGCCATGTTACGGCCCGTGCCATGCTCGGCTTTTAAACTACCCGCGAAGCGCTGTGTCACTAGCACACTTATATCTGCCATAAAGGCCTGGTAACGGCTGACTTCATCTGGGGTATTGAACCCTTGGCTAAACACAAAGTGCACATTGCCATCGAGTGCATGACCAAAAATAATGCCATCGTGGTAATCATGCTTTTCGAATAAGTCGACTAACGCATTTAACCCATCGGCCAAGCTTTCAAGTGGAAAAGCCACATCTTCAATAATGACCGTGGTGCCAGTAGGTCTTACCGCTCCTACCGCTGGAAATAACCCTTTTCGAATATTCCACAGCTTTTCAATGATGCGGGGCTCTGCAGTAAAATCTTGCAGAGGCTGTCCTTGCTTCTGATTTTGGTTAGAGGGGGGCTCATTTTCTTTGCTTAACCCCGATGCTGGCTGGCTTAAAATGTTGCGTACTGTCTTTAGCGTATCATCAAGCTCAGCTTGTGAAGGTGCGCCCACATCAATGAGTAGGGCGACAGCATGTGAGTTATTAGTATTATGATTGCCTTTGCTTGCCACTATTCCATATAACAGTGGCGCTACTGCGCGCAATGCTCTGGCATCCATTAACTCCACAGCATCCACATCACAAGCTTTAAGCGCAGGAATAACCGCACATGCGGCTTTAAAATCTTCAAATAAATATAGTCCAGTTTCTCGCGCACGAGGTAAAGGTACGGTGTTGTAGGTAATATTGGCAATGAAGCCCAATGTACCTTCTGAACCAATCATTAAGTGTGTAAAAATATCTAGAGGGTTTTCGTAATCAAGTAAGGCATTAAGGCCGTAGCCCATGGTATTTTTAAGGCGATATTGATAACGTACTTTTTCAGTCAGTGCCGAATTTTTTAATAGCGTGTTGCGAAGGGCAGCTAGGGAGGCTAATAAGCCACTATGGCTTTGCTCAAACGCTGCAACGCTTTTTGCATCAGCGGTATTAACTTCACTGCCGTCGGGCAACAATACGTGAATGTGGCGCAAGGTATGATACGAGTTGTTCTTTACCCCACAACACATGCCAGACGCATTATTCGCTGCAATACCACCGACCTTGCAGGCATTAATAGAAGCTGGATCTGGCCCGATTTTCCGGCCATAGCTTGCCAATATTCGATTCGCTTTCGCGCCAATTATACCTGGCGCTAACGATATTGCCTCGCCGTTATCTATTACCTCAAACTGCTGCCAATCTGGTGTTAGCATTACCAAAACGGAATCGGTAATTGCTTGACCAGATAAACTGGTGCCTGCTGCACGAAATGTCAGGGCTATACTTAAGCGATTCGCCAATGCCAATATGCGGCACATAGCACGAATACTAGGTACTTTAATAACTAGCTTAGGTATTTTTGTGTAAAAGCTGGCGTCGGTAGCAAGGGCTATTAACCTAGCTTTGTCGCTAATAATATTATTAGGCGCTAACCATTCGCTGATACCCGTGAAAAAAGCACGAAAGTTATCATCTGCGTTATCTATTATTTGCTTGTTCTTGGCATTACCCATCGCGTTAGAGCTATTCATAGTGCGTTGCTACTTTCATATTGATGGTTTTAACACGGCTTTTTACGTCGTCAGGCAATTCAGAAGCCATTAACTGGTAAAGTAAATAGGGGGAGCGAAGCTGTTTAAATGTGGCTAAGCCTTCTGCCCAACTAGCTTGTATTTGAGTGCTGGTTTTCCCCGCGATAATGGCCTGTCGTAGCGAATCCGTACCGGCTAATTTATCGAAAAAATCTGGGCGAGTGAAAAAGCCAATGCCTTGCTCGTTAAACTGAGCATAAGCGTCAAGCAGCACATCAATATTTAACCCTGAAATGGGAGCATCCGTCATAAACGAAGCCTTCAGGGTGGTGTTATTGTGTTTAGGCGAGGAAGCGGCTTGATTAGCTACAACGTCTATATTTTCATCGCCAAGCGCTATAACAGGGTGGCCAATAAGTTGAAAAGGAAGATTAGTACCTCTTCCAACGCTTACGTCCGTGCCCTCAAAAAAGCAAAGAGTGGGATATAAGGCAATAGCAGCATCATTAGGTAAATTTGGGCTGGGGGCAACAGGCAAAGAATAAGGCATTTGTTTATAGTAATTTGCCACGGGAATAACGGTTAAAAGCGCCTGCGACTGCATGTGTTTATTCACCTGCTGCGCTAGCTGTTTCCCTTCAATGGCATCGGTCGTCATCCATTGTTCACCCACTATCATTAGCGCGAGCTCACCTAACGTCATACCGTGCAATACAGGAATGGCGTGCATGCCTACAAACGAGGCATAATCCGACTGTAAAATAGGGCCATCAGTAAAGGCACCATTAGGATTGGGCCTATCTAAGACTATTACCGGAATGTGTGCCTCGGCAGCGGCCTCTAGTACGTAGTGCAAAGTACTTAAATATGTATAAAAGCGCACGCCTACATCTTGAATGTCGAACACCAGAATATCGGTGTTGGCTAACATGTCGGCCGTCGGCTTTTTCGTTTTACCGTAAAGGGAGTGAATAGGCAGACCTGTTTTAACATCAACATCGTTATCTATTTTTTCACCCGCTCCCGCCTTGCCGCGAAAGCCATGCTCGGGCGACATAATACTCACCACATTGATATCACGATTTAGCAGTGCGTCGACTAGATGGGTAGGCTCCGGCGAACTGTTAATAACAGCCGAGCCTTTTATAATCGGGCTTTCGATAATTGAGCTTTGGTTAACTACCAGTGAAACTCGCTTGCCTTCAAGCAAGGGCAAGTATTCATTAAATTGCGCCGCACCTACTTGCAACCTACTTTCTGCAACTTCAGCCTTATCATGGGTTTTGGCCCTAGTAACTGTTTGGGCATGGCCTGACACACTAAGAGTAATAGCAGCGCTTAGTAGTAAAGCGAATGTAAGTAGCGACTTAATACGCATGTATGAACGTGGCCTTTTTAAAGCGGTTGTTTTACAGCGTGACGCAAATAGCCATTGCTTGCCACCAATTGTTTTGCCGCGTCGTCGGCACTGGCGCCGGTTAACACCATTAAAATGGCCAGCTTTGCATTGTTGTTCGACGCTTTTAGCGCGTTAGCTGCGTCGTGTTCATTGCACTCAGTGGCTTGCATCACAATACGAAGCGCGCGAGCCTTAAGCTTTTCGTTGGTCGCGTTTACATCCACCATTAAGTTTTCAAAGGTTTTGCCCAGCTTGATCATGGTGGCGGTGCTTATCATGTTAAGTACCAATTTTTGCGCTGTGCCGGACTTCATTCTTGTTGAGCCGGTAAGCGCCTCTGGGCCAACCACAGGACAAATGACAACATCGGCATGTTCAAATATGGCTGAGCTCGGGCTGCAGGCGATAGCCGCTGTCGTTGCTCCAATAGATTGCGCATAAGCAAGAGCGCCTGAAACATAAGGTGTGCGCCCACTTGCCGACAACCCAACCAGCGTGTCGTGTTGACTAAGCGTAATAGCAATAACGTCTTGCTTGCCGGCTTCTCGATTATCTTCAGCACCTTCAACCGCATGTAAAACCGCACGTTCGCCGCCAGCAATAATGCCTACTACAACACCATCTGGCACACTGAAGGTTGGCCTACATTCAGCTGCATCTAAAATGCCTAGCCTGCCACTGGTTCCAGCGCCTATATAAATAAGTCGCCCGCCATTTGCTATGCTTTTTGCAGCGGCGTCTACCACTTTGGCTATGGCAGGAATTTCTGTCGCCACGCTGGGTACTACTTTGGCGTCTTCGTGATTAATTCGCGCCAGCATCCCTTCTGTTGAAAGGGTGTCAATATCTACAGTATTGGGGTTTCGCCCTTCAGACACTACCCGTTCTAAATCTTTAGCCAGGTGATGAATACTGCGTGATGAATCGGTGGGCTGCATGGTGATACCTTACGAAAGACAAGGGAGTTAATTTGCTATACATACATAAGAACACGCATAAGAACACGCATAAATACATTCATACTTGAATTCTTAGCTAGCACTTTGTTGCTCCACAATTGAGTAAGAGCAAACTACACATATTTACAACGCATTATAATGTGGCGAACCTATAGCGCAAACCCAAGAGGCGAAAACCAACAAGGCGCAAACCAATAAGTCGTAAACCTACAAGATGCAAAGCTCAGTGCTTTAGTTAATAGAAAATTAGCTCGTACGTTGCGTCTATAAATTTGTATACCGAGAATTCGAATTCATTCAACTCGTGATACACTCTGTGCCTAAGCAAATACAAAGGATTACTCGTTTACTGTGAGCCGTCAAACCCAAGCCATTATTCACGCTGATGCTATTTTAAGTAACTTTAAACTATTAGCAGAATTAGCCCCAACAAGCCGTTCTATGGCGGTGGTAAAAGCAGATGCGTATGGGCACGGTGCAGTTAACGTTTCACGTATTCTACAACATGTATCCCCTCGGTTTGCTGTGGCGATTATTGAAGAAGCTATCGCACTTAGAGAGGCGGGGATTACCGCGCCTATCGTAGTGTTAGAAGGTGCACACCAAGCTAAAGAATGCGCTATGGCTGCAGCCCATGGTTGTATTTTAGTGATGCACAATAAAGCACAATTAGAATGGACGTTAGCGTGTCCCGAAGAGCGTCGCCCCATCATTTGGCTAAAAGCCGACAGTGGCATGCATCGACTTGGTTTTGCCCTTAACACGCTGCCAAGCATTGTTGAACAATACGCGTCGCTTATTACCAAAGACACTGTGCTTGTCACACACTTAGCTTGTGCAGACGACACCAGTAACGACTTTACTCAAAAACAGCTAAGTGCGTTTAGTCAGGTGGTTAGCCAATTAGGGCTACCTGTCAGTATTGCTAATTCTCCGGCCACCATTGAATGGCCAAAAAGTCGTGGCGATTGGAATCGCTTAGGCATTGCGGTTTACGGCGGTCAGCCCAACACCGCTAACGTGGCATTAGCCCCTACCATGACATTACGTTCTAGTATTATTGCCCTTCGCGATGTGCCAAAAGGGGAGTCAGTTGGTTATGGTCAAAACTGGGTTGCACAAAAAGATAGCCGCATTGCTACGGTAGGTATTGGCTATGCAGATGGTTACCCACGACATTGTCCTAACGGCACGCCGGTTGCGATAAACGGCAAGCGAGCTTGCTTAGCAGGGCGTGTGTCTATGGACATGATCACCATCGATGTCACCCATATTTCAAACGTCAATATTGGCGATAGGGTAGAGCTGTGGGGTGAGAATGTTCCTATTAATGAGGTTGCAGGTGCTGCAGGAAGCATAGATTACGAATTGTTAACCCGAGTGTCCGCCCGGGTACCTAGGATCGTGAAATATCGCTAGTATTTACAGTATTTTACATTCCTGTAAATGCGCTGATGAATGACTATTCACCGAAACAATGAGGTGTTTTTCACCTGCTTGTGCCTATACTAGACTCCCATTTTCAGGATTGAGATGAATATTTCATCTTCGACTGTAATGGGTATATCACGTAAGTGAGGTTTGTATGCGTACTTCGTTTTCTCGCCCTAGGGTGAATCGAGGACTAGTAAGTCGACCGTTTAAGCCTGTGCAGAAAAAAGCAGTAGGGTAGCGACAAGGA
>Ga0115012_10002498_pt1 | contig 10744 bp, 20 predicted proteins | sample TroAtlMetagenome_FD_88706 | JGI IMG/M metagenome (GOLD analysis project Ga0115012, IMG submission 88706) | Marine eukaryotic phytoplankton communities from Atlantic Ocean - Tropical Atlantic ANT10 Metagenome | ecosystem: Environmental > Aquatic > Marine > Oceanic | place: Tropical Atlantic...
TTAGAAACGTTGAAATTAATATTGGCTGCCCTAACGTTGATACAGAATATCCATCAAAATTAAAAGGTTTTGATTTATTTCCAAATGATAAAAGAAAATGGTGTATAGTAAAAGTTCCACCCACTATAGCTCAACCTGAAATTGATTGGATTGTAGAATGTGGATATAAACAAATCCATTGTAGTAATACTTTACCTAGTGATAAAGGTGGCTTAAGTGGAAGAATATTGTTGCCTCACACATTAAGAATTATTGATTATATTAAATCTGTTCATAACCATGTTGAGGTTATAGCAGGTGGAGGTGTCACCGAAGATTGGCATGCAAAATATTATATGGATGCAGGTGCTGATCACATAAGTTTAGGAACTGTATGTTTTAGACCTTGGAAAATAAAAAAGATTATAAATAACAACGTAACCGTAATAAATTAAGGAGACGCTTATGTACGTTACCGAAGCAATGATAATGAGCATGGAGGACATGCAACGAAGTGCCGCTGATATGGAAAAACATGTCAAAGGTATGATGGAAACTGAAGCTAGAATGCATGATCTAGAATTAGATAGCAGGAACAATGCTAGAGATATGTGGAATCAATTGAATGAGCACATGTCAAATAGACCAGCTGAAGATCCAGTAGTTGAAGTTCATACTCCAGCGGCAGGTGCACCTGAAACTACTCCAATAGAAGACGCTATGCCAGATGATGGTGTAGCTCCTGAAGGTACTGATCCTTCTACAGGAGTACGTGTAGATAATGTTGAACCTGCAGAACCAACAGTTCCGGATAATAGCGATGATCCTGCAAGTCACGGACAGAGCTAAAGCTTATCTTAAGCAAGTTGGACAGCCTAACGTATCCCTCTCTGTAAAGGGAGGGGGATGCTCTGGTTTCAAATACGAATGGGGTACTACAGATAAAGATCCCATTGTAGAAAATCTATGGTTAGATCCTATGGCAGAAATGTTTGTCTTTGGGTGTACTGTAGATTATATAGAAGAGTTGGGTGGAAGCTACCTGACAGTATTAAATCCCAATGCGAAAGCGCAGTGTGGATGTGGAGAGAGTTTTGCCGTTTAAAATGGAATCAACTGTTAGACAGTATTTAGAAGAAGTTTACGCAGATGACGGAAAAACATATAAAAAACGGACAATAGATGATATGGTAGTAGAAAATATATATAATCCTTTAGAAATTGAAGAATTTTTTAATGAAAAGGAAATAGAGGAATTTAAATCAGAATGGAGTAATCTTGAAAATTATTTATTAGAAAATTTGTATAACACTGATAGAAGTGAAACTAAATTAACAGTATGTCATAGTGCTAACGGATTTGTAACTGGTACTACTTTATTAAATAAAGCCGGACAACATTGGGGTTTTAATGAAGCAAATTTATTAGAAGCTTCAATATTCAAAGAGTGGTTAAAAGAATTAGAAGATAAGCTAAAGAAAAAGTTAAAAGCCATAGATAGAAAAGTTGGAGCTATAACTGTTAATATATTTAATTTTCATAAGTCTTTTGAAGTACATTGTGATAGTATAGATTTGCCCGAAAAACTTAAACATATGCGACGTGGAGAAGAAGTTGAAATAGAAGTTAAAAGACTTATGAGTACCAGCAAACATACGAGTTATATACCTACACACCAAGGTCTCATTAATATTAACGCTCCTTCAAATCAAGGAACTATTTTATTCGATCAATCGTTTCCTATATCAGTGTATTGTGATTATGGAAAAACTGGCCAGTCTAATTGGTCGACTGGTTGGGGTCCTTATAAAGAAGTTATTCAATTCTATAAAGGTGACGAACCAGAAAGATACGGATATAAAATAAAAAATTTTACAAGTGAAGCTATGCCTATTGAGCAATATGAACAGATAACGAGTCTCAATAAGGCATGGAAAAAAAGTTCAGCGTACGGGTTAACGTTAGATAGAGAATTACTATTTGGAAATCCTGGAAAACTGAATTCGTGGGATCGTAAATCATTCCACATGCCAAAACCGATGCCTTACTTAAAACCGGCAGAGGCATTTAACAATAACAGGTTATGTTTACAATACGAGGCTTATGGCGCATGAAGAAAAAACATAAACAATTAGTAAAGAAGGTGAATTCAATGGATATGAGCATTCAGTGGTTATTAACCAATCCAGTCACTACAGCATTAGTAGGATTAGTAATTTTTTATATAGGACTGAAAATGTTTTCAGGTGGAATGAAAGATATGGGTAATATGGAACACCTTCAGTTCTTTTTAGGAAACCCACTTTTTATGTTCTTTGGTGGAATTATCATGACTCTAGCATGGCAATCTAGTTCATTATCGACTACGGCAATTATTGCACTAGTAGCATCCGGAGCATTACCTCTCCCAGCTGCAGTAGCTTGTGTGCTAGGAGCAAATATAGGAACAACCGGAACTATATGGCTTGCAGGATTCTTTGTGTCTGACGGTATGCCGAAAGGTGATACATTACGAATAGCTATGGCACATACTGGAATGAACTTAATAATGGCATTAATGTTATTACCTTTTGTTCACCACATTGCAAAATTTCTAAACAAATTTTAAGTATAAATAAAACCATAGGATCGGTTCAGGTCTTATATTTTACTAACTTTTAATTCTCGGGAGAAACCAATGAGAAGTATTATATTGGCACTAGCTGTTGCAATTGCGTTTGTTATACCAGCGCATGCAATCGATTTAGGTAATGGAATATCTCTTGATAATGAAGTAAAAGCAAAATACAATGTAGACACTGAGACTTCAGATTTAACCGCACAAACAGGAGTAACTGTTGGATTGTGGGTTTTGGACATGTCAGTAGACGCAGACTTTGATTTACTTTCAATATCAGATGATTCAAAAGACCTGTATCAAGGAATAGATATAGGTGTGGATTGGAGATTACATGATAGCTTAATTATAGAGCTTGACACAGGGATTAATACAGACTGGGAAAGAGAAAACATATCTCTCTCCGCAACTCTTTCATTTTAATACTGTTACATTTATATCACAGTTGAGAAAAAAAGTGCATTTCGGTGCACTTTTTTGTTTACAAACGGAATAAACTGTGGTAAGATGTATCTATAATAAATTAAATGATGGAGAAAAATTTGGATATATTTGATTATAATAACGTGAAAGGGATCTTGGCAGGAATGTCAGATGAGCAACTTTCAACCCTAGCTGAAAAGCTAGTTGAGCAGTTTCCTAAGACTGCTGATTACTTTGCCTCTTATTTAGAGGCTCACCTTCAGGACAAGATTGTCCGTGAACAGGAGGCTTCATAATGAAAATTAAAGGAGCAATGACCATTCTTAAAAAAGAATGTAAAGCTTTAGGACTAACAATGGATGAATTATTAGTCTGTATTGAACGCAATCCTTATGCTTTTTCTTACAAAAAGCTTGAAGCTCATGAAGTTTATATGCAAGAACATGGGTATGTGTGGAGTGGTCTTAATGGTCATGGTTGGGTAAAACCTGAGAAACTGGAAGAAATTTATAACATTTGGTCTGGAATGGGCCATCAACTAGAATTGGAAATATAATGGATTTAACAATGATTTTACTTATTGCAGCTATAGGAACAACTGTATCAATGACTGGTTCTATACTGTATCATACCTGGCAGATGAAAAAATCTATTAGAAATTATTTGAAAAAAAGGAGATCTGCATGACAGATGATCAAATGTTTTATTCAGGTTACGGTGTAATCTATTTAGATATGGACGGAGTTTTAGCTAACTTCTTCGACAAATTTGCTGAAAAATTTGGCAAGCCTCATTGGAAAGAAATTCCTAATAAGGAACAGTCTATAGCTGAATTAAAGAATACTGATTTCTTTTTTCAACTAGATCCTTTCTCAACTACAATCTCAACAGTAGATTTAGTTAAAGATGTTGCTAAAGCTCATAACCTTAATTGGGGAATTAACTCTTCACCTTTAAGAGGAGATAGAGATAACTCAGCTTATTGGAAAAGACTCTGGTTAGAAAAATACAACATTATGCCAGATGTTCAACATCTCATATTCACTGGTATGAAAGAGAAATGGGCTGTCAATGAAATGGACGGAACTCCTAATATCTTAATCGATGATAAACCAACAAACATCCAAAAATGGGAAGCCAAAGGCGGATTGGGAATCAGATGGCAAGCTAATAGAGATAGCTTCGACGATTTAACAGAACAACTTTGGGCAGCTGCTGCAACAGTAAACAGAACCTATATTTAAAAAGATAAATAAGGTTTATGGAAACTTACCAAGAAGCTCATAATAGGGGCGGCTTAAAAATGTGGATGGATATATCCACGTATTGCAATGCAGCATGCCCACAATGTCATAGAACTAATCCTAATGGATTAGAAAAACAAGATTTTCTCCCTTTAATACAATGGTCTTTAAAGGATTTCAAAGAATGTTTTTCAGTCGAGACTATGAAGAAAATAAGTCTATTTGATTTTTGCGGGACATGGGGTGATCCTGTAATGAATAAAGACATATTTGAAATTACAGAATATGTTTTAAACGAATCATACGCAAGTGTAAAGATACACACTAATGGTAGCATTCGAGACGATGAATGGTGGTATCAATTAGGTCTACTTGGAAAAAAATCTAAAAAAAGATTAGACTGCAGATTTGCTGTAGAAGGAATAGATCAAGAAACTCATTCAAAATATAGACAGAAAACAGATTTAGATCTTATACTCAGTAACATAGAAGCTTTTAACTTAGGCGGAGGTATTGGTCATATATTCACTGTAGTCTTTAAACATAATCAAGATCAATTACTAGATATAGCAAAAAAATCTATGGATATGGGTTGTAGCGGAATATCATATATGCCGTCAAATCGATTTAAGCTAGATAAATATTATTTTGTGCAAGCAAATAAAAACGTACAGCTTTTAGAAAGAACAACTCTACCACCAGATATTTTAGAACCTTTATGTAGTAATTTGTGGAAAGATATTAATTCTATAGAAAAGATTCTAAAAGGTGAAATCAAAAAAATAGATATACTAAAACATAGACCAAGTTTTGACCGAGCTAAAAAAGTCATAAATCAAACTATAACTGATCAATATGTAACACGGGCAATTAATAAATGAAAATAAAATGTGAATGGATGAATCGTAATGAAGCTATCACTAATCCAGATGGTCAAATAATACCCTGTTGTTTTTTTGCTAATAAACTTATGGTTAGTATGTGGTTTGATTATCCTCAAACTTATAGTCTTAAAGATCATATAAAAAATAAAGGAGAAGCTAGTAAACTTACTAATTATCCCCTTAATGCATTTGAAGCTGTTCATGATCCTATATTGAAAAGCTACATAGAACAAAAAGATAAACTTAATATATTTAATAATAGTATGGAAGAAATTCTTGATCAACCTTGGTGGAAAGAATTATATGAGTCATGGAAAGACGAAGAAAAGGTATCGCCAGTATGCAAAAAATATTGCTCAGTAGAAGATGACTAACTTTTGTAAAGCCCCCTTTAATAATATGTACTTTACTATAAGTGGAAAAGTTTCACCTTGCTGGAAAACAGTTGGGTGGTGTGATACTTGGAGTAAAGATAAATCTATATACGATATATGGACAGGCAAAAAGTTTACAAAATATAAAAATTCTCTCTTGTTTGAAAATTATAATCATAAGTGTGGTGAATGTAAAGCTGAAGCTGATAAAGGAGTGTGGCCATTAGCAAAAGCCTATGAAGAATTTCCTGTAAATTCATATCCCTCCCTTATGGAATTAGAATTAAGCAATCAGTGCAATCTTGAATGCATTATGTGTTCAGGAGATTTAAGTAGTGGAATAAGGAAAAATAGAGAAAAGAAACCTCCTCTTCCTGACATATACGATGAAACTTTTGTAGAACAACTTAAAACTTTTATTCCTCATTTAACCGAATTAAGATTTAATGGAGGAGAACCATTTGCACAGAAAATAGTTTTAGATATATGTGATGTAGTAGCTAATATAAAACCAAATTTAAAAATCACTATTGCAACAAATGGTACAGTATATAACAGTAGAGTTAAGCATATTTTAGATAACTGTAATATTCACTTAAATATAAGCATTGATAGTTTAAACACTTTGCAATATGAAGAAATTAGAGTTAATGGTAACTATCAACAGCTTATGCATAACTTTGAAAAGTTTAAAAAATATTGCCATTATAACTCTCGTAGTTTATGCGTTATGGTTAATCCAATGGTGAATAACTGGGAAGAAATGGTAAACTTTGTTAGATGGGCAGATTACCATTGTGTTCATCTTTGGTATAACACTGTAAAGTATCCCGAAGAATTAGCAATTATGCATTTACCAAAAGACAAAATACACGACATCTATACGACATTGCAAACTGATTTTAATAATTTACCAAAAGATATTTTGAATTGGGATAAATGTGATCATTTAATTAACAACCAGATATTATCATGGTGTTAAAACTTGAAAACTTTTGGTCAGGCAAAAAATAAAGAGGATTTACATTGGAATATGGAAACAAGTAGTGCACAATGTTTTTGGCCTTGGCAAGGTTTTACTATTGATTCCTTAGGATATATTACGATATGTTGTAATAGTAGAGATATGACTCCCTGGCAAAAGCATATTTCTGAAGTTGATAGTTTATTAGATTTTTGGCACGGAGAAGAATATCTTAAACTAAGAATAGATATGGCTAATGAAGGTTGGCATAATCTTCCTTCTTGCGCAAACTGTCGAAAAGGAACAAACCTAGCTCCTTTATATCATTCAAATACTTTATATGAAGAAGGTCATGTAGATGTAGATGTTAAAAATTTTCTAAAACCACGAATATTTTATTTAGAATTTAGTACAAGTAATGTCTGTAATCAAACATGTGTAATGTGTGATAGCTCATTTAGTAGTTTATGGCAAAAGATTGAGCATAAGTTTGATAGAAAACCACAGCCAACATATTCATATGCAGATAAAGAAATTGATAAAATTTTAGAAATAATACCTAATATAAAACATATTCAATTGAAGGGAGGAGAACCCTTTGCTGATGTAAAAAATATAAAAATAATTAAAGCGATGGGCCCAGAGTCTCATATAACTATATGCTCAAATCTGCAAAATATTCCAAAACAGATTGAAACAGAAATAGTTAAAAATCCTGATGGGTTTAGTATTTCTGCTTCAATAGATGGAATAGGAAAAATAGGGAACTGGATTAGAGGAGGAGATTTTGATAAAGTATGTAAAAACATGGAAAGACTTCATGATAAATGTGGAATAGTATTTAATAATAATGTAACATTAAGCATATATAATGTTGAACACTTACGAGAAATCTATGAATTTTTTAAAGATAAACCCTATATAAAACCCATAAGTTTTTCTCAGAATTCTATAGTACTTACTCCTAAATGGTGCAGTGTTGTTTATTTACTAGAACAAGAAGAACTCGATACTATAATCGATAAACAATTTTCAGGAACAAACATTGAAATAGGAGCGCTTAAAAGAATAAAATGTCTTGGCAGCCCAAAGTCTAGACAATGGCACCATCACACTTTAATGAAACACACTAAAACAATGAATAGTATTAGAGGATTTGATATTCCTATTGGTACAATTTATAAAAGGTATAAATACATCTATGGAAGATATATTTGATTTTGGCTTTACAGCCGTAACAGAAGAAGAACTAGAAGTAGTTCAAAAGAGTAAAAATAAGGAAGCTGAACTGGGTTCTGCGGCCGCAGAAGCTGCGTCTACCGCAACAGCTACTAAAGATAGATTAGATAAGTTATTCAACGCTATTCAACCTCTTTTAACTAATCTCAAAAAGAACCCTGAAAAAGAATATATTTTATGGCCAAACAGGTTGAGTAAAGTAGAAGCTTTTGAAGATTTTATACAAGGAATATATAATGGGAAAGAAAAAACATAGTAAAGGTATTCGCTCTAAAGGTGAAAGAAAAAACGTTAGCAATTGGATTAAAAGAGCTATGAGAAAAGAACACATGAGTTCTGGGGCTCGACAAATTGCTCAATATGATGCATATAGGAAGGGTAAAAAAGTTATGTTAACTATTGAAAACCCTAATACAAATGAAACAAATAGACCTTTCATTCGTATTGATGCATGGAAAGTTTGGGGTAACCCAAACATAACTAAGAAGAAAGCAGCATAGGGAAAAAAAATGGCAGCATCTAATTTTGAAAAAGCACTAGAAGCTATCCTTCATCATGAAGGTGGTTTCGTTAATCATCCAAGAGACCCAGGCGGAATGACTAATCTTGGAGTAACAAAACGCGTATGGGAACAATGGATTGGCACTGAAGCCGACGAAAGAGAAATGCGCAACCTTACTCCTGAAAAAGTTGGACCTCTTTACAAAAAGAATTATTGGGATCGAGTAAAAGGTGACGATCTTCCTAGCGGACTCGATTTAGCAGTATTTGATTGGGCAGTTAATTCTGGCACAGGCCGAGCTGCAAAGAAACTTCAGGCTATGATTGGTACTACGGCTGACGGCGGAATAGGACCAAACACCTTAAAAGCTTTAAAAGCATTTACTAAAGAACACGGTGTAACAGGAGCTATCGAAGAATATACAAAAGTTAGACAGGATTTCTATGAATCACTAAAAACTTTTGATACTTTTGGAAAAGGCTGGACACGGCGAAACCAAGAAACATGCGATAAAGCATGTAGTTGGGCTAAATAATGCCTTGTACCTGTAATACAAATTGTGATAAATGCGGCCATAAATGTCATTGTGATGAAGAATGTATGGAATGTGTTAATGACATTTGTACCGGATGTGAATGCGCCTGTACTAAAGACTAGTATAATCCTGGCGTAGTAGATTCAATCCACACAGGTTTACAATAAGCTGTAGCTTTATGTTTATCGGGAACTGTCGACAAATGTTGATAGTTCCCATATCTTTTTACAATCCTTGAAGCAAAATAGTTACATCGATTAACGTCATAAAAATACATAGGATCTGACTGCTCTTTTCCTCCTAATATGAATACAAGCAAAAATGCATGAATCATTTAAATGGATCCTTCCACTTTTCCTTCTTTGCTATCCTAGGAGTTTCACTTAGAGTCATTTTAAATTCTTCTTTTTTAGTCGGAAGTTTAGCCTCATAGTCGTCCTGCTTCTTTTGCAGGTCAGAAAATTTAGGTTTCTCTCTCATGTCTAGTTGAGACTTGAATCTTTTAATGACACCCGGCGCATTGCCACTGAGTCTAATGAATTCTTTTATTGCAAGATAAGCATGACCGCGAAATGTCATTTTCCCGTCAACGACAACTGAACCTAATCCGGTTCCATCTATAATTTCAAGTTCTAAGTTTTTATGTATATACCTCATTTTCTCTTAAAAGAATCATTCAAAGAATCTACTACGCTATCTATGCTTGGTTCTTCTCCATTTGGGTCATATTTACATTGATACTGTGGAGGACATTGTCCTTCAACTACTAATTTATAAGTATTGTTTGCTCCTTTATATAAACACACTTGTTCACCACTTTTAGTAGGAACTACTTTATATCTTCTACATGTTATATATTTAGGATCTTCTCTCATACCCAATCTTTTTTCCTGTTCCCAGGTCCAATCACTGAAATTTTTTAACCAACAAGTAAAACATTGAATAATATTATCTGGTTGAGTTTTCTTTTGAGGTTCAGCGAATAGAGGTTGAGACAAAATAAGTAAGTACGCAATTACCCATGCGTAAATATTAATCCTTGCTTTCTTTGTGCAATAGATGCCCGTAAAGTGTAACATATTTGTCATTAAGTCTAACTATTAGGACTAGCGAGCCTAGGATAACCCATGCAGTGTTGAGAAAATCCCAAGGCCACCAGAGATGATATAGGGTTTCAAAGATACCCATTATTAAGCATATAGAGATATACGATAAAAGTAATAAAACCGCCAACAGCAACAACTGCAAATATAACTGCAATAATTTCTATAAGCTGTCTTCGTCTTTCTGCTTGATCGTATATTGCTTGTTGTCGTCTTTTTCTAATATTAGCTTCAGTTTTTAAGAGTTCATCCCATGCGCTGGGTCCTCTAGAAAACATTATAATCTGCTTCAATTGTTCACGCATGTCTTCAGCTTTTTTCTTTGCCATGAGCGAATTTAAAGCCTCCTCTTCCACCGACCCTGCTGCAAATAATTTTTTAAACAAAGGTGGTTTTTTGCTGTACTCTTCTGATTTTTTAATGTCACTGACTGCGCCCATCCACCGGCCGAGATCAGATCCCATGGATTCTATATCTCTTCCTGCACTAAACCCTTTCTTTATTAGATTAAATGCCGTCGACGCAGTCGCTAACGCTGTAACTGGATCAATCACGTATAAATCTCCTTCCATTCCTTAATGGTATTTATAGAAAAACGGCTGTTAGTGTGACAAAAATGTAACAGCTAAGAAAAAAAATGCATTTTATTGAAAATAATGGTTTACATTACCTGAGTTCTGTGGTAGAATGTTTACATAAGATAAAAAATGATGGAGAAAATCTTAATGAAAACTTTAAATAAAACTTTAATAAAAGCCGTAAGCTCAATTACTACTAACGAAGAAATGAATGCTCTTATTGATTTAGTAAAAAATCAACAAAGACTTATCAGAACTTTAAATGCTCGTCAATCTCGTACCATGTTTGGTATTGGAGATAA
>Ga0115012_10002499_pt1 | contig 10743 bp, 5 predicted proteins | sample TroAtlMetagenome_FD_88706 | JGI IMG/M metagenome (GOLD analysis project Ga0115012, IMG submission 88706) | Marine eukaryotic phytoplankton communities from Atlantic Ocean - Tropical Atlantic ANT10 Metagenome | ecosystem: Environmental > Aquatic > Marine > Oceanic | place: Tropical Atlantic Ocean...
ACCATGGATCGAACTTGCTGTATTTTGCTGAAAACCAATCGGGTCTATCTAACAGTATAAGCTCTTTGCTGTTTTTGTCAACCTTGTAGGTAATACCGTCACCCTGCCATGATGACAATTCGATGTTGTTAATGGTAATAACTGAATCTAAGACTGCATTTGCCTTACAGAAGCACACCGCGGCCATAATTTGGTCATAGGGAGGTTTTGGTAATTCAATAAATCTATTTGTAGTGCTCTTTTTCAATGTGCCATAGAGAGGTTCATCTCTCCAGGTTGTAATTGTGTTAGCAAACACTTGTTCAAAAAGATTTTTAAGCCTCTCGAAATAGTTTGTCTGTTCTTTAAGATCTGGTGTGTGTGGAGTTAATGATATTTTAAGTTTGTATTCGTTTGAGAATAGTTCTCCGTCAACTATGATAATCGATTTAAATTTTGTCTTCCAAGAAAATGTGTTTGACATCGAAACTATTTACTAGTCAATGTTGACCAAGTCGCCTAGGTCTGGTTCTCCCCTTAACTTCTTGTTGTTCTTGTGCCAAGCCTCTATTCTTCTTTCTCTGATGGCGTTCCTGTATGTGTTTAGGGCGTGTGTGAGTTGTGCCAACATGTCTGGATTCCTGCCAAATCTTTTCGCAGTGTTAACTTTTCGCGAAAGATCTTTGATCCTTTTTGAAATATCCTCGTCGGACAAGTTGCCTATTTCTTCTTGTAATGGATGGAAGTACATGATACTCCTTAATTATTATACGTACTGTTTGCCCAGTTGGTGCATCAGCACAGTTGTACCACCGTCTGGTGACAAGAATTAAAAAAGTGCTCTACCTAAGCCTATAGTGATTTGATCTGAAGTTCCGTCACTGCCTGTTACGTTGTCTGCCTTGATCACAGCACTAGGCAAAGTCAGGATACCTGTTGATGTTGGATTAACTGTTATGTCTAAAATAATTCTACCCAATGCGCCGGATGGGAAATTTGTGAATGCGAAAGTGGTATCGGCCGTAATGGTCAATGTTTGGTAATGACCATTTCCGTGATTAAGTGTTACGGATCCACTACTCACTGTGCCATGTGCATAGATAGTTTCAGAGTTATTTTTAAGTTTTGCTCTTGTTACTTCATTGTTAGTGAAATCACTGGATGCATTGAGATTTGCTTTATTTGTCTGCAAGTCTTCTATTTCAGATTTTGCTTCTGTGAAATTTGTCTTTATCTCATTGAAATTATCTCTGAATCCCTGAGAGCTATTATCTTGCCCTGCTCTAGGATATGTTCCGTCTATGTTTCCTGGTACTATCTTACTTGCCATTATTGAATTCCTTTGTCTCTAAATTTAAGATATTTATCGTTAGCTCTTTCTACCTTAATTATTGTGCCGTCAGACGGTACTTCTTTGGTAAAAGTAATTGTTGTTTTTTTGGTTGTTGTGTTGTGCGAAAGTGTAATTCCCAATTCATGATCAGCCGATCTAAGGGTGCCGTCTGCTGTGAGATATGTTGGTTTGATGTTGTTGTCTGCCGTTACTCCTTGACCTACAAAAACTGTGTCCGTTCCTTCTTTGACTATAATATCTTCCTCGTGGATCAGCTCGTCAACCACGAAACTAGTTGTTGTGCCATCTGCTGTAAATGTCTCTGTGGCAACTTTGCTCTTGCTTATCACGTACCTGTCAATTATAAATGATATATTTTTGAATAATAAGGCTTTGTCCTTGATCCTTTTCTTGACAAGTTCTGCTGTTCCTGGTTTGCAGTAGCATATTGGTACAGCCATAACATATCCCAGTGGTGCAAGATCACCGGCCTGTGTTGTTTTCATCCAAAGCGGAAGGTAATCCCATTCCTTGTGACCTAAACTTTTCATTCTCGATCTCATATTTGCGACAGCATTAGGATATACTTTCTCGATGAAACCTAGGTCTGCACTCAATTGGTTAGCGTACCTAACTTTAGATCCGGAAGTACTAAAAGAAAGGCCTCCGTCTGTAGTAACCTCGTATTCCGTGTAGTCTGTTGTGGCATTCATGCTGGAAGCTCGTGGACCTAGCATAGGTTTTGCGATCGCATTTCGTAGGTTTATAGAACTAGACACAGCAAGTCCGTTTTTGTTTACCATCGAATCTTTTACTTCCAGGTATACTACCTCATATTTTATGGTTGTGCCTTCTTTAGCAACTGCTGTCTTCAAATTACCAAAGTAAAGTTTTTTTGGTGCATGATTCTGTTCCATTTGTTGTTGGAATGCTGTAAGTGTTTGTGCTTCTAGTCCAGACATCATGAGCATGTCTGGTTTTACTTTCATTCCAAAATTACTATCCTCAGGTCTATAGATATAATCGGGTGAATTAACCTCAGGGTCTTGGGAAATGTTATAAAATATATTTTGATCAATCAGTGAAGTTGCATGTCCGTTCATGTTTCCATATTCTATCTGTGTGTATGGAATGTCTATGTTTATTGTGAATTCTTTCGACGTAGCCAAAGATTGATATTGATCACTGACAGAGGCAGTGAACGTGTATGCTCTTGTAGAATCAGCGAAGTCACTAGGGTCTATTGTTCCTATTAAGTGTCCCTGTCTTGAAAGTGTTATGCCTGGTGGAAGAGAACCTGACGTTTTTGTGTAAGTTAATACTCTGTTTGTTTCTTCTGCCACCGCCTCTATAGACAATATACTAGGTACATCTGCTTTCAATGTTCCGATCACTGTTGGTGTTGTAAATGCTATACCTATATCTATTTGACCTATCACTTTCATTGTGAATGTTTGATCAGTGAACACGTTTAGAGTCGATGATATTGTCCTGTTTGCTCTGACAGTGAAGGTATAGGTAGTTTCTACTGCTGTTTGTCTAGCCAATTGTCCATACAGTTCACCGGAGTTAATGTGTATGGAAACTCCTGTAGGCAAAGATCCAGAAACGATCGAATATTCGAGATCGCCTTGTAAAGGATCAAAGTCCTCCACATCTATTTTTACTACTATTGCGTTGTCATGTCTAAACGTACCAAGGTCTGAACCTGTTCTGAAAACAGGTCTCCTGTTGGCCGTTAAATCCATTGTAAGGGCAGAACCATTCATTTCCGTTTTGTCTATGGTTATTGCTGTGTTTGAAACCCTCCAGAAGTCTGCACTGTACACGAATATACTGTTGTTCTGTTCTACGAAACTTGTTCCATCAGACACTCTGACTATAAAATCGAAATTCTTGCTTATACTTTTTGTTGTGACAGTCCTGTCATATGTACCATCGAACTCGTCATCGTTACCACTTCCATCATATCCGCCACGTACTCCAAATCTTTCATCGTCTGTCAGTTGTACTATTCCTGATATCAATCCTGTTGATGACATTGTGACACCTGGTGGCAACTCACCCTGCATTATTTCATACACACGACTTTGTCCTGCTTCGGTGTCTGTATCCGTAGCCTGCATCTGAAGGTTCACACTAGAACCATCTATTACCCAGAACAGTCCAACACTGGTTGAATCATCAAGTTCAAGTTGTCCTGCGGCAGTTGTGAACGTGGGTGTGTCTGCTCCCTGCACGTCAAGTGAGAAAGTCCTGTCTGTGATAGCGGTACCGGCCGTGGCTCGCACGACGAAGGTGTAAAGAGTTCTTTTGGCAACCTCAGCCGGAGTACCTGTCAGTAAGCCATCTGTTGTGACCTGCATTCCTGCGGGTAGGCTTCCTGCTATCATGGAGTAAGTGATGGCCGTTGAATCGCTGGTATTCGCCTCCAATTGGAGAGAATACGCGACTTGTTCGTCTATAGTTGCAATTTTACCTGCAGTGGTAGACCACACTGGTGTTGCCATTACTGTACTCCTTACAAGGGTATTTATTGGCGATTACCTATGATTATTCTGTGTACGAATCCAGTGTTCTAGGTGTTGTTTGAGGCTTTCACGTTCAATTTTATCAGATGTACGTCGTATGGCCTCCTCCAAGCGTCTTATCTCGGAATGTGCGGACTTGGGCCTATTACGGTCGTTGTAACGTTTTCTCATTGTTGTCCGGTGGGACTGTTTATGTTTGTTTTACTATTACGATGCGTTAAAATAAGGTACTACGTACTCTGTACCCGAAACCTTAATTCTCAAGTAACCAACAGGTCTGATTTCATTTGCAGAATCAAGTGGCAAGTGCGTTGCGGCTCCAACTGCACCAACAGTTGTCTGGGTATCAGTCCTAAAGTCTATTAAACCTGTTCCGTCTGTGTCTATTTGTAAGTCAGCATTTGACACGTGGGTACTAATTTTATTATCAGTGATTGAAACTAGATCAACTACAACCGATCCTGTACCGTTAGATTCTAACACAAGATCTTCGTTGGTAACATTGGCCTGTATCTTTGATCCTGTGTCCATAAACAATGTGTATCCTACCATTGCAGTATCAATAGACATCACCGTTGGTGCGGCCACTGTTGCCGCATCAAACGTAATTACACCTGTTCCATTCGGACTTAATGTTAATCCACCATTTGAATTGGTTGTGCTGATAGTGTTTCCGTCTATTCTAACGTTGTCAACATCTGCTCTTCCAGTAACACTTACATTGCCTGTTACTGTTTGACCAACCGTCGTCATAGCACTCTGGATATCAATCACACCGCTACCGTTGGCAACAAGTTCTAGGTTGGCATTAGATGCGAATGTTGAAACTTTATTATCTTTGATCCTAACACCGTCTGCATCTAATTGTGTTGTTGTAATGTTATTTGAATTGGTTATGTCAGCAGTAGTCAAAGTTCCAACTATTGTTGTGTTTGGAATTATTCTTACTATTCCTGTGCCTGATGCATCTAATTCTAGATTTGCGTTTGAGGCACCTGTTGTGATAGTGTTGTCAGCCATTGAGATCGTATCGACAGTCACAGTACCAGTCATAGTCGCCGCGTTGATTGTTGGTGCTGTAAGCACTTTGTTAGTCAATGTTTGTGAACCTGTCAGTGTTGCAACTGTTGAATCTATTGCAACAGTAACCGTGTTACCTGTACCTGCTGTTGTGATACCCGTACCACCAGAGAACTGTAAAGTCTCCGAGTCAAGGTCTATGTTTAATGCTGTTGAATCGTCACAAGCGAAATCTAAATCCTGTGCTGTAACCGTTGCGTCAACGTATGCTTTAATAGATTGTTGTGTGGCTAATTGTGTTGCACTGTTAGTGCCCATGCCGTCCTCATCTAAAATACCTGTAACAGTTGCTCCTGTTGCCAAGGCTAAAGATGTTCCTACTGTTACAGTAGATCCTAAAGTGGTTGCACCAGACACATTTAAAGTGCCTGTTGTCTGAATGTTTTCTGCAATCGTTATTTGAGTTGAGTCTTGAGAACTAATAGTCGTACCATTGAACTCTAGTGCACCAAGGAATATACTACCAGTGCCATTTGGTGTGAATGTCATGTCACCGTTTGTTACACCAGTTGTTATTGCGAAATTGTTAAGATTTAAATTTGCATCTAGTGTGTTGATGTCATTATCACTACCGTATAATTCTACGAAGTTGTCATTGATTTTATCAAATGCTGTTCTTAATGGATCACCTGTACCGTCGTTAGCACTGGATCCTATGTTGATTGCTTGTCTTGCCATGTTTTATAATTCCTTTTGTTGTAGGTATTTATCGTTAATTCTATAAACCTAATGTAATTATTAGATGTCTAATGCTATACGCTGGAGTTTGAACACAATGCTATTATTGGTAATGTTTGTGACTTTTACTTGTACATCGTCACCACTTATTCCAACTGAGTATGTTGATAGACCCGTTGCGTAATCACTTACAGAACCAAACGTTGTGATGTAAGCGTCTGTTCCATCGTGGGTCACGTTTGCCTCTATAAATTCGTATCTGCTGTTTGAGGCGTCTGTGGCTGATATGAAGTATTTGCAACTTCTGTAAACTGTTTTATCGAATGTGTTTAACACACTGGTTGCTGAGCTGGCCACTGTTGTAGAGGCATCTGCAATATCTGAATTATTTAAAGTAGCACCAGCAGTGGCAAATGAAAGCACTCCAAGACCGTTTGTGGTTATAAACTTGCCCGCTGAGTCGTCTGCAGTCGGAAAAGTGAAACCACTTATTCTCACTCCACCTGTTCCGCTACCTTTCAACTCTAGATTGGCGTTTGATGCATTGGTTGAAACTGTGTTGTCTGATATAGTCACTCCATCGATGGTTAAACTTTCGGTTGTTGCTAATGTCGTGAACGTTCCCGCCGCTGGTGTTGATCCACCTATGACTGTGTTATCAATGGTACCACCAATTATTTCTGGAGCAGTCATAACGACTTTTCCACTTCCGTTTGCTGATATTTCTAAATTTGCGTTGGAGGCGTTTGTTGTAATTGTATTGTCTTTAATTCTTACATAGTCAACATCTAGTTGTCCTGTTATAGTTTCTGTTCCTGTTACATCAACGTTTCCAACAGTAGTGATCGCCGCTGTTGTTAATCCTGACGTTACTTCAACTGTTCCAGAACTTGCTCCTGATAATTGTAAGTTAGAGTTTGATACTGTTGTTTTGATTGTGTTGTCCGTGATGTTTATGTTCGAGTCAACTGTTAGGTTTGAAATAACCACCGATCCAGTGCCTCCGGGTGTCAAGTTTAAGTCAGCGTTTGAACTTGTTCCAATAATGTTGTCGTTGAATGTTAAATTGTCAATGGTTACAGTGCCAACCAATGCGGCAGTACCTGTGGCAGTTATATTTGCCAGGGTAGTATTTCCTACCACATCTAAAGTTGACGACATATTGACTGCACCTGTGAAAATTGTAGTGCCGGTTACTCTTGCTGTGCCGTCGACTACTAGTCCATCATTGATATTGATTGTTGTGGAATCGTCTGAACTCAAAGATGTTCCTTTTATTTTGATTGCTCCAAACACAACAGAACCTGTTCCGCTAGGTAGTAGGTTTATGTCATCATTGGACCTAGTTCCTACGATGTTGTTGTCGTCGATCTTTATAGCAGGGAATGAAACTGCACCAGTACCTGCTGGTTTGAAAACAATGTCATCATTTGATCTCGCGGCACTTATTTCATTGCCTGTGAATAAAAGTGTCTCGCTAACACCAGGTGCGGCATATAGCTCAGTGAAATTTTCATTCACCTTGCCCATTGCGACTCGTAGATTATCTCCTGTCCCGTCGTTTGCGTTTGATCCTATGTTTAGTGACTGTTGTGCCATATTAAACTTTCATTGTCCTTTTAACCACGGTAACCGTGTGTGTGTTAGTATTACTTATCGTGCCTCTTAACCTCACATTGTCACCACTTATGTCTGCAGTGAATTCCACTAGATCGCTGGTATGGTTGGTTGCCCTACCAAAAGTGGACAAATAGACATTGGTGCCGTCGTGCATCACATTGACGTCCAGTGTTTCGTAAAGTCCAAGTGAACCACTGCTTGGGTCACTGATCGATACATGGTATTTGGCACTCCTAAATTCGGTCTTGTCAAATGTGTCAAGTGTGGCTACAGAACTTGGTGATCCAGCCGTCCTTGTAAGGTGTACCCTGTAAATATTAACCGTGGTGTCTGTATTTTGCAGACTGTTCTCTGCTCTTAATTCCACGTTACTGCCGTTGTGTGCGGCCGTAAAATTCATTAATGGCGTGGTAGTTGAATGTGTGCTTATGTTTGCACCTTCTTGCAAGATATATGGTGCTGTGCCGTCAGACACAACCATTAGTTCTGCTATCTGAGATTGACTGTCCGCATTTTTTCCTACAACGATATAGTTTGCCAACTGGACCCCTGAGTATCCAAATGTGTCAATTACATCATATAGGAATGCATCTTCCGCCTTGAGGTGTATTCTGAATGCGTTGACAGTGGTACTACCACCTGCAGTTGATGCCGCACTCAGAGTAACAGTGCTTGAACCGTCATGTGCCGCACTAAGAGTCAACATTGGTGTTGCCTTACTTGAAACGTGGTTGGCATGTGACACAAAAGCGGTTGTGCCATTGGTTATAACTGTGGCTTCTTGTATTTCCGAAGTGCCTTCAGATGCGTTCCGAGACACGACGACATAATGAGCACCGGTAAATTCTGTGTCTACGAAAGTGTCTATGGCCGTAGCCGAACTTGACACTGTCGATGATGCCATTGTGCTAAAGTCTGTTCCACTTGATCCTGATTCACTGTCTGCTAACCTTACCCTGTAGAATTTCATTTTGATGTCCGCTGATGTTGGAGTGGCAAGCAATCTAAGATTGGATCCACTGATGTCCGCTGTCAAAGAGATGAGACTGTTATGGCTGTTATGTTCGTTAAAGGACGAAATGTAAGCATCTGTGCCATCATGAACCACTAGGCATTCTATGTTAGATATGTGACCGTTAATGGTGTCATCCGCGGAAATGTAATACTTGGCACCTCTGTAATCAGCGTGTGCCCAACTGTCTAGCGTTGTTGTGTTGTCTACAGGTGCTTTCAATCTTACTGCATAAGCACTCACTGCCGTCGAAGCACCTGACGTTGAACTTGCTTTGACACTTACCGTGCCTCCTGAAATTGTAGCAGAAAGTTCCAACATGTCTGTGCCTTTTGTGCTGACATTGGGACCTTGGGCTATAAAAACTCCTGTGCCATCTGTCACGACAGTGGCCTCACAAATAAATTTCTCATCTGCACCGTTCTGTCCGCATACAACATAGTGTACAGCATCTGTATCACTGGATTGGAAAGTGTCAAACGTTGTTGCTGTACTCGACGTTGTAACATTTCCTATCACTTTCCTTGTGCTGTCAGTTGTTGCCTCGTCTGCTTCTGTGTCCGCGAACGCAACTATCCTGTTGACAATGACCTTTGTGCTGGCACCTGACGTTGCAGAACCTCTCAACCTAACACTGGTACCACTTATGTCTGCTGTCAATGTGATAAGGCTATTGTTGCCTGAGAAGTGCTCGTTGAATGATGTTATATATGCATTGGTATTGTCGTGCGTGATCAGGCATTCTATGTTGCTGGTTTCGCCTGTTGATTGATTTCTTACATTTATAAAATATTTTGCCGCGGCGTGTGGAGCCTTTGTGAATGTGTTAAGATTGACCACACTGCTGTCAATTATATCAACATGCGTAATGTCATGGACCAAACCCAATTCGCCCACGTATCCTGTTGAGTCACTGTCTCCAATTCCTATTCTGTAATATGCCATTGTGTTTGATGGTGTAACGGATGAACCATCACTATCTGTCATTCTTAATCTTATTTTGGATGAACTGTCATCTGCTGTTACCATGTCGGCATCGAATGTTGGATGAGTATCACCCACATCTGATCTAGCCACTGCTGATGATGTAACGAAAGCGTTATTGAAATTGTGTAGCACAGAAATTTTCTGTGTTTCGAAACTGCCGTTAGCCACATCTTTGGTCACAACATGATACAAGGCACCGTTGAATTGACTAGCAGTAAAGTCCGCGGCTGTTCTTTCAGCGGCAACACTTCCTTGCAAGGTTCCTTCTGCTATGACATGATCTAACACTGTTTCGTTGTTACCTCCTGCAGTGACACCTACGTGTGTTCCTATGTTTCCTGATGTTGCAGTGGTAGTGTTTGGACCAAGTCCTATTGCAAAATACTTTAAAGAGTTTTCTATCGTTGTTGACCCATCGCTCTGACCAGTCGCTTTTAATTCTACATTGGATCCATTGATGCCAACGTCAAAGGCACTGATGTCATTCATTTCACCTGATTTAATCACATGACTGTCTGTCACACCTGCCGCTTCGGTGCTTCCGTCTTCACTTACGCCATGGTTGACACTCAACTTGTTCATTATAAATTCGTTGTTCGTGCTGTCCTTCTGGATCATGTGATAGAAAACACTATCGAAATCTGATTTTGCCCATGTATTGATCACTTTCTGTGAGGCCATGTCTGGACTTGCTGTTCCCCTGAAACTGTCAGTGTTGATTGTTGTTGATGCTGTGTTGCTGACTGTTTGTGCGCCAATGATTTTTTCAAGGCTATTAATTGTTGAGTCTGATTCGTTGTCTGCCAACAGTATCCTGTACATTGTGACTCTGCATGTTCCGGCAGTTCCGTTGGCACCTCGTAGTCTTACATCACTTCCGCTTATGTCTGCTGTGAATGTTGCTAATTCTGTGTTGCCAGAATTAGTTGAAAATTTGTTGTATTCTTGTATGAAAGCATCAGAACCATTATGAACTATAAGCAGTTCAGCGTTCATTACTTCATTTGTGGTTGTGTTGTTTACTGAAACAAAGTATTTTGCACCTCTGTAACTTGCATGAGCCCACGTGTCTAAGTTTGCTATCGCCGAGTCAAGGTCTGCTGTGACTTTTGTTGCTATGTTGCCGTCTGTGTATCCCGATGAGTCATTATCTCCCAATCCCACTCTAAAAAATGTCAATGCGTTGAATGTTGATTTGGTTGATCCATCTGCCAGTGTACCTGCCTGCCCTTTGAATCTTACCTTGCCAACTGCACTTCTTATATCAGCAGATGTGGCGATTATCTCATCGTTGTTATTTGTCTTGACTATCTGTGATGTACCATCGAAAGCATCAAATGTGCTACCATCCGTGGTTCCTTGTGCAATGGTTGTTTTGAATCCTGCATACTCAATAGAACTGTCAGCGGCGTCATATCTCTGCAAACAAAGATACCATGCACTGTCATACTTTGCTTGATCCCACTCGTCTAGCAAACTGTCTGAGCCTGCACCTATGTTTTCGTGAGCACCAACGGCCTCTG
>Ga0115012_10002502_pt1 | contig 10738 bp, 8 predicted proteins | sample TroAtlMetagenome_FD_88706 | JGI IMG/M metagenome (GOLD analysis project Ga0115012, IMG submission 88706) | Marine eukaryotic phytoplankton communities from Atlantic Ocean - Tropical Atlantic ANT10 Metagenome | ecosystem: Environmental > Aquatic > Marine > Oceanic | place: Tropical Atlantic Ocean...
GAACGGCGTTCAGGTTTCGCTGTGGACCGAGAGGCTGCAGGTCCCCTCCTCTGTAAACGAGACTCTAGATCAGATAACCCAGCTGCTATCTCGTCTGTAGTACGGCTTAAACTAACAGCTGGCCTTGGAGACAAGTTTTCCCCTCTAAGTTTAAGATTTTCAGCAGGAACAGCACGACCCTCATATTTAAAGTTGGGCTCAAGCACATCTAAAGTGTCAAGATACTTGAATATTTCAGGTGCCATGGCTTCTACCTCATGAGGAGAAAACTCAGTAGTTTTTATCTGATTAGTAGATGGTCTTCTAGGCATACCACTTCTAATGTAATTTCCGTCCCTATCTTGTTGGTGTTGCATGATATTTAATTTGTAACCAACAAAACCATCTCTAATCTCTGATGGCGCATTTGCAAGAGCTCGTTGTTGAGCTACATACCATGGTACAACAACTTGCTCATAGTACGCAAGCTGCTCTGGAGTTAAATCATCTTCTGTTGTTGAAAAAAGAGGTGATTCTACCGCCCATAGCAACTCTGCTACATCTGCACCCATTTCTCGCTCAACTGCTTCCCAAAGCTCTATTTCTCGTTGTGGTAAAAAATCACCTAAGCCATTCTTTTTAAATGTTTCATGAAGTAATACGATCTCTGTTGCTCTAGCTATGACTTCATCTGGGCTAGCCCAGTACTCTTCCATAACTTCAACAGTAAGGCCTGCTTCTTCAGGGCTTAGTATTATGTCTTGCATTGTTTGAGTCTCATAGATAAACTTGAGAGTTTCCATCTGTTTTCTTTGTTTTGGATCAGCAATTTTGCGTATATTCTCATCTGTAAGAATCCCTGACTCTAACAACACACGATAATGTTGACCAAGCGCTTTCTGCTCCTCCGTTAACATATCAGCTGTAAAATTTTCATTAACAAATTCTTGCAACACCTTCGTTGAAACAGGCTGGAACTGCCCTGTCCAAAGACTGCGATCTACGTTATCGTCTTTTTCATAATCCCAAACATGTACAAACTCATGATTAATAAGAGTTAACACTTCATAAGCCATTAGTTCATTAGCTTGCTGCTCAGACCACCCATCGTCTATATACTTCTGTCGCCTTGCCTCTAACTCTTTCGTGTTAATTTGAACTTGTTTAACATTTTCAGTTCCCTCAATTATGGGCCTCATAGACATATAGCCGCCCATACCTTTTTGTAGCTGAATTTCGTCTGCCGCATCTAACGGCTTCCAACTGATAAGAGTTCTTTCGCCATCCTCACCTTGTGTGACAGATACAATAATTCCATCTAAGCCTTCTATTCCAGCGGTAGTAATAGCAGCTTGTTGCCCACTATCAACTAGTACAGCAACTGAACCCGAAAAGCCTTCGGCTGAATTAACAGGATCTTCTACTAACTGTTGAGCTTTCTCCGTAGTTACTTGATATTCTCTAGTTTTACCAATCAAAAATTCCGCCGCTTCAGTAACATCTTCTTTTTCATCAGGATATAACCTACTAGTTCTTATGAGCCTTCCATCTACTACTTCATACTCGCCACGAATCCGGCCCTGACTTTTACCTGTATTCAAAGCTTCAGCTAATTTTTCAAGAGGGTCTTCACGCAAATCTTGATTCATTATACTTTGTAAGCCACCTGTCATTTCTAAGATTGTAGGCTCCTCAGTATACTCACTAATAGCTTCGTTCACGGTAGCAGCAAAATCATCAAGAAGTTCATCACTTTCATTTGCAACTTCTGCGCCATAAGTAAAAGCATCAACACCAGTTCTAGAGTCATTACCTGAAGGGTCCGGTTTAGCTGGCCTACGACTAGCTACTATTTTTCTAGAAAGCAAGCTAGAGCGCTCTGGGGGAGTGTACTTTTTAAGATCTTGCTCAGCGCTCGCAGAAATAAGAGGCAGTACAGGCTCATCAAGCTGCTTCCAAACAGCAATACCGCCTGTGATGTCTTCGCCTTCATTCCGTATAATTGTATTCATAGCTGCCGTAAGTTCATCAGCGTTCTCTACTTGCGAAATAGCGGCTCTACGTTCAGCAGGGCTAAGTCCTCTAGCGCCCTCAGAACCTGACCACATGTTAAAAGCTAAAACGTTGTTTCTAAGTTTTCCCTCAGGAAGAATAGCATGAAGTAAATCGCCACCTTTTGGTATCTCATCAAAAGAAGTACCAGCTTCCGCTAAAACCCTATCAACATCCGCTTCACTATAAATAATGTTCATTAAATCACCTGTGTTTGCAGGCAACTTGGAAGTATCTACACCACTAAGCATGCCTTTAACCTTCAAGTATCTTTCTCTACTTCCTAAAACACTTGCAGCTAAAACAAGCTTAGCATGCTCTACATTGTTCTCAACATCTAAATCTCCAGCTTGTCTAAGGGCTTCCACCTGTTCCCAAGAATCAAGAAGCTTAGTCGTGGTCATCAAGTTTTGAATTGTGCTGTACGAGTTTTTAACAGGGTCATATCCTTGGGCTGCCCACACAACCTGACCTTTGCTTGAAGCTTCTAATCCAGCTTTCTCTATACCTATTTGAGTAGCAAACATGAATGCGTTATCATTGAATATCTGTGCTAATGACTCGTCTAATCCACTAAACTCTATCTCAACAGGATTACCGTCATTGTCAAAAAACTCAGCAGTATGATCTGTACCTAGATAATTCATAATCATTATTTTTTCGTTCACTAACAAAGATCTTGCAGTTCCACCATTTTTATGATCTCCAAAGTCTGTTGGGTTCGGACCCTCATTGCTGTTATAAACCTCATTACCGAATCCGTCATAAACCTTAAAATTCCATCTACCCATGATATCAGGATTGCCAGTATCAATATCTCTCTCTATCCCATTATCAGATAATTCGTGGGTAGCTGTTAGTCTGTAGCGCTTACCGTCCACTACTACATAACCTAGTTCAATTTCTTCTCCAACTAAGAACATCTTTTCTAGCCATTCATTTTGCTGTTCTTCTGTTAAAGCGTTCCATAGCTGATCTACTTCATCAAAGTCTTGATCAATTGGAAGTCCATCTTCATCTTCTGGCACTGGAAGATCCCAAGGATTTTCATCAGAATTAACATATTGCTCAGCCCAAACATTCTCATATAAGCGCTTTAATCTTCCTTCAGCTAAATTATCTCTTTCTTCTTTAGCTTTTTTCCAATCAAAACCATCAACCGCTTCCTCAACATCCGAAACGGAAACATTGGGTTCCTGAAGATTATCACTTTGTTTATTGGCTTGCACGCTTTCAGGAGTTTCGCCCCAACCATTTGGGGGATTTATAACAGTTGACGTATCAACCTCATCAGGCGCTTTTTTACGATCTCTGTCTTCCCTTAAAGACCTAGCAGCAGCTAACCACTCCGCATCATCTTTACCTATCCTACCTCTACGCTCCAACCTATACAGCCTCTTGATGTAATCATCTAAATCTTTATCTTCTAAAAGGTCTAACGCTTCAGTTTTGTCAGGGTCAATTTTAGGACCCTCTACAAGATTACCTTCCCTGTTTCCTATAGTTCTTCTTGCATCACCAATGGTTCCTAAAGTTTGACCAATCGTGCGCTGCCTTTCTGCTAACGATAAAGGCTGCTGAGCCCATGACGGAGTGTAATCAACATCGTTTCCATTTCCATCTACTATGCTCAGCCCTGCTCTATCTTCAAGAGTTTGCCCAACTAGTCCATCAGGTATGAGTTCACCGAAAGCATCAGCTATAAAAGTAGTTGCAGGACGTTCCCATATAGTGCCCTCTTGAACTATCTGATCTAAGTCTGCGTCTTTGGGGTTTGCTTTGTAAGGCTCTACACGTAAGCCACCCCATCTTGTATTAACTACCATACTTATATTCTATCAGGCAGAGGGTTTAATAGCAATACCTTCATTACTTGTAATACCATATTCACCTGTGCCGGATTGATTTATTGCTGCTACTCTGAAGTAGTACTCTTGGCCGTTAGTAAGGCCAGTTACTACTTTAGCTGTATCTGTGTTACCAGTATCAGCAACAATAGTGCTAAAATTAGTGCCATCAGTACTTTGCTGTATTATGTAACCAGTAATAGGAAAAACGCCACCATCCCACATCGGCTCTTCCCACCCAAGTGTAACTTGTGCGTTCCCTGCTATAGCTAATAAATAATTAGGCTTGCTCGGTAAAATACTAATTTTAGAAACTGTAGCATCACCTTGCAGCATTACTCCGACAGCAGTATGGTCAATTGTTTCTTCAAGCTGTAGATCATACGCTATAAATGCTCCAGCAAGACATCTTTCACCCTTAACTAAAGTTATCTCTGAAAACTCTTCTCGCATTGTACCTTCATCAACTTTGGGATAACATGGCACAGCCGTATCATATTTATTCAATGAAGGACCATCTAAAAGGGCCTCTCTCAAAACTGTAGTAATGTTATCTCTCTGCTCAGTTACAACCTGTTCACCATTTGCTCTGACCCATATATAACTTCTCATAGAATACAAAACTCTATAGTTAGGGTCATAATCATAAGCATAACCTTGTCTTTCAATCTGCTGGGTATTCATTACCATATTTATAACTGTAGGCCACTTACCTAATGTAAAAGGCTCATGTGTTAGCATCTTACTAATATCCGGTAATTGTGATGCACTTAAATTCCAGTGATTCCTGTACGTTAAAATACGTGCAGGTAGGTCATTTGATAAATAATTACTTACATAGTTTTTAGCTATGCGTGGTCCTGACATCATGGGTTCAACGCCCTCCTTAAGTTTGTCACACCTCTTCGTATGCCGCTATCTGAAATAATATGCTCAGCCGCCATGTCGCCTACTTGTTTTGCGAAATTCAATGGCACAAACACTATCTGCCTTTGCATCATGTTTCTAGTTCCCATCTGATGAAAAGAAGCATAACTAATTGGAGAATTTGGGCCAGTGTCTATTCCCCAAAACGCTGAAGTCAAGCCTTGTGCCGTCTCTGAACCTCTACCTCTAAAGCCAGTAAGAGCATCTTTAAGAGTACCTTCTCTAACCATAGTAGACCTACCATATCCTTGCGCAAACTTCTCATTAAAATATCTGGACGTAAGTGGAGCCCAACCACCAACTGCTGCACCACCCGTTTGAAAATTTCTAACATGAGCATCAGCTAGCTCATCAAAAACTTTTCCCCAAACAGGCCTAAGATTAACCTGTCGCCTAGCGACACGGCGAGCATACGCTTTTAATTCTCTTGTATCCACCTTAATAGTTCTTTTGCGAAAAGACATTTTAAGATATCCTTACTCTACGATACTTACGTATCCCAGCAAGCTCCCTCTCGGTAAAACCTGTCTCCATAGGAGCTATATTACGTGTGGTAAGGTCTTTAAGACCAACGGTGTCATCATACATATTTTGCATTTCTCTTGCTGCGGCTCTAAGTAAAAGAATCTTAAATGCTTTAATATTCGCTCCATCTAACCCAGCAGTATAAGTAATATCTATTTTATCATTAGCATAAGCATTATACATATCTATACCGTATTCTCGTTTAACGTAATCTGTCTCGGCTACTTGTGCTACCGCCGTGCCACCATCAGTTCCTCCAGAAATTGATGAACCTGAATTAACAGTTGCTGTTCCGGCTTGATCTCCCGCAGAACCTATAAAAGAAGGGCCAGAGCCTCCCGTACCATTAGGAATTTTTCCGCTATTTGCTACTGAGTTATAAGCTTTCCCACCTTTAACAGCTTGAAACGATTTATTTGTTGCAGTATTGCTAGCTACAGTTATTGACTCTGTGTTTGTATACGCATACACATCTGGATCATCTGGATCTGTAGTTGAATCAATATAGTAAACTGTAGCCTCACCTATAGCGTAAGTGCCATTCGTGGCTCCAGCCAAATCTAACTTAACTGTAGCTTTGCTTCCTTCTGCTATAGCTGGGGTAATTGTTAAAGAAGTTACTGTAACAATCGGAGAATTCTTAATGTATAGTGTCCAAGTCGGCGTATACAAGATGCCCGGCGTGGTAAGGGTGGTTGAGTACGTTGGGTCAGTTACATAGTTATGAAAATAGTTATTAGGGGATATTCCTCGCCCAACTTCAGGAACCCTGTACTCTTCTGTAAACGTCGTAACCGATACTGGACGTCGTAAAAAAGCTGAAAGTTCAGATTCTAAACCATCTATTATAAACTGGGCAGCATCTTCTTGCTTGTTATCCAAGTCTATATCCATATAGGTTTCTATATCTGAGACAGTTATAAGTGCCATAAACTTACTCCAAAACTACTAACTATTCGTTATCTCGCCGTCTTCTGCCAAGACCTCTTAAACGATCACGAAGACCACCTATGATATTTCGTAGGGCTCTGCGGCCTCTTCCGGTTATCGTTTCTTCTCTGTCTCTACTTCTCCTAGGGAAAGGCATTTCTACTCCATTACTGATCTAATTAAATTAAGCTCCTCAAGATATATGATACCGCAAATTGGGCTAATCCTGAGTTTACTCTTCACGAAGAGGTTTAAAGAAGTCTCCAGTCATCCACATCATTCCTATAACAGAATAACCTATAATGTCTAAATAAGTATCTTCAATGGACTCATTAGATGCATCATACTGCTTTTCCAGCAAATTCTCAAGACGAGCTATCTTATCATGCAACCTTAGTATTAAGCCTTTCTCAGCAAAACGGGCAATATTGTTAGGCCCATAGTCTCTCTGCTTCTTAGAAAGGATTGTAGACACCTCTACGGCGCTTGCAAAGGGATGAGCCTTAAGCGCTAACGCTCCTAAATCTAACCAACACGAATCATCTTCTATTGTGTTATCTCCGTGGAAGTAATGATCAATCATAAAATCTACCATTAGCCTAATCTCTTCTACAGGAGTAGTAGACAGGCCAGCAACCCTGTGGTTCCATATTCTTAGGGTGTGTAGCAAAGCTGCATCATCCCAAGTTTCTGTTTCTATACCTTCTAGCACACTCATTAACTTTCTCCTTTTGTATTGTTAAAGCTGTTTTGGATAGCAAGCTTAAGCATGTAAAGTAGCCACACAAAAACCATAACACTAAAACAATCCCAGTATGCTGCACCAGAGGGCACAAACTCCCATGCTTTACTAGCATGGTGGTTTAGTCTCATTAGTAAAAATCCGGATATAAATGAAAGGATGCCTATGCCTACTAGCCCTCCTGTTACAGACCTTACCCAATTGAGTATAGCGTTATTAGCTTTTCTTTTCTTTGATTCATTGGTGAGCGATTCAAGTACCGCTTCCCATTCGGCTTTACTATCTTTTTTACTCATGTTTTCTCCTTAATTATCTGATAAATCCACTGCCTACTCAAACTATACTCTCTAGCTAAAGCCGATGCAGACGCTCCTTTTGCATAAGCGATTTTTATTTTATTATTGCGATCTACTACAATGTTCTTTGACTTTGGTCCCGGCCTTACAGGGCCCCATGTCCAACTTGGTACTTTCTCCAAAAGTTTTATTCGCCTTTGAGAAAGTAATCCTTGACGATAGCGTGTTCTCATATAACTAACCCAGTGACCTAGATTAACTTCTGCACCGTTGTCTAAAAACTCCAAGTGACCTGTTGGGACTAAAGCATCACCATATCGTTTCTGATATGTTTGCAAAGCTTCGTAATAAATCGTCCATCTCTCTTCATGATTCATATTACTATTTTAGTGAAGATTTGTTTACATGTCAAGTCCGGATTTGGATAATTACTTAACTTTATCCTATGTATTCGTGTGACCAGCAGATGCGAGTATTGTCTGCGTAGTGATTCTTCCAAACGTTTTGATGCTTTATATCTGTCCGTAGCTTTCTATTCTTACTAGTAGCTTTCCAAAGCGGAGATCTTTCTCTGTAGTTTCCCATGCTTGGATGCGCCGTTCTAGAAAAGTATCTGCCGCCATCGTCTAAATACAACTGCCCTATAGCGTCTGAAAACTTGTTACCAATTCCTAAACCTTGAAAATCAGGCAGAACTACTGTTCGGTGAGCTCTCCAACCGTTCTTTACAGTTCCGCTAGGGTATCTCAGTACAGAACCAAAAGCCACCAAATTGTCTTTCCACACGCCAGCATAACAGTGCGAAGCCTTATTTAAAGATAAACTTAAATAGTGATGCTTTTTAAAAGTTTCCCAGAAGTGATAAGTTGTTCGGTATATGTCAATTTGTATTGATGGGCGCCGAAGATACCTCCCAGTATAGAAGTTACCTGTAAAAGTATCAAAAACCCAATCAGGTCTTAGCCACTCTAATATGTCGTAATGACAAGATGCGACAACTATACCTTTAATTTCATTTTTATCCACATAACGCCTAAAAGCATTTGATGTTGAAAAAGCTACATCTCTGTTAACCACTGAAGTGTACTCATCTATTAAGGCGTTATCTTTTAACTGCCTTGCCAAGTCACAGCGAAACTGCTCACCATTTGACAACTTATCGTAAGGTAGTGTCATTTGAGGTATAGAATTAAAACCAACTGCAGAAAATTTATCTATTCCCTCTTGAGGTGTATCAAAATGTGATATAACCGATCTATCTGTATCCCACTCAGGCTGCCAAACATGACTAGGATTTATAGTTTTAAGTAAGGTTGACTTTCCACTACCACTAGGCCCAATGATTGCGCCAATACCAAACTCTTCTGGAAGTCTAGGCAAGCTCTTAATTTCAGTAGTGACTTCTCCCTCAAACCTAAAATCAAAAAACTCTGCTAGTTTTTCAGTGTATTCATCATGCTTCACAACTGTTTTAAGTTCAATCGTGTCGTTAGATGACTCAAGTAATTCTAATTGCTCCATTTTATTTAACTCCATAATATTCAATCTCCCTAGCGAGAGATCTTATCTCCTTTATTGTTTGATCTTTACCAACTTCTTCAGACCATAAAACTATATCATTATCTACTTGCATTTCAATAGCATCCCAACACATTATAAATCTGGGCACATACTGTCGTGGTATCCGATCTATAAGCACATCAAAATCATCTGACGCTAGCTTATGAGGCATCCCACACACTAAAGCTATACCGTAAGGTAAAGATATTTCACCATCTTCGTTTCTAGGTGTAGACGTTGAAAGGCCTACATCTTGAATCAAATTTGCAAGATGATCTAAATCAACATAAATCTTTGCATTATTTAATTCTTTAATAGATAGCATACATCTATTCTAACAAAAAGATGGGGTCCAAGTCAAGCTGAACCCCATCCTAGATAATTTGGAAAGTTGATGACCGGCTACATCAACCGAAAATTCCTCCTTCAAGTGGGGTTAGCTTTCCGGTACAACCTTATTATAATAAGCCTATTTCCACTAGGATAAAACTATTTATGGTATAAGGCGCTTATCTTACCGGACAAGCTCCTGTGTCACAGCTTTCACCCATCAATGCCATATCATCTTCTGACATTATAGTAGAGCCGGACAACCTTTCGCCAAGTTCTTTAGTTTTATTTAACATTTCATTGTATTCATCTAAAGTAAGCTCACCCATAGGCGCTTGATCAAACCCATGCTCGCTATGAAGCAAGAATGATACCGATTTCATTTCATGCCAGTTCTCTGCTAAATACTCTTTTATTCCGTCTAACTCTTCCATCTTGTAATACACTGTAACAGAAATAGCGTTATCTGCCCAAACTTTCTGAAGTTTTCTAACCAAGTCCATCTGCTCAATAGCAGTCATATCATTTGCTAAAATAGTTCCTTCAGGAAATGCGCACGGAAACTCAACAACAACAGTTCTATCATCTTCGGAACCATCAAAGTTTCTCAAAGGCTCAACGTAGTAACCCTTTGACCTGCAGTAATCAACCAACACGTCGCTTGAAGCCATTCTCATTCTTTTAACAAACCGCTGACTAAACGCAGGATGAACACCCGGCGTTACGCCTGGAAGTAAGCTTAAAGTGCCAGAAGGCTTTATCGTCGTCAAACGCACAGACTCTGGCCATTCCCGCTTAGCTGACCATTCTGCATCTAGCTCTCGCAATGCAACGTACGTATCATCTAACCAATCAATTTTATCCATAGCTTGAGTAACACCTGTTATACCTAACCCTAGTCGCATGTTCTGAGAAGTGATCTTATCTGATGCGGGATCAAGATAAGGTAAAGCAGCAATAGCTTTCTGAACCTTGTACAAAAGTTGTGCAACATCAATTAGTTCTTCTTTAGAATCAATCATGGGCAAGTAAAGCTCTGCTAAATTGCAAGACTCTCTGTTTGCTAGAGGTATCTCAGCGCAAGGATTAACACCTACAATTGATGCGTCCAATCGTTCTTCTCCCATACGGCCATACTGACGAGAGGCTTCAAGATTGAAGAACCCATAAGGCTCTCCGTTTCCTTTGTAACCTTCCCATATAACCTCTGGCATGTCTTTCATTTCTTCTGGAGAAACAAAGACCGTGTTGTTGGACATAGCACGTTCAATAGGAATGTCTCCTAAGTCCCATCTCTTAGCCATCAGATAATCTTCGTCATCAAGCCGACCAACTGCTATTTCTGCGGATCGGCGCACGTTTCCAGCAACTACTATTGAGCCAATAATGTTCATACAATCTAAAACTTCAACTGAAGTCATAGTGCGGCCAATAGCGCCATCTAATACATTACAAATCTTCTCTATTCCGGAGATCAATATCTCTGGGCCAGAAGCTGTACCGCCAAAAGTTTTTATAGGAACGCCAGCAGGTCTAATAAGATGTGTAGC
>Ga0115012_10002505_pt1 | contig 10735 bp, 8 predicted proteins | sample TroAtlMetagenome_FD_88706 | JGI IMG/M metagenome (GOLD analysis project Ga0115012, IMG submission 88706) | Marine eukaryotic phytoplankton communities from Atlantic Ocean - Tropical Atlantic ANT10 Metagenome | ecosystem: Environmental > Aquatic > Marine > Oceanic | place: Tropical Atlantic Ocean...
GATCTCTGCCTTTTGGTAACACGACAGCAAACATATGGCCTTGAGGGCCCGGAGGGTACCTCACGAGTAAATGGGCCTCCGCCCGAGGATCGTTCTTGTCGCGGATTTCCAATCGTTCACTAGCAAGCCATTGTCGGATTTGCTGAACGTGCCCTGAATCGACCATGACTCACCCTAGCGCTCGTGTAATTTGAATTCGACGCTATTGACCTGCCTTTAAATCCGAAATGAGAAGGTGCAATTTCCCCTCGATTTCTTGTTTGAATTTCTTCCCAACTGTAAGACGTTTGAAGGCTGTACGAGCGTCAACATAAGCATCCCACCAGATTCCAAACATCCGACCTGAAGCCCAAAAGAGCGGAAACATTGCCAAATAAATAATCAGTAGCGAAAGGTACTGGTCCAAGGCGAATAGAGATAGAACATCAATTGATACGATGTTGGAAACATCGGATGCATTCATCCAAATCAGCCCCGTTCCAATCAAGGCGCAAAGGGGCCATATCATCACCGAGCCAAACATTGCAGCGAGAAATTGGTAGGTCGTTCGTGCGTCAACCCCTTCGTCGGTCCGATCACCAAGGTACCGGCCAAGTATCAACTGTGGAGACAAAGAGAGAATAAACGCTGGAAGAAGCGCCAACATCAGTAATGATTTAACCAAAAAGCTAGCACCATAAAGTGGATTTCCTACACGTAATTTCTTCCCGGAAGTGCCCAAGTCTCTCCCGTCAAGACCTTTTTTCTCGAGTTTGAGATGGATGTCCTTCGCAGTTTGAACGATTGGATGGTTGACTTCCGCTGGCTCTATTTGTTGTTCTTCAATTTCTGTTTGGTAACGGTCCCGAACTGCGCGGGCAGCGAGGACTTCGCTACGCCATGTGGCGAGAGGTTTGCGCTTCGTACGGGCCTCGACCTGGGCGATAAGATGGTATGCTCCGTGCTCATCCCAACTTGATGCATTCGGCGTAATCGGTGTAAGATGCGGGCGTAAACCATCGCGAAGTGAGCGAACGAGATCGCCTGGTGGCTCGACCCATTCGCGCTTTTGTACCGCTTGAATGAGATCTTCTGGAATTTGATCTTCAGGCAAGTAATGCGGTTCCGTAAATTCAACCCACATATCCGTACGATAGTGATGGCGTACACGGAAGTGAAGTCCCACTGGTTGCAACACAGGGCATTTTTTCCCAGAACCTTTTGCAATGGCTGCCGCAGCGAGGACCGTTCGCATCGGCCCTGTTCGAAATCGAATCATGTGTGCTAAGTCGTGACTTGTTCCTTCTGGAAACAAAACACATCCGAATCCGCTAGCAATACCTGTTGCGAGCGTGAGGAGAGAGCGTCCATTGAGATTTGTTGCCTCTTCTTCGCTGCATCCTCCGCGGAGAAGTTCGGCTTTACGGACAACTGGTTGGACGGCAAGTCTTCGGGTCCAAAACGAAAGGATTGGGCGAGTAACCAAATCGTGCCTACCGCCCATAACGAATTCTTTCGGGTGTGCAAGCATAATTCCGAGTGGGTCAATCAGTCCATTTGTATGCCAAGCAGCACAGAGTGAGCCTCGATCAGAAGGAATATGTTCCATCCCCGTGTATTCGATTGTACGGAACTGATTGGCTGCCGTTCGCCGACAAAAGAAGAAGGCAAGTTTCGTCCAAAAAGGACTTCCTGGAGTGTTTTTGTCGAAGGAAGGCATTGGTGTATTGAGTAGTTTTTCCATCTGCATGTTTGCCGACGATTTTGAGAGCACGGGAAGCGCCTCGCCTCGGTGGTCAACAGCGCCATCGAACGGTGCAACGCCTTTCGCCAAATTCAAGCCCCCATTCGAATTTGTTCGGCAAGTGAGCCCAGGCTTGCATGATCTGGTTCGCCAATTCCCGTAGTTGGCCACATTGAAGCGAGTGTCAGGCCTGAGTCATTTTTTGTTCTTGGGAGTATGTGAAAATGGACATGTGGTACTTCTTGACCTGCGAGCGGCCCATCGTGGGCAACAACCGTAAAATCCGTTGTATTGAAATGGTTCGAGAGTCGTTTCTGGGCTTCGACAACACCGTTCATCAGCATCGAGCGCTGCTCTTCCGTTAAATCCGCAATTCGTTGTACAGGTGTAGTAGGGATAACAAGTGTATGGCCCTCCCGGCGGGGGAAAATATCGAGAAAAGCGTACCAGCCCTGCCCTGCCCCAATTTTATGAGAAGGTATCTCTCCAGACAGAATCCGTTCAAACAGAGTTTGTTCTGCCATGCTCATCCCAATTGGAACGGACAAATAATCAAACCGCAGCAGAAGGAGGTAAAATCCAGTTTCCTGAAGGCCCCTTTCTCAAAGCAAGAGTCGAATGCGTTCCATCGAAGAAAATGAGGTTGTGATGGAGTTGTTCTTGATCGGTTTCTGAGAAGTCAGAACGTTGGTGGAGGCCACGTGACTCGGTGCGGAGTGATGCAGATTGAACGTGAGCTTGCGCCATTCGGATGGCTGCTTGGGTTCGCAAAATCTCCAACAGATTTTGGTTTGCAATGAGAGAGGTTTGATCGCAATAGAGTTGTTCGCTTTGAACAGAAAGTTGTTCCAGCGACTCTACCGCATTTTCATAATCAGTTGCAATGGTGGCTGGGGTTTGAACTGCTGTGAGAATTTCTTTCAGTCGAGTGATGACTGGGTTCAACCGCTGGACTGATTCTTCAGATTCTCCTCCAAGCATGCTTAATTCTGCTTCGGCAAGACTGAATGCTTCTTCCAACTTCGTCGCACCTGTGAATTTCCGTTTGATAATCCATTCAGCTGCATGAGCGCCGGCTGCTTCACCGCCAGCAATCGAATCGAGGAGGCGGTTGCCTTGCAAAACATCCGCACCATGAAGTCCACTTGATGCGGCTGATCCTGCTGAATAGAGTCCTGTAAACCATCGAGCCCATGATTGGAGAACAACTCGTCCGTGCTCATCGGTTGGAAGCCCTCCGAGTGTTTGAGATGGAACTGGAGCCACTCCAACGGTTTGTCGGTTCATATCAATACCAGTTCGCTGCTTGATATTATCGAACAATACAGCCCACCAGTCAGCATGCTTACCCATATTTCGAGCATCGAGAACGGTTGTGCCTGCTTCATGCATCTTTGCGCATATTTCAGATGTTGGTGTGGTGGAAGATGTTTCCAAAGCGGTTCCTGAAGGGGTGTGAAGTGTTGCACCGTCGGAAAGAATTGCTTGTGGAATCACCAAATTCGTGCCAACAACGCCAAGCGGGGTCTCAGCAACGAATTCCATGTTTCGTAATGGGGCCCCAGCACGATATGCTGCATCCATTCCTAGTGATGTGGAACCGTTGGTGAATGCTCCTTCAAAGCCTCCATCGGCAACGATCAGGGCTTTGCATTGAATCGATTGAATGCGGCCATTGAGCATGTCAATTGCAATCAAACCATTGATGGAAGAATCGGTATGGATCAATTCCAATGGGACTTGATCGCTACGCCGAGTTACGCCATATTTCATACACTGTTCCTCAAGGACTTGTTGGACTTCTCTGGTGGTCGCATCACCTGCATTGCAAAGTCGTGGTTTGGAATGTCCCGACGCATAGTGGCCCATGACAATACCCTTAGCGTCTCGGCGGAAGTTAACGCCTCGGCGTTCGAGAAGGTCTACGATTCTGAGTGCTTTCGTTGTGCGGCTTGCGACGATATCTTGGTCGCAAAGAAAGGCCCCCATTTTGATAGTGTCTTCTCGATGGCCACGGTTGCTTTCTTCTTGGATATGGCAAGCGATACCGTTCATAGCGCCCATGCCGCCATCGCCAAGTGCTGTCGAGCTCATCATGAGAACGCTTGCACCGTCCTTCGATGCTTGTGCTGCAGCAGAGAGTGCTGCAGGGCCATCTCCCAGAATCACGACGTCCCATGCTTCCATATCATTACCCCAGCAAACTAACCGAAGTAAACCCCCGCCATAAGCAAAGCGCTTCTTCCGTTAGCAATATTCAGGTCGTAAAGGTAGGAAGATCGAGTTCAGAGTAACGACGGACTCGAAGCAATTGCCGAATTCGGTCAATCCGTTGCCGACTCTCCTTTGGCAGTACATTTGTCCTTACAATTCTCGAGCCCAACACTAAGCCATCATCGTCACGTAGTGTGACTTGGACTTGTGCATCTCCTTTGAAGCCACGATCCCAGGCAACGTTGAGCCAAAGGACAACAGTTCGCTCAAGGTATCGAGGAAGCCAACTTAGAACATCGTCCTCTGACGGATTTGTAAGTTCAATCGCTTTGAGTGGTGGTGGGCAGGGGGCGAGTTCAAATCGGTGGTCAATTGATTGAGGCTCCCCTCCAGGAACTTGGACTTCGACACGTACGTGGGTCGCGTCAAATGTTTGATTGTTGAGAGCGATGAAGAGGCTTCCAGAACCGTCATAGCACGTTGAATCGAGAGAGATATCCATCCTCCAAGGAGAGAGAAGAATCTCTGGAGCGCCAGAAAGAAAATCATTCTGAAGACGCTCAAATAAACGGAATGCTCCAGGTTGCCAAGCCCGAGCGTGTTCAAGAGTACGTTGGATTGAGCGCCAATTGAAGAATTCCTCTTCGGAGAGAAGTGAGCGTTCAATGGCTTCCGGCGACATAAAATCACGTAGCGATTCAAGCACCGTTTCATCGTTGATGATTCCGTCAGCATTCAAGTGGAGAAGGAAGAGGAGTTGTTCTCTGGCTTGAATGGGGTCATTCCCGGGAAGAATAGTGTCTTGGAATCGTAGTTCCCATTCAGCCCACTCGATTTGAGAATCTGGGTCGAGATGTGATTGTAGAAGTTGTCCGAGTGGCGATCCTAACTGAGTAGGATGGTGTGTTGGAGCGTAATGAATCAGTAAAGGCATCTGATCAGCTTGAAGGCGGATGTAATAGGTCGTTAGCATCGAATGTATGCTTAGTCCAATACCGGTTGTCATCGAAATGAGTAGTAACAGATTCCATGCAACAGAACGCGGTGTAATGAGCATTGAAAAACAGAGTAATGTCAATGATGTTGTAGCAAGAAAGGCGCTAATGTTGTTTTGACGTCGTCCATCCCGCAATCCTTCAAGGACACGATCCATTCCAGGTTGTGCTCGTAAGGTATGGCGCTTTCCATCTCCGAAGCCCCCTTGTTCACGCAACGAAATTTTCGCCTCAACCGCCGACCATGTGGCTTCACTACCTGCAATTGGAGGAACGTATGCGGCCAGTACTGGAATCAACCATATCGCGAGAATAAACAGCGGAGAGGCGTATGGAATCAAAGATGGGTCAATAACGAGGAGAATTGCAGTGGTTGCAATTCCAAATCCAACGACATTACGAAATGCAAGGAAAAAGGTGTTATTGGCAATTTGGCCGCTTTTCATTCGATATCGTTCGCTTTTTTCCCATGCCTCTCGTGTTCGTTCCAATGGATCTTCGTTTCGTACAAAACCATGGCCGTACGGATCTGGTAGGGACTTAATTGTCCTACGGGTTCGAGCGACAATGGATTCTTCTTCTGGCTCCATCTCACTCAGACGAACTACGCGTAGCATACATATGTCATCTTCGCTTGTCCCACGTTCAAATCAAAGTTCTTGGCGGGCGTGGCAGGATTCGAACCCGCGATCTTCGGCTTAGGAGGCCGATGCATTATCCAGCTGTGCTACACGCCCAACGTTGCCAAAACGCCCCCTCTGATGGAGGTTACTGTTGTTGAATTGCTGCAAACGCATGCAACATTTGTTCCACTTGAATGCGCCCTTGTGACGAACGGCGAAGGCGGACATCGCAATCCGCTAATGCACTCAAGGCGCTTGTTAGTTGATCTTCAGGAAGATTGAGGCGCCCTCCTGTTAACACTTGGTGAACCTGTTCAACAACATCTTCAGCTTCAAGGCTTTGTTGTGAAATAATACTATCATAAATTCCTAATGCGCCTTTCAGTTTTCGGGCATTCTTGTACCCATCCTTCTCCCAACGCCATTCCACAACTTGGCCTCGAAGTGCTGCTTCGATCATTCGTTGAACTTCGTTGGTTGAAATCATGGTAAGGAGCCGGTGGAGGTTTGCTCGTTCACCCAATAAATCGCGTAATGCGAGTACTTCTGTCGTGAAAATCGCTTTACGTAAATTGCCTTCTGAGATGTGTGCAATATCGCCAAGAATTCCGCGCACGGGCTCCACGCCTTCTGCAGCACAGAGTTCAGAAAGTCTGGATTCGATACGCTTTCTCGGAACGGCGGTTAAACGAATGTGTTGCGTCCGACTACGGAGTGCGTCGATCAATCGTGATGGTGTTTGTGCTGTGAAGATGAAGCGCGATGTTTTGCTCGTCGCCTCCATCATTCGTCGTAAGAGAGGTTGACGTTTGTGACCAAGGTGGTCTGCATCTTCAATAACAATGATTCGAGAGATGTGAACATCGCTCAGACTGCCTCGTTGTGATTCATGTCCAGCAGGGGCAATATCATCCGCAGAGACTTGAGAGAATGTTGAGTCAAAAGCATCGAGGGAGGTTCGACTTGCGAGTGTATCGCTGGAGTCTTTACCGCCTGGGCGAAGGAAGGTTTCGAATGCAGCCATCGCGCCTGCCGTCTTCGCCAAATCCTTTGCTTGCAGTACGTGGGTTGTTGAACGCCATGATGGTCCGAGAACCTGTCGAACAATCAAATTCCATGTTGCTGTCTTCCCCGAACCGGCGGGTCCGGAAATGAGCAAATGCGGCGGATTTGCTTGAAGTGCAACCCGTTCAATTGTGTCCAACGTTGACTCATCAAGTGCGAGATCTGAGAAACGACGAGGAGGGTATGTCTCAAGCCAACTCGCCATGTGAATCAATCAGCGACAAGGGTCTTTGACCATTTGTGCGCGTTCACTCTGCTTTGAGTGTCTTCTTCTTTCGGTCCCCACTGCTTCGGCGGAGCTTCATGAAGATCTTCGAACCGCAGTGGCTGCAGTGAATACCGTTTCGCTCTCGGTCAAAGCTTTCGTGGGTGCCACAAAGCGCACACTTGTAGTCTACAAGTTCCGACATAGCCAAACCGACCTACCCATTGGTTTTGAACCTGTCCGTCAGAATCTGACTTCAAAGGCCGCCAACAAGTGGTCTTGTCATGCGAATCTCAGTTGCCTGAGAAAGGTCTGTGTCTGCAATAGCGCTTGCAGCAACCATTTGGCCATCGACGAAAACCCAGTTGTTAGCTTCCTTTGCGCTGGTGGTGATTTCTTCCTTGGTCATTTCACAGACTGTGTGGCCTGTTGAATCGGTGATTTGGACGGTGAATTTCTCAGCACCGCCAACGATGGATGGAACCAATCGCAAGACATTGTCCTGATCGAGGTCGATGTTCGCAATGCTAGCAGCATCAACCATTTGGCCATCAACGAAGAGCCAGTTGGCGTTGTTGCTGGTGAGCTTGTCACTGATTTCCTGCTTGGTCATGAGCATGGCTTCGTCGCCTTCTTTGCTTGCAACAAGAACGGTGAATGTTTCTGCACCCCCGACCATGCCTGGGTTGATTCTGATTTCGGTAGCATCGTTCAACTCGATGTTCTCGAGTTCTTCGACACTGACCATTTGTGAATCAACAAAGACCCATGTGTTTTCGTTTGTTGACACCATCTCAACGATGTCCTCTCGAGCCATGAGCTGTTGCTTGTGACCCTTTTCGTATGCTACGTGAACTGTGAATTTCTTATCCGACATTGTTCTTCCTCGCAATCTCTGAATCTCCAGAGTATATGAACGCGACAAATTCGGCATGTTCAAGGATGTTCTCGGAACAAACGAACTCATGGGCGAAGATGCACCCCTTGTCATCGATGTTGTTGACAACGGCGGACAATGGACACACCGAGAATGGAGGATGTTGAAGTATCTTAAAGTCGACACCCAAATCATTCCCAATGATACCCCTGTCGATCAACTTCGCCAACTTGATGGGTTAATTCTCTCTGGAGGCGCTGCTCGAATTGGGCTTTCAGGTGAATTAGGAAACTGTGCAGAATTCTTGAAACTCGATATTCCAATCCTTGGGATCTGTGCTGGCCATCAATTCATGGCTCGATTCTATGGCGGCGACGCTCGCGAATCACCAATACCTGAATTTGGAGCGATGGAAATTAAGCTCCATGATGGAGGCGGCAAAATCTTTGCTCGCACCTCGGAAACCCAAACAGTGTGGGAATCGCACAACGATGAAGTGCATGTTGTTCCAGATGGTTTCTTCGTCACTGCGAGCAGCCCTTCGTGTGAAGTCCAGGGCATGGAGAATGAAGCCGGTGATCGGTTTGGATTACAATTCCATCCTGAAGTCAATGACTCAGAATTCGGAAAAGAGATGTTCGAAAATTTCGTCGAAGTCTGTCGTCAAGCCCGTGATGCTTAGATCTTAAGATTGGCTTGACGTGCGAGCAAGAGAATTTGCATTGAATGTTCAAGCATTGCAGCATTGGCCATGGCTTGATCGAGATTGGCACCAACCGCATAGGCTCCATAGCCTCGAACGACAACACAACGCATTCCGCCTTGTTGCAACGCTTCAGCAACTTGGCGAAGGAATTCTTCTTGTGCATCATCATCGGGATCGACGATGACAACCTTACCAATGTGTTCCTTGCCAAGCACGTCAATAGGTTGTACAAGGATCAAATCTTTCTCAGAACTTGCCGCCGTTGTGTAAGGTCCTTGCATATGGATACAAGCAGCTGGGCCTCCGGTAACGAGGGCGACAGAGGCAAGGAGAACTTCGTGAACTTTCCATTCACCAATCGATCCTCGCGGAGGATTGCCTCCGAGGGGCCCTCCAACAATACCTCGTTCATCTAAACGGGAAAGCATAGTTGAATGGCGGGTACTCACCATGAGGCCTGGTTCATCTGGGTGCAGCATCGAAATAGCGCCCATGGTGCCTTTGACCAACCCTTCACGGCTGAGTTGTCGGCCCATTCGTGCAAAGTCAGCGACGATGTGAGGAGGAACAACGATGTTGTCGAGAACAACTGGGGGCATTGGCATCTCTTCGATCTCTTCGATGACTTCTGCAGCACCAACAAGACTTCCTCGAAGACGCTCAATCTCTGCTGTTAGACGAGCGATTTCCATTTCTCGCTCAACATCGACAGGAGGTTCTTCTTCTGCATTGTCTTCTGAAGTGGGCTCCTCAACTGGTGCAGCTTCAGGTGTCGATTCCTCTGCCGGTTCTTCGGATAGCGAAGGTTCTGAGTCCTCTTCTGATTCAGCCTCTTTCTCAGGTTCTTCTGAGGGCGATTCTAGTTGAGGTTCTTCGACCTCTTCTTCAGCCTCTGGAGTTTCCTCTTCGACGGATGATTCCTCTGCCGGTTCTTCGGATGGCGTAGGTTCTGGTTCCTCTGCTTCTTCTTGCGTTTCTACAGCAGGCTCCTCCTCTGTAGTAGGTTCTTCTTCTGCAACCGGGGGGCCCGTAGGTGGACCTGAAGGAGGTCCTGTGGGCGGGCCAGACGGAGGCCCTGAAGGAGGTCCTGAAGGAGGATTCGAGGGTGGGCCAGACGGAGGACCCGTGGGAGGGTTTGAAGGCGGTCCTGAAGGGGGGTCAGACGGAGGCCCTGAGGGTCCGGGTGGGCCCGAGGGTCCTGGTTGTTCTGGAGCGTTTTGTTCAATCCCATCCATCGCGCCAAATGCGCCATCGAGCATAGAGCCTAGAGCGGCCTCCTCTGCCTGTTCTCGTGCTTCTTCTGCCGAGGTTTTCTTTGCCGCCATAGTCGTCCCTGACTACGCCATACCTCGCGGCTTAAATAGCGGTTCCGTTACGGAAGGATGCTTACGGCCCGCTTGGTGTAGAGGTTATCATGCAGGATTGTCATTCCTGCGACCCGGGTTCAATTCCCGGAGCGGGCGCCTCACTCATTTCGTTGATGAATTGTGACTGTTCCACAGACACGGCACCATACCTTGATTCCATCAATACGTGGGGTTGCTCCGGCGATGTCGATGCTGGCTCCACATTGGCATTGGACAACGTTGCGCATGTACCGTCCAACCGTTTGATGTTCATGAAATCAGCGCTTGTTTTTCTTGGACAGAACTATTTCGTAACGGAACATTGCTTTTGCAGTTGAGAATCCTTTGACTTCCTCAATCTGGTGTTGAAGCATGGTCCTATCGCTTGAAGTGAAAGAAGATTGCAATAAGTTCAACAGATCTGTATCCCTTTCTTGGATCGACCACCCGCAAATCAAAGCCGTCTCATCGGATAAAAGAGGGATTAGATTTGGTAAATGAGCGATGCTATCATGTGGTAGATTCACCAAAAGTACGTCAGCACAGCCAAGCATTTCTGGCTTTTTATCTGCAAGTTTTCTTGCATCCATGCACTCGATAATGTAAGTTCCTTCGTGCTTTCTTCTCGAATGAAAATGCTCCATATTTTGTTCCAATAATGGAATAGCTTCAGGATTCAGATCGTTGACATACGCTGTAGAAACAAGATTTGCTTCCGTGTATAGGAGCGCCATTGATGGGCCGACTCCCGCATATGGGTCGACAATAACGAGTGGCCTGTCTTTCTTTTTTCCAAAAGATGAAACTGTTTCGAAGGTCCGCATTCGCTGCGTAACCAAACGACCAGAAAAGTAGGCGATGGCTGGATCGATTGTAAATTCATGTCCATGTTCTCGATAGCAAGTTTCTGTTGAGTTGTCATCATTCCGTGCTTTGAGGACGCGGAGGTTTCGAACTCTAAATTCTCCTTCTACCCCATCA
>Ga0115012_10002509_pt1 | contig 10731 bp, 9 predicted proteins | sample TroAtlMetagenome_FD_88706 | JGI IMG/M metagenome (GOLD analysis project Ga0115012, IMG submission 88706) | Marine eukaryotic phytoplankton communities from Atlantic Ocean - Tropical Atlantic ANT10 Metagenome | ecosystem: Environmental > Aquatic > Marine > Oceanic | place: Tropical Atlantic Ocean...
TCGAAATTCTTGGAATAAATGCTGTAAAAGACCCACAGAAACTCAAAGCCAACATTGGGATTGTTCCAGAGTCTGAATCACCACCATCATTTCTAACGCCAGTCGAGTTTCTTGAATTTGTAGCAACATTAAGGAATGTTAATGATTTTAAGAATGAAGTTGAATATTGGTTGGATTGGTTCGGTTTAGAAGAGAAAAGAAACACAATGTGTAAAGATCTATCAAAAGGTCAGCGCCAAAAAGTAATGCTAGCAGCAGCCTTTATTCATAGGCCAAAGTTATTATTTTTGGATGAACCATTTGCCAATTTAGATCCGATATATCAGCGTAAATGTAGGCAATGGTTGCTCGACCATGTGGAAAATGGAGGGACAATCTTCCTGTGTTCTCACGTACTAGAAATGGCAGAGAGAATGTGCAATAGAATGGCCATTATCAATGATGGAAAAGTTCTCGCCGCAGGTTCAGTCAGCGACCTGAAACTTTCCAATGAAGAAACATTAGAAGATGTTTTCATCAGACTAGTTGGCCGTTCTATCGAGGATATGGAGAGGTTTAACGAAGAAGGAATCTCTGAGGAGGAATAGGTTTGCCAGGTATTTTGATTTCATCTAAAGATTGGGATGAAGTCGAATCGAATACCAAAATAACTCATCTAGGAACTGGTTCTCAGGGGCAAAAATTGCACAACCCAATGCGTGGCTTCTCTGCTTTTATTGCAACCTTCAAAGTAATGTTCAAGGAAGAATTTAGGAAAAATATTGAATTTGCTAAAGCAAGACAAGTAATCTTATTCCCTCTTTTATTATCAGTAGTTACAATGATTTCAACCATTGGATTACAATTTCTTGTAGGGGATTCGGCAGCACAAACTAGTGATATCGAATCGAAAACTTTCACATGGCAAGAGTTACGTTTTGGCCTACATTTGCCATTACTAGTGTTTAGCCTTGGAATGGGGACATTTGCATTTATGGGCCGTGATGCCTTGATTCGAAGGACAGGAACTAAAAATTTCTTACTCGCATCCCCTGCTTTACAACCATTACCAAATTCCGTTGCTCATTTTGTTTACTTCATCAAGGATTTATGCTTCTATGTTTTGCTAATACTTTCTCCAATAATTTTTGGAATGTTTTTGGGAATTGGACTAGAGACAGTTGCATCGATCAAAACCCCTTTGGAAATTAGTAGTCTGCCATGGACTTGGATTGCGATGGTAGTTACACTCGCTCAAGGTTTGGTTTTTTCCTTCCTAGCCTCAGCCTTATGGATGCGTGGTAGGCCGTATACCATTCTTGGTCCAATGTTGATTGTTTTATTCGGAATTTGTGCAGGTATTGGTGCGTTTGATTTGGAATGGTTCTTACTAGGTCTAAAGGTTCAATCGAGTCAGAATATTATGATAGCTATATTTTCATTTATTGTCTGTATTGGGTTAGGCTACCTTTCATCTTTACTCATAGTGGATGATTTTGATGTGAGTGTGGTCGAGAAAGGCGATATGTTACAACCAATTTATCAGAGACTTGGCTTCCTTGGCAAGGGAGAGGTTAGGCTTATAGTCGCTAAGGAATTTGTTGATTTATTCCGCTCAGGTTCTATCAAAAAGATGACAGTATCTTATGCGATTCCACTTTTGGTATTACTAGGAATGGCTTGGCTAATCGACTTTGCAGAAGCACCAATACCGATTAATCTACTATCATATGCTCCATTCTTAGGATTTTTTGGTTTCAATTTTTACTCATGGCTGACAATTTTGGATTCTCCCGAATTCATGAATGGCCTTCCTCTTAGAGTCCCACAACTGATCAGAGCAAAAGTTGTAGTCTACTTTTTGGCAACATCATGGATATCTTTGATATTCATTGTTTTGATGGCTTGGAGATTAGATGAGTGGGCCTCTCTTCCAACTAGCATCATTGTGATGTTTGCAAATTCGATATACATTGTAGCATTAACTGCTTACCTCATGGGTCTTAGGCCGAATCAAGCAATATTTGATGCATCGATAATGATATGGTTTTGGATTGGAACCGTTTTGCCTCTCCTAGGATTATTCTTACTCTCATTTACCCAAGGCGATGTTTCTCTTTACGGTAATTGGTGGGAGCGAGCCTCTCAAGACGGTCTTGCAGCAACAGCAGCAATGTATGATGAGAGTCTAGTTCAACAAGGATATATGGGTATGATAACAATTTCAGTGATTTTACTTATGGCTTCTACTCTACTATGGAAATTGATGGATAGGCGTTGGGGCGACTCACATTTCAACAACTAATTTGCTATTAAGTAAATCTTATGTGAATCCATAAGAGGTATATTCAAGGGCGTCCGTCTCAAGGGTTGCTCATGGGAAGAGTCCTTGCTGTGTGTGGTTTACCAGGCTCTGGCAAGGGTGAGTTCGCTGCAGTTATACAACGTTCTGGGATTCCCATTTTATCCATGGGTGACATGGTTAGGGCGGAAGTAAGCAGGCTCGGAGTTGAAGAAAGCCCAGGAATTTTTGGACAAGTCGCCGCTCAATTAAGAGCTGAATTTGGCGATGATGTATTGGCGAAAAGGCTATGCGACGCTGTTGATGAATTGCTTGAAGAAAACCCGATTATTCTCATTGAAGGCCTTAGAGGGACTGCAGAATTTGATTTATTTCACTCTAGATGGGGTGATACATTTTCGACAATAGCAATCACTGCCTCTGTAGATGTAAGATTTCAAAGAATACAAAGCAGGGGTCGTTCAGAAGATGGCGACTATGCTGCCTTTGAAGTAAGGGAGAAACGGGAAACAGGATGGGGTCTTGACAAGTTGATTGAGTCGGCCGACATCGTCCTTCCAAACGATTCTAATCTCGAAGATTTTTATTCTCTCTGCGAAAATTGGCTTGAACAATTCAAAAACTCTTGACGGCTTTTGATTTTGCCTCGCAGGGTTGTGGTTTTCTGTTGAAATTTCACCGAAGTGTTATAGTCGGCCGATGCATGTGATAGAATGCTTCGGCGAGGGATGATGTATGGCGCGAAAAAAAGGGAGTAGAGGTAAACGCCAAAGAGCCCAGCAAAGAGCCCAGTATGATGAGCTTGACAAATACCCTGTTTTGCCGCCTCACGCATTTGCTAGAGTTGTGAGGGATAGACAAACTCTAAACATCATTTACCAAATCATTGAACCCCCTATGACAAAGAAAGAAGAGGGCTATAGAGACGAAATAATGGACATCTTCATCCGTTCCTTGACAGCTAATATCGAAGAGATAGATGCCAATCCAGAAGCATATATCAGAACGGCTATGGATAAAGTCATCAAATCATATGGTATGAAAATCAACAAGAAATCTAAATCTAAGATTTTTTATTACCTTAGAAGAGATTTGATTGGATATGGGCAGATGGATGTTTTGATGAATGATGCCAATGTAGAAGATATTTCTTGTGACGGTACTAATGTTCCTATTTTTGCTTATCATCGTAAATTCGAATCAGTAGAAACGACTTGTGTTTGGCCTGAAGATGATTTGCTTGAATCATATGTAATCAAACTGGCACAGCGTTGCGGGAAGCACATTTCAGTCGCTGACCCACTTTTGGATGCAACATTGATGGATGGTTCAAGAATTGTTATGAAACTCGGTCACGAAGTTTCTACTCGTGGTTCATCATTCTGTATTCGTAGATTCAAGGATGACCCATTCTCTCCGGCAGATATTATTGCTTTTAGAACAATGTCTTCTCTAATGGTTGCTTACCTTTGGATTGCATTCCAAAATGAAGTACCTATGCTGTTTGTAGGTGGTACTGCATCAGGAAAGACAACAACTCTAAACGCTATGTGCATTTTTATTCCATGGCAAATGAAGATTGTTTCCATCGAATCAACACGTGAAGTTAACATTCCTCAGCCGAATTGGGTGCCAGGTCTAACTCGGCAAGGTTTTGGTGGAGAATCTACGGAGGGAGTAATTGGTGAGTTCGAGTTACTAAAAGCCGCACTTCGTGAACGGCCTGAATATATTATTGTGGGTGAGATTCGTGGTGCTGAGGCTTATGTTCTGTTCCAAGCTATGGCTACAGGTCACTGTGCTTATTCAACAGTGCACGCAGATTCGGTACCTTCTCTTGTTCACAGATTAGAAAATAAACCAATTGATATCCCTCGTGTTCTTCTTCCAGCACTTGAGGCTTGTTGTATTCAAATTCAGACAAGAATTAACGGAAAGCGTGTTCGAAGAACCAAGCAATTAGTCGAGATTGTCGGGATCGACCCTAACTCGTTGGAAGTAATCACGAATGAAGTATTCCGTTGGGACGTAACCACTGATGATTTCATATTTAGTGGTAAATCATATGTTCTTGAGAAAATCATGGTAAAACTAAACTATTCACAAGATGATATGAGAAGAGAATTAAGGACTCGTAAAAGAATTCTTGAATGGATGGTATTGAATGATATCCGTAAGGCTGACCAAGTTTCACAGATTGTTACTGAATACTATGTACGTCCAAATGAAATTCTAGCACGTGTCGACGGTCTACGTTGATGGGGGAATAAGAATGGAATTAACCGCTTGGCAGAGATTCTGCAATAGAATCCTTGGTAGGTTGATTAAGAAAAGAGCTCGTAGAGATAAAGAACTTGCAGATAATTTAGTCAAGGGTTCGATGGGCATAATGCCTGAAGTATATCTCTCAACTGTAATAGTAACCTCCTTTGCCATCGTTCTAATCTGTTGGGGAATTGTATCTTTATTTTTCATGCCTGAGATTGGAGTCATTGCATTTTGGGAAGGTCTTCAAGACCCAGCCACAATTAATCCATGTCTAGATTGGGAGTATTGGGAGCCAGAACTCATCGATAAATCAAAACCAGGAAATGGTTGTCCAGAGTATGCAACTAGGGTATTTCCAGTTGCTTTGCAGGGGCTAATCTTAGTTCTTGGAGGATTAATAATCCCTTATGCCGGATTTAAACTAGTTCGTGGCGGTGCTAAGCGTGAAGCTGATAGAAGAGGCGCACAAATTGAGAAGTATCTTCCATACGCTGCTTCTTACACTGCTGCTATGTCTGCAGCAAATGCTACACCAGCCAAAATTTTCCGTTCTTTGGCTATGAATAGTGATATTTATGGAGATGTAGCTGATGATGCCGGATTAATTTATCGAGACGTAACATTACTTGGTTATGACTTGATTACTGCGATTAAAATGAGCGTTGATAGAGCTGCATCAGTTTGGTTGACAGAGTTTTTCCAAGGTATGGTTGGAACACTAACTGCTGGTGGCCATTTGAAATTATATTTCCTTAATAGAGCAGAGCACTACATGAGAGAGAATAGAACCAGGCTTCAACAATTTTTGGAATCTATCGCACTGCTTGCTGAATCATATATTGTAGTTGCAGTTGCTATGCCTCTGTTTTTGATTGTCATGCTTGTAATTATGTTCTGGGTTTCAGGTTCAGGAGCACAGATGTCTGAAGGTATGCTGTATGGAATCGTATTAGGATTCATACCGATGATTCATCTTGCGTATGCAGTTTTGGTCTACACAAGCAGCAAGGAACAAGAGATGTGACAGGAGGTGATTCAATGGCTAAAAAGAAAAAGAAGAAGATGGTTGTTGAACTTGACCTCCCTAAGGACGATAAGACCTTAAAAAATCTCTATATCATACTTTTCTTTTCCATTATTATTGGTCTAAGTTCAGGAATCATGTGGGCTGCTAACTCTAGTTTTATTCCTACTTCCAATGGTGAACCAATGTTTACCAATATCTATTGTGGAGCTACAGCAGTCGATCAAGCAGGAAATCAAATGGGCGAAGAATTTACAGGAATTAAGAAACCATCTTACAGGGCTAACGAATCATGTTCAATTTTGAAGGATAATCCAGACCAGTTAACATGGGCAGAAGAACCGTGGGTCAATTTCCAGTCCGAAGGAAAAACATTCGATGTGCCTGGAATTTCCGATGATGATAAACAAGGAGTAGTTGTACTCCAACCATTAGAAATGAATTGTGAGGTTATAGCATCTACTCCGACAAAATATACCGCAGCGATAAGAGACTCTGATGGTAAAACCTTATCTTTTGTCAATGGAACAACAGGTAAAGAAAGTGATGAATGCTACATATCAATAGAAAATATTGAACCCGGAGAGAGATATCAAGTAGTATTCTTTTCAGGTGAAGACGGTAAATCATTATCTTCTGCTGAATTTGATTTAACAGTTGACTACTATGATGGTATTCCAACTAACATGAATAACAAATCATTTTGGATTGGTCCGAAAGTTGAGGCTGGACCATTCACATTTAGGCCAGTGATATTTTTGAATTTCTTTGGTTTGACATTCTTCTTTTTCTTATACCCGGCTTCCTTCTATTGGGAAAAAGTCGAGAAAAAGAAGAATGAGGTCGAAGAAAAATTCCCTGATTTCCTTAGAGACATGGCTGAATATTGGAAAGGAGGTTTGTCAATGACAGTAGCTGTCCAGACCTTAGCGAAATCAGAATATGGGGCGCTTAATGACGAAGTCAAGAAAATGTCAGATCAACTGAGCTGGGGGATTAAGTTCAGTGATGTCATTAAGCAGTTTGCTGAAAGAGTAGGAACCCCCCTAGTCAAGAGGGCTATTACACTGATTGCTGAAGCAGATAGAGCCGGTGGAAAAATTTCTGATATTTTGGTAACCGCTGCTAACGACTCTAGGGAAATTAAATTCTTAGAAGGTGAAAGAAGAAGAGCAATTGGCTCTTATATTGCAGTTATATGGACCTCATATTTCGTATTTTTAGGTGTTATCACCTTGCTTGGTAGAATCTTTATTCCTGCTATTGCTAAATCTAATTCTGGAGATTCTGGCGGAGATTCTGGTGGGGCCAATATTGGAAACATGCAGATTAGGGCCATCGACCCACTTTTCTTCGTTACAGTGTTTTACTACGGGGTAACTATGCAGGCTATTGGTAATGGTACAATGGCTGGATTAATGGCCAATGGCCGATTTTCAGCAGGATTCAAACATTCGGGAATGATGATAATAGCCGCATTGCTTGCTTTCAATCTATTAGTTTTCAATCCCGAATTGATAGGTGATTCCGCTTATGCGGTTACTAAATTAATTACGACTCCCGGTTCTTCTTATATGATTGGACTTAATCCGTCTGGTGGTTCTTTCTCACCAACTCCAATGATATGGGGTACACCCTGATGGAAGTTGATACGTTGCGTAAAGATGAGAATGCTCAGATACATATTCTTGAGATGCTAACTTTATTTTGGCTATTTTTTATGTCAGCCACATTTCTCATTAGAATCGATGTACCAGATTCCCCCTCAATCGCCCATGATTCCTCGTTAGAAACAGCTGGAGAGTCCGCATTCATGTATGGTATGGGATTAGACGCTGAGGTCGAGGGAGAAAATAGGTTGACTGAATTATTGAATAATAGTAACTTTGATGGGGCATGTGAACTATTGCAAGATGCCATAATTAGCGGCAAAGAAAGTAATTGTTGGATTGCCAAAAACAGTGCAACATCCGCTCCATATGGATTGGTTGGAACGCCTTCAGGAACAACTTTTGCAGTTCATAATCTAGTTGTAATCAATGATGATTTATGGACGATAACTCTCGATGTATGGAGTACTGGAGGTGGTGCTTGATGTATGTTAGAGAGAGTAAATCTACTGACAGAGATGCTGGCCAAATGCTTCTTGCCACGGGAGTAGTTTTGCTATTATCTCTCTTATCTATGGCTGTTTTTAGTGTTAAAGTAGCTGGAATTACTCAATCATCAGATACATCTTCCAACGGAGTAATTCAAACGACAAGTGAAGTGATAGATGCCATTCCAGTGTTAGTAGAGAATCGTACTATAGTTTGGGTAGATGCTGGAGTCGAAAGATTAGATGCGGCTCAGTTATCCATCGATAGCGTTCATGATGACCTTTTACATCATGGTGAAATAAGAGGCGTAGAAGTAAAGATTCTAGATTTCATTTTTTCAGATATTGACGGATCATCAATGTTGATTACAGGACAATTAGGAGTTTCAGATAGCACTACGACTCTTCAGTCTAATGTATCGTTCATTATTTCTGTTTGACTCGATTTTCATTCCAAGCAAGGTCGAGTAAATGCTGGATTCTGTCAGTATCATTTTTGACTCTAGAGATATCTACGATTGGCCAATTGGAAACCTTTGATCTTTCCATCAAACCTTCTTGTATACTTCGAATTCGTCCGAAATTAGCTAGATATCTATCCGCTCTTCTAAACGAGTGAGCATCTCTTGAACGTAACATTTCTTTATGCTTTTTTTCGTCACTCACAGCCATTATTACTCCAAGTGCAATTCCTCCAGCATCTCTCCATGCACTAAGTAACTTCTCACTTGGTACGATGTGAACTCCTTCGAGTAGTAAGTCAATTCCTTCTCTTAACGCTCTATTTATCGTCGCTTCTATGCCGGTCTCAACCGACTGGCATGTGTCAAGCCAATCGATGATAGGGTCATTTGCAGAACCTATAGAGAAAGAGGAACGATGTAATGCTTCGTGCATATCTCCCTGGTCGCAACTTCGCATAATTTCGCGGATTGCATCAGTTGAAAGGATTCTAGAAAAATTACTCTTAGAGGCTATATTTAGCGCAGCTGTTGATTTACCAGTTCCAGTTGAACCAGATATTATCAGTAATCTCGGAGCACGGTCGGCGATGGTTCTGGCGGTTGTTTCAGCCAACCCTATCGTACGCGCCATGAATCACTTTGAGTGGTCTTTACTCATGAGTCTTGCCTCACTACCAATCATAATCTTGCTTATTTGAAACCTTCATCAGAAGCGAATACCTTTGAACGGTCACTTCATGGACGGTTTATGAGCGCACAACAAATGCTGATTAATGGAGAATGGATAAACGGTGAAAAAGGTGAAACTAGCGATGTTATCAATCCTGCAACTGGTGAGGTAATTGCTACAGTTCCTAGAGCGACTATTTCAGATGTTGAGGCATGTGTATCTGCTTCCCGTGCAGCATTCATGGATAAATCTTGGAAGAATATGGATCCAGCCCAAAGGGGGAGAATCCTCAATAAAATGGCAGCTGCAACTTATGGTGCTGCTAAAGAATTGGCAGTAATTGAATCTGAGAATAATGGAAAAACATTCCGTGAAGCATTGTCTGAGATTCGCTATGGAGCATGGACTTTGGAATATTTTGCAGGACTTTCAGATAAGATTGAAGGAAGTACGATTCCTGTTCCAGGGAATCGACTGAATTATACATTGAGGCAACCACTTGGAGTTACAGCACATATCGTACCATGGAACTTTCCTCTTCAATTAGCTATTCGTTCGATAGCACCAGCACTTGCTGCTGGCTGTACTGTAATTGCTAAGCCAGCATCTTGGACACCGCTTTCATTAATTGCATGGGCTAAGAAAATGGAAGAAGCAGAAGTTGGTTTGCCTTCAGGAGTTCTCCAAGTTATTACTGGTTCAGGTGGATTGATTGGAGATGCTTTAGCTGGTCACTCAGACATTGATGGTGTAGTTCTTACTGGAGGAGTTCCAACAGGACAAACAGTAATGGCTAAGGCTAGTGAAAACCTTACGCCTGTAACATTAGAATTAGGTGGAAAAGGAGCAAATATTGTATTTCCAGATGCTAATCTAAAATATGCTGCTAAGGCGATTTGCTTTGGTATTTTCATGAATGCAGGACAAATGTGCTGGGCTGGTTCAAGATTGATTGTTCATGAAGAAGTTCACGACGAATTAGTCGAAGCAGTAGTGGCTGAAGTAGGTAAGTGGAAAGTTGGGCCAGGTATGGAAGAAGGCGTTAGAATCGGTAGCCTAGTACATCAAAACCATCGTGATGAAGTATTAGAGAAATTACAAGCAGGCCTAAAAATGGGCGGAACTGTAGTTTGTGGTGGTAATGCAATTGATGGAGCAGGCGCTTTTATGGAAGCAACAGTAGTAACCGGTGTATCTAGTGACAACCTATTATTCAACGATGAATTATTCGGACCAGTATTATCTGTAACTAAATTTAGTGAAGATGCCCAAGCGCTTGAACTTGCTAACGATACTCCATTTGGATTGTTGAATGGCATTTGGACCAATGATCTAAGCCGTGCTCACAATATGGCAAGAGATTTACAATCTGGAATGATTTCAATTAATGAGTATCCAATAACTTTCCCACAAACAGCATTTACTGGCTGGAAACAATCGGGTATAGGTATTGAGCAAAGTCAAGATGCTTTGAGGTTCTATACGAAAGTCAAGAATGTTAACATCAAACTTTGAGGTGAATATATGAGCGTTTCATCCAGTGATATGGGGCATGGAGTTAGATTGATTCGTTTTTCGGGTCAGTCTGCTACACAATCTTTTTCTCGGACTTTCTTACCTGAAATAGCCAAAGCCATTGATGAAGGACTTAGCAATAAAGATGTGAGGGCATTAATTTTAACAGGAGAGGGTAAATTTTTCTCCGCAGGAGCAGATATCAACGCATTTGCAAAGGCAATAGAAGACGGTGATGCGCCGCAGTTGATTCGAGACCTCACCGGTGTACTCCACCCTTTACTTGTAAGAATGCGCCAATCTCCCACTATATGTGTAGCCGCAATTAATGGCGCTTGTGCAGGAGGTGGACTTGGTTTGGCTTTGGCTTGTGATATACGTATTGGTTCACCTGGCGCTAAGATGGCCGCA
>Ga0115012_10002510_pt1 | contig 10731 bp, 1 predicted proteins | sample TroAtlMetagenome_FD_88706 | JGI IMG/M metagenome (GOLD analysis project Ga0115012, IMG submission 88706) | Marine eukaryotic phytoplankton communities from Atlantic Ocean - Tropical Atlantic ANT10 Metagenome | ecosystem: Environmental > Aquatic > Marine > Oceanic | place: Tropical Atlantic Ocean...
TCACCAATAGTAACATTTACAGTAGATCCTAACTGAATTGTTCTAGCAGAATCTGCCCACAATTTAACCGCAACAGTTTCAGTACCCTCTGTTGTTGTATCACTAGCAACAGTATGAGAGAAATTAAATGTATTACTTGATATAGTTCCTGATCCTGTTAATGCTCCAGATGAGAAATCGTTTGCATCAATATTAGCTCCACTTAGAGACCAGTAAAGAGTTGTATTATCAGCAACATTAGATGTAGTTACTGTACTAGTAAAACTAGCACCTTCATTAAGGCTAGTAGGATTTACAGATAAATTATATGTTGGAGGAGTTAATGACGTATCATTAACAGTAACATTCACAGTACTTCCAACCTGTTGAGTATAACCAGAATTGGTGAATAATTTAACTGCAATCGTTTCCGTTCCTTCAGTTGTTACATCATTAGCAAGAGTATGACTAAATTGGAAAGTGCCATCAAAACCAACAGTTCCAAAATGAGCCATATATCCTGAAGAATAATCATTAGCATCAATATTAGCACCCATTGCTGACCAGTATAAGATAGTTCCTTGAGCAACATTAGTTGTTGTGACTGTAGATGTAAATGTATCTCCCTCATTAACAGTAGTTGGAGTTACACTCAAAGCATAAGAAGGTGTCGTTGGTGTTGTTGATGTATCTTGAATAGTAACACTACTGTTAGATGCTACTTCATTTGTTCTACCAGAATCAGTATATAATTTGAAAGTAATATTTTCATTCCCTTCTGTAGTAGCATCCTCCACCATAGATCTGGTGACTGTGAGTGAATTATTACTAATTGATGCACTACCAGTTAAACCACTTGGAGAAAAATCAGCAGCAGTTATACCATTACCACTCATAGACCAATATAAAGTAGTTCCATTTGCAACATTAGTTGTTGTGACTGTATATGTGGCTGGAGATCCTTCATTCACACTTGTTGTAGAAGTTGTTATGTTATAAGTTGAAGAACCAGAAGTATCGGCAATAGTTACATTCTTAGTGGCAACCTGTAATTGTCTTGCAGCATCTGTAAATACCTTTATCTGAAGTGTTTCACTACCTTCTGTTGTTGCATCATTTGCCACAACATGAGTAAAATTAAACGAATTATTAGAAATAGACCCAGATCCAGTTAATGATCCTGAAGAGAAATCAGAAGAATTGATATTGGTTCCGCTAAATGACCAATATAAAGTAGTTCCATTAGAAACATTAGTTGTTGTAACAGTGGTTATAAGAGTACCACCTTCATTAACCGTTGATGTATTATTTTGTATATTATAAGTTGGATTATTAACTGCAGGTAATCCCACACTATCATCTTTATTGAAAGAAAACCAAAATCTACCAGAACCATCTGTTTGAAAATCACCATTCACAAGGGTTATAGTAAGTGCAGTCCAATTTGATCCACCATTATTACTAATCTCAAGAACTTTATTATTAGATGCAGATTTAATTCTCATCTTATAATTAGCTAAATCAGATGCACTTACAGTATCTTTTTTAATTTGAACAGGATACCATCCATTAGCAATTCTTAATTCGGTAGGAGAACCAGCATCAGATGTAGAAAATTCTTTTATTCCTATAATTTTAACATCATGAGAACCACTTCCAGTAATACTAAATCTTTCATTTAAATTTGGTCTTGATGGTGATATACCACTAGATGTTTCATAGCTAGGATTTGGTGTTGTTTTTGTACTAGACCATTCTTTAATTATTTTAACATCTTCTCCTTTAGTATCATATTGACTCAACCATTTAGGATCATAAGCACCATTAGGAGCAAATCCTTTATACCAGTTAGTTGCATTTGAAATACCAAGTTTAACATTTGTCTTCAATACATTAGGCAACCAACCTCTATTTTGTTGCAAAATACACGCCAATAATCCAGCAGCAACAGGTGAAGCAGCAGAAGTTCCATTGAAATACTGATCTCTGTACTTATAAACTGATGCACCAGCAGGATGAGGTCTTGTTGATGGATGCTGTGGTAAAGGTATAGTACCTCTTACTGCATTACGAGAATTAGTATAATCGTAAGTTGTAGCAGCTAAAGTAGAGTCTGCAGGTGCAAAGAAATCTATTAATGGTCCAACATTTGAATATGATCTATCGTCTCCATGATGCTCTGTAGTATATGGACTAAAAAGATCACAGTTATTACCTAAATTATTAGCAGTTATTTCACAACTATCAGCATAAGGATTTCTAGTTCCTGTATCTTTTAATAAAGCATCACTTGATGTAGTTTTTCTCATATCACCTAATAATTGGTCATCCATTGCACCAATTACAAAAATTTCTTGGAAACTATCACTAGCATATCCACTAGGATTTGTTATATTTAACCTATAATTATGTGAACCTGGCCAACTACCACGGTTAGTATATCCACAATTCTCAAATTCAGTATTACATCCCTGAAAAGTAGCGTTCCATGTACGTGCGTTCCAGAAATTAATATCACTATCAGTAGAACGATACATTCCATCATTACCAGCAGCAGCAACAAAAACTACACCAGCATTTGCTGCTTCTCTCATAGCATAAAATTCTGGAAAAGAAGCATCACTAGTGCCTGGATTCAACCATTTTGGAAATGAACCAGAACCAGCCTTCATAACTCTTGGTCTCATAAAGTCAGGTTGACTTCCCCACTGATTAAAAGGTAAGGTAGAATCATAATGCTTTGCTTGATCATAAACTACATCATTTGAATCGTTCCAAGAATTTCCTGAAACTTGGAATTGATATTTTCCATAATTAGTCTTATCAAAAGTTATACTACCAAATGTACCACCAGTACTAAAACTGCAGTTTGTTACTGTAGGATCTTTAGTTCCATGTTTTGGATTGGTTGGTTTATATTGATGAAATACTTTTATAGCATCAATACAAGCATCAGCAGCAGGAGTATCTGCCTGACCTAATGGATATGAAAGAGACCATTTGTTAGAATTAAATGCCCATCCTTGATTCTTACCATACATTAATGCACCACAAGGTGTTCCATGATTACCACCAGCTCTCAACTGAGTGCCACTAACAACATTATTTGTTGGTGGTAGAGAATCTGTTCCACTATGCCTTGCTCTGGTATAACCACTAGGAACTGTAATACTACCAAAATCAGGAAAATCGAATGATTGTCCTGTTGATGTCTGTGATCTATTAGAAGCACTAGACCACCATGCTCTTGCTGCATTTTCAGTTGGAACTATAGTTCCATCCCAACGAGTCTCTAGATATGAAGCATTTGCATTAAAATACTCAGGATCAAGATAGTATGGAGCATCTAATAGTATATCCAATACACCAGATCTACCATGTGCTGATAATGCATTTCCAGTAATATAATGTTGTGGATCTTCATCATCGGTGACAAATTCTGGATGACCAGTCCAAACACCATTATCCAATACAATACAATCTACATCAGTTCCATCATTTGTATATGAAATATCTTGACTTATTTGTGTTGTAGTATCTGACCAAGGATTAGTTGATGTTCCTTCAGCACATCTTAAAATTTGATATCCAGTTCTATTATGATCAGCAGAAGTAGGATTATCTTGTGGGATATGAGACTGAAACGTACTTGCTCCAGCATTTCCACCACCACCTAATTCTCTTATATTCAGATTACCTAGAAATCTCAACTTCCAAGCAATACCACCAGGATTATTATTCCAGTTTTCTTTACTGGGATTACCAGCACTTCCATTTCTTACTTCAAAATTAATAGTAAGTGTACTACCTCCAGTTAATTTTCCTAATTGGATAATTCTATATCCAATTCCTTGATTTCTAGGATCTTTTCTATCTTTACCCCATATATTATCTGGAAAAGTAGAAGCAAGATTATCAGTGTTTATCGTTAAATCATCAGTAGTTACTAAGGGAACTTTTGGATAATTATTAGTCCATACAGCAGCATATTCTCCATCACAAGCTACTTCTAGTTCATAATACCCAGTATTACTAATACTAACAAGATTAGCTCCAGTTTGAGTTGTTGTTTTTAAAGGATCATCATCAGCAGGATTTGCAGGAGCAGAAGGATATACAGCGTAATCATATATCAAAGGAAATCCCATACTCTGCCAATAATTCATTGCAGGAGTATTGGAGTGCGTATTTTTTACCAAAACCCAGTTAGTAGTTCCTTGATTAAGTTGTCCAGTAATAGACATTAAAGAACTAGCAACCTCTGTATATTCAGTATTTGCAACACTAAAAAGAGTTCTATAATTCTTTACATTCTTACCAAACCTTAAAGAACAAGGAGTAGAGTCATACTTATCAGTATCTGGATGATAATTAGGATCTATGAATACTGCTGCAACATCAGAATTTTTCCGTAATTCTTCTACTTCTGCGACAGAAAGTTGATATGTTCCTCTAGTTTCACTATGCTTTGTTTCATTCTTACATAAACAAGGTCTATCTGGGACATTGGTTGTATTAAATGTTGTAGAAGTTAATTCATTATGTATCCTCTGCCAAGCAGCACCATCTTTAGCGATTACTTGATAATTCTTTCTTGCCATTAATGATTCCCTTTAGTGTAAGTCAACCCAAGCAGTTCCATTATAAACTTGCAGTTTATTAACAGATTCATTATAAACTAATGCACCAGGCATATTTGGTAATGTATTTCTAATTGTTGTAGTAACTTTAGGTGGAAGCATATAACTTGAAGTTCCTCCTTCACCAGCATCTTGGAAATCAACAGCACAACGAGCACCGTCTGTTGCTACACCCAATCTATTAACACAAGCAGTTCCATCAACCTGTAAAGCATTACTAAAGATGGTTACTCCAATACCAACCTTATTGAGTAAAGCTGTGCTTTCTTGAGCATCAATATCAGCAACTACATTTTCAAAAGCAGTTCCAATCGCAACCTTTGAAGTTTTAGTTATATTTGCTACATCAATATGATTGAATGTTGATATTCCTGAAGTAGCATTAATATTAGATCCATTAATTATATCAGGTATAGTTGCTGGTGCTGATAATGTTCCAGTAACTTCAAAATTACCATCAACTTTAACATTACCAGTAAATGTCGATACACCAACCACATCTAATGCAGTTTCTGGATTTGGTTTGTTAATACCTAGCTTACCATCATAGGTAAGAGTCATCACATTATTATTTGATTTATGGAACCATCTAAATGATCCAGTATTAATTCCAGCAAAACTACCGAGATGAATATAATTACTAACATCTCCAAGATCACCATTAAATATATCAAGAGTTTTTAAGTCATTACCAAACCTAATACCACCAACACTTTCACCAATTCCAGTAGCAGATGGAACTCTTTGTGAAACATATACTGTTGCACTCTCATTACCAATAATACTTACAGTAGATATTCCAGTATTATAAACTTGTAAATTATGTATTGGGTTGTTTACTCCAATTCCCAATTTATCAGATACATTTAATGTAGAAGATGTAGTAACACCTATGTTAGAGAAACCAGCATTTAAAGTACCTGTAGTAATAATACCCGAAGATGGATTAGAATTAATATGAGTAGTTTCTAATCTAGTAATAGTTGATATACCACTAATTACATCTCCTAGAACACCACCAGTAAGATTACCTGTAACATTACCCGTTAAAGGACCAGTAAATCCAAGACCAGCAGTAACAATACCTGTTACATTAATACCACTACCAGATAAACTAGTAATAGTTGAAGAATCACTAACTATATTTCCTGTTACGTCACCTTTAAATTCAGTTGCAGTAACAATACCTGTAATATCAGCACCAGTTCCCTTAATATTAGTAATAGTTGCTATACCACTAGAAAGATTACCAACTAAATTTGATTCAACACTAGTAGCAGTAAGAATACCAGTTGCTACAATGTCACCTGATGAATTAATACCAACTCCTTTAACAAAAGAAGATACATTATTATTTCCAGAAATTTGAAGGGTAAATCGAGGATCTACTGTCCCCACACCTACATTACCTTTCGCATATATGCTTGTATATCCTAGACCAACATTAATATTAGACCATTGTGATGTAGGAACATTTTCCAAATATTGTCCATCACCATAAAAAGTAACAATACCAGCAGAACTAGAAGTTACAATTCCAGCAGGAGCACCAACACTAACACCAGCACCAACTTGCCCAGAACTTACATTACTACTATTAACAATTAATGTATCAGTTACAGTAAGAGATGTAATTATACCAGTTGTGGCATTTATCTCACCAGATCCAGGAACATTTGCATCCTGAATTACTTTGACTTTACCTCGGACATCCAAAGCTTCAGTAGGAACAGTAGTTCCAACCCCAACTAGACCGTTTTGGTTTACAATCAGATTGTCATCATCAACTTGGACACCATTGCGGAAATTGAATGTCTTCTTGATATTAGCCATTTATACTGAATTTTTAGTTATTTATTATGATAAAGCATCAACCTTAGATGATAATTCTTTGATTGCCTCAATTAGAAGAGGAACTAATCTTTCATACCTAACACCATAGGTATTATCTTCTCTAAGTTTAACAACACCAGGTAATCCAAGTGCTTCAATTTCTTGTGCAATCACACCAGTTTCACTACCTTCTCTTGGAGATGTATTATTCCAATCAAATGTATTACCACTGATTAAATTAACTTTCTGCAATGCATCCATAATAGGATTTACATTTTCTTTCAAAGTTAAATCGGAAGAAGCAAATGCTGTAATATCACCAGTAACTTCCATAGAACCATTTACTTTAGCAACTACAGTTGCTATTGGATTACTAGCAGCACCCAAAGTAGTTAAATTAGTTCCAGTTACATTTAAATTATCATCAACTTCAACTGTTCCACCAGCAGAATCTAATGTAAGATTACCACTAGCAGTATCAATTTCACCATCATTTGATCCAGGTCCTATTCTAACCTCACCAATATGTGCTTCAGCAAATGGTTTTGATGTAGATCCAAGATAAGCACCTTCATCTGCGTCAGGAACAATACCAGTATTAACTGTTACTTCACCTACTAATACAGATTCAGCACCAACATAAAGTTTCTTAGCAATACCAACTCCACCTCTAGTGAATAGAGATCCTGTAGTAGCACTTGTACTATCATTTTCATTACATACATAAACATTACCACCAAGAACATTTATTGCTCTTTGTGCTGATGATAATTTATTACCTATTGAAATTCCACCTTCAATAATAACACCACCTGCAGGAGATAATGAACAAGCATTAGCATCAGATGATGCAGGATCTCCTTTAGTAAATTTAGCTGTGCCATCAACAGTTAATTTCTTAGTAATTCTAAGGTCTTTATTGAATCTAACATTACCGTTAAATGTAACTGGACCATTGAATTGAGATAGAATCTGTTGAGATGGACCACCTTCAACAAGTAATCTATTTTTGATAATTACTTCATCAAATACAACACTTAATGTACTTGGATCTTCACCTGTTACAGTTGGAACTGGAATATCAAATGTTATTTGCTCACCAGAGTCGGATGAAATCTTAGTGTTTCCAATATAGAAATCACCTTGATCGTTCATACCAGTATAAACAACAGTACCACAAGATGTTTCTTGTGATTGTGATAAGAACTCTTCTCTTTCAGTTAGAGTCTTGAGTTGAACCTGTGGTAAACCAGTTGAGTAGTTACCTGGACCATAACCAAGATATTCAAATGTATGTCCCGAAGCTCTTAAAATAGATGGTCTTCGTAATTCAACAGCAAGTGGTTTAATCTTATTAATTACTGAATTAATGCCATGATCTTCAACTATAGTACCTAAAGCACCACGAAGAACTTTGATAGTAGTTTGAGCACCGATAGTTTTATCAATAACTCTCATTATTTCACTATCAACCTGAACGAAACATCCTAATGGGAATCTAGATTGAATAGATTCTGCTGTTGTAGAACCATCAGGTAAAGTAACTTTAAGAGTATCAGTAGTAGCAACTGGTTGATTACTATCACCACTACCAACTAAAATTAGTCTTTCATTATCATAGAATGATAATCCTCTTGAAGATAAAAATTCTCCACCCTTTCCTGAATTAGCATTATTAGCACCCATTCCATTTTTAAGAATGTACTTAGGTGCAGTTAATCCAGCAGTAGAAGTTATTGCTGTAAATTGTGTAACAGATTTAATTTCTTCTACAATGAAATCACCTTCCTTTACATCAGAAGCATTTAATACAGTAAACCTATTACCCTTTGATAATCCATGAGCATTGGTTGTTGTAATTGTTGTAATTTCTGTAGATGCAACATGAGTAGGAGTACCTGATACATCAACTACAGCACCCAATCCAATAACAGTTTGACCATTTAAAATAAGTTCATCAGCAGTTTTATGAACTTGAATTTTTACAGTGGAATCTATAGGAACAACTTGACTACTAGGATCTAAAGGAATATCTTTAATTCTAAAGTAATGATCTGTACCTGTAGTAATACCAGTAACTTGAACATAATCACCTGTCGATAAACTAATATTAGCATCTGATATTGCTATGTTTGAGCTAGGAGCACCACCAATACCACCAGCAGATGGAAGAGAACTATCAAAATATAATGGACTTAAAGTACTCTTATATCCAGATCCTGGCTCAGTTACTTCATAAGATTCAACTGCTCCACTAGAATTAACAACAACCTTTGCAGTAGCACCTCTCCACTTAGCAGAATTAGGTGAAGAAGAATCATCAAATAATTTTACATTATAATATGTACCTTGTGTATGACCAGATCCACCACTTAGAGTTCCACCATACTTTAATCCATTAAAATCATGTTCTCTAGTAAATGTTAAAACAGCATCAGTACCATTATCAACTACAGTATCAATAGTATTAGCAGTGCCAAAACTATTCAATAATCTATTCGCTGTTTCTCTAGTAAGACTCTTTTTCAGATCATTTGTTACTACATCACCAATGGGATGTCTCTTTGCATAAGTTGTTGCTTCCTGTGGGTTATCATTTACATTATCCCTATCTAATTGAGGATAAAGATTAACAACATTCTGATTATACTTTGCATTAGTAAATTCTTCCTCTATACCATTATTACCATTAAGAATGTATAAGTGGAAGACACCATCCTGAGCACCCTCGATATATGGTGCTACTGTTTCTGATCTGTATATAAAGAAATTTTCTTTATTATCATTTCTCTGGAATCTAGGTAATGCAGTACTTCTAATATTAGTATCATTATTGTAAGTTCCTACAAGATGCTCATTACCTAAAATATCAGTTGTTTTGTAAGTAAATACTTTATCACTTACAACACTATTAACACTAAATGTTCCATTATATCCCTTATCTGCTGCACCAGAAGTATTAATTGTATCAGTTATATTCTGAACAATAATTTGCTCTCCAGCATTTAAGTTATGAGATTTATCTGATCTAACAGTAACTATTTTAGTTGTACTATTAAATTCAATATTAGAGATAAATCTTAGATTTCTATTAAAATCATAATCTGTTGCACCGATTGAAACTCTAGTAAAATCAGCATTAAATCTTGAATTAGTAGAGCTAGAATCTTGTATTACAAAACTATCATTAGGATCTCTAGCATTTTGCAATTCTTTTGGAATTACATATCTAACTTTGTATAGTTTATCATCTAAACTTCTATCATCAGTTCTTCTCTTGATATATGGAATATCCTCATCATTCTCATCTAAGAAGGCACGTTTGTCATTAATTCCATTATCAGTATCACTGACGTGAATAAACCATTGCAATATTGGATTACCAGCACCACCATTGCCAGCATCAAACTGCATTGGATGACCTAACTCACCTGGTTTCTTATCTGAAATTCTACTGATAATCTTTAACGTACCAGCAGCAGGACTAGAAATAGTTTTAATGTATACTGGAGTTGTTCTTTCAGCATTTGTTTTTGATGATGCAATCTGAATCTCATGTTGACTTAAAGTAACACCATCTAATCTTGTATTATCCTTTTCTCTAGTAATTGCATAATATACTGTATGTGGATCTAATCCTTCTGGAAGATCACCATTTTCTGCAATTATTCGGATAGACTCACCATTATTTAAATCGTGTGGAGCATTAATACTACCATACTTATTAACAAGTGTTATTTTATGTACAGAATTAGCAGATCCTGAAGTTGTATCATTATGAATACCTTCATATTCTTTCTCAGATGTAACATCTATAGATTCTGTTATATTATAATCAACATCACTTACAGTAACAGTGCCTGTCTTTTTAGACATAACAATAGTAGCACTTCTAGTTTGACCATCAAGATCATCAATATAAACCTTCTCATCAAATCTAGATCCAATTCTAAACCCTTGTGCAACATCTGTAGGTAAAACATTTATATTGGCTTGACCCAACATATAAAGTTTCTTATCATTAGCAGCACCATCAGGATTGGTAGTTGCATCATAATCTTGGTTTACTGAACTATCAAGTTGACTTAAATCAATAGTTGCTTCTGAAGTTACAACTGCCTTTGGTGTAATAACATTGGTAATATAACCCTTATTGTCCTTATCAAATGCTTCTGCTTTAAATCCATCAGCAGCAAGAGCAAACTGACCGAAGTTAGAGTTAGAGTTTGTAATTGATGCGTCACCACCAGACTTCATTAAGAAGTGAATGTGATAACCA
>Ga0115012_10002511_pt1 | contig 10729 bp, 3 predicted proteins | sample TroAtlMetagenome_FD_88706 | JGI IMG/M metagenome (GOLD analysis project Ga0115012, IMG submission 88706) | Marine eukaryotic phytoplankton communities from Atlantic Ocean - Tropical Atlantic ANT10 Metagenome | ecosystem: Environmental > Aquatic > Marine > Oceanic | place: Tropical Atlantic Ocean...
CAGAGTTCGAGAGGGGGGGGGGGGCGGGGCCTCGGAGTCTGGGAGGGGCGCGGGGGAGGCGAGCGAGGCGAGGGCGGCCGGCGGCGGCGGGGGCGGCGGCGGCGGCGGCGAGGGCGGGATGGCGCGCGGGCGGCGCGGGGCGGCGGCGGCGGCGGGGGCGGGGGCGGCGCTGGTGGCGCTGGCGCTGGCGGGGCTGCTGGCGCGGGCGGGGGCGCAGAGCCCGGCGCCGGAGCCAGCGCCGGCTCCGGCACCGGCGCCAGTGCCGGTGCCGGCGCCGTTGCCGGGCTCATGCAGGGTCCCCACGGGCGCCACGAAAGTGCAGTGCCAGACCGGCGTCTGGGACTGCACCAACTCCAAGTTCAGCTCCGTCCTGGCCGACGCCCTGGCGGAGCCCAACCCTCCGGCTGCTGACACGCAGTGCGCCTGCTACAACGGCGGGTACACCAACCCCAAGAAGATGACTTGGCTGCTCGCCCTCGCGTCCATCTTCGGCCTCCTCATGGCCTTCGGCATCGGCGCGAACGACGCGGCCAACTCGTGGGGCACTACCGTGGGCTCCGGGGCCCTGGGCCTGCGCTTGGCAATGCTGATCGGTGGTTTGATGGAGCTTGCTGGGGCGATGTCCATCGGGTACGGCGTGGCCAAGACAATCAAGGGCGTCGCCTCCATCACCGAGCCCAACTGCTTCGCCTGCGGCTACTGCGCCTCCGAGATGGGCCAGTACTCGGTGGCCATGTTCTCCGCGCTCATCGGGGCCTCGATATTCCTCATGATCTGCTCTGTGACCTGGATGCCTGTCTCGACGACGCACTCCATTGTGGGGGCCGCCCTCGGTGCGACCTGGGTCTCCACCTCTTGGTCCTGCCTGAACTGGAAGATCGACGGGGGGTTGGGCGGGATCGTGCTCTCCTGGGTCATCTCGCCACTCGTCTCGGGCTTCCTCGGGGCCATGGGCTACCTCATCACGAAGTACCTTATCCTCAAGCCCAAGCTCGGGGGGAACGCCCGCACCAACGCCCTTTGGGGGGTGCCCATCCTGTATGGCCTCCAGACCTGGATCATCATCTTCATGATCCTTTTGAAGTTCCCTACGACCAAGAAGACTTGGCCGTACGGGCAGATGCTCTGGGTGGGGGCCGTTTGCGGCGGCGTCGTGACCCTGGCCTCGATCCCGCTCGCCATCAAGGTGATCAAGCCGCGCCTTCCCTCCAAGGTGGCGGAGGAGGCCGAGAACATCAAAAGCCATGGGGCTCTGAAGGCGGATCCTGACACGCCGCAGGGGTCCGGCATCGGCGCCTGGTTCCGGCGCGAGTTCGCCCTCTCGAAGACCGGGGGGGCGGCCTACGGCGACGCGAACACGGCGCGGGCCGGGACAGACCCGGAGAAGGCCAAGGTGGCCACCTCCGACAAGGGCCCCCTGGGGACGCGGGCCGAGGTCCTGACCGCCAGCGTGGAGATGGGCCCAGAGGAAGTCTACACCGAGGAGGAGCTCGACGGGGTCTTCTGCTTCCGTTACCTCCTTGTCTTCGTGGCAGCGCTCGAGTCCTTCGCCCACGGGTCCAATGACACGGGCAATGCCACCGGCGCCTTCAGCGCTGTCCTGCAGAGCTACCAAGAGGGCCTCAACGCTTGCAGCAAGCCCGAGACCCCTGTGTGGGTGATGGCGGTAGCGGGTATCTTTGTGGCCATCGGCATGAACACCCTCGGCTACCGCGTGGTCCAGACGATCGGCACGAGCCTTACTGACATCAACTACCACCGTGGCTGGGCTGTCGAGTTTGGCTCCACGTTCACCGTGGTCATCGCCACCATCCTGAGCATGCCGGTCTCCACCACCCACTGCCAGGTCGGCGCGGTCGTCGCCGTGGGCTTGTGCGCCTTCGGCCCAAAGCATGTGCGCTTCGGGCTCTTCGGGAAGATCTTCCTGACCTGGGTGCTCACCCTGCCCTTCGCGGGTGGGATCGCGGCCGCCATGGCCGCGCTCATTAGGCTCGGAGTCAAGCAGTAGGCTCGCAGTATCAGGCTCGGAGTCAGCTAGGCTCGGAGTTGAGCAGCGCCGCTGCCGTAGCGGGCTACTCGGCTACTAGAGTTCCTCTTACGCGCATGAGTTCCCCGGTCTCGCATAATATCAGCAGCAATGACACTTCATTCACACTGATTACATTTATTTTCTGTGGAACTGACTGCTCCGGGGGGGCGCTGGAGCGCGAGAAGGCTCCGGGGTCCGGCGTGCCCAACAAACGAGGCATTGACCCAGACTCCATCATACACTCGCTCTCTCTCCCCCACCTCAAGTGGCAGCCCGGCGCTCGGAGGGGATCCCGCCCAGTTCCTTCCCGCACATGTCTTCGGTCGAGTTACAGTTGGAGACTCTCACGCCCGTGACCGACTTAACGTCCTTGAGCTGCTCGGAGAACCTCGTCGAAGCTAGCGTGGTCCCCCGTGGCTTGGTCTCTATGGAAGAAAACGGCCTCCTCGCCCTGGAAGACGAGCATTCCGCCCTGCTGGAAAGCCTGGTCCTGCTTCGGGGGGACCCAGGGCTTCCAGCGCGACATAATATTGGCCAGGTCCCCCATCCCTTCGCTCCGAATGCGCCGCAGCATCGACAGCGGCGTCGCGGGGTCAAAGAAGGTCCGCCGCACGGACTTGTGGAGGTCGAGCGCCAAGTAGCACGCACTGTCTGCGTCGGCGTAGAGGGCGTCCAGTGGGAAGTCCGTCTCTTCATGGAAGAGAGCGAGCTTCTCTGGAGTGCCTATTGACACGAGAAGCAACTTCGCGCCCGCGTCGTCAAGCTGGGGCTTCAGGTCGCGACCGAGCTGAATACCCAGCTCCCAGCACAGCGGTCAGCCGAACGAGCGTGCGAAGGCCACGACAGCCGTCTCCCCCTGGCCAGCTTCCCACTCCCCAGTGAGATCCACTGTCTCAAGATCCGACCCCCGCACCACCTTCTGACCCCGTAGGAGGCCGTACGGCCCCCGGGCGCCCCCTCCGCCTGCCTGAGCCCGCGTCCGGGTCCGCGTCCGCGCCGCAATTCCGTACCCCGCGATTCCGCGCCCCGCGCCCCGCACCCCCCCCCGCGCCCCCCCGCGCATCGCGATCCTCCTCGCCCTCCCCCCCCCTCTCCCTGAAAGATCTGTGGCGGGAGATTCCCCGCGCGTTCGCCGGTTCCGGTTTGATTTCATCTATATGCCGCTGCTTAGGCACCGGCTCCTACTCCCCGCCGCTGCTGTAGCTGCCGCTGTAGCTGCCGCTGTAGCTGCCGCTGTAGCTGCCGCTGTAGCTGCCGCTGTACGAGTCTGAGCTGTATGAGTCCCTGCTGTAGCTCTCCGCCCCGCTCTCCGAGTCTTCGGAGAGGTAAGAGGAGCCGCTGTCCGAGCCGTCTTCACTCTCTGACGAAGTGCCACTCGCTTCCGAGTCGGACACCCAGATCCGCTTCCCGTTGGCCGTGCGGCCGATCCTGCGTGCCCTCCAGACAACCTTTGGCCCGTCCCCGGCAGCCGCCTGGGTTGTCAAAGTCGCTTCCTTCCCATTGGTGTCGGTGTCAGTTGTGGAAGTAGCTGTCGATCCGGGTGCGCCCAAAGTGAGGCGCTGTATGGGGTGCGCCGGAGTCCTCTTGTGCCCCCCTCCTGAATCATCGCTCCTGACCTGGCCGGTTGGGTCATCAGGTGCAGCACCCTCCCTCCTTTGGGTTTGCCTGGCAACGTCCTCCTCTCCGAGTTTCTCCTTCATCAGGTCCTTCTTCAGGCCAAAGATCACGCCTGCCAGCGCAGACACCGCCGCCTCTTCCTCCGGACCCGATGGTGGCCCCGTGGAAAGTGCTAGCGCGACTGGAGGCATCGGCGCACCGACGTCCAGGCTTACGCGGGACATGAGCTCGACTATGGGGTCCTTCCCAGATGAAGACCCAGGCTTCCATATCGGCTGACGCGCCATGGATCGAAGGACTGGCGCCAGGGCTTGAACCGCCGGCGAATGAGGGTCGCTCCCCGCCACGATGACCCTCGTGAGTTTCATGACGGGGGCAGAAAACTCCTGAGGGCCCGCCTGGAACAGACAGGTGAGAAGGCCAGCCACTTCTCCGGCGTCTCTGTCGCTGCACTTTGCAACAACACATCGCCCGAAGGCCACGATGAAAAGGTCCGGGCTACCATTAAAGGAGCCGGACAAGTAGCTGTTCAACACCTCGGCGAGGCTAGAGTAGGCCGCCCTCGCGCCAGTCGCGTAGCCTCGAAGATGCACGGCGAGGGGTGGGCACCGCTGAGCCAGCAGTTTCCGATCATGAAGGCAATTAAAGAGGTAAGGAAAAGCGAGGACAGCAGGCACAAGCAAGCGCAGAACCTCTGAAGACTCTCGCAGAACCTTTGGGGCGAACACCTCCGCGCTCGCGCTAAATCGCAGAATGCAACTCACGGTTCCCTCGAGCTCGTGTCCCCGCAGAAGATTCTTGAAAAGCAGGGGCAACAAACCATTGAAATTCGGAGACCACGTGGAGCAGTATTTCCAAAAAGATTCCATGTCGTCCCGGGCAGCTGCCTCCACACCGCTGAGGGCCTCGCAGAGAAGAGCCCTGGTGGCACCCCCTACGATGCTCTCGACTCCGGACATCATCATGGCTACAGACGTCCAAAAGACAGCATAGCTGGTGGGCGGTGTCGCTGCGCTGCACCTTTGGAACATGTCTAGAACGCCTAGGGCCAAGTCGAACCCCGGTGACCGCTCAGACTTAGCATGGACGGCCCATCTTGAGCTATTGATGACAAACTTCCTGACGAGTAGCTGCAGCACAGTGTGCACGTCTTTGGCCTGCAAACGGGCCCGGCAGTGCATATACGCCTGCACCGCCCTTGTTGAAAGCTGGGTGGTTGGGGCATCAAGGCTCCACTTTAGAAGCTCTTGCGAGAGTTCTCGCGCCAAGGAAGTCGAACATGGGCCGACGTACCTCGTAATGCTTGAAATCAGGACCTGCATGCTCCGGCTGCCCTTCGAGTTGGACATGGGCCCACAGAACGCAATGGTGGCTGTGTATGCGTTCCTTAGATCGGAACACAGCTTACTGGCGGACAGCTGTTCCTTCCGCCTGCCCTCGAGCTCCTCGGGAGATGACGATTTCAGAGGTTTTGGGCACGCAATAGCGGACGCCAGGAGCTCTCGGGCTGCTTTGCGCAGAGTATCGGTGTCGGCATCGCAGAGAAGGAGACCAAAGCACAGCAAAGTCGGCAGCGCTCCACACTCTTGCAAAGAATCAGGCTCACAGAGGAGCTGTGAAAGCATAGCCGCCGCCGCCGCAGACACCTTGTATCTGCTATTTACAGCGGCGGCGGCTTCTGTACGGCTCTCCCCGAAAGCCCCCTTGGGCACTTTAGACAATTTCAAAACTTCCAGGAGTGAGCCCAGAAGCGCGGCCACTGTGAGTTCTGGGCACTCCCTGTAGAGGAAAGTCGTGATGAGGGTGCAGCTCGTGGCATTTTCCGCATTTTGGGAACATTCTAGAACATAGCCTAGAAGCAGGGGTGCGTTGCTCTGGCGCGTCTCCGAGTTGGACAAGAAGTTCGTCCAAGTGCAAAACAAAGAATCCCGCTCCTCGCCGTGCCGTTCCTGCCGTCTCTTCTCGGCTAAAGAAAAAACATCATGCAGCACATGCAATATTTCGAACGCAGTCCCCCTCGAATCAGTCAGGTTCTTGAAGTTTCCAGCCCTCTCCACCTTCTGCTCAAAGGTCTCCAGGTCAGTCTGATGAAGCCAAGGCCCTAGGGACTCCAGAAACCAGTCCAGGTTCGAGTGCGTGGATCGAGTCAAAGAAGTGGCGACGTGAGCCATCTGAATGACGACTTCTGGTGTCAAAGCGCTGCATCGCTTGGCAAGCTCCTTCAGAAACCGGAAGCAGTGTGCTCGAGAGGCGACAGTCCCTCCCTTTGAAAGTACCATCGAAGCCTGGATCTCGAGAAAACCAGTGTCCTGCTCGACAGTGCTTGAAAACATCATGTTCAGGGTATTAGCCGAGAAGACAAGCATTTCCACGGCAGCAGCTTTGATGCGGTGGTCTTGGGACGTGATGTGCAGAGTGCCCACGGCCAGTATAAGTGGGCCATAGCGCGCCACCCTTTCCGCCGCATCTGCATCGGTGGCCATCAGCTGGTGCACGCTGCCTTGGCTCGATGTCGGAACGATATACTGGTAAATCGTATCGAAAAACTGTATGGACTTCTCATCTTCGGTGCAAGCTTTCCTGGCCAGATCTTGGAAGTATGAGTAGTCATCATCTTCCCTGAGCTGCAGCATCACGCTCTCCCCAAAGCTCCCAGAGGGCGCGTCGTGGAAGTAGGCTGCCTTCTTAATGTCCGCCAGCTCAGCTTCCCCCATCGCATTCAGCATGGCATGCAGTGCCTGCTGCCCCACGACGAGTCGGTTGTCCGTCGGCATCGTTACAAGGTCAGCAGCGATTTTTTTCTGTGCCGAAAAGCAGCCGTACATAAGATGAAAGGCGTGAGTGAGGAAGCCCGCATCCCACGCGACCCCCACCGCCCGCGAGGCGCCGCAGAGACTTTCGAACACGCTGGCGTACGCGTGGAGGTAGCTCTGGGTCGCTGGGTTGGACATCAAACGGACAAAGAGGGAGGAGTCCCCTCGCTTCAATCTTGCGACCATTTCTTTGGAATTTTGGAATATAAACGGTTCGAAGGTCCTAAGGAAGTCGGAGACGAACCTGACAATGCCAGGCGTCATAGCCAGAGAATACCTTAAGTCGTAGTTGCTCAAGATTTTGTCCAGGGCCTCCAGAGCTCCTCCCGAGGACCCAGTAGTCGTGTGCGACCATCTGCGGAGCGACAGAAGGGCAGCTTCCACAACAGACCAGTGGATCGAGCCGAGAACCTTCGAGCACGGCTCGCGAACGTTGGAAACCTTAGAGACGAAAGGATGGAACAAAACACCAGAATCAAGAAACTCCTGGAGTTCGAGAAGAACCAGTTCAGAATCCGCAGTCCTTCGGAAGTCAGCCGGAATGTAGGGGGTGTTCTGCGTGTGATTTTTTACCCACTTCCCCATCAGGTCCAGCCTGTCTCCCCCGCGACCGCTGCCGTCGGCCCCGCTATTGAAATGGCTCTGTTCGCTGACGAAGTTACTCCTCCAGGCCTGCAGTTGCGGCTTGAGCTGTTCCCGAGTCTGCGCCGCCAAGCACGCGAAGCAATCGCGGTGAGACACCTCGTGGCTCAGGACCCACTTCACATCGCGAAACGCTGGCTGCGCTCCCTGCGCTCCCTCTCCGTCCTCTCCGCTTATCTCCCTTGGGGCCTCGCAGGGCTCAGCAACGGCGGCGACGTGCAAGCTGACAAAAAAAGACAGGAGGTTCACCCAATCGCACCGGTGCAATTTAGACCCCTCCGCACTATCTTCAAAGTTGCGCAGCACCTCAACACTGAGGTAGCTTGCATGGCTCCGTACCGCTGCAGCCTCCGGCAAATTTTCTCCTATATGAAGGCCCAGTTCGATCAGAGCGTTGACGTACAATTCCGTCTCGTTCTCGCACACAGTGCCCTCCTCATGGCGCTTCGAGGCGGGCAGCTCCCAGCACTGATGTCCTTTGCAGGGACCTTCTGCGAGCTGCTGCAAGGTGAAGCGGCGCATGGTGAGAGCGTCGAGCGCCCCCTCCCCGTCCAGATCGACCCCGCTGTGCTTTTCCCGGAGCATGCGGAGGGCAGCCCGGATGACTATGTCGTCCCCGCCCGAGTCAAAAAATTCTGCCAGAGACTGCGGCGACCCCTCCGCATCCGGCCTCTGTCGCTGAAGTAAAGCCTGGCAGAGCTGCAGCACGTGGAGCGCCATTCGGCGTACGTTCTGCGACGGGCTCGCCAAGTAAGCGACGACCAGGGCCTGTAGATCGAGGACAGGTTCGGATTCGAGAAGGAAGGCTGCAGGAAGGGATTGGGACTGGAGTATTTCCGTCCAAGTCTCAACTATGATTCCTATGTGTGCTAGAAGGTAGAAGATGTCTCCTGTGGCCCCCTGGGAGCACAATGGCAGCAGCTTCCCCAGGGAAGCCAAGAGGCTTCCGATGGCGTGCGGGTGCTCCCTGGCAAGGGCTTGGAGGACAGCCGAAACGGTTTGCCGCAAATCCTCGCTCGGGCTCAGGAGGAGCTCTCCCATGAAGCCTTCGCCTCCCGGAGAAGAGCCGCTAGCTGCCACCGGGTCAAGGAAGGGCAGCAGGAAAGTGATCTCCCGCAGGAGAGTGACGCCCTCGTCGGGTAGAGTGCAGGTTGGGTTCTGGTTGGACGCCACCGGCACGGGTTTGAGGCCGAGCTCTGACAGAGGCGGGTGGCAGAAATCCAGGCGCCACAGATTGGCTAGCGCAGTCACATCACTTCCTATCACTCCAATGACAGAGCTTGAAGTGTACTGCAAGGCGGACTTGTGCTTGATGTTCAGGGCGGACTGCAGAGCTTTCACTATTTTCAGAGCGCGCCCGGAGTACTGCGCAGCGATCATGACCTCAAACACCACATCGTACGAGTTCTCCACGATGCCCCGGATCTCATGGTAGGGGTTGAGGATCTGGGGCGGGAACGGGCGCAGCTCGCGCTGAACCTCTCCTGTCTTCAGGGCGTGATTGACTTCAATAGCCACCTCGGCAATTTCATCGGCCAGCTTGAAAACCAAGTCGTGCAGCACGTCACGAAAGTGCTTGCCATGCGAGGTATGGCCAGCCTGCACAGCGGCAGGGTTTTGAGCGGCATACTCAATGAAGCCTGAGCAGGGATCCAGCATTGTGCGAACAGTCCGAAGCGCGACGACCTTCCAGAGTTCGTCTCCTGCCCCCGGCGCGCCATCATTTTTGCACACCCCCGACAGGAGCCTGGGAAGGACGTCACCAATGATGTACACCAAACTTTGCGCCGCGGACTGGACAAGGAGTGCCACGAGGACTTCCACAGCGCGGGGCTTGATTGACAGGGAGCCGTCCTTGGAACATTGTAGGATAGTCTCCCATATCTGGGTCACCCGTCCCTCGCGGCTCTCCCGGGACTCGTCTTCTCGAGCGACACAAGCGAACGCCCGCCCCGAATCAGAGCCCCAAGGTCGCCAGGGCTCTGCATGCCGGGGAGCGAGGCCCTCAACCCCGTCGAGGCTGACCCCGCCACCCGCGCCTGCGCAGGGCAGCGGCACGCGCCACCCCCATGCATGCGGAATGTGCCTCCCCTGCAGAATCACGACGAGGCAGCGGGCTGCGATTTCGGCCTGCTCCTTCCGGCGGAGCATCTTGAGGATCTTCTTTGAGAAGAACCCCTGCAAGTGCATCATGGCATGGGTGGGGCACTTGGCCAAGATTGTGGACAGTAGTAGGCTCGACGAGCCGTGCAGCCCGTCCTGCTTGCTCCAGCGCGTGGCCATGTTGTAAACGTCCATGACCTCATTCTGGAATAGGCTCATCGCGTCGTGGTTGTGTTTGATCTGCGTGCAGTCGGCGTGCTTGAGGACGCTATCGAAAAGGTTGATGTGCAGCAGGCGCTCGTTCGTGCCCCGGAACTTGTCTACTAGGCCAATGTTGAACCGCAAAAACTGACGCAGGGCAAGGGTCTCCACCGGGCTCAGGGTGGACCATGCCACGTATCGGCAGGCGCTGAGCAAGACCATACTGAGTGGGTCGCTGTCGCCCAGGCGCGCCAGCTGGAGGATGGACTCAACGACGGGCTTGAGGTAGTGCTCCGAGAGGACGCCGATGATGGCTGCCCACTGATCATAAATTGCGGCGCGTGAGACCGACATCATGGCTGCCTGCGGCCTGAAGTCCTCCTTCCCGAGGATGCCGAACCCTCCACGGCGGTAGACCTTATATGAACGCCGCTGCGCCTGCTGGAACCCGCTGTAGGCGGGACACCATGCGGGGTGCTTGATGAAGGAGGCCACAGCCCGCCGCTGCAGACGCTCGGCGACGGCGGGGTGCACCGGGTTTGCCGCCCGGAGGAGCATGTTGTAGACGAGGTCTGCGGCGACGAGTTCGACCGCGTACTCGACCACATGCTGGTGGACCGGGCTGCCCGCATCGAAGTGCTGCCCTAGAGAATCCCGGAATGCAGCGAACCCCACCTGAGCCCGCAAGTTCTCCAGCCAGGAGTAGGCGTAGTCGGAGGGCACATCTCGGGACAGCTCCGCCGCCTGTCCCTCTGGCTCAGGCATCCACATCAGCACGGCGAGGCACAGCGCGTCGGCGCAGCGCCCTCCGTGGGCAGCCAGGCGCGCAATGGCCCGCCCGTAGAACGAGGCTGCGCTCCGGGGGAAGTCCCCCACAATCCCATTGATGGCTCCAATGTAGGCTTCCGGATCCTGTGTGTGCTGTGCGATCATTTTGCGGGCCCCATCCAGGCACGCTAGCTTGGCGGCGAGCTCGGGTCTCAGCTCCTGCTGCAGCCCGGCGAGGAGCTCCCGGGCCGCCTCGAACCCAGGGGGCGCCTCGAGGGAGAGGGCACCCCCGGAGCCGGAGGAAGGTCCCTCGAGGGAAAGGGCATCGCCTTGCCTCGGGGTCGCGCCGCCCCCCGCGCCGCTCCCTCGCCCGCCCACCACCCCGCTCCGCTCCAGGCCCACGCGCCGCACCACGGCCTCCCGCAGGCGCGCCCGGGCAGCCTCCCGGTCCAGGTCCACAGCCGAAGCCGCCCGGGCACGCGCCCCCGCCGCCCGCCACCGCGCCGCCGCGCCCCCGCCCCCCCCGCCCGCCTCCGGGGGCGTGCCATCCTCCTGG
>Ga0115012_10002513_pt1 | contig 10727 bp, 10 predicted proteins | sample TroAtlMetagenome_FD_88706 | JGI IMG/M metagenome (GOLD analysis project Ga0115012, IMG submission 88706) | Marine eukaryotic phytoplankton communities from Atlantic Ocean - Tropical Atlantic ANT10 Metagenome | ecosystem: Environmental > Aquatic > Marine > Oceanic | place: Tropical Atlantic...
CGGCCTTCGAAGCCTTCCTTGAACTGGACAGCACACCATATACAGATCCCCAAACATAGTGGGTACAAAATAATGCGAAGTATTAAATACACCTGCGGCCATTAGTAACAGCCTTATACCTCCATTGAAATGCAAAACGTCTTGCCAGTTTAGCTAGTTTTACGTCTTATCTCTCCTCATGAAACTCCGCACTCTTATTAAAATTTCAGTAATATCGATACTTGTACTTAGCAAGACATTTGACCAAGCGCTTGCAGCGCCAACTAAGGCTCTTGTATGCATTGGAAGCTACTCAAAAGCCGACAAAGAAAGCATTCATCTATTCCAATTAAACCTAAACGATGGAAGCATAAATAAAATTGGTGCTATAGGCGGCTTAATTAATCCTTCTTTCCTAAAGATTCATCAAAATGGAAAGTTTCTTTATGCTGTAAATGAAGTTGGCGACTTCCAAGGCAAAAAAAGTGGAGGAGTTACAGCGTTTTCGTTAGATGTTAAAAACGGCAAGATTGCGAAACTAAACCAGCAACCCTCTGGTGATACTCACCCATGTCATCTTACAATTGATTCCAAAGGGAAATATGTTCTTGTAGCACATTATGGTGGAGGGAGTACAACCGTTTTGCCTATTAGGGATAACGGCCATATAGGACAAGTCACTTCTAAGATTAAACATAAAGGATCAAGCGTTCATCCAAGACAAAAAGCACCTCATGCTCATGCGATTCATGTCGGACCTAACAATAAGTTTGCTTTCGCACCTGACCTAGGTCTTGACAAAGTTCTCGTTTTTGAATTTGACGAGAATTCTGGAAATATTAAAGAGACAAAATTTTATGGAGCCGAAGTTGCTCCAGGCTCTGGACCAAGACACTTTGGATTTCATCCCAATGGCAAGTTCGCCTATGTCATCAACGAAATCTCACAAACAATAACTTCCTTTATTTATAAACCCAAACGAGGAAAATTACGCTCCATCCAAACGTTGAGCACTGTCCCTCATCCTGTTAAAGGTAACAGCACTGCAGAAATTTTAGTTCACCCTAACGGTAAATTTCTTTACGGCTCTAATCGTGGTCACAATAGTATCGCCATGTTTAGAATTAACGAAAAGAAAGGTATTTTAACTTCAATCGGACATGAACCAATCAGAGGTGAAATTCCAAGAAACTTTGGCATAGATCCCACTGGTCAATTCTTACTTGCTGCCGGACAACGTTCAAACAATATAAATGTTTTCCGAATTAACTTAGATACTGGGCGACTCAAGTTCACCGGGCATAGCGTAAAAGTTTCTCAACCCGTTTGTGTTCGAATGATTCTTCAGAACTAATAGTTATTATTAATTTAAAATTGAATTTTCAGCTTGTTTACCGACTAAAACAACCCATCATTTTTGCGCATGAACCCTATTTTCATATTTTTCTTCGCAATGTTTTTTTTGATTGGTTGTAAACCTGCTAATCAAGATTACAATCTCAATAATAAAGGTGTTCGACTTGGTACTGGGCTAATGACATTCGATACGATTCCCGACTGGGGATTAGGAGAAAATGGAAAATCGCAAATAGGCCCAACACATGGCGGAGTAGCAATCGGTAAAGACGGCACTGTTTATACTAGCGCTGACAGAGGGGTTTATGCTTTTAGTGCTAACGGTAAAATATTACGGAGTTTTATTGAAGAACCATATACCAAGCTCCATGATATAGAAATTCGAGATGAAAATGGCACCGAATACATTTATGGCGCCCGGAATGCTAACAAGGAAGGCATCAAGTTTAATGCAAAAAATGGAAAAGTAGCTTTTAAACTTCCTTTTCCAAAAGAATCAAAGCTAGATCTTACAAGTTTTAGCCCAACCGCTATTACTGTTGATGCAAATGGAAGCATTTACCTTTCTGATGGCTACGCTAGTAATATAATATTCAAGTATGATAAAACCGGAAAATACCTAAAACACTTTGGGGCAAAAGGTAATGGGCCACGTCAATTCAATACAGCTCACGGCATGACACTTGATACTCGTTACGAGCCTAATCGACTTTTAATCTGCGATCGAAACCATCAACCAAAAGGACGTCTTCTTCACTATAGCTTAGAGGGAGAATACATTAATGAAGTTATCGGAGGATTAGGCATGCCGACCTCCGTAGCCGTTCAAGGAGACTATGTCGCCGTTCCAGATTTACATGGCCGGGTAGTTATTCTCGACAAAAGTAATACTATTATGGCGGTTTTAGGTCACAACCCAGACCCTAAATTAGGACGCAGTTATGGAGTAAAACAAGAAGATTGGATTGAAGGCGTTTTCAGTGGCACACACGGTTCTAACTGGGATGCTAGTGGCAACCTTTACATTCAGGACTGGAATGTCGATGGGCGCATTATGAAACTTGTTAGAGCAAAAATTTAAATTTTAAATACAGTTTTTTAGAAAGATCCCGCAAAAGCACGGGATCTTTTTTATGAAATACTAAAAGCTATTATTTTAGAATAAATCAACGCTTAGGAATTGGTACTTGCTGAAATTCATAAGGCATATTCTTAGGAATAACATGAACACCAGTCGTAAATTTAAGTGGAACACCAATCTGGTTATTCTTTTTACCAAGCCGCTCCCCTAATTTTGTTGAATTCCAACGTTTTTTACTTTCTGGAAAAGTTAATTCCACCATAAATGCGGTCCATCCCTTCGAGGGTTTAATAACCTTTGCAATGTAAGTGCCTTTTCCGGCAGGCCGCAACTTACGGCTAGCCCATGTCTTGCCTGTAACTTCAATTCGGAAATCCCTTGCTTCAGTATTAGTACATTGCCAAAGCAAAACTTCTTTTGGCTGATCCAATGTCGTCACTTTAATGCTACCATCTGAAAGAATACTCCAATCGTAATCAGGCAGCTGAGTATCATTAAGAATTGCATTATAATATGAAGCCATACTGTAAACAGCATCTGTCCCGTTCAATGAATGACCAGTGTTAGGCACATATCGCAGATGCTTTTGCCCAATAAGATCTCGATAATAAAACTGCCACGAATCTGGTAGAAAAAACTGGTCACCGCAAGCATTGATCAAAAACTTTGGCATGGTAAAACGTTCGCGAAATTCATATGGCTCAACGAATTTCAAAAGCCGTTTGTACTCAGGTCTATCTTGCCATCCCATTATACCCATATCTTCATAATCCTTAACAGCAGGTGAATAACCTCCATAAGCCCGATAATGATGTTTAAATGAAGGCACAACATTTAACATGTCAATTACTATTGGCACAATAGCAACAACTCTCTTGTCCACGGCAGCGACACTCCATGTGGTCCATCCACGCTTAGATGCACCAGCAACTACAAATTTATCTACTGTAATTGCTTTACCAATTGCCTGCTTAAAAAGAAAATCAGTAATTGTATCCATAGCTCTAACAGCAGCCTTCGTCATAGGCAAACGCGCTGGCCAACGTTCGTCACCTGTCCGCAAATACTTATCCCAAGTATAGGCTATAAACGCATCCTCATATCGATCACGATCCTCTCCCACAAAACGCAGTGGTTGATTTGGCACCATATTTAGTTCTGTAACTACAGAACCGGTTTTGATTGCCGTCTGAATTACCATGTCATTAGCTTTGACCGGAGGCTCTTTTCCGTTACTTCCTCCAGTAATCATCAGCATACCAGTTTGGTGCTTCACTCGAGCTGGCTTGACGATGGTAACCCAATGTTTCCAAAGCGTTCGATCAACCTCTTCACTTGTCAAAAAAGACTGAGAAGTCATCTCCAAAATAAAAGTAGTGTATCTGGAATTTTTTTTACTGGAAATCAACCTATACTCATATGCTGGATCCGGCTTAGAAACATATCGGTCGAGTGGATTGTCTTTTGCCTGTCCATGTGGCAAAGCAAAAAAAGAAACAAACAAAGCTATCAAGCCCTGACTTATCTTTAATTTATAATGTATATTCATTTCAAAAAATTGTAGGAAGTTTTTTTTCGGAAGGAGTACCATCGGATTTCCAACGCAATTTATTTTTGATTTTTCCTTCTTCATAAACAATCTCCCATCTTAGTTTGCCATTATCATACCAAGCGTTCTCCAAACCGTTTTTTTTGCCAGATTGATATATAGACTGAACTTGAATCCTACCATCTGAATAAAAAATTTTACTAGGCCCATCAAGTTTTCCTGCAAAATAATTTTCTTCGACCCAAAGCCTACCGTTCTTAAACCAACGCTTGAAAGGGCCATTTTCGACACCATCAACGTATGTAACCTCAAACTCTCGACTGCCATCTGACCTAAATTGGATAAAAACACCATTAAGCAGGCCATTGCGATATTTAGCTTGATTGATAATCTGGCCTTCAATATTCCATTCTACCCAAACCCCGTGTAACTTTCCATTTTTCAAAGAGTAGGTTTCAGCTTTTTTATTATTATTGTGAAATTTGACTATAGAACCGGTGTAAGGCTTTCCTTTGAAATAAGAAACATCTCCCTTGTAAATAAGCTCCTCCTCAAGGATTGCTTTAGATGCATCATCTGCTTGAATTACCAATTGGCAATGGATCAATAAAATAATGCCAAGTGCATTTTGCCACAAATACAAGCTTGAAAAACCTAAGGCCATATCGGGCTTTAGGCTGCCTGATTTAGCCTAACCTTTCAATAACTTGAACAATGTTTCGCCAACCATTTGTGGATTGGCCTTACCTCGACTAGCCTTCATGACCTGCCCTTTTAGAAAGTTGATGGCGTTTTCCTTACCATTGCGGACATCGTCTGCAGGGCCAGGATTGGCATCAATGGCATCTCTACACCACTTATCTAACTCACTACTATCACTAACTTGGGCTAACCCTTTAGCATCCACAATAGCCTTAGGTGCCCCCCCTTTATTAAACAACTCAATAAACACCTCCTGACCTCCCTTGTTACTAATTGCACCGCTATCGATAATTTCCACCAACTCACGAATGGCTTCTGGTTCGAACTTTAATTCATCTATTGTAATTTCACTCTCAACCAATCTGGCCTGAAGGTTATTTATAACCCAATTGGCAACTGACTTAGTATTTTTTGAACCATGAACAGCTTTTTCAAAAAATTTACCTAGCAACATATTTCCAATAAACACCTCTGCATCCTGAGCTGGTATCCCGTAATCCTTAATGAAACGTTGTTTACGGGCTAAAGGGAGTTCAACAATGCTCTTCCGAACCTCTTCAAGCCATGTTTCACTAGGACGCAATGGCATAAGGTCAGGCTCTGGAAAATAACGATAATCATGAGCATGTTCCTTAGAGCGCATAGTCTCAGTTATTCCAGCATCATCATCCCAACGTCGAGTTTCTTGCGTAAGCTTCCCTCCTGATTCAAGGGTTTCTATTTGACGAGGAACCTCATAGTTTATTGCTCTTCGAACACCACTAAAGGTGTTCATATTTTTTATCTCAACTTTCGTTCCCAACTCGGTTGTGCCTTTTGGTCGAACGCTTATGTTAACATCGCAGCGGACCATACCCTTCTCCATGTCACAATCACTAATACCACCGTAAATTAATATATCTTTAAGAGCATTAAGATAATCGTATGCCATATCGGCACTTCTAATGTCAGGCTCAGAGACGATCTCTAACAATGGAACCCCAGCGCGATTAAAATCCACGCCGCTGTGTTGATCAAAGTGATTATTTTTACCAACATCTTCTTCAAGATGAGCACGAGTAATACGAACACGCTCAATCTCGCTTCCAAACTCAAAATCCACGTAACCGGTAGTAGTTGATGGAAAATCAAACTGGGTGATTTGATAATCTTTGCAGACGTCAGGATAAAAATAGTTTTTTCGATCAAATTTAGCGAACTTTGGCACCTCACAATTTAAAAGATAACCGGTAAGCGCGGTAAGTTTTAGCGCCAATTCATTAGGCACTGGTAATACGCCTGGCATACCCAAGCAAATTGGGCAAACATTTGTATTTGGATCAGCACCAAACTCATTAGCACAACCACAGAACATCTTTGACTTTGTTTTCAGCTGGCAATGAGTTTCCAGTCCAATTACAGCTTCGTACTCCATCAGAATTGAATCCTTTCCTTGTGCCATGGGGTAGATTGTTCGTAAGCATAAGCAATCTTCAGCAATTCTTGTTCTCCAAACGGCTTACCCAATAACTGCAAACCAACCGGCAGCTTGGGACCACTAGTAAATCCACAAGGCAAACTAACACCACATGTACCTGTTAAATTGCAGGAAATAGTAAATATATCCGAGAGATACATCTGCAATGGATCATCAGTTTTTTCTCCCGCCTTAAACGCTGTGTACGGAACGGTTGGGGTAATTAACGCATCAACTTTGTCTAAAGCTTGATCGAAATCTTGTTTAATAAGCGATCTTACCTTCTGGGCTCGAATATAATAAGCATCATAATAACCACTACTCAAAACATAGGTACCAAGGATTATGCGTCGTTTAACCTCATCCCCAAAACCTTTACCTCGAGTATTACAATAGAGGGAAAATGGGTCATCACCTTCAACTCGATCACCATACCGAATTCCATCAAAACGTGCTAGATTGGCACTAGCTTCAGCTGTAGCTAAAATATAATAAGTCGCAACCCCATATTCAGTGTGAGGCAAGCTGATTTCCTGAATCTCAGCCCCCAAATCCTCATATTGTTTAACTGCCTTTTCAAATATAGATTGAACGTCAGGATCGATACCAGCACCAAGAAATTCTTTCGGCAATCCAAGCTTAATTCCATCGAGATTTCCATCAAGCCCTTCGACGTAATTCGGAACCTCAATCGGCACACTCGTTGAATCCTTCGGATCATGACCTGCAATTGCCCCTAATAAATTAGCTGAGTCATGCACGTTCCTTGCAATAGGGCCAACTTGATCAAGCGAAGAGGCAAATGCAATTACTCCAAAACGAGAGACACGCCCATAAGTTGGCTTTACACCTACACAGCCACATAACGCAGACGGCTGCCGAATTGATCCTCCTGTGTCTGTACCAATACTACCAAAACATTCCTGCGCTACGACTGACGCTGCACAGCCGCCACTTGAACCACCTGGTACACGATCTAGATCCCAAGGATTACAAGTACGACCAAATGCCGAGTTCTCTGTAGAACTACCCATCGCGAACTCATCCATATTCACTCGACCAAAGATAATCGCACCGGCTTGCTTTAATTTTTGAACAACTGATCCGTCGTATGGCGACCGAAAGTCACCAAGAATTTTTGACGCACTATTAGCCGGCTGGCCCTTAACACAAAAAATATCCTTTAATGAAACAGGCACTCCAAGTAAAGGCTGCTCGGTGTGACTAGCACCCTTTGCTAAAGCAGTATCAGCAGCATCCGCTTGACCTAGAGCATCCTCACGATCCAAACTTATAAAGGCGTTTATTTTTTCGTCGACTTGATCAATCCTATCAAGGCATGCCTGCATTGCCTCACGAGATGAAACCTCTTTTGAAGCCAACTTTTTAGTCAGTTCTCCAATAGTGAGTTCGTGTAAAATCATTCGACAATCTTTGGCACTATAAATAAGCCATTCGCTTTTTTGGGAGCATTAGCTAAGGCTTCTTCATTTGTGATTGAAGGTTCTAATTGATCTGCACGCATTACGTTATAAAGAGGAACAGCATGGGCCATTGGCTCCACGTCACTTATATCCAGCTCTTCTAGTTTTTTTACGTACCCTAAAATTTCTCCTAGCTGCGATCCCAAACGATCTTCCTGATCAGAGGAAAGCTTGATACGAGCTAGGTTGGCTACATATTTAATATCAAAATCACCATTAGACATTTTATAAAATTGTTATTGCTCCTCAAAATTACGATTAAAAAGCTGCTCTAACTCATCAAGTGCTTGTTGAGCATCCTTCCCCTCAGCACAAATTGTCAGTGTCACACCCGAACCAGCCGCAAGCATCATTAAACCCATGATGCTTTTGCCATTCACTTCTTCCCCGTCTTTTGTGACGAAAATCTCACTTTGAAACTTGCTAGCTAATTTAACGAACATCGATGCAGGTCTTGCATGTAATCCTAGTTTATTCTGCACGACCAAGTCTCTACTCAAGCGGCTGCATTTGTCTTTACCATTACTCATTTGGGCAAAAGGCGTCGCATTCTGGCTTGAGCACCCCCCTTTGGCCAACTTTTTTAAATTATATGATCAAAACAAGCTTTTATGAATTGACCTTGGCGCACGATCCTTCAGCATGGACGGCTATGAATGGAAGTTTAATGTTTTGAACAAATATGACCTCCAAACTGCTCAATAAACATATGATTCACAAGATATCAACCTTAGCTAAGAACTTAACTATTTTAGCTGTGTTTGTTCCGTTTTTTTCGGCTCAAGCCTTACAAATCGGAGATGGTCAAGATGTAATAACCCAAGACAATACTGGTAAAAAGGAAGCCATTAGCGTTAGCGATGAATCTTCAACAGTTGATATCAATATTACTAACCCACTCGACAATCAACCTGGCATGTACGGCAGTGAAATGATCACTGAAAAAATGCCTGTTGCTGAAGTGCACGCATCAACAATTGAGGAAATTGAAGGAGGGCTTGCTACTGCATGGTTTGGGGGGACCGAAGAAGGGGCAAAAGACGTAGTTATATGGCTATCTCGAAACAAAGGAGATGGATGGTCTAAACCAGAAATTATAGCCGACGGCATTAACAAATCTAACCGAACACAACAACCCTGCTGGAACCCAGTTCTGTTTAAACAGTCAACTGGATCACTTATTTTATTTTACAAAATCGGTCCATCACCAAGTCAATGGTGGGGTATGATGAAACGCTCTAACGATGATGGTGAAACATGGAACAAACCTATACGACTACCAAATGGCTACATGGGGCCGGTTAAAAATAAACCAATTGAATTAGCCAATCGTATGCTGCTTTGTGGTTCAAGCCTAGAAGATTCAGGTTGGTACGTGCAAATCGAACGTTTCGTACAAAACCGTTATTGGAGCAAAACTAAAGCTCTTAACTCAACACTAGACTACGCTGCTATCCAGCCCACACTCCTCCTGTACCCCGACGGATCTATTCAAGCACTTTGCCGATCTAAATCTGGCAGATTAACTGAATCTTGGAGTACTAATGGTGGAAAAAAGTGGTCGCGTATGCGTCGTTCTCAACTTCCAAATCCAAACGCAGGTGCCGACGGAACTGTATTAGCAGATGGACGTGCACTACTGGTTTACAACCACACCTTAAATGGGAGATCCCCTCTCAACGTAGCCGTCTCATCAAACGGTAAAGAATGGGAAGCTGCTTTAGTACTTGAAAATCAACCAGGCGAATACTCATATCCAGCGGCAATTCAAACAAGTGATGGTAATGTTCATGTCACTTATACACATAATCGCACTAATATAAAACACGTTGTAATTGATCCCTCTAAATTAAAAACAGTCGCTATTAGTCAAGGCCAGTGGCCTCAGTAAATTTATTTAATTTAATTTATCGGCACATCCATCCGAAATTCTGGAATTCGAGTAACTACAGTATTTCCATCGTCATCTATTCCAATGTAACTCCCTTTTGCCACTGCCCATTTGCCTCCAAATAAATGAAAGCTGTGGTAATCAAAAGTTTCACAAGGCTTTAGCTCAGGAAATAAACCTACTACTCCATCTCCTTCAACTACAGTTTTTTTCCCACTAGCCTCATCTACAACCCATTTCCTACCTTTAATGGTTACCGTTTTCTTTGAATTATTATGGATGGTAATAAAATAAGCAAAACAGTGCGGACGGTCTTCTGGCGTAGCCATGTCAGGCTGATAAATTACCCGATCAACAACCACTGTTAGTCCTTCCAATTCGAGCATAAGTAATCTGCCTAACAAAAGGCAAAAAATAGATTACAATAAGCCGATTTAGCAAGCAATCCAATGTAGATTAAATACAATACATGTTTTAAATAGTGAAGTAAACCAGTAGAATACACTTATGCATACCTTGACTAAAAAAATTTTCACCATCCTTTCACTTGGGCTATTCTCTTTAGACTTAACTTCATTCGGACAACCATCCTCTAAAAACGAACAATTTAAAAATGTCATTCTTATTTTAAGTGATGATCATCGATTTGATTTTCTAGGATTCCATGAAGATAGCCCTGACTTTCTAGAGACACCTAATTTCGATCGTATGTCTAATGAAGGAGCGCATATGAAAAATGCATTTGTGACCACATCTCTGTGCTCTCCTAGCCGCGCAACTATTTTAACTGGTCAATACATGCATCAACACAAGGTAGTAGATAATCAACGTGCTGTTCCAGATGGTACTAGATTTTTTCCTGAGTATCTTCAGGAAGTAGGCATTCTAACAGCCTATATCGGAAAATGGCATATGGGTCATGACAACGATAACCCTCGCAAAGGTTTTGATCACTGGGCCAGTTTTAAAGGTCAAGGAGTATACTTTAATCCGGAATTTAATATCAATGGCAACAAAAAAAAGTTCGATGGATATAATGCTGATATCACTACAGATCTTGCACTTAATTTTTTAAAAAAAAATGGTAGAAAAAGATTCTACCTGCAGGTTGGTTACAAAGCTGTCCACTATCCATTTCAGCCAGCTAAACGTCATCTCGGTCGCTATGACAAATTCAAAGTGCCATTCCCACAAACCATGTCGCTTACCGAGAGAAATTATGAAACACA
>Ga0115012_10002515_pt1 | contig 10724 bp, 20 predicted proteins | sample TroAtlMetagenome_FD_88706 | JGI IMG/M metagenome (GOLD analysis project Ga0115012, IMG submission 88706) | Marine eukaryotic phytoplankton communities from Atlantic Ocean - Tropical Atlantic ANT10 Metagenome | ecosystem: Environmental > Aquatic > Marine > Oceanic | place: Tropical Atlantic...
CACAAGTTGTATCCCAACGTCAGGATAGTAGCTGCATGTAATGGTGAATCAGATGTTGGAACTACTCAATTCTCTGAGGCGTTAGCAACTAGGATGACTCACTTATACATTGCACACAACAGTGAGGAGAACGTGAACAACTGGAGTAGCTGGGCTCGAAAGGAAAAGCTACCTCCTTATGGTGTAGCGTATGCCAAGTACCAACGTAAGGAAGTATTCGGTCAGGACATATCCTATCCAGAACGTGCGAAGTGCAATGCTAGATCATATCACAATGCTATCCGATTACTGGAAGGCTGTGATGAGATAGGCACAGACTGGTCTACCAATCCCAAGGTAGTTAATGCGTTGATCTTCGGCACTGTTGGTCGGGCTACTGGCACATCACTGATTGAGTTCAGAAAGAAAGCAACAGAATGTCCTCAACCTAAAGAAGTATTCGCTGATCCAAAGGCAGCAAGGCTACCTACCGAACCCGGCTTATACTATGCAACAGCTACAGCATTAGTTGAGGACGCTTCTCCAATTGATGAGGAAGGCATAGCAGTTGAAGACAAGCGCAAGACTGAAGCATTCAGTAAGTATGTTGGACGCTGGCCTTCTGAATACCAAGGACAGTTCTGGGCATTCGGTAAGAACAGAATGTCTTATGCAGATACAGATGCGTACAAGTTATGGGACGCAAAGAATGGGGCTAAAGGTTGATCGCCTTATACTTAAAAGTATTAACCACAAACAAGTAAACAAGTAAACATGACACCATTAGGTACATTAACAATAAACAAAGAAGACAAGGTTCTTAGGAAGCTAAGAAGTGAAGTGATGTTGATTCGCGTCACACTTAGGCAGCCTTCAAAGAACAAACAATCATCCCGAGTTGCTGAAGAAGCAGCAAAGCGAACAGGGATTGATCAACGTAGTGTTCGCGCATCTCTTACAAGGATGAAGCATGAGAACATGGATCGACATCAGAAACTTCTTGGAGAAGCGAGACACTTTCTCTCGTTCAGGTCTACTCCATACGGAGAAGAAGGATGGCGAATGATTCAAGTGAGATACTTGCCCGATGTTAAATCTAAACTCGAAGAGTATAAGATGAAAGCTGAAGAGCTGGTTCACAAGATAATCAACGAGGACTATGACAGTATTCGTGAGGATGCAATGAGCAGGTTGGGTGATGAGTTTGAATGGGTTGACTTCCCAACTCGTGAAGGACTAGCCAAGCAGTATGACTTCGAGATATGCACGAAGAGCTTCGAGACTGGTGACAATCTGCAAATCAAAGCAGCTAGTGAGATCGTTAGAAACATTGAGCATGAGATGAATCAACGAGCATTGGAGACTGCTGAGAATGCAAGACAAGATGTGATTGATCGAACTGCCGAGACAGTAAGTATAGCTGTTGATGTTCTTGAGAGTTATGACCAAGGCAAGGAGGAACAAGAGCGCAATGCTGCCGAGATCAAAAGACTGAAGAAGATTAACTACACTAAGACAGGCAAATCAAAAGCTGTTGTAGCTAGGTACAAGTCCAAGGTTAAAGCTGCAATCAAACATCTCAAAGCAATACGACCAACAGTGCGAAACAATGGTAGTGCTGTTGAGAACTTAAAGAAACTTGTTGGAGTGTTCAGCGAGATCAATGTCACTGGCGATGAGAAGGTTGCCAAGATTGGTGACACTCTCAAGGAGTTAATGGAGGAGTTCAATGGAGATAATACAAAGGAAGATAAAACTATAAGGCGTAAGTGTATTGAGACTAACAAAGATATTCTGACACAGTTGAAGGATATTAAATTAGTAAGGTTCAACTAATACTTACAAGTATAAGGAAACAAAATGAGCGTAACACAATCAATACTTAACGAAGTTAAGAAGGATGCTGAGAGTATCCTTAAAGATGCATCAATGAAGATGCGCTTCGGATCGGACTACATATATGATGACCATCCGATTGGCGTACCCTTCATTGCACAAGTGGCAATCATACCTGACAACAAGTGTCCGAGTATGTGCGTCAATGGCAAGGAGCTCAGGTATAACCCTGAGTTTACAGATTCAATATCTGTTAATGCAGTCAAGTGGATCGTGCTTCACGAGATGATGCACTTGTTACTCGGCCATCATGTTCGGCGCGGCGAACGTAATCCAAAGGGTTGGAATATTGCAGGTGATCTTGCGATCAATCAATTGATCTCTGATTACGCAGTTAAGCTGGATGTATATGACGAGCTGTTCAAGGAGCTGCAATGTTTGTTGCCTCGCAACGGCAACTACTCTCATCTGAAGATGGGCGAATCAGCAGACTACTACTACAACAAGCTGGAGCAAGAAGCTCTCGATGACTTGGCTGATGAGCGAGACAGTGACAAGTCAGACCAGCCCGGTGATCAAGGTGATCAAGGTGATCAAGGTGATAGTGGTGAAGAGACTGGTGACACTGGTAGCTCAGGTGATACCGATTCAGATCAGCCCGGTGATGATGCTGATACCGATACTGGTAAACCAAGTGACGGTAAGGCTGAGGATTACAGTAACGGCAAGTCATTGTCGGAAGCATTCGATGATCAGCTCGGAGAGCACAAGGTTATCGGTGAAGTTGATGACACTCCCCTTCTCGATGAAGAAGGTAAGGATGTAGCTGAGGAACAGTACGAAGCTACTGCAACTCAAGCTGTTGTTCTTATGAAAGAGCATGGCAAGGGCGCAGGTTATGGCATTGCAATGATCGAGGATATGATCACCAAGAAAGCAACGAATGACTGGCGTAAGCTAAGAGAGATGATCACCAAGACAACGCTTGGAGGTATCAACTACAAGCGACCACATCGTAGACGCAACGTGAAGCACAGCTTCATACCTGCCAACCGATCCAGAGGTAAGACCAAGGGTGTGTTAGTGGTGGACACCTCGGGCAGTATGGGTACGCATGAAATGGATGAGGCATTTGTTCAGATGTCACAGCTATTCCGTGAGTGGCCCAAGGCTGAGGTCACAATGGTTCAATGTGATGCAGTAATACATGACAAAGGAATCAAGGACTACACTTACAACGACCTACCGATACGCATACCGCGTGAGTGGTATGGCAATGGAGGCACTGAGATGCAGCCCGGGATTGATTGGATCAAGGAACGTAGAAACGAATACGACTGGGCGATCTTCGTGACAGATATGGGATTCAGTTATGACTCCCTTACGGAGTCAGGTGTGCCGACATTCTTTGTCGGAGTGAATGCTTCACCTGACATTACACTACAACAGAAATCATTCAGCTACATACCAGTAGTTGTTCAGTAAGGAGGTAATCAATGGGTGTATTCAGTTGGAATTGTAAGAAGTGCAATCACTCAGTTAAAGCGGTAACCGTGGAAGGCTGGGAGTATATGAATGAAGCAGTTCTTCTGCTTCCGAATGGCAGCATAATAATAGGAGAGTATGACGGGTACGGAGGTGTGGGTGACTACACCATCGACGATCCATTTGATGCTGAGCTATGGCACAAGGTTTGTTGGGAGAACGTAGACAAGCCGAGCTACTCAGGGCCATCAAGTCATGCCGATGATCAGGGTTATTTTTATAATGACCCAACACTACAAGAAATCAGAGAAGCAATAGAGTTAACCAAGTAAAAATAGAAAGGAACATAAAACAAAATGGCACAGAAACGACCACATTGGCAGTCTTATCACAAAAGGAAGGAACATACCTCAACACAAAAATCCTTCAAAAATAAATACTCAGTAGAACTAAAGGTTGATATATCGACAGCCTTTTCTATTGAGGCAGACTCTAAAGCTCAGGCTGAGAGAGTAATACAAAAGATCATTGAAGCAGGAGGCATTAACGAAGATGGGATTATAAAAGACTCCCGTATTTGGGAAGATGCAGAAGATAATACAGTGCATCAAGGAGGTCTTGGAATTAGGGACAAAAGCGTAGCCCGATCCCTGCATCACAACGTGAGTAACACAGCTTACGGTGGTGATTTTAAATACGATGTTGAAATAGAACAGAAAGGATAACACACAACATGTATACAGCAGTAGTCTTAGACGACATATCAAGGAACTCAATAACACATGACTTCCATAACTGGATAACTCTTCCTAAGCATTGGGTAAAGAAAGCACATCATGTAACCCTAAACATGGGGCCATTAGATGATGAGCTTAATGACTCAAGTATACTCGGGGAGGTGTGTCACATTAATACTGACAAGTATTACTTGGCATACGATGAAGGGATCATAGCCCTTGGAGTTACGAATATGTATATCAGTTTAGGACATCCTATTCCGTTGGATGTAGAAGTGAATTCAATAAACAAGCATCCACATATAACCATGTATCACCATCCAGATGTTGCACCAAAAAAATCCAACGATGTGATGGCTACATGCAAACGAGTTACGCCTTTTAAATTTAGGTTAACTGGTAAAGTTAAAGTAATAAACAAGTAAACAAGTAATAGATAATAATAAAATGATAACTAAAGATAACATACAACAGAACAACGAGTTAGTTAGAGACATTGTTCTTGAGCTAATGAAACTAGGTGAAACAGTGAGGGAATCCCCATGTCGCTACAATAACGGTGAACTAAGGGAGGACATCGGAGTCAGTTGGCCTGACGGCAAACGAATACATATCACGAACGGTGATTACACTAACAACTGGAGAGCCGACAAGGGTAAGATCAACATCCAAGGCTACCCATGCCAACCCAAGGAGAGAACAAAACTCAGGTGGGTAGGCGGTAACAATTCGATGCACGACTACGACCCGGGCACGAAGGTGTGGGAACATGAGACGTTACATTGGTCGAGTATGCTTCGCCACGACGAGAATGATTGGCGATGCGAGATCAATCTTAGTGCAAAGAAAAACCCTGCTCAGATTGCCAAGGAAATTAATGGCAGATTCATGCGTAAGTATATGGAGATGTGGCCCCGTTCAGTTGAACGTGCTCAGTCTATTGATAATAACCACAGAAATTATATTTCCAAGAGGTCACTACTGGAGGACAGGTTGGGAGTTAGATGGCACAATCATTCCGAAAGTGCGTTCTCAGTCGAGGGAATAAAGTATCCCGAGTTCGAGCTTCACCTTAGTGGGAACGTGGACATTAAACTTAGAAGTATAAGCTGCGAGAATGCGGTCAAGGTGATCGAGTATTTAAAGCAGCTCGTAGATGACGAGGGCAAACTATGAGTAAACCTAAACGAGAAACAATGGAGCGAAGGGTAAGGAAAAACCTATGCCCTTTTTGCAGATCAAATAAAACAGAACCGTGGTGTGATGAAAGGATTCAGGTAGACCCATACACACAGATGGATGATGGCAATGCTTGTATTGATATGAAATGTGAGAAATGTGAAAAGACATACTCAATACATTATAAGTTAGATTTCGCATACGAGTACAATGTTGAAACAGATTACCAAGAAGCAATGAGTAATGAGGTATCTGAAGCCGATGTGATTGATCTGTTTGAGGCTTGTTGCACGAAGTTTGATGACGTTTTATTTGTAACTACCGAGGAAGAAGTGGACGAGAACAATGAGTGAATCAATAGCGCATAATATAGTTAGTATCGAAACTAATAGTAGTAACGATGCAATAATGGCAGCAGCTAAAACTATAAGGGATAAGGTTGGCAACCTACTTGAGATGAGAGGTTTCTCATTAAAAAGTAAGAAGCCATACGCAGAAGGTAAATGTTACGGAGCAGACTTCAGGTTCAAGCCAGTCAATCCATTGACTGAGGGGTACGGTATTAATCTTCGATACTTCCCTGATGAGAACCCTGATAGATTATCTCTTCGGTTTGTTTCGCCAGCGTATCAGAACTACAACGGGCAAAACAAAATCATTAACATGAATCATCAACGTGGTGATTATGTTGATGCACTTAGCTCTCAGTTTTCTCACACTAGCGATGAATCTAAACTAATCCTAGAGTCATTGCTGGATAACTTTGACACTGCGATTGATAAACAAATAAGAAACAACAAGTCTTGGAGAAATTGTATATCAGGTAACGGCGCGTTCGATAATATAGAATTGATCGTGAAGTTTCTTGAGAAGGCTTGGCCAATGTACTTATTGAAATATCAATTCAGCAAGATAGAAGCTGTTGAGTATCAACAAGAGAATCAAGATTTTTCTTCTTATAGAAAGAAAGTAAAGGAGTGCTTAGGTGGTGATGAGCCTACCAATGAAAATGACTTCGGGAGTTCTGTGGTAATTGAAAATAATATAGGGCAATTAAAGGAAGTGAATATTGAAATGGATATTAAGAAGCGTGGCACGACAACGCTAAATTCTATTACACTAGATAAAGAAAGTGCCTTGGATTTTCTCAAGCACCTAATGAAATGGAGGAGAAATTAAATGCCAGATGAATATGTAATTAAGTTAACGCCAAGAATGAAAGACAGCTTAAAGGATAAAGACATTCAGAAGTGGTTGATCGAGGCAGAGAAAAGTACACATCCATACTGGACGCACGTTATGTCTGATGTGATCGAACAGATATGCGAACAGAATAATGTGACACCAATCCCACAGTACACAGATGAAAGGCAAAAGATATGGCTACAATAAAAGCACCAAAACATACAACACATGTCAGATTGGACACTGAGTTTGAAGGGACAAAGCGTTTTGCTTTGCAACCTATCAAGGACATGGACTGTTTGAAGGGATGCCCCGGCAAGGTGACATACCTTCAGCAGTTGCATGGTAATAATAAGTATAAGGAGTTAGCCACATTCACCTTCGATGGAACGTGGCCCTTGGTAACTGAGGAACAGTTGCAGAATAAGGAGGACGGATGCCAGAGTTCGTAGTAACAGTTAACAGGAAGATAACAAAAGAGTTCAAGGTGCAAGCCAAGAACAGGTGGCAAGCTAAACTAATGGTTAAGGACAAGGTTCTTAATACCAGTATGGATTGCCGAGAAAATTACGGTGAAGATATTAACGAGGACGCTTCGAGTAGTGGCTCTCGTGATTACATCTCCACTGTTGAACCAGTAAACAAGTAAACAAGTAATAATGAAACAAGGTGTAATTAAATTAAATGAACATCCGTTAGAAATCCAAGCCGACCCTTTAAAGTTAAAGGTAATTGCTGAAGCCCTTGGTGGCTACATGGATCGGAATGGAATAGAAGACCAAACACTAAGAGACTTTGGTTTTCAAATGGAAGTTGCTTATCAAAATCACCATTCACTAGATCAAGACGACTGGGGGTTTACCGATAAGGATTGGAAACAATTAAAGAACTATGAATAAACTATTCATACTAGCACTAGCCCCTGCCCTACTACTGTTCAACAAGTCTGACAGTAGAGTGGTAGCCAGCTACTACCATGACAAGTATCAGGGTAGACCAACAGCTAGTGGTGAACCGTTTGATAACGGAGCCATGACAGCAGCACATAAGACTCTCCCCTTCGGGACGAGAGTTCGGGTTGAACTAACCAAGGATCGGTTTGTGATTGTGAAGATCAATGACCGAGGGCCGTTCATAAAAGGAAGAGAGATAGACCTAAGCCAAGCCGCCTTCAAAAAGTTGTGTCAACTTGAGGCGGGATTAGTTAAGGTTCGTCTTACAATAATAGATAACAAGTAACAAAGAAAGAGAGCTAACAAATGAAACAAATCGAGGAGTGCTCTAAGCAAGCACTAACCGATGCGGTACTAGATAACTATGCCGCATTACATAGACCAATCTCCGTTAAAGAAAACGGAACGAAATTCATGGAAGGTGTGCATGGGATTATTCTCAGACCGCATGACTGCTACATGGATTTGATCGGGCCTTTCAAAGAACCAGAAGACTTCTGGAAAATCTGTGATGAAAGGTTTACTAAGGACAACTTCATGGTAGTACCACACTTGACTGACATTAATCCAACAGAGGTTAAGTGTAATGATAAGCCATTCGTTTGGCAGGGTAACTACGAAGAATTCAAATCAACATGGCAACTAGACTGATGTGGAGACTGCTGAAAGAATGTATTACTTGTGGTGAACACATTGCTAAGTATGATTCATCTATTGAGTTAGCTGTACTGACTGGTGAGTTGGACAGTAAATCCCGTATGCTTGTAAAAGATAAGTGTATCAAGTGTAGCCCAAGCAGGGCACAGCGAATCATTCACCCTCAGTATGCTCAGGTGTTTGATGACAGGCCAACCTATGACATGAGGTTATGGGATGAAGGGAAGCGATCCAAGTGGGTTAAGATTTACACTGACGCTTGGGTTAAGCTGCAAGAGAAACACAATCCAAACTGGAAGGAGGACACACTATGAGTGATTATGTTCCAGAAGATAACAAGATATGGAACGATGAGGACTGGCCTAAGTTCCGTGTTTCTTACTGCCATTATCATGGGAAACCAGACAATAAAGATGTAAAGAAATCAAGCGATACAGACAAGCATGGTGACATCGTTCATCATCTCCATAAGCCAAGGTTTGTAGGTCATGTTCTCAATGCTGAAGATGGAAGTGTAGGTATCATGCCTACCTTTATTGATGATCCCGGCACAGACGCACAAGCGATTGCTAAACTAATGAGATTAACTGGTGAGTGGTACAAAGAATGTGGAGGTATGAAGTGAACATCATTGCATTCAATGTTAAGGAAAGGAAAAAGTTTAAGAAACTTAAAGTAACCCGATACCTCGGTGAAGATTCATGGGGTAACACCCTTGTTAACACACGGCACATGGGAGCAATCACAATGAACGCTTACTTTATGTTGAAGGAGCTAGACCAACAGCTTGTGAACACAGAAGACTACATGGGTATGGCTTACTTCTGGGGCCATGAGTATAAACATTACCTAAGGGGTGCTACTGACTCACAACGTAGAAGAGTTCATAAGCAGTTACTAACAGAGGGCTTGGAGCTTAATGGTAAAAGCAAAAGGCACTTGGAGATAATACAAAAGATAACAGGATTAGAATGAAACAAGTAAGAGTATTAGTAATAGACCCGTTCAAGAGACGGATATACGAAAAGCATATTGGTCAGGACAGGGTTAATGAAATGCAAGAGATTGTCGGTGGCTACATCGAAGCAGCTTCTCGCTTGGATAATGATGACATCCTGTTCGTTGATGAAGATGGATTACGCAAGGACAATCAGAAGTTCTTCTCATTCAAGGAAGCTATTGATCAGCCACTGGCTGGTGTTGGTTTCTTGGGAGGCGTTGACCGTGAGGGTAATGCTCAGGATTGCAAGATGGATGAGCTAGACTTGGCGACAAAGATAGAATGGTTGGAAATGAAGTAATGTGGAACAAGTACGACATTAAGACTAACCCTAAATGGGCATGGCATGAGTTGGAGATTCCTAAGAAGACTGACAAGGAGAACCAAGAGATAATTGAAAAGGCAATCCGCGCCGGGATGACAAGGGAGTTGGCAGAGGAATCAGTCAGGACATACAAGCATGACAAGATGTATGCTAACGCATACTACACTGTGTTTGTAACACCTCAACTAAAAGCAGACGGCAGTAAACCTAACCCGCTAATGGTTCACATCTCCATCAGTAATAAAAAGAAAGGGACTGTCCATGATTGGCGTGACCTTCAACAGATTAAGAACGACTTAGTTGGTAAGCAGTACGAGGCTGTTGAGTTATACCCAGCAGAAGATAGGCTGGTTGATATGGCTAATCAGTATCACCTGTGGTGTGTTGCCGATGAGAAGTTTCGCTTCCCGTTTGGTTTTAACCAAGGCCGAGTAACATCTAATGAGCAGCCAACAAATGTTGGTAAACAAAGGGAGACACCTAAGTATGATTGATGTAAGTAAAGGTTACGTTGAACTCCCCCGCCCTATGCACAACAGGATGAGCCTCGCAGCTACAGTGGGTGGAGTTATGAGGGCTCTTGGTTATAGGGATGAAGATAGAAAAACTGTTCATAATACTATGCAACAGCTTGAGAGTTATGATCAGGTAATAGAGTTTGCCCTTAGTGTCACCAATGCTATTGGTTGTCCGATCAGGCTTGACCCAAACTATAAACCACACGAAGATAACCGAACTTAGTTAGGTACTTATTGTTATCTTACTTTGTTTACTTGGCGGGGGAGCTTCGGCTCCCTCGTTTTTTATTTCCTTCTCTTCTTCTTTGCCGCCACTGGCACAGTCATGGCTCCCTTTGTGGTCAGGTCACCGCGCACTAACATCTGAATGTATTGTGATCTGGTGAAGCCGAGACTCTCTGCTCGTTCATCTATTTCTTTTAACATGTCTGGCTGACAACTGAATCCTACAGTAGCTCTCATCTGAGGAACAGTGTGCTACTCTGTGGTACATTGTGCAATAAAAAACCCCCTGCGGATTAGGCAGAGGGTGGTTAAAGAAGAGGCTGCTATTTAAACGCTATCCTTTTTTAAATTTTTAAATTTTCGAGGAAACAGATTCTCCCAGTCGGCGGGAGCTAATGGACGCAAATGACATGGCCCCGGTTCATCGCAATTTTTTTCATACTCCGCTTCTATGAATTTTATAGTTTCCTTTGGGTTTTTTCTCATTGCCTCTGTGAACCGATTCCATTCCTGTTTTTGTTTTTCAGGCAAGGCCGCGATGACTTCGGCAAACTCAGCATTCGACGGGCGGTATTTTGTTGATCCCGACCTAGTGCCTAATTTCATTTCAACATGAAACTGTTCGCTAATATCTTTTTTACGGTG
>Ga0115012_10002516_pt1 | contig 10723 bp, 8 predicted proteins | sample TroAtlMetagenome_FD_88706 | JGI IMG/M metagenome (GOLD analysis project Ga0115012, IMG submission 88706) | Marine eukaryotic phytoplankton communities from Atlantic Ocean - Tropical Atlantic ANT10 Metagenome | ecosystem: Environmental > Aquatic > Marine > Oceanic | place: Tropical Atlantic Ocean...
CAAAATGTGGCCGAAAGGCGTAGGATCAGTTAAGATTACTTATAATGCTGGTTACGCTGATTGTCCAAGAGACTTACAACTTGCTATATTTGATTTAATCACTTACTATTTGAAAGATGAACACAAGCAAAGACAGACTCTAGGTGGAGCAACATTGCAAAACCAAGGCACTTCAGGAATGAGGACGAGTACTGACTTTCCAGATCACATCAAAAGAGTACTAGACTTATATAGAGTAGTGGTGTGAGTGCGGCTTTAAGAAATAAATTAGTACAAGACTTTGATAAGTTCTATAAAGCGAGGACTTGGTCTGGTGGTGTTAAGACTATTCAGGTAAGACTACCACTAAAGACGGTACAATCTATTATTTGGGCCTCTGTAGTTGAGGCTTTTGATGGTATTGGGTTAGATAGTCAACAAGCGGTAGACCAATTGAGGAAGAACTCAGATAAAGAAGCTATGAAATTCTGGAATAATTGGTATAAGACTAATGTACAGAAATTTGTGACTAACTCTGGATCAAAGAATTGGAAAGTATTCAATGCCACTCAAGTGTCGAACTCGATTATAATAAATTGCAAGCTAACAACAGCAGGTATAAAAAGCAAGTATAATATTGAACAAGTTCATACCAAACTTAGAACTGATTTTGCTAAATTTATAGCAAGTTCAGCTCAATTGAAGACCTGGAAAAGGATAACAGAATTTGAACATGGCTCTTTAGGAGAACCAGACTTTGCTAAACCTGTGGGACGTGGTGGACAAGGAAAATTGTTCGACCCTAATAAAGAAACTAGACAAAAGATTATGGGTATGAAGAAGTTTGATCCAAAAGTTGGTGACATGGTACAAGAACAGTTTGCTCAAAATACAACTGACGGACTTGCTAAAGCACCTGGTGCTGCTGGTACTATAGTTAATAAAGCTATTGTGATTGCAGGAAAGAAAATAAGGTCAAAGGACTCTAAACTGATGGATCAATATCAACAATTGATGATGGGTGTACTTACGGATTATTTTAATTGGGAACATAGTACAGACCAAGTTTATGATATGAAGAAGGTAGCAGCGGAGTTTCAAATTCGCGGCTCAATAGAATATCCAGATAGTTCTAACCCTTCAAATACAGGAGTATTTGATAGTGGTATAGCAGACCTTTTTAGAGAAACCTTTATCGCTGATAAGCCAACTAAGGAGTTTGTAAGAATTGCGCAAAAATATGTCAAACATATTGGGCAGAAGAGCCCAAAAAGAGCAGAAAACTTATGGGCAAATAGCCCAGGACCTGTAACTGCTATAGAAGCTATTGGGAAAAAATCAGTTATAGATAACTTGTTTCCTCATAAAACTAATCCGAATATGAGATTAAGGGTTAATAGAAAGATTTATAATGAAGCAAAAAAGGTTTTAGGAAAGAAAAAAAGCCCTGTAGCAAGAACGAAAAAGAAGAAGATAAAATCAAGAACTATTAGGACTGTAGCAGGATCAACAGCAACAGGCAAGAAACTAAAGTTGTCTCCTGCAGCTAGATCACAAGGTAGAACGCAAATGAGTCCAATTGCTTTAAGAAATATACTAAATGAAATGTTACCAGAAATGGTAGCAAGTAAAATGACTCAACCAGCACTACAATTTAGAACTGGTAGATTTGCAAACTCAGCTAGAGTTGAGAATGTAAACATGGGACCAAGAGGTGGAGTAGGAATAGACTATACATATATGAGAAATCCTTATGAAACTTTTGAGCCAGGCAATAAACAGGGAAGTACTCATAGAGACCCTCGAAGAATAATAGGAGCAAGCATTAGAGAACTTGCAACAGGAATATTAGGAAGACAACCAACTTCAATTAGGAGAACATAATGGACGCAACTACAGCTAGAGCACACTCAACGCGTAGACGATCCATAGTTGGAGCGATTGCGGATAAGTTGTACGAAAGTTTGAATGGGAGCGCGCCCTATAGAAGCTCTGTTCAAAGTGTAGAACCAAGACTTAGATTTTGGGACGAAGTCCAAGACTTCCCCGCAATTCAAGTTGGAGCAGGGCAAGAAACTCGCGAATATGAAGGAGCGGGTTTCAGATTTAGATTTTTACGAATAACTATAAGGTGTTATGTGAACGACAATGATGACGTCATTTTAGCACTAGAAGAGTTATTAGAAGACGTTGAAACCGTACTCGAGGATAATGATCCTTTGACGTATACGGATTCAACAGGAACGTCTCAGTCTACCGCGAAGACTACAATCTTAAGCGTAGATACAGACGAAGGTGTTTTGGAACCTCTCGGTGTCGGAGAAGTCATCGTGGAGATCCAATACTAGAAAAAGCTTAAGCCGAATAAACGTTTGGCACAGCTCTTTCAGAGAAAATAGGAGAAAAAAATGGCATTTCATTTTAGTAGAGATACCAAAGTATTTATGAAGTTCTCAGTTGATGGCGCGAGCGCAACTGATACACTTTATGAAATACCAGTACTAGATGGTTACTCCTTTAGCCAGGCAACAAATAGTTCAGAGATTACTCTTAGCGAAGCTGCCGATTCATCAGGTAACACCAAAAGAGGTAGAGCAATGTTCAACGATTCTTTTGCACCTGCAGAATGGAGTTTCAGTACATATATGCGACCTACTACATCAGCAGCAGCCGATACTTGGGCGTCTAATGGACACGCAGGTTCAAGCAAAAAGTTTGCAGTAGAAGGACCGTTATGGGCAGCTATGTCTGCAACTACTTACGATTATGGAGTAGGTGGAGATAATGGGGCAATTACTGACGCAAGTTGGGAACCGAACGTATTTAACTTTCAGAACTCAAATAAAGTTGCATTAGGTGTTTTTGATTTGTACTTTGTACTTGGAGCAGCAAAAGATACTGCTACAGGTCTATACACAACTGGAACAGAAGGCGTAACAATTTACAAAATTTCCGATTGTTCAATAGGCTCAGCATCAATTGACTTTGATATTGAGGGACTGGCACAAATTGCTTGGTCTGGACAAGGGAAGAAAATTAAGGAAGTAACTCAACTTAAGACTACTAGTGGTGGTGCAACATCCCCCGCAGTAACTGGAGAAGAGTTTACTACCAAAGGTTTGGTTAATGAAGGAATATCAAGTACTTCAAACTACATCAGACAAAAGCTTACTTCATTAGCAATTAGCTATGACTTAAGTGATTCAACAGGTGCACCTGCAGGGGTTGCTTCTGATGGAGAAACACAACTTGGTGCTGATAAGACTTATAGTATAGTCTTAACAGGTGGTAATATTACGATTGAAAACAATCTAACTTACTTAACACCAGAAACTTTAGGGTCTGTTAATCAGCCTCTAGGACATGTAATGGGAACTAGAAGTGTTTCAGGTAACTTTACCTGTTACTTAAATAACGTTGCAGATGGTTCAATGGATCTTTTAGAAGATTTACACGAAGCAGACACAGTTATTACTAATAGTTTTGATATGACATTTAGCATTGGCGGAGCAAGTGCTCCAAAAGTTGCGGTAGCAGTACCAAATTGTCATCTAGAATTACCAACTCACTCTATTGAAGATGTGATTGGTGTAGATGTTAATTTCCACGCGTTACCAGCTGATCTTTCAGCTTCAGCAGCTAGCTCAAGTGCAAATGAAATAACACTTACCTATACATCATAAAAATAACTTACGGTGGGCAGGTTAGCCCTGTCCACCTTTTTTAGGACAAAAATAAATGAACGAAACAGTAAAAAAAGAAACTGCCCCCGTTAAGGCGGTTTCCTTAAAGAGTCTTATGACTCCAACAAAAACAGTAGAATTTGACTATCCCGGTTGTGAAGGTTTTAAAGTAGACCTTTGTTACCTTGCAAGAGAAGAGCTCGTTAAGCTTAGAAGCCGTTGTTTAGGACAAGTCTTTAATAAGAAGACTAGAAGTTACGAAGAACAGATGGACGATGATAAGTTTTTAGCAGAGTACACAAAAGCAGTAATAAAAGGGTGGAAAGGATTCAAACTAGGATTTGCAAAAAATATGCTACTTTTAGGAGATTTAACTCCTGAACAAGAAGAATCAGAATTAGAATTTACACAAGAGAACGTTGAAGTTCTTATGAAAAATTCTGCCGATTTTGATACTTGGGTAACAGAAGTAGTAGGTGACTTAGAAAATTTTACCAACAGCAAGTAGCATTTGCACTTGCGCAAATAAAAAGAGTTTTTGCAGATAACATAAGCGTAGAAGCATATTTAGATATGTGTGAGCAGTTAGGTCAAGAACCTAACCCAGACGAAATGCCTCCCGAAATCGGGAGCTTTCCGTTAGAGATTCAAGAAGCGTTTGTGGTACATGCCATGCTACCTGATAGATGGGACGGAGCCAGTGGTAGTTATATGGGAAAGGATTGGTCACCTTTAAACGACCTATTAGACATACAGGGTGTAACTGACAAGAAAACTGTTTGCTTTTTTCTAAAGAATATTGAGAGCTATAGCACGATAAATATCAATGCAGAGCTTAAACGTAAGCAAGACGCCGACAGAAGGCGAACGACATAGGAAAAATGGCAGGGAAAAAAATGCAAGGCGGCACAGTCACCTTTAAATTCAATGATGATGGCAGCATCTCGCTGATAGAAAAGAAGGCTAAGAAAGCTGGTAAAGCTATGAATGACTTGGGGAACGCTTCCCAAGCCACAGATCGTAGAATTAAAGGGGTAACCCAACAGTCTTCTAACGCTTCAAAAAACTTTAGTAAGCAAGCACAAACCATGCAAGGTGGTATTGTTGCGGTCTACGCAACCATTGCTGCTCAAGTATTTGCCGTTTCAGCCGCTTTCCAATTCTTAAAAGATGCTATGGAGACTCGAAATCTTATACAGAGTCAGGAAACTTTTGGAGCTGTAACAGGCGTCGCATACCGAACACTAACTAAAGATATCCAAGCCGCTACTGGAGGCATGCTTCAGTTTAAAGAAGCTGCACAAGCAGCCGCTATTGGTACTGCCTCAGGATTAACTGCAGGACAGTTAGAAGACTTAGGTAAAGCAGCAAAAAATGCATCATTCGCATTAGGTAGAGACTTAACAGATTCATTTAACAGACTCGTTCGAGGTGTTACAAAAGCAGAACCAGAACTATTAGACGAATTAGGTATTATCCTAAGGCTAGAGCCTGCCATGAAAGCTTATGCCGTACAAATTGGTAAAAACGTAAAAGACTTAACATTATTTGAAAAATCACAAGCGGTAGCCAATGAAGTTCTAGAACAAGCAGAAAGTAAGTTTGGAGCAATTCAAAAAACACTCGATCCATCAGCATTTGCATTAGCACAGTTTGGTAAATCATTTGATGATTTAATGAAAGTGGTAAAAGAAGGAGTTGGTAATTTCGCAGCAGTTATACTCCCTTTCTTTAGTGAGAATGTTGGAGCTTTAGTTGGAGCAATGAGTCTATTTCTTATTCCTATTCTTAAATCAATATTACCAGATTTTAATGCAATGGGAGCGGCGGCAAAGGCAAACTTTGCAATAGTGGCCGGAGCAGCAGATGACGCAGCAGCAGCTGCTCATAGAGCTAAACTGGCCTTAGACCAATCAAAAGGAATGGATGTGCAAGGCGGACTTAAATCAAGTGGTTCTGAGTTCATGAAAGAAAATAAGATAAAACAAGTGGGCGGAGTAGACGACGGTATGCTTAGTAAAAAACAACTTGAAGTCCGATTAAGAAACTTTAAAAAAGGTAAAGGCGACCAATCAAAAGCATACAAAGAATTTTTAGGCGATCAAGAGATCCTACACGCAGCTTCATTAGGAAAGATGCAACAAAACGAAGTTAAATGGGGTAAATGGTGGGAGTCTAAGAAAGCTAATCAGGCCGCTAGACATGCTAAATGGGAAATGTATAAAGTAAAGATTTCACAAAAGGCTGCAAGAATGATGGCAGGTGCCATGAGACTAATGGGTTGGGCTTCGATGCTTTTAATGATAGGCTCCGCAGTTATAGAACTATGGAAGTGGGTAAAAGGAGTAGATGAAGCAGCGGAAGCAGAGAAAAAAATGCTAGATAAAGGTAAGAAGAGATATAAGGAACTTACTGAAGATGTTGCAAATATGAATAAACTTCAAGCACAGGGCATACTGAATCTAACAGAGCTAGTACAACACCAAGGTAAGAAAATGGCTTCTGCAGATATTCAGAAGACTCTTGAAAATTTTAATCAATATTTAACAGCCAAGCCTAGTGAAGATAGAACTAAAGCTCTTACAAATCAAGTCAAACTTATTAGAGAACTAGGCAATGCAACAGGTAGAGCAGAATTTGAAACATTAGCCACAGAAATGGAAGAACGAATTAAGAGCGGTGAAGCCATGACTATAAATCTTAAAAAAGAAGAAGGCGTAACAAAAAATGCAGGTGAAGCAGCAATATGGTTAGCTGAAAAATATCGAAGCGCAGCAGCATCTGCGGGTAAGTGGACACAAACTATGGGTGCTCTTAACTCCGCACTACGACAACAAATGGGAACAGCAGGCTCGATTCCTATGATGAATCTAGCTACTGCGTATCAAGGAGCCCTTAGAGAAGGAGAAGCAATTCAGTTTGGTAGAGAGGCAGCCGCGGACGATGAGGGAGCATTATCGATGAAGAAGTTTGCAGAAGCTGATGCATTAGACGAGAAGATAAGGCTGAAGGAAAAATCTAATAAAGATAACATGGGACCTCGAGCGGGCGAACGTGATTTTGCATATGCTGCACGACTTGAAGCTCAGAGCAAAGGGCTGCAAGACCTAAAAGACAAACAAACAAAGCTAAGAGAGGAAGCAGAGAAACACGTAAAGAATCAAATAAAATACACACAAGAATCCATAAAAACAGGAAAGGAATTAGATGCGATAAGAGATTCAGAAGATGAAATTAACCAGCTGCAAAAAGATTCGCTAGCATCTCTAAAAACAAAAATGGCAGCCCAAAAAGCATTAGCAGGATTATCTTTAATAGATACAACAGCAAAAAATAAAAATGCTCAACTAGACCAACAACAAATAATATTTGCTGATAAGCTAGAACAGTCAAAACATGCAGCAACTACTGCAGCAATCAATCTTGCAATTGCAACGAAAAAAGGCAACGAAGAAGAAATAGAATCAGCTACAACAGCAAAAGAAATAGCAGACGAACAACTTTTAATAGATACCGCACTCGTTGCCCAAAAGAAAGAACAAACTGACTTTCAAAAACTAGCAAATACCCATGCTCAAGAAACTTTTGAGCTAGAAAGGAAAACAAAGGCAAATGCAGACAATAGACGTGTACAACAGAGGAAACATGAAGATGATATGCTACTAGCAAATTCAAAAGCTGAGGAAGATGCTCTAAAGCTTTTACTTATTGGGCAACAACAGGCCGAAGTAGATGATATGAAGCTAAAGATAGCATTGAAGACACAACAAAACCAGGAATATGCAGATAAGAAAAACGCTGATCCTAATAAAATCAAAACCAATGCAGAAGAACTACTAAAACTAGTAAATGATAAACTACTCGCTGAACAAAAAATAACAATGGAGTACGCTAAACAAAACGGACTTCTAAAAATAGCTGCAGAAAACCGCGCCCAAGAAATCAAACAAAAGAAAATTACAAATATGACTAGAGGTGGAAGCTTTGGTTGGGGAAATATTACTCCACAAGCAGTAGAGTTAAATAGATTACTTGCCGAACATAACCTTACAATAGAAGAAGCCAGCAGAAAAGACGCAATAACAGGGGAAAGAAAGTTAGATACTCTAATTAAACAAGCCGATGCAGCCGCAAAAATGGGTATAGAAATGGAACTAGCACAAAAAACTAGTGATATAATGAAGTCTGGCTTTGATAGTCTTTTCCAAGCATTACTAGATGGTACTCAATCATTTGGTGACGCTATGAAAGGCGTTATGAAACAAGTACTTGCGGACTTAGCTGCCGCATATATGTCAGCAGCTGCAATGACCGCTTTAAGATCAATGGGACTCCCAGGATTACCAGCAAGATATGGAGGCATAATGTCTGCAAGCGGTAAATCTTTTGCGTATGGTGGAGTATCAGACGGCCCAGAATCAGGTTATGCTGCAACTCTTCATGGTACAGAAGCAGTAGTACCTTTAGGAAACGATAAAAGTATCCCAGTAAAAATGCTAGGTGGTCAAGGTGGAAATACAGTTAATGTTTCTATAAATATGGAAGGCGGTCAATCCAATACTTCAGTAGAAGGAGATCAGCAGATGCAAGGATTGGGTAGAGCAATCGGAGGCTTAGTACAACAACATTTACAAACAGAAATGAGGCCTGGTGGGTTATTAAATCAACAAGGAACAAAAGGTAGGGGTGGATAATGGCACTTGGAATAGTACAGAAAGACGGAAATGATATAAGCGGATTTACCGCACCAGTAATGTATGATAGAGGAATACAGCAGACAGCTAAACCTCGTGTACTAAAAGCACAGTTTGGTGATGGTTATGAAATGAGAGTCGCTGATGGTATAAACAATACTCCTAGAGAGTGGAGTCTTTCATTTAACAATAGAACTAAGGCGGATATTGATAATATATACGATTTCTTCAACGGATTAGCTTCAGTTGATACTTGTAAATTAGTAGTCCCTTTCGATGGAGGCGAGAGTACCGCAGTTGTAGTCATAGAAGATTATAATAGAACTTTAGCTTATGATGATTACTATTCGTTAACCTGTAAAGCAAGAGAGGTATTTGAAGCGTGAGCGATCCAATAACAGGAACTAATAATGCGTTAGTTACCGATGTACAAGGACAATCTCAGACAAGCGGTTTTATAACCGTTTTTGAAGTATTATTGTCTGAAAGCGACATTGGAGGTGCGGGTATAGATAAGTTATACTTTCATGATGGAGCAAACGGAACAGCAAATATTACTTGGTATAGTTTATTAGATGAAGATAATTTTGGATCAACCAGTTCTGCACACTATGGACAACAAACTTATAGTGCGTTTCCAGTAGAATCAGATGGTTGGGAAGTTAGAGGCTCAGGAAGCTTACCAAGACCTACTGTAAAGTTTGCTAACGTAAACCAATATTGGAGTGCACATTTAAGTAACTTCGATGATTTAGTAGGAGCAAAAGTAATACGTAGAAGAACTCTACAGAAGTATTTAGGTACAACTCCACCTATTGAGTTTAATAGAGATGTTTATTATATAGAAAGAAAAACCTCTGAAACACCTACACAGGTAGAATTTGAACTAGCAAGTGCATTTGATGTACAAGGTATAAAGTTACCTAGAAGAAGTATTATTGCAGCACGCTGTCCTTGGAAGTATAAAGATACCGATCAAGGTGGTTGTGACTGGCCTTCAGATAATAGGTATACAATAGACGGGACAGAAAGAACTCTATATTTTGATAAAGATGATAACAGAATTACTAGTTATAATACTTGGGCTGGGCAAAATGATTTAAATGGTACTGCTCTATATGATGCAACAAGTTATAGTGTAGGAAACTACGTAGAGTACTACAGACCTATAGGAGGCTTAATAGCAGCAAGTGCAGTAGCAGCAGGTAGTGGTGGAACTAATGAAATGACATATACTGTTGCAACCGGTCATGGTATAACTGCAGGAGAGTTTGTAATCGCAAAAGGATTTACTGATGATGATGCAAACGCAAAAGCAGTCCCTTTATTAGTCGAAGCAGTGACTGGTACAACTATTAAAGTGCATCGCCCTGATGCCACTATAACAACATCAAGCGGATACTTACAAGCAACTAGAGTTACGTTATATAAATGTATAACAGCGCATACTGTTGCCACAAGTGATGATGCAGATGATATTATAAGACCTACTAATATATCTTATTGGGAATTTGGAGATGTCTGTGGTAAAAGATTAAATTCTTGTGCTATTAGATATGGACATGATCCTGCAGGAACAGGTGTTGCAAGTATTACTGTTAATAAAGCTAACACAGCAGCTGGTGGAGGCTCAGGATATAGTTCTGCTCCTACTGTCGTTTTTAGTAGTAATAATGTTGCGGGACAATCTCACGGAGGAAGTGGAGCAGCAGCAACAGCAACAGTTTCAGGAGGCAAAGTAACTAAAGTAACTATGACATCTTTTGGTACAGGGTATACTTCAGCACCTGCAATATCATTTACAGGCGGTGGAGGATCTGGAGCAGCAGCAACAGCACATATTAACAATAGAGGTACACGTAATGTGGCCTTACCATTTGGGGGATTCCCAGGAGCAGCACTTTACTAATGATTGAAACAGTACTAGAAGATGTAAAACAATATGTTTATGAGCATGCAAATATAGAAGCATGTGGTTTATTAAGTTTAGAACGAGGGAGAGTTAGATGGAATCCTTGCGATAATAAAGCAGAGAATCCAAAGAATGATTTTATCATAGACCCTTTAGATTATAAAGCAGTAGCAGATAGAGGTGATGTTATAGGCGTGATACATAGTCACCCAGGTGCGCCACCAATTCCAAGTGAGTTAGACCGAGCTGCATGCGATAGATTAGGAGTTCCTTGGTATATTTTTGGAGAAAATGACGAATGGACAAAATTGGAACCGAAAGAAAATACTTATGAATTACTGGGAAGACCTTTCGTTTATGGTGTCTATGATTGTTTCACTATCTTAAAAGATTATTTTCAAGAGGAAAACATAATAGTTAATGCACCTGACTATGAGTGGGAATTTTGGGAAAAG
>Ga0115012_10002517_pt1 | contig 10721 bp, 5 predicted proteins | sample TroAtlMetagenome_FD_88706 | JGI IMG/M metagenome (GOLD analysis project Ga0115012, IMG submission 88706) | Marine eukaryotic phytoplankton communities from Atlantic Ocean - Tropical Atlantic ANT10 Metagenome | ecosystem: Environmental > Aquatic > Marine > Oceanic | place: Tropical Atlantic Ocean...
ATCTTTATATTAGTATTTCTGAAGCTATTTTAGGTTGTAATGTTGAAATACCAACTGTTAATGGTAAGGCAAAAATCAATATTCCAAATGGTGTTCAAGGAGGAAAAATTCTGAGACTCAAATCAAAGGGAATTCCTAGTATTGAATCACATGAAAGAGGTGACCTACTAGTTCACATTAACATTTGGACACCTCAAAAAATAACAAAAGATCAAGAGAAATTTTTCAAAAAACATAAAGAATCAAGTGAGTTTACTCCACAACCAAAAAATGAAAAATCTTTTTTTCAAAAAGTAAAAGAAATGTTTAATTAAACACAATCCAATGTCACGAATATTAATTATCGAAGATGAATCAGCTATCAGAAATGTTTTAAAAAATATTCTATTAGATGAAAATAAAAAATTTATCATAGATGAAGCACGTGATGGAGAAGAAGGATTAATGATGCTCACAAAAAATAATTATGATCTAATTATCTGTGATATCAAAATGCCCAAATTAGATGGTATAGAAGTATTAGAAAAGAGTATGAGTATTAATACTGAAATTCCTTTTATTATGATTTCTGGACATGGCGATTTAGATACCGCTGTTGAATGTATTAAAAAAGGTGCTTTTGACTACATTTCGAAACCACCCGATTTAAATAGGCTGCTAACAACAATCAGAAATGCACTAAGTAATAAAAATTTAAAAGTAGAAAATAAAATACTTAGAAAAAAAATAGGATCTAAGTATGAGATGATTGGAGAATCAAAAGAAATCAAAAAAGTAAAATCAGTCATCGAAAAAATATCTGCCACTGATGCACGAGTATTAATAACAGGACAAAACGGGACAGGTAAAGAATTAGTTGCACATGCAATACATCAGAATAGCAAGCGCAATAAAATCCCTATGATTGAAGTAAATTGTGCCGCAATACCATCTGAACTGATAGAAAGTGAATTATTTGGACATGAGAAAGGATCCTTTACATCAGCACATAAACAGAAAAAGGGGAAATTTGAACTTGCCGATCAAGGAACATTGTTTTTAGATGAAATTGGAGATATGAGCCTACCTGCACAAGCAAAAGTATTAAGAGCTCTACAAGAAAATAAAATTACAAGAGTTGGTGGTGAAAAAGAAATTAATATTAATGTAAGAATAATAGCTGCAACTAATAAAAATTTAAAACAAGAAATTTTAAATAAAAATTTTAGGGAAGACTTATTACACAGATTAAGCGTTATCCCAATTAATGTGCCATCATTATCGGAAAGAAAAGATGATATACCCTCGTTAATTAATCATTTTATTAAATCAATTTGTAGAGAACATGGTATAAGTAAAAAAAGTATTGAAAATGACGCAGTCAAATTATTGACAAATCATACATGGCCTGGTAATATTAGAGAATTACGTAACGTCATCGAAAGATTAATCATTTTATCTAACAAAAGCATTACAAAAAATGATGTAAAAATATATCAATAAAAAATTAATTAGCCTTCAACTCGCCATCTCTTAAAGAGACCTTGTATTCAGATTGCAAGTAATTAAAAATATTCAGCATTTCCCTATCCACATCCATATCTTTCAATGTTCCAGATTGATTTATAAATAAAAATGATATAGCATATGACTTATGACGCTTCTCAACACCTTCTCCCTGATAAAGATCAAAAAGAGATACTTCTTTTAAAATGTGAGTACTAACTTTATGTATAGCATTCTCCAATTCTAAATAAGATACCGATTCTGGAACCAATAAAGACAAATCTCTTGTAACATGTGGAAACTTCGATACAGCTTTATATTTAGAATTGTTCAAGTTGATCAAATCAAAAAGACGATCTAAATTTACATCAACATAATAAACAGATTTTTTTATTCCGATTTTTTTTAAAACTTCCTGCGAGAACAAACCAATCTCAAAAACACGATTCTTATATAAATATTCTTCCTTATTATTCACTAAATAATACAATAACCCAAAAGCGCTGTATTCCGTATTTAATTCTTCTAAAGAAAAATCCGATAATCTAACAAAAAATCTATCCAAAATCTTATTCAAGACACCTTTCATAAGAAAAAAATCTGATTCTCTAGCTTTATCCCCCCAATTATTACCTTTAAATTTCCCACATGAAAAAATTGTTAATTTTTGATTCTCGATATAACTATTCTTAGCTAGTGAATATGTTTTACCAAACTCAAAAATTTTCAAATCATCTAATTGTCTATTTAAATTATATTTAATGGTTTCTAAACCAGAAACAAACATATTAGTACGCATAATGCCTAAATCTTGACTTAATGGATTTATTAATTTTACCATATCACCTTCAATTTTATGATCAAATAAATTAGATTTTTTTGCTTGAACTAAGGAATTATTTTTTGTTTCAAAAAATCCATCTGCAACTAATATTTGAGAGATAATATTTTTCAACTCATACTGATTCAATTCTAAGTCAAACAAAGGTTGAAATTTAATATATTTTGCTGCAGGGAAATTATTATAACCATATATACGCAAAATTTCTTCAACTACATCAATTTGTCTATAAACATCAGCTCTAAAAGAAGGAATAGTTAATTTACACATATTCTCATTAACAGAATTAACCTTAAAGCTCAAGCTAACTAAAATATCCATAATTGTTTTACTTGGTATCTCAAATCCTAAAGTCTTATGACAATAATCAAAGTAAAAATCAACTTCTCTTTCGATTAAATCAGGAGATGTGAATCCTATTTCTTGCCCAATAGAACAGTCAGTAATCTCTTTGATTAATAATGCTGCTCTTCTCAAAGCATATTCACAATTTTGAAAATCAACACCACGTTCAAATCTATATGAAGAGTCTGAATTAATTCCATGTAACTTTGAGGTTTGTCTGACTGATGTCGGAGAAAAAAATGCACTTTCCAAAAAGACATTATTAGTATCATGATTAATTTCACAATTTAACGAACCCATAACCCCGGCTAAACAAAGAGCTTTTTTGTTATCAGATATTACTAAATCTTTGGAATTTAATTTAATAGATTTTTTATCTAAGGTTTCAAATTCTTCTCCCTCATTAGCTTGCCTAACTATAATTTTTGAATTAGATATTTTATCATAATCAAATGCATGTAATGGATTTCCAGTTTCATGTAACACAAAATTTGTAACATCAACCACATTATTAATTGGCTTTAAACCAATGGAAATTAGTTTATTTTTTAACCATTGAGGAGAATCTTTAACTATAACATTCTCAAGACATACACCCAAGTATTTATGACATAAATTCTCTGCATCTACACTTAAATTTAAACTTAAATCTGATTCATTTTGATAAGCTTCTATAGATGGTAAATTCAATTCTAAATTATGTCCGTGATGCATAAAGTATGCACGTAAGTCTTTACATACACCGATATGAGAAAAAGCATCAGTCCTATTAGGAGTTAAACCAATCTCAAAAATATAATCTTTACTTATATTAAAATAATCTGATGCCCTCGAACCTATTTCAACATCTTTCGTGATCTCAATAATACCAGTGTGACTATCTCCTAAACCAAGTTCATCCTCTGCACAAATCATACCTTCTGAAACTTCTCCTCTGATCTTAGTTTTTTTAATTTTAAAAGTAGAGCCATCTTGGCTTGTTAAGGAATTGCCAGGTAACACAACCACAACTAATTGATTCTTCTTGACATTATTTGCGCCACACACAATTTGTTTCATTTCTGTACCAACATCTACTTTTGTGATCTTTAATCTATCTGCATTAGGATGCTGATAACATTCAACAACTTTACCTACTACCAAATGGTCAAAGTGAGTGAAAATTTCCTGTAAACCTTCCACTTCTAAGCCAATAGAAGTTAAAATATCACTTGTAGAATTTAAATCGACAGGGATCTTAAGATAGTGTGTCAACCAATTATATGAGACTTTCATGTTTTTTTAATATTATTGATAGTAAATGTAATAAATCTATAAAACAGATTTAGTATTTATATGTAATAATTAGTTAATTATGAAACTGAACCCCATTTCAATAGCTGAGCATGGTGCTTTAAAAAAAAATTTTTAATAAATCTATTTTCATATTTTTCAAGATCTGGATCATCTAATAATAAATTTTTCGCATCAATTCTAGCATTATTTAATATATCATAATCCTCCACCAAGCTAGCTATTTTTAAATTTATCAACCCACTTTGACGAGTTCCTAATATATCGCCTGGACCTCTCAAATTCAAATCAATCTCAGCAATTTTAAAACCATCGCTAGATTCAACCATAGCTCTTAATCTAGTTTTAGCATCATGAGTTAATTTATTAGAAGTTAATAAAAAACAATACGATTTGTCACCACCGCGACCAACACGACCACGTAATTGATGAAGTTGAGATAAACCAAATTTTTCAGCATTTTGGATTAGCATTACAGTAGCATTTGGAATATTAACACCAACCTCAATAACAGTCGTAGCAACCATAATATGTGTCTCTTTGTTGATGAATTTTGTCATTTCGATGGCTTTCTCTTCTTTTTTTAGACGACCATGGAGAATAGAAATTTTAAATCCTTTTTTTTCAAAAATTGATTTTATATTTTCATAACCTTTAGTTAAATTCTTGTAATCTAAGACTTTACTTTCTTCAATTAAAGGATAGACAATATATACTTGTTTATCCTTTTTTAATTCTTTATACACAAAATGAAATACTTCATTAATATCCTTGTCATACTTATGAATAGTTAAAACTTGTTTTCGGTTAGGTGGTAATTCGTCAATAATAGATAAATCTAAATCACCATATACGGTCATAGACAATGTTCTAGGTATAGGAGTTGCAGTCATAACTAAAACATGAGGTAAACTTACAGAATTAGCCCATAATTTAGATCTTTGGGAAACACCAAACTTATGTTGTTCATCGATAATAACTAAACCTAATCTAGCAAAGCTTACACTATCTTCAATTAATGCATGTGTTCCTATTATTAAATCTATTTTTTTATTTTTCAATTCAATCAGTATTTGATTCTTTATACTCTTTTTTGTTTTGCCAGTTAATAAAGCAACTTTTAAATCTAGATGTTTAGCAAATTCCATAACACTATTAAAATGTTGAGTTGCTAGTATTTCGGTAGGAGCCATCAAACAAGATTGACATCCATTATCATAAGCTAACAGAATACTCATGATAGCAATAATTGTTTTACCTGAGCCTACATCACCTTGTAATAAACGATTCATCTGAAAACCTTCACACATATCTGATCTAATTTCACTCATTACACGTTTTTGCGCATTTGTTAAATCAAACTCTAAATGCTCATCATAAAAAATATTAAATTTGGGCCCTACTTTGTTAAATATAAATGACCTACTTCTTTCTTTTTTTATTTTTTTTTGTTTTAAAATAGAAATTTGTAGAAAAAATAGTTCTTCAAATTTGAATCGATCAATTGATTTATTTAACAATTTTAAATTGTCAGGAAAATGTATAGTTTGAAAAGAATGAGTTCTATCTAAGAATTGATATTTATTAATTAATAAGGAAGATAGACTTTCCATAATACTATTATCTAAAACTTCTAACAAATTCAAAACAAGTTTAGAAATACCCTTACTATTTAAACCAACTGAATTTAATTTTTCACTAGAATGATAATTTGGGTATAAAGCATATGAACGCTTACTAACGGAACCCTCTAATAATTCCATTTCAGGATGAACAAAAGAAATATTATTATTAAACCTAGTTGGTTTACCAAAAATTAAATATTTTTTACCAATATGGATAAACTTATCAAGCCAAGTAATACGTTTAAAAAAAATTAAATCTACTATTCCAGTATCATCCTGAAAACTTACAACTAAACGTTTTTTTCTTCCAAATCCTGCAATTTTCTTTTTCTTAACAAATCCTATGATTTGAACATTAACATCAAAAGTGGAAATTTCATTAACCCTGTAAAACTTACTTCTATCTATATACCTATAAGGAAAAAAGGTAAGTAGATCTAAAAAACAAAAAATAGACAACTCCTTATTTAACAACAAGGCTCTCTTAGGGCCAACACCCTTAAGAAACTCAATTTTTGTATCTAAAATTGACAAAATATCATTTTATACTTCAATTTTTTTCTTCAAAGATGACATAAATGCATCTTTAATAACAGCAACATTGCCAAAATCAACATCATCAATTAATATTTTACCGTCTGTCACCTGGCCTAAAAATGTACATGTGATTTTACCTTTGAGATATTTCTCGAATTTTGTTTTTTGATCTGCTGATATTGTAACCACAGCCCTACTCTGAGATTCTCCAAAAAGATAAGCATCTTGTCGAAAATCATGATTAGTCAAAATATCAAATCCTAAATCATTAACCATACAACTTTCTACTAAACAGACATAAAGACCTCCATCAGAAACATCATGTGCGGATTGTATCTTATTATTCTCAATTAAATTATTTAAAATAGATTGTAATTCAAGTTCTTTATCCATACTAAAAAAAGGCACAGGACTCTCATCTATATTAAGATAATTTGTGAGATATTCCGATGACGAAATATCATCATAACAATCACCTAACAAATAAATTAGATCACCTTGATGCTTAAAGTTGAGTGTCATAACTTTAGACTTATCAGATAAGATACCAATCATACCAATAGTAGGAGTAGGAAAACATGGCTCAACACTATCCTTATGTACGGTCTGATTATAAAAGCTAACATTACCACCTGTAACAGGGGTATTTAATGCCTCACACGCAAATTTCATTCCCATAATAGAATTTACAAATTGCCAATAGACATTAGGGTCATATGGATTGCCAAAATTTAAACAATTTGTAATTGCTAAAGGTTTACCGCCAGAACAGACTATATTTCTGGCTGCTTCACTGACAGCTATAGCACATCCCACTTTTGGATCTGCATTAACATACCTTGCATTACAATCGACGGTTAATACTAATGCTTTGTTTGTGTTTTTAATATTCACAACAGCAGCATCAGATGGAGAATTAGTACTCATATTAACTGTACCAACCATTGAATCATACTGTTCATAGATCCATCTTTTAGATGCGATATTAGGTAATTGTATCATCTGCATTGCAACATCTACAATATCTTCTGGTGGCAAAACAGATGATATGTTAAACTTTTTATAACGAGTATAATAATCAGGCTCAGTATATTCTCTTTCATAGACAGGAGCACCACCTCCAAGAACAAGGGATTCAGCAGGAATACTTGCTATACATTTATTGCGAGAATAAAAGTTTAACATTTTATCACTAGTTACTTTTCCTATTTGCTCACAATTTAAATCCCATTTATTAAATATTTTTTTGGCAGTAGCTTCTTTTCCTTTTTTAACAACTAACAACATTCTTTCTTGTGATTCGGATAAAAGAATTTCATAAGGTTCCATTTTTTGTCGGGTAGGAACTTTATCTAAATTAATTTCCATACCACATCCACCTGCACTACTCATTTCAGAAGTAGAACAAATAATACCTGCAGCACCCATATCTTGCATACCAACTAATATATCAGTTTTAGATAATTCCATAGTAGCTTCTAATAATAGCTTTTCTTGAAATGGGTCTCCAACTTGTACAGAAGGTATGTCGTTAACAGAATCTTCTGTCAAATCCTTAGATGCAAAAGCTGCTCCATTAATACCATCTTTACCAGTAGATGAACCAACAATAAAAACCGGATTACCTACCCCAGATGCAGTAGCAGAAATCATCATACCCTTTTCCATAATACCTGCTGAAAATGCATTAACCAAAGGGTTAGCATTATAACTTTTATCAAAAAATGTTTCTCCCCCAACAGTTGGGATACCAAATGAATTACCATAATCACCAATACCCTTTACAACACCTTTAAGCAACCATTGTGTTCTATTTAAATTAATATCACCAAATCTTAAAGAATTTAATTGTGCAATAGGTCTTGCACCCATAGTAAAAATATCTCTATTAATACCACCAACTCCAGTAGCTGCACCTTGATACGGTTCTAAAGCAGAAGGATGATTGTGAGATTCTATTTTAAATGCACAAGCAAGCCCATCACCAATATCAACGAGTCCAGCATTTTCTTCTCCAGCTTCTACAAGCATATGTGGTGCAGATTTAGGGAGTTTTTTTAACCAAATAATTGAATTTTTATAAGAACAATGCTCTGACCACATTACTGAAAAAATACTTAATTCAGTATAATTAGGTGCTCTGTTGAGAATCGCGCAAATTTTATCATATTCTTCAGATAAAAGACCCATATTAATAGCATCTTCTAAAGTTGTAAGATTTTTTTCTGCCATAGTGATTGTATATTTATAACTAAAAATAAATATTAATAATGTCTTAACATTAATAAAAATTAAAATATTTTTTAACATTTTAAACACTTGTTAATAAACATTGCTATTTGTAATATTTTTATTAGATTGAGAAATGTAAATATATACCCCACTAAATCATGGAAAAAATAAAAATATTTCAATTAGCTGAAAGGTATCATCAATTATTTCCAAAAGATGATATGATAGCAATAAAAAAAAATGGAAAAATTAGAAAATATAGTACTAGTGAATATATTCAGACAACAAATAATATTGGATATGGATTATTAAATATTGGTGTCCAGAAAAATGATAAAATATGTATCATATCTTCCAATAGACCCGAATGGAGCTTAGTAGACATGGGCATTAATAAAATTGGTGCGATTAATGCACCTATATATCCAAATATTACCAGAGAAGAATATAAATATATAATAAATGACTGCGGTGCGAAAATAATATTTGTAGGTTCGGTTGAAATTTATAACACAATCAAGGGATTAGATGAAGAAATTGAATGCTTAGAGCATATTTATTCATTTGATGAAATTGAGGGTGTAAAAAACTGGTTGTCAATTGTAGAAGAAGGTGTTGTTAATCCAAGAAAAGAAGAAATGGATAGTATACAAAATAAAATATTACACACAGACCTATTTACTTTAATATACACTTCAGGAACAACAGGAAAACCAAAAGGAGTTATGCTCAACCATTCAAATGTAATTAGTCAAATAACTACACTTCGAGAAAAATTACCAATAGGAGAAAATGATAGAGCAATAAGTTTTTTACCTCTTTGTCATGTTTTTGAAAGAATGATAGAATACTTCTACATGTTTAAAGGTGTCTCCATATATTATGCACAAAGCCTTGAAACACTTGGTGATGACTTAAAGGATATTCAACCAACAATTATGCCAACAGTACCACGACTTTTAGAAAAAGTATATGATAAGATTTTAGCAAAAGGATCTGAATTGTCAGGATTAAAGAAAAAATTATTTTTCTGGGCAGTAGATCTAGGATTAAAACACGAATATAATCAGGCTAATGGTTTTTTTTATGAATTACAATTAAGCATAGCGAATAAGATTATATTTAAAAAATGGCGTGAAGCAGTAGGTGGGAGAATACGATTTATTGTATCTGGTGCTTCTGCACTTCAAGAAAGAATTGCCCGTATATTTACAGCAGCTCAAATGCCTGTACTTGAAGGCTATGGACTATCCGAAACCTCTCCCGTCATATCTGTCAATCTAGCACATACAAGCGATGCACACTATGGAACTGTTGGAACTGTTATTCCTGGAGTTGAACTAAAACTTGTTCATGAAGATGGAATGCGGGAAGGGGAAGGAGAAATTACGATAAAAGGTCCAAATGTTATGATGGGATATTATAATAAACCTGATGAAACAAAAAAAGTAATTGACAAAGACGGATGGTTTCACACTGGAGATATTGGACGTTTAATTAATGGGAAGTATTTAAAAATAACAGACAGAAAAAAAGAAATATTTAAAACTTCGGGAGGAAAATACATTGCTCCACAAGTAATGGAAAATCGTTTTAAAGAATCTAGATTAATTGAGCAAATAATAGTTATAGGTGAAGGTGAAAAGCATGCTGCAGCACTAATAATTCCTGCAGAAGATGGTCTAAGATTTTGGTGCAAAAAACACAATATTTCATTTTCAACAATACAAGAACTTACGCTCAACAAAAAAGTGTTAGAAAAATTTGAACACGAAATAGAACATTATAATAGTTTTTTTAATCCATATGAAAGAGTGAAAAAATTTGAATTAATTACAGAACCTTGGTCAGTAGATGGTGGAGAATTAACTGCTACAATGAAATTGCGACGAAAAAATATACTAGCTAAGTATAAGAATTTATTGGACAAAATTTATAGAAACAACAACTAAAAATAATGAGAAAAATTAAAAAGATAGCAGTGATTGGATCTGGAATAATGGGCTCTAGGATTGCCTGTCATTTTGCCAATATAGGAGTGGAAGTTTTGTTATTGGATATAATAAACCAAGAGGAAAAGAATGAAAAAAATGATCAAAAATTATTTAGAAATAAAATTGTAAACACATCCTTAAAGAATACATTAAAATCTAAACCATCTGCAATATATTCACAGTCTTTTACACACAGAATTCAAACAGGTAATTTAATAGATGATCTAGAAAAAGTTAGTGAAGCAGACTGGATCATTGAGGTAATCATTGAAAATCTAGATATTAAAAAACAATTATTTAAAGATATAGAAAAGCATAGAAAACCTGGAACAATAATCACATCAAACACATCTGGGATACCAATTAATA
>Ga0115012_10002518_pt1 | contig 10721 bp, 6 predicted proteins | sample TroAtlMetagenome_FD_88706 | JGI IMG/M metagenome (GOLD analysis project Ga0115012, IMG submission 88706) | Marine eukaryotic phytoplankton communities from Atlantic Ocean - Tropical Atlantic ANT10 Metagenome | ecosystem: Environmental > Aquatic > Marine > Oceanic | place: Tropical Atlantic Ocean...
ATGCCATTTATACCTACATTTCCAGCATCCCAGTACTTTGGGTTTCTCTTTACTTCAATGTGTTCATTAAATTTCCAAGAGCTGAGAATAAATGCTCCATTGGTGATAATGTTTTCTGGATATGTCCATTCAGGTATTCGTTCCCAAACTTTTTCTTTCCCATATTTTTCTAGGGCGTGTCTTGGTACCGGGAACCAAGTGTAATGTTTGGTGATTTCTGGAAGGAAAGGGATTGGCGAATTGAGTTTAACTTTGAGCGTATGAGGATCTTCAGCAGAGGCCCCAAAGTTAATTAATTCCCAAAGTGATTTCCCGCTTTTAGCAAACTCAAGATTCTTATTTATTATAACCGTACGTATTTCATCTGATATATTATTAGGCCAATCAAAAAGGGATGGGTTATTTTTAAGTTCTATAAGTTCTTTAGTGTTTAAGTGATCTATTCCTTTTTTATTGAAGTCCAATTCAGATTCTCCGTTAGGCCCAAGATCTACTTCCTTGAGTATTTCCCAGTTATCTTTGAAAGGGGCTATGTTACGACACAGTAAATAGGTCCGTTGGGATTTGTGATATGGTTCTGCATCTCTAATATAGTAAAGCATGAATGAATAATCTGATGCCAGTGCAGGAGTGAGTATTCGCCTGAAAGAGAAGATGAAATCTTCAGCAGTTATCGGAGTTCCATCGGACCATTGGGCATCCTTTCGAAGTTCGAATATCCATTCGTCAGGTTTGTCGGGATTTTTAGGGTACCATTTTTCTGCCATTCCAGGTAAGGCGACCCCATCCTTTGATGGATGTTCTACGACTAAACCTTCGAACAAAGCTCTGATAACATTATTTTCAAGGACTCCACTTACGATGTGAGGATCTAGACCTTTCGGCTCAGAAGTGTTTCCCATGATAAGGATTCCCTCATCAGTCGCCTTATCAACTGCCGTCTGATTATTGTCACAGCTGCTCATAACAAGGGCAGCTAATGTGGCTAAAAATATTAACAGAAGGCGCATCAGGTAGATTTTGAACCCACTTTGGCCTAAGGTCACGCCCTTTTATTCATTTAGATGCTAAATAAAAATGGTTGATCCTTCAGGCTCGCCCGATAGGATCATATTTTCAAAATTGATGAGAGATTACTTTATTAGGCGTTTCTTGCTCATCCCCCCAACTTTGTTGGGAGTGACTTTAATTGTATTTATTATTACTCGGATCGTTCCTGGTGGACCTATTGAGCATTTTCTTGAAGAGGCTCAGAAAGCATCAGAGGGAGCAAATTCTTCTGGAGGCCAAATGTCTGGAGGAATGAATGAGGAACAGATTGAAAAGCTTGAGGAAGAATATGGGTACGATAAAAAAATGATTATTTCATATTTTCAGTGGCTAGGACTTATGCCGAGGGAGAGATCAATTAGTAAGGCAGAATTTAGCTCTTTAGGAGGTGATAAGATAGGTGGCGGTGATCTTATCAAAGACCCCGAAAATGAAGTGCTGATAGTTTTGTCTCAAGATGGTCGGCAAATTAAAGTGACTAGAGAAAAAAGGATAGTTAAAGAGACTGAGCTTGTTAATTCTAGAATGGAACCTGAAGATTGGGTAAAGAAGGATGGTTGGCAGTTCAGAATAGAAACCGTAGAAGATCGTAAGGAGAGGTGGGCAAGGCGATATGGGAAAGAAAAAAAGAATGCTCCGCAAAACTATGATGATCGTGTTGTTGCCTATAAGAAAAAATTTTCAGGTCTTCTGCAAGGGCAACTTGGAGCCTCTGCTAACTTTGGTGATTCTGTTTGGTCTCTTATAAAAGAAAGGATCCCCATTGCTCTTTATTTTGGTCTTCTTACTGCTTTCATTACTTATGGAATCTCTCTTCCGTTAGGTATCTTGAAAGCGATTAAACATAGAACTGTCATTGATAATTTGAGTTCCGTATTAATTTTTGTTGGATATGCTATACCCGGATTTGCTCTGGGTGCGGTGATGCTTATTTATCTAGGAGCTAGAGGAGGTTATTTTCCACTCTTTGGTCTCACTAGTACAAACTTTTCTGAGATGGGAATCTTAGAAAAAATTATTGATCTAGCTCACCATACTATACTCCCTTTGACTTGCTATATTGTTGGTGGTTTCGCTTGGCTTACCATGATGATGAAAAACAATTTAATGGAAAATTTAGCTACTGATTATGTCCGGACCGCTGTTGCTAAGGGAGTAAGTTTCAGAAAAGCAGTTTTTAGACACGCCTTCAGAAATTCTATTATTCCAATTGCTTCTACGATGGGTCAACTCATCACTATTATTGTTGGTGGTAGTATTCTTGTTGAGTCTGTATTTGATATTCAAGGCTTTGGTCTCCTCCAATATCAAGCGCTTTTAGGTCGGGATACACCGGTTATTATGGGCACTCTTACAATTGCTGCAACTTTACTCCTTATTGGTAATATACTATCAGATATCATCGTTGCCCTTATTGATCCTCGGGTAAAATTTAAGTAGATAATGAAAGCAAAACTAATAGGACCATTTATATGCTTGATTGCTATTATTGGATGTATTGGGGAATATTTCCAGTTGGAGTTACCTACTGTTCGATTCCCATTTAATCTTGCTCGGGAAGTTAATTTTCTTAATCCATGGTTCGGGTGGTTTTGTATGTTTTTACTTTTTGTTTTTGGCGGTTTAATGACTGCTAAATTTAATTCTGGATTGAGGTTTACACCGATGACTATTCGTAGAATTGAGAGATTTAAATCGATTCGGCGTGGTTATCTTTCTCTCTGGATTGTAATCGTGCTAGGAGCTTTCGCTTCTCTTGATCATTTGATTGTAGGTAATGAAGCTCTGCTAGTTAAGTACAATGGGAAAAACTATTTTCCAGCTTTAACACGTGATTCCGAAAAGGGTGAGATTTTTGGTTTGGAAGGTGATGAGGGACAGGCTCCAGCTGACTATAGAAAATTGAAGAAGCAGGCAGAAATTGATAAAGACCTATCTGTGATAATGCCTCTGATTGGTTATGCGCCAACAGGAGATACAGTGCCGGCAATTTCAAAACCCTTGAATGGTGAGAAAGGTATTTTAATGAAAAGTGGCAAACCTTTCTCAGGCCTAGCTTCGAAATTATATGACATTAATAAACCTGAGCGGAAACATTTACGTTTTCGCTATCGTAATGGAATCAAGGACGGGCCTGCAGATGGCTGGGATGAGGAAGGAGCTAGGGTTTACGGAGCAAAGTATGTCGAAGGTAAACTTGTTAGTGGATCTGAATCTTGGAATGGTGCAGGTAATCAAAAAGACTTTCTAGCGAAAAAATCCAGCACTGTTAGGGAGGTGCACTATGCGCCATCACCGCCTAGTTATGAAAAGGATCAACGGCATTTTTTAGGCACAAATTCTAGAGGTTATGATGTGGTAGCTTATCTTTTTGGGGGGCTTCAGGTCAATTTTAAGGCTGCCATTGTTTATATTCCTTTGGTTTATATTCTTGGTGTTAGTATTGGACTTTTAATGGGTTTTTTTGCTGGGTGGTTTGATATTATTCTTCAACGGATTATTGAGATTCTTTCTAACATACCCTTTCTTTTTGTAGTTATGATTGCTAGTACTGCAGTCCCTGAAAAATTAAAAGAATCCGCAGGGCTTTGGATGATTCTTTTTATTCTTTTACTCTTTGGATGGATGGGGATGACTTATCTTATGCGAACCTCTGCGCTTAAGGAAAAGCAACGTGATTATATTGCTGCCAGTAGAGTTATAGGGGCCTCGACTCCACGCATTTTATTTAGGCATTTGCTCCCAAACTCTATTGCTATTGTGATTACACTTGTTCCTTTCTCTGTATCGAGCCTTATTCTTTCGCTAACTTCTCTTGATTATTTGGGGTTTGGATTGCCTGCAAAGTATGCGACCTGGGGGCAATTACTTCGAGATGGTTTGGAAAACTTGGCGGCTCCTTGGTTAGTGACTTCAGCTTTCATGGTGCTCGTTGGGTTGCTAATTTTAATCACCTTCATAGGGGAGGCTGTTCGTGAGGCATTCGATCCAAAGAAATTTAGCTATTATCGTTAAAAATTTTAATATGCGCTTACTAGTATTACTGCCCTTCACTTTATTCTTTTTCTGCTCATGTGCGCAGGAGGAGAGTGTGGTTAGTGGCTCCGCGGATTTTGATGCGTGGTATCCACGCTATAACGAATACATTAGTGACTGGCTTAATGAGCAAGTTGCTTCAGTCAGCTCTGCTCTTGAAGAACTAGAATCCAGTCTAAAAGAATCGACAGATGAAGAGGCTAAGAAAAAAATAGAAGATCAAATTATTGAAAAGAAAAAAGAACTCAACCGGTTTACTTCTAGGCAAAATCTTGGTGATTATATTGCTCTTTTATCCTCGTCGGAATTGCCGGAAAATCTCAATTGGGAAAATGGGCAAGAACAACCCGAGATTGGGGATCCCTCATCAAAGAAAGGTGGGGCATTTAGATATTTTATAACTTCTTTTCCTCCAACAATTAGACCGTTCGGGCCGAATTCGAATAATTCCTTTAGGGGTGAGCTTTATGATAATATTGAAATTGGTCTGATTGATCTTCATCCAGAGACAGGGGCAGTTATTCCTGGGGTTGCCAAGGAATGGGCTATTGGTGATGACAAAAAGACAGTCTATTTTAAAATAGATCCAGATGCTAAGTATAATGATGGAGAAGCGGTTAAGGCCGTTGACTTTTTATGGTTCGTTTATATCAGAGCCTCAGATAATGTTGTTACACCTTGGTTTAAACAATACCTTAGAGAGCAATTTTCCAGAGTAGCTGTTTTTGGAGAAGATGTCGTGGCAATTAGCTTGCCCGAGCCCAAACCTAAGATTCCTTATTTTGCCAGCATTCCTCCTTCGGCATCTCATTTCTATAAAGATTATGGCCCTGATTATAAGGATAGATATCAGTGGCTTGTTCCACCCACTACTGCAGCCTATACGGTGAAAGATGAGGATATAGTGAAAGGTGTATCGATAACTTTAAGTAGGGATAAGAATTGGTGGGCGAAGGATAAAAAGTTTTACCAATATCGCTTTAACACTGACAAGATTCGTTACACTGTGGTCAGAGACCTTTCTAAGGCTTGGGAACTTTTTAGAGCAGGGGAGCTAGATTATTTTCCAATTTCTTTACCTGAGTACTGGTACGAGAAATCTGAAATGGAGCCGGTATTCGATGGATATGTCGAGCGCTATACATGGTATAACCAGTATCCTAGAATTCCTTGGTCTCTTTATATTAATTCAGCGATATCTCCTCTAGATAACCTTGACGTTAGGCTTGGTATTAACCATGCCACTAATTGGCAAAAAGTAATTGATGTAATTTTTCGTGGTGATGCTGCCCGTTTGCCTGGTTGGACGAAAGGCTATGGAAGATTTGATAACCCTGATATTTCTGCTAAGCCTTTTTCAGTTTCTAAAGCTAAAGAATACTTTAAAAAAGCCGGTTATTCTGAAGAGGGAGATGATGGTATTCTAAGAAACTCTGATGGTAAGAGATTAGAAATTGTACTTACTTATTCCAGGATTCCAGTTAGAGAAAAGATGATGGGTATATTAAAAGAAGAGGCGAAAAAAGCTGGATTAGATTTTGTCTTAGATGGACTTGATCACACTGTTGTCTATAAAAAGGAAATGGCCAAGGAGCATCAAGTTGTTTTTTCTGCTTGGGGATTTCGTCCTCCATATCCTCGTTTCTATGAGTATTTTCACTCTAATAATGCCTATGATAGTAAAGGAAACTTGAAGCCAAATACTAATAATGTTTTTTCATTTAAAGACGATAGAATGGATCAATTGGCTGTTGCATACAGGAATGCAACAAGTGAAGATGAATTAGAAAGCACTGCTCATGAAATGCAGCAAATTATCCATGACTCTGGGGTTTATGTTCCTGGATATATGACAGAATTTTCGAGAGTTGGTTGTTGGCGATGGTTGCGTTGGCCAAATTGTGAATTTACGGAGTTCTCTCCTCCAAAGGTTTATGTTCCTATGGAGAGTTATGTGTATTGGGTTGATGAAGAAATGAAGGAAGAAACGCTTGATGCCAAAAAAACTGGTAAGAAGTTCCCTGAAGTCCAGGAAGTCAAAGACCGTTACCAGACTAAATTGGGGGAGGTTTCAGATAGTAATGAGTAAATTACTGGAAATAGAAAATCTTGAAACTGGCTTTCAAACTGAAAGAGGTTTAATTCGTGCTGTTGATGGTATTTCTTTAGAATTAGAGAAAGGAAAGACGTTAGGTGTTGTTGGTGAATCGGGTTGTGGTAAGACTGTCACAGCGATGTCTATCGTCGATCTTTTGCCAAAACCCTCGGGTGAGGTTCTGAGCGGAAGCATTAGACTTAATGGGAAAGAACTTGTCGGCATTGACTCTGATCAAATGCACAAGGTCAGAGGTAATGAAATAGGAGTAATATTTCAAGAGCCTATGGCTGCGTTGAACCCTGTTCAACGGATTGGTAAGCAGATTGTTGAGGCTTTAGTTCTCCATAAGGGTATGGATAAGTCCACAGCCCTTAAAAAATCTGTAGAATTATTAGATGCTGTTGGTATTCCATCTCCTGAAAGAAGAGTTATTGAATATCCTCACCAACTTTCAGGAGGAATGAGGCAGAGAGTGATGATTGCAATTGCTCTTTCTTGCGAGCCTGATCTTCTAATTGCAGATGAACCGACAACGGCTCTTGATGTCACTGTTCAGGCTCAGATACTCAATTTGGTTTCTAAAATGCAGGATAGTTTGGGCATGGCTGTGATGCTCATAACTCATGATCTTGGAGTGATTGCGGAACAGTGTGATGAGGTCATTGTGATGTATGCCGGTAGAATCGTTGAGAGAGCTACTGTTGAGGAACTTTTTTCTAATCCCATTCATGCGTATACGAAGGGGCTTCTAGCATCTATGCCTCGAATAGATAGTATTCGAAAATCTGAACTACCAACGATTCCAGGTCAGGTTGCTTCTATTCACGAATTTGTGAAAGGGTGCCGTTTTTGTCAGCGTATGGAGCGTGGTGAAGGGAGAAGCGAATTAAGACCTGATTATGTTGAGATTAGTTCCGGGCATTTTATCGAGAATTGTCCAGAATGTACGAAAGAAACAAAAATTGAATTAAACAATTTAAATAACGAAAACGAAAATCCCTCAACATTAGAACCATTTATTAAACTTACCCGTTCGGAACCTTTTACTGTTTGGACCAAGCAAATTAAGGTAGCTCGACTGCCTATATTGAAAGTCGAGGAGCTGAAGATGCATTTTCCTGTAAGAGGTGGTATTTTTGGTCGTCAAATAGGTCAAGTTCATGCCGTTGATGGTGTCAGTTTTGAAATTCCTGAGGGTAAAACTCTCGGGTTAGTTGGAGAGTCTGGTTGCGGTAAGTCAACCCTTGGTAAATCCATCGTAAGGTTATATCGACCAACTGCTGGAAAAGTTATTTTTAATGATCATTATATTACCAATATGAGTCAGAGTCGGTTAAGGCCTTACCGAAAAGATTTTCAGATGGTTTTTCAAGACCCCGCCGAATCTCTTGATGCAAGGATGTCAGTTGCTCAGCTTATATCTGAGCCGATGGTTATCCAAAAAATAGGTAATAAAGCTGATAGGATAAAAAGAGTTCATGAGCTTCTAGATAGAGTGGGTTTGCCAAAAAGTTCTGCTGAAAAATTTTCCTTTGAGTTTTCTGGAGGCCAAAGACAGAGGATTGGTATAGCTCGTGCTTTGGCCGTTAATCCTAAACTTCTTGTTCTTGATGAGCCCGTTTCAGCTCTTGATGTTTCGGTTCAGAGTCAGGTTCTTAATTTATTAATGGATCTACAAAAAGATCTCGGCCTTTCTTATCTCTTCATTGCTCATGATTTGGCTGTTGTAAAACATGTGAGTGATAAAATTGCGGTTATGTATCTAGGTAAGATTGTTGAAATGGCTGACGCTGATACGATCTATAACAATCCAAAGCATTCTTACACGAAAGCTTTAATTGAAGCTATTCCTGTTAATGATCCTAGCAAAAGAACCGAACGCCAACCCTTAGAGGGTGAGGTTCCTTCTCCTATAAATCCTCCAGAAGGATGCGCCTTTGGTCATAGGGTTGGGGCTCCTTTATATGAGAAGAGTAAGGAGAAAGATATTAATCTATTTGAAATAGAGCCCAATCATTGGGTCTCTGATTGTCCGTGCTGTGTGGAAGAATAATTTTAATATTATTCTTCTAATACTCTTATCCTGTAAAATACTTTTCGATTCTCGATTGGCTCATTGTCCACGAAAGAGGTAGTGTCTTTCTTGCCTATCACGCCATCATCAAGTTCGTTCCATTCTATCATATCAATTGAGGAGTCCACTGCATAGGCCTTACCTGAAATTGAATTCCAATTAATTGTTGTAGTTTTGGAATCTGAATCATAAGAAATTGTATTTATCTGGAAGGGAGCTATGCCTCCAGTGATAGAATCAAGGTGTTGCTGAAAAAAAGATTGATCTTTATCGCTGTTGTAAATATTTATCTCGTCAATCTGCCCTGGAAAAGATTCTCCAGCATCCCAACGGCCGCCTATGCCAACTGGTGAACCACCAGTTGGATAAGGGCCACCGCTATTAGTAAAAGGACCTATTCTTTTTAATATAGTTTCTCCTGCGCTAAGGTCAGCTATATAATTTGTAAAGGTTGTAGTGTTATCATCGTTAATGACATATGATCCTGATACGAAGTACCAGTGGCCTGCCTCAATTGTTTCAAGAATTAGATTTTGGTTTCTCTCTGCAAAGCCATCTCCGATGGTACTTGAGAGTTGTTGGCCAGTACTTGGTAGTGGTGCGTTTCCTTGAACTAGAAAATAACCACGATCATTCCCTATTCTCGTTGTTAGGATGTATCCCAAGTTGAAATTTCCTCCGCTTATTTCATCAGAATCTGCCTGAAATAAAACTTCATATGACATTCTTTCATTAAGAGTTATTGACGCAGTATGCAGACCTGCTCCATTTGCAAAGTCATTGCCCTGACCTCTTTGGGTTGCAATTGAATTGGATGTGTTATCATAACCGGGATTTTCGTATTCAAGATCTTGGGCGGTTCCGCTACCATATGGTTTGGGGGATAGAACGACCCCGCTCACTTTCTCTTCTAATTTCTCTTCATTGGTTTCTCCATCGAAAGTAAATTGGTGAGTCAAGTCGGGATCTGTTTGTACGATTGTTTGAAAGTCACTAACGCTTCCACGAACGAAGTTAGAAATAAAAAATATGCAACCAATGATAGCTAATATTTTGTACAATTTTGAATTATTGATCGATGATTTCATTATTTATTAATAACTTATAATCAAGTGTTTATGCAATTGTTATCTGGTTAGGGTTTTTAGAATAATCAATTTTTATCATTTATTGATTTAAAATCTTGTGTCTATTCTTACGAAGTACTTACTAATCGATGCCAAAATCCTATTTAGACAGAAAAGAGGCCTGGGCTAAGAGGATGGCTGAGAAGGGAATAATAAATAGTAAAGAGAGGGCAGAAGGTAGGTTGCCTCCTGGTCAGCACACAGTAAAAAAATTGCCAGTTCTTGATCTTGGTATTCAACCTAAAATTGAAGAGAGTGATTGGATTCTTCAAATAGGTGGAGAAGTTGAGAATGAGCTTAATCTAAATTGGGAGTCTTTGATGGAGTTTGATTATTTGGAAGAAACTAGTGACTTTCATTGTGTAACGACTTGGTCGAAATATGATTGCAAGTGGGGAGGTTTTAGAATGCTGGACGTATTAGAAAAAGCGCGACCTCATTCCAATGCTGGGCATGTCCTTTTTATTTCTTATGACGGATACACTACCAATGTTTCTATAGAGGCTGTTTATAGTAAGCATGCTCTTCTAGCTACTAAACTAGATGGCGAACCCTTATCAAAAGAGAATGGGGGACCAGTTCGAGTTATTTTTCCCCACCTTTATGCATGGAAAAGCGCTAAATTTGTTAAAGAGATTCAGTTTACTGATGAATTGCAATCGGGTTACTGGGAAAAGAGAGGATATTCCCATAGTGCTGATCCTTGGAAGGAGGAAAGATTTATAGATAAAGAGGTTCCTGGATGGAGAGAATAGAGTTAATTAGTATTAATTTATACTTTAGAACAAGCGTCTCGGCCAAAAAGAGATTGCGTCCCTTGGATTGCATGAGATAAGAATATTTTTCCAAAAATAATAATAATTGAATTCGGCTCTTATGAGTGTGTATTTGGGCAAATTCGTATTACCATTAAATTTCCGTATATGTCAAAAAAACCCTGTGTTCTAGTTATTCGTGATGGTTGGGGCATTAATCCAGGTGGATCTGAAGATGCACTGAGAAATGGAGATGTCACATTATTAGCAGATACTCCCTTTCATGATTATATTTTCGATAAGTATCCCGTTTCTAGAGTAAGCGCTAGCGGAGAAGATGTGGGTCTTCCAGATGGACAGATGGGAAATTCGGAGGTTGGACATTTGAATTTGGGGGCAGGGCGTATTGTTTATCAGGATTTAAGTAGAATTAATAAGTCAATTGATCAGGGAGAATTAGAGAAGAATGCTATTTTAAAAAAAGCTTTTTCTTCTGCAAAGAATGCAAAATTGCATTTCATTGGTTTGGTTTCTGATGGGGGCGTTCATAGTCATCAAAATCATCTCATCGCTCTTGGAAA
>Ga0115012_10002519_pt1 | contig 10720 bp, 11 predicted proteins | sample TroAtlMetagenome_FD_88706 | JGI IMG/M metagenome (GOLD analysis project Ga0115012, IMG submission 88706) | Marine eukaryotic phytoplankton communities from Atlantic Ocean - Tropical Atlantic ANT10 Metagenome | ecosystem: Environmental > Aquatic > Marine > Oceanic | place: Tropical Atlantic...
GGCGGCCCTTTTTGCTTTAGCAGATCGGGCAGCGGCGCTTCATTGCGCTGCAGGAGTGTCCGCGCGGCCTTGGGCATGCCGGTTCGTGGTCCAATTGCGGTGCTCGCACGCGTGTTGCAAATAGCGCGTGCAAGAGTCTCGGTTAGAGTTCACAAGGTCAGTGTGCACGCAACGCGCACGCACTTGTCAATCCCCTTGTCAGTGCCGGTGCTCGTGCGTGCGCATCAAACCCGATGTCCCGTGTCATCTACCCTCTGCGCAAGCGCCCCGTGGGTGGGGCGCTCACGCTGCTGCACCTGAGCGACGACAACCTGCGTTTGCTCTTCGACCTGGTCGACATTCCGCTCGCGCTCAAGCTCACGTGCCGGGCATTGCGCAGCTTGGCCCCCAAAGAGACCGAGACCAAGGTTGCGCACGTGGTCAAGGGCATTGGGCTCACCGTGTGGGCGCACCAGTGCGGGCTCTTTGAGAAGTTGACGCCGTCCCAGGTCTGCAAGCACGCGGCCGCCGTCTGGCCCGGCGGCGACGAGGCGATCGAGTACATCTCCTCGCCCAAGTTGTACCACCACGACTTGGTGGGCGGCAAGCACACCGTTGACCTGTGCTTGGTCGCCGCTCGCGCCGGCCTGATCCCGATGCTCGAGTACCTCGACTACGAGCAGTACTATGCGGAGACCAAGAGCACTTGGCCACTGAGCGCAGCGGCCGAGGGCGGCCATCTCGAGTGCGTCAAGTGGATGATTACGCGCCACCCCGTTCCGATCACGCCCATCTGCAGCCATGATGCGCTCGACGCCGCGGCAGCGACGGGCCAGCTCGAGGTTGTGGAATGGTTGATGCGTCGCACCACCGGCTACCGCGGCGGGACCACGTGCGTCGCGGCGGCGAAGGGCGGCCACATCGCGGTGCTCGAGCTGCTGATCGGTGCCGGATTCCCGTGGAATGTGGACCTCTACCGCCAGGTCATGCTCCACGTGAGGCACTGCCCACCCCTGGCCTTGATCCAGCACGTGGTCACGAAGGGGCTCGCGTGGGACCGCGAAGCGACGTGGGACGAGGTTGTTTCCCACGGGGAGACCGAGTCCGTGAAGTGGCTGGCGGCAAACGATCCGGACGGCGTGCACTTTCGAGGCGATTCCGACGAGGCGCTCGTGTTTGCGGCCGGGCGTGGGAGCACCGACGTCTTGCGCCTGGCGGACGAGCACCAGTATGCGCTCGAGCCCGAGCTGGTGGATTCCGCCGCAAAGGGGGGTCACGTGAAGACGATTGAGTGGTTGCACACGAAGGGCGTCGTCGGATCAATCGACTCGTCAGCGCAGATCTACGCGGTCGAGCGCGGGCATGTCGACGTTCTCGAGTGCCTGCACGCTCACGGCGGCTACGAGTTCCGCCCGAGTCTGTACGAGCACGCTTGCGCGTCCAACCAAGACGGACCGCTCGAGTGGCTGGAGTCGATTGGCGTCAACCTCCCGCCGGGCGAGGATGATGAGCGCCAGTACATGCTCGACTGCAGCCTCGAGCACGCCAACCTGCAAACGGCCGAGTGGCTGCTGGCGCGTGGGTGCGGAGAGCTGAGCCGCGTTCACATGTTTCAGGCGGCGAACAACTACAACATTGAGCTGTTCGGCTGGCTCGTGGACAGGGGGTGCCCGTACGACTTGGAAGCGCTTAATCGCGTCTGCCAGTGCGACAATCTTGGAGAGCACGACCCGATCGGCGCCATCGTTGCCAAGCTCCGCAAATCCTACGGGCAGCCAAGGCCGTTTGCAACTTCTGACCCCAACAACAACCAGTGCTCGTGAGTGCGCACGCACACACACACGCATGGCGACAAAAAAGCTGCGCGTGTGGACCGGCGACGAGGACCGCGCGCGCATCGCGATCGTTGCTGGCATGGAGCGCGTCAAGTGGGCCGACGTGGTGGAGAAGCTCGTGGAGGAGGGGTTTCCGGAGCGCACGACCAAGTCGGTGCGCAACCGGCACCTGCGATGGCGGACGTATGAGGAGGCTCGGCGGACCGGGGCCCTCGGCCGAGGCACGAATCGGTGCCGCACGTGCGGGCTGGACATGCGCGGACACGTGTGTGGAGGCGTGAACGGTCCCAACGCCGCAAACGTAGAAGCGTGTGTGGTGGTTGGGGATCCAGACTAACAAGTGATAACTGCCACCCCAGTCCCCCAAAAGAAGGAAAGGGTCCCAAATGTCGCTCCGACGCGAGCCCTTGTACGACGCCGACTCGGTGTTTGCGCGCCCGCCGTCGCCCACGTCCGTTGCGCCGACGGGCGCAACCATCTCGGACCAGCTGGGGCTGCCGAATGCGGTCCCGGCCAAGCCGTACGTGCCCTTCAAGCCGCAGCACCCGACGCCGCAGCCGGTGGGCAACGTCGTCAACCGGGCCTTCCGCGGGTACGACGCGGAGGCGGTCGCCCCCGCGCTACCCAACTGGCCCGCGCCGATGGCCGACACGGAGGGCATCATGAGCGACGCGCTCGCCAAGGCCAAGGCCAAGGCCAACGCGGCGGTGCTCAAGGGCAAGGAGCTGGGCGGGAAGGCCGCCGCGGCCAGCGCGGCCGCCGCCAAGTCGGCCGCCACCAAGGCCGCCGCGGCCAGCAAGGCCGCCGCCAAGTCGGCGGCGGCGAAGACCAAGTCGGCGGCCAAGTCGGCGGCCGCGGCGGCGGGCGACCGCCTGAGCCGCATGGGCGAGACCGACAGCGATTCCGAGTCCGACTGCGACTGCACCGAGAAGGAGAAGCCCCCGTGCTGCGACAAGAAGTGAGGCGTTTCCGGTGCTCGTGTGTGCGCGCACATGAACAATTCCTGGTTCCCGACAATTGCCGAGTTGGAGGCGTACGATGAGCAGCGGCGGCGCGAGGAGCGCATCGACGAGCTCATAGGCGACTTTCTTTCGCAGCTGCACGTGACTGCCCAGCTGCCCCTCGCGGAGCTGGCCAGGCCGGTGGACCCCAAGAGCGTCATTGTCGAGTTGGATTAGGCACTTTTCTTTATAAACACGATTAATCACGAGTGGGGTTCCGCACGCACACACACACACTCTCTCTAGTTGTTGATGGCCAAGAGGGGCATGGAGATGGCTACTATGGGTTCTGTGCCGATGACCTCGTCCTGGTCCTCGGCCACGGGCTGCGCCACGACGACGTTGGTGTTGTTGTTCACGTTGGACGCACTCGCGCCCCCTCGGCCGGGCTTCGCCTCGTCCTCGTCCGAGAAGGCGCCACAGCACATGCCGCACGTCAGCACGAACGGGATCCACGAGCAGCAGCCGGCGACGTTGGTGTCGTCGTCGGTGCGCTTCTTACGCGCGCGCTTCTCGTCCGCCTCCGCGTTCTCCTCGCTCACATCGTCCAGGATGTTGCCGTGCTTCTTCTTCTTTCTTCGACAACAACGGTTACAACAGACGGTAGTGTTTTCGCAGAAGCACTTTACGCACTTCCCGAGCGGCACGTGGCACCCGCACCCGAGGCAGCACAGCACGATGATGGTAATGACCACTAGCACCAGAAAGAGGTACGTGACCACCAGCGCAGGCGACACCATGCTTGACGCCTACGCCCACGCATCCTTTGTTAACACAATTGCAACCCTAGGTTATGCGATCCACTATGCGAGCGGCGCGTCGCTCCCACCACGCGGGCAAGGCAAAGAGCTCGGAGAGGTTGGCGTCGACGTAGAGCACGCAGCCCGTGACCTTGTCGATGCCCTTGGCCAGCAGCTTGGCCTGCGTGTCCGCCTCCTGTTGGAACATGTGCAGCGTCACGGCCAGCTGCGCAAAGTGTCGGTTCACGTGCGTGTCCTTGGCCTTGGGGATCGGCGACTGCATGCACGTGCCCGCGCCCTTGGTGCGGTCGCCGCCAAACCCCGTTTTGAGCTCGACCAGCACCAACTCGTGGTTGCCTCGCGTGCACACCACGTCGGCCGCCGTGCCGATGCCGCGCTGCCGATCGATCACGACGCGCTGCGACCCGACGGGCACCAGGTTGTGGTAGGCGAGCGCGTTGAAGCACAACTTGGTCAGCTTGAGCATCTTGGAGTGCTTGCGCATGAGCGCGGACGCGTTGGCCAGGCGCGAGACCTGCGCATCGACGGCGCGACCACGCCGCAACCCGCCGTTGGCGCCGGCCCACGCGCCGCCGCGCCAGCTGCCCGTGCTCGGCAGCGTCGCGGACGAGTAGAGGCGCTTGGCGAGCAGCTTCGTGATGCCGCGCAGCTTGGGCCCCGTTGGCCGGTTGCTGTTGGTGCGCGCGCGGAAGCACGCAAACTTGCCGCTCTTGGCGAGCTTCCCTGGCGCGGTGCGCTTGAGCAGCGCGCGGACGCCACGCACCATGGCGCGTTCCGCGGCACCACTGTTTCTCTATTCCCTATCCCAAACACTGCGCCGAGCGCCGGTTAGCGTGTCACTGTGAACTTTCTTCCTCTAACGCCATGGCTTTGGCTACGGACGCGCTGAACGAGTCGCTGTGCCCACTGTCGCTCATTGGTTCCACGAGCGACAGCTGCTGGAACGCCAGCTGGCCCATGGGCTCGTGGGAGATGCCCACGGCCACGGAGGGCTCGTGCGCGGCCGTTCCCAGATCGATGAGCTTGGCGCCAACCCCCACTCCGGCGTGGGCGTGGGGATCGTCCACGTAGATGGGCTTCTCGCTCAGCAACCGGTTCTGCTCCGCAACGGGGTCCGCCAATTTGGGCTCGAGGTCGGCAAGGTTGGCGGCCTCGAGGTCCTCGTCGTCGTCGGTCGAGGTGGCGCTCTCGATCGGCTTGTACTCCTTCAAGGAGGGCGCGTTGGGCTTCATTGCGCGCGCGTGCATGATGATCGCGCACTGCGCCGCCGCGAGGGGCAGCCACCAGAGCATGGCGCCGCTGACCCAGATGGAGGCCGAGGCGCTCCGGAAGAAGACGATCGACGTGTTCGAGTAGTTGCTCGTGCGCGTGCGTGTGCTCGCGTACACCGTGACGCCGTAGAGCATGCCGAAGCAGAAGGCGCGCACGATGCGGTCGGCGGCCTCCCACAGGTCGACCGACTGGCAGAGCGGGCCGACGAGCGCGACGGCGGGCGGGGGCATCAGAGCGATGACGCCGCAGGCGAGGAGGCACAGGATGAACGGGCGGTCCGTATCTTCGAGCGGCGCGCGCGCGCGCAGAAACCCCGCGTAGACCTGGACGGCGACGGCGCTGTGGAAGACCACGTGTCGCCAACTCGGCGCGTGCGACGCGTCCATGCTGCACGTGTGGACGAGCTGCTCGATCACGAGGGTGGCGAGGTAGAGCGGGATGCCCAGCTGCAGCGCAGCGAAGACCACGGTGATCCCGTGCGCCTTGCCCAGCCGGAGGGGCACGCGCATCAGGAGGCCGCCCGTTGCGCTGCAGAGCGCGAGCGTGCGCACCGCCGAGACGGCGCCGCTGAACGTGAGCCAGCACGAGAGCACGCTCACCACGGCGCACGCGCAGATCGAGAAGACGGTTTGGGCGAGCGGCAGGTACAGCGACGCGTCGTTGAAGTCCACCTGGTTGTCCTCGTAATCAAGAGAGGGCATGCGGCGCGCGATCCGCCGCGGGAATGCGCCTCGCATAAAGGCGTGGCGCTTGCCGATTTTGAAACGCTGCGTATCGGCCACGCACTAGCGTTGGGGCTGCACCCCTCCAGCGAGCAGGGAAAATTGTCAGATTTGCAACTTGTGCAGAGCGCACCGGGCACAGGCGACGGTGGTCGCCTGTGGCTTGGCGTCGGCGCCAGCGCTCGTGCGTGCGCGTGCATGTCGTTCCAGTCGAGGACCGATCGGCGTCGCGAGTTGGCCTCGTCGCCGCCGCTGGCCATCCAAAAGGGGAGGTCCGCTGACAACCTCGACGCCATCCTGCTGAAGCAGAGCAGCCAACACGCGGCAGAGCTCTGCTTTGGCTACTGCCGTCCCTTCCGTAACAACCCGAAATACTCCCTTAGCCCCACATTCAAACCTATTCGAGGTGGCTCGCAGTCGCGCTTGGCGCGCGACTGGAAGACCGCCAGCCCTAGCCCATCGCCGCTGTCGCTCACAAAGGCCGCGAGCATGCCCGAGCTTTACGGTGACGGGCCGCCGTCGCCGCCGTTGCCCGCCGCTGCCGAGCGCAGCGTGTGGAACTGCAAGGGATGCGGCAAGAGCGGCACCCACCGCCTGGTTCCCAACGCCGACGGTGGCCTGTCGTGCCTGTGCGGCGCCGTCGCCGAGGGCGCAAACATGGTCAGCTTGGAGCGGGCCAAGAATTGCCACAAGGACGACGACCCGACCCAGGTTGGAGAGGTGCAAGCGCAGTCGGTGGCGCAGAGCGCGCCCTGGCGCGACGGCCCCGTCAGCAAGGAGGAGCGCACCCGGCGCGAGAATGCGCAGCTGGGAGGCACGCGTGTCTCGAACCCTTGCGCCCGTAAGAATGACATGCAGCAGGCGCAGAGCGCCGTCGAGCGGCAGGCTCGGAAGGACGCGGAGGAGCTTTGCCGCCCGGACGCGCCGGATCAGGGCCGCGGCCAGAAGCTCCTGGACGGCCTGGAGCTCGCCTTCGGGAAGATGCCGGCGCTGCGGGACGACATGCCGCGCGTCGCGTCGCACATCCGCCTCGAGGCGATCCGCATCTACCAACTCTCGGTGCGCCACGAGCGCACCTGCTGCCCGTGCCAAGCCAGGCGGTGCACGTATGCGCTGTCCACGCGCCACATGGTCGTCCTGACGCTGGGCATCATCGAGTTGGTCCTCTCGCAGCTCGCCGGCATCGAGCCGGGCGACGGCCGCCTCGTCGATGAGATCACGCAGGGCAACAACAACTACCAGGACATTGAGCGCGCGCTCACGCAGCTGTACCAGGTGATGCAGGACCAGAACGTCGGGCCTGGGCCGCGCACGGAGCTACTGAGCGCGGTGCACTTCATCTCCAAGTGGAAGCCGGGCGACGAGCTGTTTCCCTGCGCGCTGAACGACTTTAGTGCGGCGCACCCCAACTGGCTCACCGACGCGCGACGCAACTCGCCGGGCGAGTTTGGCAAGAGCGTGGCATCGGATCCCGGGGACACGTCCGAGAAGCTGCGCGTCTCGCTGAAGGCGGTCGTCAAGATGGTTCCCATGAACACTGCAACCAAGGAGGTCGCCTCCTACCAGCTGCAGGTGCCGGCGGTGGTGCAGCGCGCAACCCTGGAGGGGCTGCCGCGCGACGTGGTGGCGACCGCGATCGTCGCGGCCTCGGCGCTCAAGATCAAAACGGACGACCCGACGCACGACCTGCGCCGGCACTGGTTCCGGCCGCTGCACATCGCGATGTCGACGATCGACGACTTCATATCGCGCCTTGTCGCGCTCATCGAGCTCCCACCCGACGCCTCCGCGGCCCAAAAGGAGGAGGAGCTGGCGAGGGACAAGATCCACGGGTTTGGCGCGGAATAGCCCAGCGCGGCGCCCTGCGACCGAGTTCCATTTTTGGCATTACAATTTCGACAATCGAAACTTTGCAACTGGTGGCACGTGGGAGGACCACGTGACCGAGCTGCCGCTAAGGTGGTGCCAAGTTTGTTTCCTAACCAGGAAGGTGTGTTTGTGGGGTTCATGGCGCTCATCCTCTTGCCGGACGACTGCAGTCCGCCGGAGACGGCAACGAGGAAGAAGCGCAGCCGGGAAGGGGAGGGGGTCCAGGTGACCAAGTCGAACAGCGCGGCGTCGCTTTCGTCGCGCAGCTCATACCCGTCGACCAAAGGGTCGGGCCTCAGCACTGCGTCGTCCAAGAGCTCCTTTGCGCCGCTCAAGGCCGATCCCGAGCACGGGAAGAAAGTGCGCATAGCTATAGGCGGCGCGTAACGTGGTAGGGTGCATGAGATTGGATGGCGTTGTTGCGCGTGGTGGGTCGGGTGTGCGCGTTGACAATTATTTATTCGCTGCATTTGCAACTTTTAACCTTCCGAGAAAACGCTAACCGCGCAACCGCCCATTCGGCGTGTCAAGCGCGGTGGCAGCACCGCGCCGGGCGGGCCGCATGGAGCGGAAGCGGCTGGAGACGCTCGATGACCAATTCTGCGAATTCGTGGCGCGGATGGTTTGCCTCAAGCCCACGCTGTTTGTCGAGTACAATGCGCGGCTGCGCTCGCTGATCAAGAACGACCCGCCGACGCGCGATGCGCAGAGCGCCGTGTGCCGCGCATGCCATACCACGCTCCGCGACGCGGAGCGCGGCCGCCTGCTCTGCGCCAAGTGCCGAGCGAGGCCGTCGGTGCTCCAGGGCTCGCCCCTCATCCACACGATGTACTGCAGCTCGCACCCCCGGTTTGCGCTCAACGCCGAGACGGAACAGATCGTGGCGCACATCTCGGCGATGCGCCACATCGCCGAAAAGGAGTGCGAGATGGCCGAGCACATGGCCTGCAGCTCGTGGCAAGCCTTCCAGCAGAGGAGTTCCACCTCGGGCGACCTGAACATCCACTTCAGCGAGGAGCTGGTCAGGGGCAGTGCAGCGTACGACGCGTCGATCACCGCGTGCAATCCGCGCTACTCGGGCGACTGCAGGATTTCGCCGTTGCGAGAGTCGTTTGGGCGGCACCTGGCCGTGACGGTCGGCGGCTTGGGCGGCAAGCTGCAGCAGCTGGTCAAGCACTCGGTGGTTGCGTGGCTGTACAACCTCGACTCGATGATCCGTCGGCGCTTCGGCATCCCACTCGCGAGCGAGCGGGGCTGCATGAACTCCGTGGGCGTGGTCGTCGAGAAGTTTGCCAACCTGATCGCCGATCGCGTCGTGCGGCTCGAGGAGCGCGGCGAGAACCCGACCAAGTACGTGTGCGCCCTCGCATTCCAGCACGTGATCAAGTGCGAGAACGTGCGGTGCGAGCACCACGCGGAAGCGCTCACAAACGCGGACATCCGCTGCATGCAAGAGCTCGTGTGGCTGGCGCAAGGGACCGCCCTGCTCTTGCCCGAGCGCCGCGATCGGCTCGTCGCCTTCCTGCGCAACCCGTGCCCGGAGCTGCTCAAATTCCTGCCGCAGGTGGCGCAGCAGTACCAGTTTGCGCAGCTCGCGACCGCACTGGGCAACTCCGACCCGGTGGCCACTGCGGCGCGGCTGGACCGCTGGCGCGAGACGGTCAACACCGGCGCCCTGGTGGAGGTGCTCAACCAGGCCATCGACAAGACGCGCGAGTGGCGACCGGCCGACTTTTTGCCGTGCGTGCAGTTTCACGACACGCCGCGCCCTGGCCCCTTTCTGCCCCCGATGGGCTGGGAGGACAACCCGCTCATCACGTTGTGGACGCTCGTGAGCAGCGCAACGCACGCGCACCGGCGGACGGGGTTGGACCCGACGGGACTGCGCATCGTGCTCATGAGCTCGGCGCTCTGGAGCATCAGCGCCGATCCGCGCTTCTTCCGCCCAGGCGTCGTGCGCTGCAACCTCGAGCACATGGGCGCGATGCTCACCAACCACCGGATCCTCTCCAACCACGCCTACAATGCGCTGACGGAGCAGCTGCTGCCGTACATGGTCGGCGAGCCTTGGCGCGTTGCGCGCACCGAGATCACCAACTGGCAGGGCTCGCACATCGAGGACGACGTGCGGCAGGCGGGCGCACTGCTCGGCGACTTTTCGGTGCAGGAGATCGTTGAGCGGTACGGCCGCGCCCTCAAAGGCAGCAGCGACGCGCAGCGGCTGCAGCGGCGCGACATGCACACCACGCTCGTCCGCTCGACGGCGGACAAGATGGTCTTCAAGCCGCCGTCGCAGTACGAGGACTGGTTTCCGCTGGCAGTCAACCTGCTGCTCCCCATCCTGGGCCAACTGCGGCAGACCATGGGCATCGCGACCGCGGCGCCCTCGAATGCGATCGGCGACATCCTGCGCCTCCTCCCGAGCGTGCGCGATTGGGTGCCCGAGGAAGGCAGGCCCTTGCGGCTGGGACTGGTGGAGGTCAAGAACAAGCCCTCGGTCAAGGACCTGCTCAAGAAGCTGGAGGCGGAAAAGTCGCCGCTTGCCAGGCTGCGACGGATAAAATCGGTCAATGTGTGGGAATTGGACCCCGATGCACTTGCAAAGGTGTTAGGCAAATAACCCCAGTGGTGTGCATTGTGTAGTAGTAAGCAAAGAGATTGCCGTCACACGATGTCGGTCCGTCACGTCGACGAGTTTGAGACCCACGACGCCGTCCAGCAGTTCCGATCCGACATCGCCTCGGTGCGCTCGTCGGAGGCGGCGGTGCCGGACTTTGCGTCGCTGAACGAGACCGAGAAGTCGGCGGCGACCATCGGCGTTGCGCCCGACGCGTGGAAGCCCATCGGCTGGCTCAACCAGGGCCACTACGGCGAGCTGCTGCGAAACAACGCGCTCGGCGGCCGCCTCACGCAGCAGATCGAGGCCTTCAAGCAGGTCGCAAGCGGCAACTAGTGAGTTGTTCGACCAGCCAGTAGGGCCAGTGGTGATGGCGCTGGCGCCAAACTCGATGCGCGCGGAACCGGGACAAGCGCGTGAGTGTCGAGTGGGCAGGATTGGGTGGGGGAGTCGTCTACCAAATTAATTACTAATTAATTTGCCACTTGTGAACCCACCCCTTGACAACCAACGAGTGCCAGCCAGCGGTGCGCATCAATCCCCGGGTTGGCCATTTGCAGTGCTCGTGCGTGCCACCTGACAGTTGATGCGCACGTGTCAGGTGGTAGATGCCGACCGATGCCCAAGCGCAAGAGTCCCCCAGCGCCACCTCCGACGAGAACGA
>Ga0115012_10002521_pt1 | contig 10716 bp, 10 predicted proteins | sample TroAtlMetagenome_FD_88706 | JGI IMG/M metagenome (GOLD analysis project Ga0115012, IMG submission 88706) | Marine eukaryotic phytoplankton communities from Atlantic Ocean - Tropical Atlantic ANT10 Metagenome | ecosystem: Environmental > Aquatic > Marine > Oceanic | place: Tropical Atlantic...
AGTCTCATCGTAGAAGGCACAACCAAAGCTCTAACTATTGTAGCATCAACAAACACACCCAGTGCTAACATAAATCCAAACTGCTTCATTAGTGAAATAGATGAAAGACCAAACGCTGCAAATACTGTAATCATTACTAGCGCCGCAGATGTAATTATCCTCCCACTCTTCTGAAGGCCCACAGCTACTGATTGGGTGTTATCTCCGGTTCTTTCCCACTCTTCATGAATTCTAGAAAGCATCAAAACCTCATAATCCATACTTAATCCAAACAGTATAGCGAAAATCATTACTGGTGTAGTTGGATCAATTGGTTGGGGAGTGAAATTCAGTAATTCTGCTCCATTTCCTTCTTGAAAAATCCATACTAAAAGTCCGAATGATGCGCATACAGAAAGAATATTCATCACTAGGGCCTTAAGAGGAACAATAACAGATCTTACTTGTAAGAATATTAAGAAATAACTTGAAATTAAAATAAATGCTAGAGCAATAGGCAGATTTTCATTTACTGCATCTACCACATCTTGATTGTAAGCAGCCAATCCTGCCACATTCACTTCTTGAGGGCCACCAAATTGATTACTTTTATTCTGAACTCCCCTAATATCCAAAACTACTTCTCTGGAATTCTCACTTGATTGCTCTCCTTCAATCCCCACAATTAGCATTACTACTTGATCCCCTATTGTAGCATCATAGTGATAACTTCTTTGCAATTGAATCATTATGGCTTCATCCTGAGATAATTGACTATCTGAAGAATCATCCCAAAATGCAACAACATCATCTTCACTCAAAGAAACATCGAAATGAGAATGAGAATATACATAATTCACACCATCTATAGCCAAAATTTCTTTTGAAAATGCATGCAAGTTTCTAATATTCTGTTCCTCTAGAGGATTAGTATTCTCATCTATTTCAAAAACAATTAGAGCAGTGTTTGCAACATCCTCAGGCCATTTTTCATCAGTTAACTCCATTCCATTCCTTGCTTCGTTATCTGGACTCAAGGCTTTCCAAGAGGTTATGCCCCATTCTGCCTGTAGAAATGGAGAACCTGCAGCCAAAAGAAGAACTACAGCTGGAATTAGAACTGCAAATGGTCTAGCCATCACATTCTTAGCAATCCAAGACCAAAAACCATCATCTTTTATTTCAGTATTCGCACCGAAAGGAATCTTGACCATATTGATCTTATCTCCTAAGATTGCTAGAATAGATGGAAGTAAGATAACAGATGATATTAATGCTACAATAGTAGCACAAATACCTCCCCATCCTAGAGATGGAAGGCCAGTATTATCGAAGAATAGCATTCCACTAAGTCCCGCTATTACTGTAAGGCCGGAAAATAATATTGCTCTTCCTGCTGTAGCATTGGTCATAGCCAAAGCAGTTTTAGTGTCATGACCTCGACCTAACTCTTCCCTAAATCTGTTAACAATAAATAAAGCATAATCAACACTCAAACCTATTCCCAATAATGAAACGATATTAATCGCATAAACTGTAATATCATCGAAAATAAAAGTTAAACCAGTTATTATTCCAGCAGCCGCTGCAACAGTGTATACTCCACCAAATACAGGAAGAAGAGCAGCAATTAAACTACCAAAAACGAACATTAGAATCAGAAGTGTAAGCGGTGCCGCAATTAATTCAGCTTGCAACAACTCTTCCTTCAAGACTAAGTCGAATGTTACATCTATTGCTAAATTACCAGTAATATACTTCTGCATTCCTTCCGGGGCATCTACAGGAAGAACTATGTCTTCAATAACATCCTTGAGCAAATTCTTAGACTCTTCTCTATCCAAATTTACGACAACTTTTATTCTAGACCATGAACTATCAGTCTGACTTACTAACTTAGATCGATTGGCTTCATTTGTTTCCCAAGGGACATCCAAATCTATTTCCGGAAAATTACCCAGAACCTGAACTGTAGCCTCCATAGCAGAAATTACTTCTGAGTCATCAATAGTTCTCTCAGGGTGATTGAAAAGTATGTAAAATTGTTCAAATGAACTTTCATTTTCATCCGAAAAACCTTCTGTTACAGCTTCCCAACCGTAGATAGATTCTAACTCTCCTTCTCCGTATCCTTCTACATATTTTGGATCTAAAGTAAAACTCAAACTGGTCAAAGAAATACAAAGAATAAGAGATATAGCTAAAACAACCTTAGAATTATCATATACTAATTCTCCAGTCTTGTAATATAACCTATCCTTGAAAACCTCTGGGTCGGTTGCGCCTTCCATGCCCCACTCCAATTGTTTACGTATTTGAATGGCTGTATAATAAAAAAACCATCAAATTTATTTAATCAAAATTTGGTAACAGAAAATTCACAGAATCTACAATTAAAGAAGGAATAATTTTTGAATTTTCTACATCTTCGATTGTAGCTTCTCCAGAAAGAACCAGAATCCCATGAACCCCTGCTCTAGACGCCATTTCAATATCCGTATACAATCTATCTCCAACCATAGCACAATTCTCAGGATTAATCCCCAAATCTTCGATTTTGTGGAGTATCATTTCTGGGTTTGGCTTTCCAGATACGTGTGAAGGAATAACACCCGTGGTGGCTTCAAATAATGCAATGAAAGCTCCAGAATCCGGCAATCCTCCCGATGGGGACGGACAAACCATATCAGGATGACTTGCTACCAATGGAATCCCATTATGTAAATGGACACTTGCTTTAGCTAACTTTTCATAATTTACTTCCGTATCATATCCCAGCACTACAAATTGTGGATTTGTGGATTCTGTAATTATCCCTGAGTTCTCAATCATATTTTTCATTCCTTGCGTTCCTACAACAAATGTCTCGGTAATATTATTCTTAGATAACCACTTAATCAAATCATGAGTAGAGAGTAGTATTTCTTCTTCATCAACTGGAATTCCTAAATTTTCTAATTTTTCAACATATTCGGAAACCGATTTACTTGAGTTATTTGATAGATAAAAAATCTTTATTTCTCTTTTTTTTAATCTCAAGAGAAATTCTATAGCACCGTCAATCAAATCTCCTCCTAGATATATAGTGCCATCTAAGTCAAGAAAAATGGCATCAATTCCATCTAAAGACTCAGTAATTTCATTCATTTTTTCACTTCAAGGTAATAGTAGTGCTTTAATCAAAAACCAAGGGCTCCATAGCTTAGTTGATGCTTCTTTGTCAGCTATCATTCCAGTCAACATATCAGATAATTCTTTTTTCTTCGAGGCCCTTGAGAAAAACCAATTCATTAATCTCTTATTCCTAGCCCATCTTTGCAATCTGTATGAATTAGTCAACTCTTTGCCCAAAATTCCCCATAATTCATTCATATACAAATCTCCTATTTCATTTGGAAAACCATCTCTATGTTTTTGCCTATCAAAATATTTAGAAGTGAGCTTAGCAGAAACCATTCCATTCCCAATTCCTTCCCCCGTAAATGGATCAACCAAGCTAGCCGAATCTCCAACACACATTACACCAGCCATAGCTGATCTTCTTGGTTGAAATGAGGGGGCATTCTTTCTTGGTGAACCAAAAGGAAGTTGAGATCCTTTTTGCGATCCAGGTATAATTTTCGCATTTTTAAATCTCTTTTTTAATTTGGGATGTTCTTCAATTACCCACTGTTGCATCTGTTTGAGAGATTTCTTCATTCCTTCTTGCTTGCGCTGCTCAGCAATAACCATGCCAATGCCCACATTAACAACCCCTTCTTGCACCGGAAATAGCCAAAAATAGCCAGGGTTAACTTCTCCAATAAAGTGTATTTCAATCGGGCATTCTGCGCCATCAAAACCATCTACATTTTCCCAATATTCCCTATAAGCCCCACAATAATGTAAATCATCTCGCATTGGTTCATTATGAACATCTTCTGTAACAGTTTTTGCTACCGGACAATTATACCCTCCCGCACCAATAGTCAGAGGAGCAGTGAATGAAAGAAGAGAATCAGATGAACTCTTACCACCAAATTTCCCAGCAACACCGACAATTTTTTCATTATCTATCTTAACATCCAATACACTAAATCCTTGAATTACAGATCCTCCATTTTCCAAGACAATCTCGGTAGCTTTCTTAAACATCATATAATCAAATTGAATTCTAGGTAAGGCATATCCCGACATTTTCTTTTCAAAAGCGTCCTTAGGAAGATCGACTTTTACCTCATTTCCATTTGCACTCCCAAAAATTATTGAGGTCACTCTTACATGCGGAGTTGACTCAATCATATCCAGAACACCCAATTCCTTGACGTGACCTAGCGATTTTCCTCCAACAGCATCACCACAAACTTTGTCTCGAGGCCAAATCTCTTTCTCAATCAGTAATACCTTACATCCATTCCTTGCATTATATGCAGCTGCTGCAGAACCTGAAGGTCCACCACCTACTACAATTACATCAAAATGTGAATCATTTGGAGGGACCTCTCCTGTCTCTATTGGGGCTTGCCATACTTCCATGGATATATTAGTCTAGTAATGGGGGTATATATCATTCAATCTATACATTGATTTGATTCGTAGATACCTCTTCGACAGTAATATGGGAGACGAGATTTGGATAATTGAAACAACTCTGCCCGGCGATTGGATAGAAGCAGTAGTAGGCGACTGGTCTAGTCAAATCGTTCAAATTGGCCTGGCTGCTTGTATTCAGAGAAGTAGAATAACTTCGGTATATAAATGGGAAAATTCTTTACAGAGCTCCGATGAATGGAAAATTCAAATAAAGACATCAACAAACAAGAAAAATGAACTAGTGAAATACATTACATCAAATCATCCTTATGATATTCCAGAAGTTAATATCTGGAAAGCTTCTTCAACAAAGGAATATACAAAATGGGTAGAGAATTAAATTAGGATGAGAATATGAAATTAAGTCATATTATCAAACCAGCTAAATCGGTTCCAAAGACTTGGTGGAGCGCCGACAATCCAATGTCAACGAATCCAAAATTCTCTACCCTTATGATTCTCATAATGGGGGAATTCATATTTGGAGTTGGAGATGCTCTATTAATTTCTGCCGAGATTGGAAATACCCCTTGGACTGTTTTAGCTGAAGGAATTTCAATAATTACAGGAATGACAGTTGGTCAAGCAACATTTGTAATTAGTTTGGTAGTATTATTTCTATGGATTCCAATTAAAGAAATCCCAGGAATTGGAACAATTCTTAACGCAATAATTATTGCTGCTACTATTGATATAATGGTCCCTATTCTACCCACTCCAGATAATTTAATAATACAAATATTACAAGTCTTTTCTGGAATAATTTTAATCGCAATTGGAAGCTCAATGTATCTTACTGCAAATTTAGGCCCCGGTCCACGAGATGGATGGATGACAGGTATTCAAAGAGTAACTGGAATTCCAATCGGTAGAGTTCGAATTACTATTGAACTTTCAGTATTAATTATAGGTACACTATTAGGTGGAAATCTTGGACTTGGGACGGTATTATTTGCTATCACCATAGGTAGAACCGTTGCTATTTGTTTGGCTATTTCTGAAAAAATAGGATCAACCGAAATTAATCGGACCGACCTCAATCCCAATCAGTAATATAGCAGTAGAAAATACTGTAATTAGTATATTGTCATCTATAGGCCCAAATTCATATCTTTCAACATAACTCGCTACAGTTGCCGATATCAATCCCCACACTGGTATAGATGGATCACCCATTCCCGCTACTATCCATCCCAGAGGTGCACTAACAATGAACATGAATACATTTCCTATCGGACTCTTTGAACGCTCTTTAATTACTAAATTTCTAACTACACCAGTCACACCGTCTCCGAAGGCCATGAATAAAGACGGAATAATTGCTAGCCATGGATCATCAACTAACACCCAAATCAATGTTATTGATGACCACCACATCAAAGTAAATTTTACATCATTTTGATTCTGATCGGTCTGAAACCAAAACATCCTAGTTCCAGTAGCATGTGCTCCATAAGTGAAAATATTCATCAATATACCACAAAACAATGGATACCAAAAATCTGTGAACAGGATGGGTACACAAAATGAGCCTACACCACCTGCAAGCATGTGAACTATTTTTCTGTTATAGTAAACTGCTCTGATATTCTCTACTCCTCGTTTTACCATCATATCATACGGAATTTTTGTTGCAAACAAGACCACCATGACGTAAGCACCCATGCCTGCAGCATAGAAAATCTGAACGTCCATGGGCTACCCAACAGGATTTCCCGAAAAATAACTCCGGTCCATCAGGCAGATTATAGGGCTTAATCGTTCAGCAACCATCATGCCGGGTCAGGGGATAATCAAACAATACAAAGAATTTCTACCCATAAACGAAGACACTCCCATTATTTCTCTGAATGAAGGCAACACTCCTCTAATCTACTCCAAGAATATAACTAACCAAATATCTGGAAATTTCAATTTGTATATTAAATTTGAAGGTCTAAATCCCACAGCTTCTTTCAAAGATAGGGGCATGACTTTAGCAGTCTCTAAGGCATTGGAAAACGGAGCAAAAGCAATAGTGTGCGCTAGTACAGGTAATACAAGCGCTTCTGCTGCTGCTTATGCCGCTAGAGCCGGGATAAAATGTGTAGTATTAATTCCCGAAGGAAAAATTGCATATGGAAAGATGGCCCAAGCCCTTATTCATGGTGCAATAACATTGGAGATTAGAGGCAATTTTGATGACGCACTTTTATTGGTTAGAGAACTAGGAAAAAGAGCCGAATTCGAAATAGTAAATAGTATCAATCCTTTCAGAATTCAGGGACAAAAGACCGGCGCTTTCGAAATTTGTGACAGTCTAGGAAACGCTCCCGATATGCATTTTCTGCCTGTAGGAAATGCAGGAAATATCACATCATACTGGATGGGATATAATGAATACAGAAATGCAGGAATCTCAAAATCTCTCCCTAAAATGATGGGATGGCAAGCAGATGGGGCAGCCTCAATAGTTAGAGGGCATATAATAGAAAAACCCGAAACAATTGCCTCAGCAATTCGAATAGGAAACCCAGCAAGTTGGAAATTAGCGATTAATGCAATTAAAGAGTCAGATGGTTCAATTGGATCAGTCACAGATGAAGAACTATTGGATGCACAAAGAATGCTAGCAAGACTAGAAGGAATTTTTGTCGAACCCGCATCTGCAACTGGACTTGCAGGTCTATTAAAATCAAATTCTACTAGACAAATTCCAGCCGGAGCTAATGTAGTTGTTACTGTCACAGGTCATGGATTAAAAGACCCAGAAATAGCTGTAGATAATTCTAGAGCCAAATCAATAGTAATTAATCCAGATATTAGCTCAGTCTTGAAAACGCTTGATATTACCTAGGATTATTATGAACAACCCGGTCGGACATGCATGGAAGACAAGTTTAGCGACAAAAATTTTGACACGAGAGCTGTATGGACAGGAACTCAAAATATAGCAAATTCTGCTACTACACCAGTTTTCCTTACTTCTACGTATTATTTAGATGACAAAGGATATGCTGACTGGGCTGCAGGAGGTCAACATTCTTCTCTCTATAGCAGATTTGCAAATGTTAACTCTGAGACTGTAAGCGCTAAGGTAGCTTCTCTAGAAGGAGCTGAAGATGGTGAAACATTTGCAAGCGGAATGGCCGCTATTACATCTACATTATTTTCCCTCCTTTCTTCAGGAGATCATATAGTTACATCGCCAGATGTATATGGTGGAACTTATGGATTAATGACTAACGAATTACCTAGATTCGGAGTCGAAGTCACCATGGCTGACTTACGAGACCCATCTTCATTTGAAGCAGCAATAAAAGATAACACAAAGATACTTTATGTAGAGACATTGACAAACCCAGTTCTGAAGGTTTGTGATTTGGAAGCAATGGCAAAAATAGCTAAAAAATACAACTTGATTTCTATCGTAGATAATACATTTGCAACACCATGGTCATGTAACCCAATTTCTATGGGTTTCGATTTAGTAATCAATTCTGGCACGAAATATCTTGGTGGCCATTCAGACCTAATTGCGGGAGTTGTAGTAGGAAAGGCAGATTTAATTTCTCAAGTTTTTGATAATAAAACAAGATTCGGTGGTGCACCGGATCCTCACATGTGCTATCTCTTAGAAAGAGGAATAAGGACATTACATGCTAGAATGCCAATTCATGCAGCAAACTCCGCTGAACTAGCACGTCGATTGGAGCAACATCCTATGATCGTGAGCGTCAACCATTCAACACTACCAAGTTTTCCAGACTATGAAGTAGCCAAAAGAATAATTCCTAGAGGGAGCGGAATGCTATCTTATGTAGTGAAGGGTGGCGATCAAATCGCCCTCAAATATATGAGGGGACTAAAGATAATCTTCGAAGCCACTAGTCTAGGAGGTGTAGAAAGCTTGGTCGAATGTCCATTCAATTCTAGTCACATGTTCGTTCCAGAAGAAGTAAGAAATGAGTCGGGTGTAGTTCCCGGATTTGTAAGAATGAGTGTAGGAATTGAAGATGTTGAGGATTTATGGTCTGATATAGAGCAAGCTTTAGATTTAGCCTCTAAGAAACTAGAGTCTAATTCTTGAGGAATATAGATGGACTATGAACTTCTAGTAGCGGCATTAGCTTTCATAATACCAATGTGCTTTTCACCAGGCCCAAATAACGTATTATGCGCAGCACATGGCTCAAGATTTGGATTTAAAGCAACATTACCTCTTATTTCAGGCATGGCAATCGGTTGGTCAACTTTAGGAATTCTTATCGGTTTTTCAACGGAATTCATAAGTGAAAACGAATCAATTTTTAATTTTTTAACGTATATCTCAGCATCCTATATCGCTTTTCTCGGATATCAAATAATTTATTCAAAATCAAATGAAGAGGCAAATCATGATCAGGAAAGGCTCGGACCTGCAACAGGAATAATTATTCAGGTTTTTAATGGAAAAGCATGGGTCCATTTCCTAGTTTTGATGGTTTCTTTTGGAAGTTTATTTGGCTCTGGCCCTTCTGCAATAGTTGCATTAGTTCTGTTAAACCTTCTATTTGGACTTCCAGCAGTAATGAGTTGGGCTGCATTTGGACATGTATTGAAAAGAGTATTTGACACACCTGAACAATCAAAGATTTTGAATTTAGTTATGGGTTTTGCACTTATTGGAGTAGCAATATGGATCCTAGTTCCAAAGTTGTAGATTATTTTGGTGCAGAGGACAGGATTTGAACCTGCGAAGCACTACGCACTGGGACCTCATCCCAGCCCCTTTGACCACTCGGGTACCTCTGCTAGAGTCAAGCTGTATCATTATTCATATTTCACTCTGACGAACCCAAATTAACCATTCTTGAGGGCTTTCTGAATTTCAAAAAAGTAAACATTGTTATAGCAAATAGAAGATGACTTATTGGTAGCCAAAATAAATCACCTCTACCCAAATTAACTGTTGAGTCGTATATCCATATACTTGCTATAATCCCAAGGATTATTCCGAATTTGTATGATGGAACACTGAAATCAAATAATGCTAGGACTATCCATGCCAAATAAATTGGCCAGCATAGAAAATATGTAAACATAGTAGCTCCCATTATACTGCAACCATCTCCAGTGCATAGGGCATTTACATTTACTGCGCTTACAGAGATTGCCAGAGATGCAAATAGTACTTGCCAACCCTTAAGCATGACCTCTGAAGTCTAACTTAAGCAATAATATATGCTATAGATTCTTAGTAAGAAACAATAAAAGTAAATGCCTGAGCACATTTCAACATAATGGAAGCAATAGTTTTAGCATTTATTGGTACATTTTTTGCTGCCGCTTTAACGGTCCCAGCAGGTTTTGGACTTTCTACAATGATTACTCCTATTACACTTCTACTGATGGATCCGCATGAAGCTGTTGCGATAGTGGCAGTAGTTCATGCTGCACATAATGCTGGTAAATTCTTTGCTTTGAGAGAAAGTGTAAATTTCTCTGCATTCAGACATTATGGGATTTGGCTTGTATGCGGCTCAATTGTTGGTGCCATACTGCAAAATAGTGTACCACAAGAACCACTTTTAGCTCTAATTGGAGTATTTTTGATAATATTGCCCTTGCTTACACTTAGCGAATCTTGGACGGGGTACAGAATTCCCGAAGCTAATGATCGATTGGGTGGATTTGGTTCTGGATTCATGGGGGGATTATCAGGTCACCAAGGGGCTCTTAGAGCCATGTTCCTTACTCGAAGAATTCCCGATAAAATGATCTATGCAGCTACTGCAAGTGTCCTAGCATTATGTGTAGATTTATCTAGAATTCCAGTATATATTTTTTTCAGGCCGCAAGAAATATCTGAGCATTTTCTACTTACAATAGTTTTAGTGACCTCAGCTTTGTTAGGAGTAAAAACAGGAAAAAAATGGCTAAAATCTTTAAAATCTAGTACAATTCAAAATTTTGTAATGTTTGGAATAATCACTAGCGGTATTTATTATATTTTTGAAGCACTACGTTAACAATCGAATTATTTATCTCCAGGCCCTCCTGACATGTTATGGGCTACGAGAACATACAAAATAATGCCAGTAATTAATGCAAAAACCCCTTTCATTGCACCCATCTCTGAAGCGGATGGAATCAATCCAGCCTCTTGAGCCCATGATAGAACTGCAAACATTATGCCGAATGCGG
>Ga0115012_10002525_pt1 | contig 10709 bp, 8 predicted proteins | sample TroAtlMetagenome_FD_88706 | JGI IMG/M metagenome (GOLD analysis project Ga0115012, IMG submission 88706) | Marine eukaryotic phytoplankton communities from Atlantic Ocean - Tropical Atlantic ANT10 Metagenome | ecosystem: Environmental > Aquatic > Marine > Oceanic | place: Tropical Atlantic Ocean...
GCTAAAGAGATAAGAGAAAAAAATGATCAAATACCAATTATATTTTTGACAGCAAAAACTCTAAAAGAGGATGTTTTAAAAGGCTATAAAATTGGAGCTGATGATTATCTTACTAAACCATTTGATTCTGAAATACTACTAGCGAAAATAAAATCATTATTTAGCAGAAAAAGTCTTATGAAATCAAATGATTCAAACGTTTATGAATTTAATTTTGGTCAATTTAATTTTAATTCAAAACTTAGAATGCTTAATCATAACAATAAGGATTCAATAAAACTCTCTCCTAAAGAAAATGAGTTATTGAAAATGTTAGTTTTAAATATTAATGATCTACTTCCTAGGGATATTGCGCTTAATAAAATATGGAAAGATGATAACTATTTTACATCAAGAAGTATGGATGTATATATAGCTAAATTGAGAAAATATATTGAAATTGATAAGAAAATTGAAATAATAAATATTCACGGTGAGGGATTTAGGCTCACTGTTTCTAAATAGATCTTTATTTTATTTGTCTTTTTGAAATAACCTTAAAAGAAGTATTCCAAATCTTGAAATGGCAAATGTGAAAAGTCCAAAAAGAGGTGATAAAAGACCTATTTTAATCCCTCCAGCTATAATAGCAGGTTCTGCTTGTCCAGATGCTTCTACAGCATCAAACCCAGCTATTAAACCTATAAATGCCCCAAAAAACCCTAAGGTTAGCGCTAAGACACCACTATCATTAATATGAGCTAACATTTTTTTTGATAAAACAGTGTTAGTTTTAATCATTGAAAAGCTTTTAACTATAAAATAAATAGATAGTAATAAACAAATAAGAATAAGTGACATAAATAATACGCCACCTTCTAAAAATCTATCGAATATGGTTGGTCGAATTAATTCTAAAATAATTTTCATAATGAAACTAAGTTAGGAAAAAAATGATATGTAAGGTAAGTTACTTTGATCTTGGATGGTATTTCTTCATAACATTTAATAAATGCTTTGAATCTAGGTGGGTGTATATCTCTGTTGTAGTTATATTTTCATGACCTAGAATTAATTGAATGCTTCTTAAATCAGCTCCATTTTTTAAAAGATGAGATGCGAATGAATGTCTAAATGTATGTGGACTTATTTTTTTGTTTATCCCTGACTTTTTAGAAATATTTTTAATTAAAGTAAAGATCATGTGTCTTGTTAATTTTTTGCCATTTTTACTTAAAATAAGAATGTCATTTGATGATTCTTCTATTTTTTGTAACCCCCTTTGTTTATTAATATAGTTATTAATGTTTTTTTTAGCCTTCATTCCTAAAGGCACGAATCTTTCTTTTCCACCTTTTCCTAATACCCTAATCAGATTTTCTTTAAAAAATATATTCGAAATCTTTAAATCAATTAATTCACTAACTCTAATACCTGTGCCGTATAATATCTCGATTATTGTTTTGTTTCTTTGGCCAAATTTTTCATTTATATTAATAGAGTTAATCATAAGAGAAATTTCATCAATATTAAGAATATCAGGAAGTTTTCTGCCCAATTTTGGAGATTCTATATTTAATATTGGAGATGCTTTTAAATATCCTTCAAATACAAGGAATTTAAAAAAACTTTTAAGCCCCGAAATTTTTCTTGCTTGTGATCTTGGGCTATTTTTTTTTGAAGTGCTATAAATGAATGAATTTATAGTATCAGTTCTACACTCGATAGGTGATTCTTTAATCTTGTTGTCTAAAATGTAATTCTTTAATGAAATGATATCATTTTCATAACTAACTATGGAGTTTAAGCTTAAGCCTCTTTCTATTTTTAGATATGATTTATATTCTTTTATTGCTTGATTCCAGTCCAAAACAGTATAATATTTTTAAAAATAATCTTTAATTATAAAATTTGATGAAATATTATCTTAAAATATTAAATTTATAGTATATGAAGATTAGTATAATTAATGGACCAAATTTAAATTTATTAGGTAAAAGAGAACCTGATATTTATGGGGAGATTTCTTTTGAAGATTATTTTGAAAAAATAGTTTTAAGTTTTCCCGATGTTGAGTTTGATTACTACCAATCTAATGTTGAAGGTGAATTAATTAATCAAATACAAGATGTAAGTCATTCTTCAGATGGAATAATACTTAATGCAGCAGCTTTCACTCATACCTCTGTTGGTATTGCAGATGCTGTTAAATCTATTAAATCAAAGGTGATAGAGGTTCATATATCTAATACTTTTTCTAGAGAATCATTCAGACACAAATCTTTTTTATCTCCTGTAGTAGATGGTATTATTGTTGGATTTGGTCTAGACAGTTATAGACTAGCAGTTGAAAGTTTAATTGAAAAAAATAAAATTATAGGTGAATGACTTCATCATAAGCATCAGCTACAGATTCCATTAAAGCCTCGCTCATAGTTGGATGAGGATGAACTGCCTTCAATATTTCTTTACCAGTTGTTTCAAGTTTTCTGCCTAGAACTGCTTCAGCAATCAAGTCAGTAACTCCATCGCCAATCATATGACAGCCAAGCCATTCTCCATATTTTTCATCAAAGATTACTTTAACAAAACCTTCTGGTTTACCACTAGCTTGAGCTTTACCTGATGCTGAAAAAGGAAACTTTCCAACTTTGACAGAATAGCCTTTATCTCTAGCTTGTTCCTCAGTATATCCAACAGAAGCTACTTCTGGAGAACAATAAGTACAACCTGGAATATTTTTATAATCTATTGCTTCAACATCATGCCCAGCAATTTTTTCAACACATAGAATCCCTTCAGCAGAAGCTACATGGGCTAATGCTTGACCTGTTATGATATCTCCAATAGCGTAATATCCTGGAATATTTGTCTTGTAAAATTCATCTACAAGAATCTTATCTTTATCAACTGCAATACCTGTTTCTTCAAGACCTATATTTTCAATGTTACTTTTAATTCCAACTGCTGAGATAATAATATCAGCCTCTAATTCTGAAATTTGACCTGAAGATTTAACTTGTAGTTTAACTCCTTTCCCTTTTGTTTCGGATGATATTACTTCAGAACTGGTCATTAAATTAATTCCAGATTTTTTAAAGCTTTTTGAAAGTTGATTAGAAACATCTTTATCCTCAACAGGTAAAATCCTATCAAGGTATTCTACAATTGTAACTTCTGTACCCATTGAATTATAGAAATATGCAAATTCTACTCCAATAGCTCCAGAACCAACTATAATCATTTTTTTAGGTTGTTTTGGAAGCACCATTGCTTCTCTATAACCAATTATTTTTTTACCATCTTGTTTAATAGAATCAATTTCTCTTGATCGAGCGCCGGTTGCTATAATTATATTTTCTGCACTATAGGTATTTTTTTTATCTCCAATTTCTACAGAAACTTTTTTTTCTGGAAGTACTTTTCCAAACCCATTAATAACATCAATCTTATTTTTTTTCATTAAAAAATTTACACCTTTACTCATTCCATCAGCAACTGATCTACTTCTTTTAACTACAGATGTAAAATCTTTATCTATTTTACTGGCAGAGAGACCATATTGGTCTGCTTTTTTTAAATATTCAAAAACTTGAGCAGATTTTAATAATGCTTTGGTTGGAATACATCCCCAGTTTAGGCAAACTCCTCCTAAGCTTTCCTTTTCAATTATTGCTGTTTTAAGGCCTAATTGACTTGCTCTTATTGCAGCAACGTAACCACCAGGCCCACTACCTAGAACTATTAAGTCATAGTTTTTTTTCATTTTTTATTATTTATAAAATTTATACTCGCAGAATTAACACAATATCTTTTTCCAGTTTCAGTTGGACCATCATCAAAAACATGACCCTGATGACCTCCACAATTTGAACAAATTATCTCAGTTCTTACCATTCCTAAACTTTTATCTTCTTTATAAACTATTGCACCAGGAATAGCACTTTCATAACTTGGCCAACCACAATCAGAAACAAACTTATTGTCACTTTTAAATAAAGCTTGTCCGCAACCTTTACATTCATATATACCTTTTTCAAAATGCATATTATAAACTCCTGTATAAGGTCTTTCGGTTCCTTTATTTCTAAGTATATCAAATTCCTGTTGTGTTAACTGGTCTTTCCATTCTTTTTCACTCTTTTCCACTTTAAACTCTATTTTTTGGTTATTATTTTGATTTCTGTTAAAAGTTTGACAATTTATAAAAAAAGTATTCATAAAGAATATTCCTAACACAATAAATTTTTTCATAAATAATATTTATTGACAAATATAAATATCTTTTATATTATTTTGTTACTTTGGGAAATCAATTAGGTATATGTTTAATAGAAAAAACCCATTACCAAAAGGAAGTAAAAAGCTAATTGGCGCTTGGACTCTATATGATTGGGCTAATTCAGTTTATTCTCTTGTAATTTCTACTGCAATTTTTCCGATATACTATTCTGAATATATTTTTGCAAATTCAGATTCTATTGTCTTGTTTAATATGGATATAAACAAGGACACGGTAATTAGTTTAGTATCTGCAACTTCTTTTTTGATTGTTGCATTTTTATCTCCTTTTTTAAGTGGAATTGCCGATTATCTTGGAAATAAAAAGACATTTATGAAGTTTTTTGTCTTACTAGGATCTTTTTCCTGTATTGGTCTTTATTGGTTTGAATTGGAAACTATTCAATTTGGATTAATATTATATATTCTAGCATTAATTGGTTTATGGGGAAGTCTTGTATTTTATAACTCATATTTACCTGATATAACTTATCCAGAACAAACAAATAGAGTTAGTGCAAAAGGATTCACTATGGGTTATATTGGAAGTGTTATACTTCTAATTATTAATCTTATAATGATTACTTATTATGAACAACTGAATTTAAGTTCAGAAGTTCAAGCAATGAAATACTCATTTGTATTAGTTGGTCTTTGGTGGCTTTTATTTAGTCAATATTCATTTTATCATTTACCCAAAGGAAATAAAGGCGTTAAGCTTCCAAAAAATGTCATATGGAATGGATTTAGAGAGCTTAAAGGGGTTTATAAGATAATTAAGTCTAGTAAAAAATTTACAAGATTTCTTACTGCTTTTTTTATTTTTTCCTTTTCTCTTCAAACAGTATTATTCATAGCATCATATTTTGGAGTTACTGAAATAGAATGGTCATCATCTGCTGAACAAACTACAGGGTTAATAATTAGTATAATATTAATACAAATAATTGCAATTTTTGGTGCTATTTTATTCACAAGGGCTGCGGAGAAGTTTGGAAATATAGTTGTCTTAACAGTAGCTATAGCTTCATGGTCATTAATCTGTGGTTATGCGTATTTTATAACTACTCCAACTCAATTTTACCTAATTGCAGGGTTTGTTGGATTATTAATGGGTGGTACACAAACAATAGCAAGAGCTACATATTCTTTGTTTATTCCTGAATCAAAAGATACAACCTCCTTTTTTAGTTTTTATGATGTTACTGAAAAGATCGGAATAGTAATAGGTATGATTCTTTATGCAATGGCAGCTCAAATTACGGGAAATGTTAGATTCTCAGTATTAATATTTATGTTCTTCTTCCTTTTGGGGGCTATTCTACTTCTCAGAGTTCCAAAAGTTAAAATATAGTTTAATTGGCATACCTTTTGTCCTTATATATATAGCATTTTTATATATAGGAGATAAACTGAATAACTTAGCCTAATAACCCTATATAATGACAAAATGTCTTAATAAGTAATAATATGAGCATAAAGTTTAATAATATGGACAATGTGTCATTTGATGATTTAGAAACTGATTCTGAGTTTATTCCATTAATGACATCTGAAGATGAAGAAGCCCTTGAAAAAGAAAAATTACCTAAGGTTTTACCTATACTTCCACTTATTAATACAGTTCTATTTCCAGGTGTAGTTATCCCTATTAATGCTGGTAGAGATAAGTCAATAAAACTTATTCAGGATGCAAATAAATCTAATAAGCTTATTGGAGTTGTTGCTCAAAAGAAAAAATCTACCGAAAATCCAGGAATTGACGATATATATCATTTAGGGACAGTTGCAAAGATTTTAAGAGTTCTAAAGATGCCAGATGGTAATACAACAATAATTATTCAAGGGAAAAAAAGATTTAAAATCAAAACAGTTGTTAAAGAAGAACCTTATATTCAAGCAACTGTTGAGGATATAGTTGATAAATTACCTAAGAAATTATCAAATAAGTTTACCGCTACTATTGATGCAATTAAGGATGTAGCTTTAAAAATAATAAAAGAAAATCCTAATATTCCATCTGAGGCTTCTTTCGCAATTAAAAATATAAACAGTTCATCATTTTTAATAAATTTTGTTTCATCAAATATGAATATTGGAATCATGGATAAGCAAGATTTACTAGCAATGACTAATGTGCATGAAAGGGCCACAGAATGTTTGAAGAACTTAAACTTAGAGTATGAGAAACTCGCATTAAAAAATGATATCCAATCTAAAGTTAGAAGTGATATAGATCAACAACAAAGAGAATATTATCTGCATCAACAAATGAAAACTATCCAAGAAGAACTTGGAGAAACATCATACCAAGAAGAAATAGAAGAATTGATTGAAAAAGCAGAATCAAAAAAATGGTCAAAAGAAATTAAGCAACACTTTGATAAGGAATTATTTAAATTAAAGAGAATGAATCCTCAAGTAGCTGAGTATTCAGTTCAAAGGAACTATATCGATTTATTAGTAGACTTACCTTGGGATAAATTTTCATTAGATAATTTTGATTTAGAGAATGCTAAGAAGATACTTGACAAGGATCATTTTGGATTAGATGAAGTTAAAAAAAGAATAATTGAATATTTAGCTGTTCTTAAACTTAGAAATGATATGAAATCACCTATTTTATGTCTTTATGGTCCTCCTGGAGTTGGGAAGACATCTTTAGGGAAATCAATAGCAAAATCAATAAATAGGGAATATGTTAGAGTTTCATTAGGAGGAATGAGAGATGAAGCTGAAATAAGAGGTCATAGAAAGACTTATGTTGGAGCTATGCCAGGAAGAATAATTCAAAGTATAAAAAAGGCTGGGACTTCTAATCCTGTATTTGTTTTAGATGAAATTGACAAACTTTCTTCTAGTTCACAAGGTGATCCAGCTTCTGCACTATTAGAGCTTTTAGATCCAGAACAAAATAATTCGTTTCATGATAATTTTTTAGAAATAGGTTATGATTTATCTAAAGTAATGTTTATAGCAACTGCTAATAGCTTATCTAATCTTCACCCAGCTCTTATTGATAGAATGGAATTAATTAATGTTACAGGATATACAACTGAAGAAAAAACATCAATTGCTCAAAAGTTCTTAATTAAAAAACAATTAAAAGAGCATGGTTTGACAAGTAAGGATTTTAAATTAAATAAAACTATAATCAAACAAATTATTTCTGGTTATACTAGAGAATCAGGAGTAAGAAACTTAGAGAAACAAATAGCAAAACTTATTAGATCTAAAGCAAAAAACATAGTATCTAAAGAGAAATCAGTTAGTATAACTGATAAAAATTATCTTACAACTGCATTGGGTACAAAAAAATATTATAAAGACTCTTATGAGAATAATCTGGTTGCTGGAGTTGTAACAGGTCTTGCTTGGACATCTGTAGGAGGTGAAATACTTTTTATTGAATCTTCAGTCTCAGCTGGAAAAGGAGAGTTAAATATTACAGGAAACTTAGGTAAAATAATGAAAGAATCAGCAATTATTGCTATGGAATATATAAAGTCAAATGCAAAACAATTAGGAATTGACAAAATAGACTTTAGTAAACATAACATCCATATACATGTTCCAGAAGGTGCAACTCCAAAAGATGGACCAAGTGCTGGTATAACAATGTTAACATCCCTTGTCTCATTATTTACTCAAAAAAGGGTAAAGAAAAACATTGCAATGACTGGTGAAATTACTTTAAGAGGAAAAGTTCTTCCAGTTGGTGGAATAAAAGAGAAAATACTTGCTGCAAAAAGAGCTAATATTAAAGAAATTATCTTAAGCATTGATAATAAAAAAGATATTGAAGAGATTAAGAAAATTTATTTAAGGGGCATAAAATTTATATATGTAAAGAATATGTTTGAGGTTATAAACTATTCTATAACTAATAGGAAGGTTCCAAACTCAAAAATTTTTAAATTGTAAGATATTTCAAAGAAAATTTTGAAAAATATAATTATTGCAATAGACGGAGAAGCATCCAGTGGAAAAAGTACACAAGCTAAAAAAATTGCTGATTATTTAGGATATTCATATCTTGATAGTGGAGCGTTTTACAGAGCAATAACCTTGTTTTTCAAAAGAAAAGGGATTACTTCAGCTACTGGTTTTAATAAAAATGAGTTAGATGAAATATCACTAAATTCTAATTATAATAATGGGAAAAATTTAATCTATTTAAATGGTGATGATGTTTCAGATGATATCAGATCTGTGGGAATATCTGAAATTGTAAGTGACTTTGCTAAAGAAAAAGAAGTAAGAGAGCATGTTTACAAGCATCTAAGAGAATTGTCAAAAAATCAATCTATAGTTATTGATGGAAGAGATATAGGTACCGTTGTTTTTCCAAATGCAGATTTTAAGTTTTTTTTATATGCAAACCCTGAGATTAGAGCAAAAAGAAGATTTTCAGAAATAGATAAAGATGAAATTAACTATAAGTCTGTTCTAGATAATCTTAAATATAGAGATATAACAGATTCAACTAGAGATATAGCACCTCTTAAAAAAGCTCATGACGCATATTCTATTGATGTATCAGAACTTTCAATAGATCAGGTCTTTAAAAAACTAATGAATATAATTGAAAAATAGTTTTTTAAAATTTCACTCTAATCTTTGTCAATAAGCTAATTAATTATATTTTTGCCGTCTATGATAGAAGAAAATAAATCTGAAACGGATAAAAAGGTAAAATCTGATAAAAAATCTGTTTCAAAAAAAACATCATCAATTGATAATAATGGTGATGAATTTTTAAAAACTTTTAACTGGCATCAATATCAAGAAGGAATTGATAAAATTGATGAAAAACAGATTAAAGAATTCGAAAAACTAGTCCAAGCTAATTTTGTTGATACATCGGATGACAATATAATCGATGGAAAGGTAATTCATTTAACAGAAAGAGATGTTATCATTGATATTAATGCAAAGTCAGAAGGAGTTATATCAAGAAATGAATTTAGATATAATCCTGACCTAAAAGTAGGTGATAAAGTAGAGGTTATAGTTGACATTAGAGAAGATAAGGATGGGCAATTAATTTTATCTCATAAAAAAGCAAGAACAATAAAAGCTTGGGATCGGGTTAATCACGCTCATGATAAAAGTGAAATTGTTCAAGGGTATGTAAAATGTAGAACAAAAGGGGGAATGATTGTAGATGTTTTTGGAATTGAAGCATTTTTACCAGGATCACAAATTGATATCAAACCTATTAGAGATTATGATCAGTATACTAATAAAAACATGGATTTTAAAGTTGTTAAAATTAATCATGAGTTTAAAAATGTTGTAGTCTCTCATAAAGCTTTAATTGAAGCAGATCTAGAAAAACAGAAAAAAGGTATAATAGGTCAACTTGAAAAAGGTCAAGTACTAGAAGGATCAGTTAAAAACATGACATCTTATGGTGTTTTTGTTGACTTGGGAGGTGTTGATGGATTAATTCATATAACAGATTTATCATGGACAAGAATTAACCACCCTAGTGAAGTTCTTGATCTTGATCAAACTATTAAAGTTGTAATTTTAGATTTTGACGATGATAAATCTAAGATTCAACTTGGTTTAAAACAATTAACTGATCATCCATGGGAAAACTTAGGTGATGATATTCAAGAAGGTTCTAAAGTTTCAGGAAAAGTTGTAGTTATTGCTGATTACGGAGCATTTGTTGAAATAAAGGATGGTATAGAAGGTTTGGTTCATGTTTCGGAAATGTCATGGTCTACTCATTTAAGATCTGCTCAAGATTTTGTTAATGTTGGAGATTCTATTGAAGCTGTTGTATTGACTTTAGATAGAGATTCAAGAAAAATGTCTTTAGGTATTAAGCAACTATCACAAGATCCTTGGACTGATATAACTAAAAAATTTCCAGTTGGATCTAAACATAAAGGTAAAGTTAGAAATTTTACAAATTTTGGAGTATTTATTGAATTAGAAGAAGGAATAGATGGATTGATTTACATCTCTGATCTTTCTTGGTCTAAAAAAATAAAGCATCCTTCAGAATTTTTATCCATAGGTGATATAATTGAAGTAATTGTTCTTGATTTAGACTTAGAAGGAAGAAAATTAAGTTTAGGGCATAAACAAACAATGGAAAATCCATGGGATAATTATGAAAAAGATTTTGCAGTTGATACTATTCATAATACAAAAATTACTGAATTAGTTGAGAAAGGGGCAATAGTAAACTTCAATGATGACCTCTCAGCTTTCATTCCATATAGACATTTAGAAAAATCTGATGGATCTAATTTAGCTAAAGGTGAATCAGCTGATTTTATCATAATAGAGTTCAATAGGGAATTTAAAAGAGTTCTTGCATCTCATTTATTAACTCATAATAATTCAATAAAAACGGATGGTAAAGAAGAAGATTTAAAGAAGCCAAAAGCAACAAAGTCAAAAAAGGAAGATGAGACAGCAAAGGTAAA
>Ga0115012_10002526_pt1 | contig 10708 bp, 3 predicted proteins | sample TroAtlMetagenome_FD_88706 | JGI IMG/M metagenome (GOLD analysis project Ga0115012, IMG submission 88706) | Marine eukaryotic phytoplankton communities from Atlantic Ocean - Tropical Atlantic ANT10 Metagenome | ecosystem: Environmental > Aquatic > Marine > Oceanic | place: Tropical Atlantic Ocean...
CGTGGGCGCGGGGGGGGGGGGGGGGGGGGGGGGGGGGGGGGGGGGGGGGGGGGGGGGGGGGGCGGGGGGGGCGGATGGGGGCGTGGGGGCGGGTGTGGGCGGGGGGCGCGGAGGGCTTCCGGTTCGGGCCGTGGCCGGTGGCGGCGTCGGAGGTCTTCGCGCGGTCGCGGCACGCGGTGGCGTTCGTGAACCTCAAGCCGGTGGTCGCCGGGCACGTCCTCGTGAGCCCCCTGCGCTGCGTGCCGCGGTTCGCGGAGCTGGAGGGGGACGAGGTGGCGGACCTCTGGGCGCTGGCGCAGGCGGTTGGGGCCCGCGTGGAGCCGCACTTCGGGGCTGAGGGGCTGACGCTCGCCATCCAGGACGGCCCCGCAGCGGGGCAGACGGTCCCGCACGTGCACGTGCACGTCCTACCGCGGCGCCCGGGGGACTTCGAGCCGAACGACAAGGTGTACGACGCCATGGACGCGGGGGAGAAGGGGCTCGCGGAGGGGCTGGACGCGGAGCCGGAGCGGAAGCCCCGCACCGCGGAGGAAATGGCTGCGGAGGCAGCCGTCCTGCGCGGGCTGTTCCCCGCCGTCTCCGACTAGGGCGAGCTCGGTCCCGTTTTTTACACGAGTTTTAGAAAATTGATTCGTCTATCTATGGGGGCACGCAGGACTATGTTGATTCTTTTTGGTCATATCGTACAGGACTATTGATTCTTTTTGGTCATATCGTACAGGACTTGCGGGAGGCGGTAGATGCGAATGATGATCCAGTAGAGCTCCTCCTCCAGCGCGAGCTCCCCTTCCGCCCGGGCAGCGTACACATCCTCACAGAGGGCTGTGAGCCGCTTCGTCACTGGCAGCTCCTCGTAGGGGATTTTGAATCGCAGGTCGGAGGTCAGCTCCCGGGTCATGCGCGCCACCCCGAGCACGAAGACGGCGTAGAGCCACGCCAGGCCCCGGCTCGCGACGAAGCTGCCGATGAAGCCCCCTTGCACCTGGTCCAGCACCAACTTTGCTGCCGGCCCGCCGAGGCGGTCCTTCCAGCAGGTCTCTTCAGTCTTCGCCCGGCTTTGGCGTCCCGCCCCACCCTCCACGGAGCATTCGAACTCCCACCACGAGTTGCCCGGCGACGCGTCCTCAGTCCCCACCTCTGCGCCCAGCCGGGCAGAGCAGTGCACCTTCGGGGCCTGGTGCCATGGGAACGCATCAATGTGGCTCATCACGCACTGGGAGCCCTTGAGCCGCCAAATCAACGAGTACAGACCCTCCCCCGCCCTCTCCGTCTCGATTGGAACGCTGGCGTTGCACGGGATGGCCCCGGGGCCCTCCCCTCCGCAGAGTCCCCCGGCCAGGGCCGCCAGGGCGGCCCGGGTCGGCCTGGCCAGAGGGGCGACTTGACTGCCCGAGCAGAGAGGGGCCGCCGCCGGGTCGCTCCTCAGGACGTCCCAAGCGACACGGACAGAGACCTCTCGGGACGTGTCGTTCAGGGCCCGCGAAAGGTCCGTCCGCGCGGGATTCGAGAGCGGCCACATTGCGTCCGAACTTGGAGCGATGTCGACACACTGCACTGCCACGTCCCTGGAGAAGTCCCCCCAGCTGTCCACACCGTCCAATATTCTCGAGCGGCTGCCCCCCCCGAACATCGTGTAGGTCTGCTCGGGGAGATTCGGGTCCCCGACGAGCAGGGTGATTCGGGACGACGCCTCCTGAACGTGCGTGTTCACGTACGAGGGGTTCCCGGACGAAAACAGAAGCAGCGGTGTCCAGATAACGAGTGTCAGGACGGAGAAGAGAAGCGTCCCGCTGAAAAATTTGATCCATACCGTCTGAGGTCCCCCCGTAGTACGCTTGGCGAGGCCGACATTCTTCACGGAGATATTGTAGAGCGACGCCCGGATCTCTTCGAGCTTCATCCAATCAAACAAACCCAGGGTGGTTCTGGTGCAGGTCCAGTCTAGCATGGTGCGCAGTTCGTAGAGGAAGGGAATGGCTTTGTAGATCACGAAAGCGACCCACATCGTCCGTGTGTCCACCTGCATGAAGAAATTCCCGCGCAGAATTCTGGGAAAGCCGCTCCGGGTCTGGAGACCGCTCACCAAAAGCCCCGCAAGTCTCAAGAGCATGAAAACTCTGAGGTAGATGACTTTCACGGTGGCCTCCGTCGCGCCCTTGTCCAAATCAGCCCCCGCCCCCGTCGGCCCCGCCAAATCACTTCCAGACCCCCATTCCAGACGGCCCTGCCAGAACAGCTTCATCGAGTACCCCATAAAAATTCCGAAGGTGGCAATGTGGTACAAGAATTTCGCAGCGTTGCTGCGAGTGATGTAGATGGTCCGGTCAATGCAGAGCAAGATGAAGGAACACAGCAAGGTGAGGATATACTCCCTCGGGATGGAAGACGCCATGCTCCAGCTGTCGTCCTGGACAGCCTCGGCGGGAGTGATCGCCACAGGGTAGAAGACAGCCAAGAATATGAGGCAGATGAAATCCAGAAGGAAGATCCGAACATAGAAGTCCCTCTTGTTCGTGGCTCCAGCCTCGGCCTTCAGGACTCGAATGCTCTGGCGCCCCGCCTCTTGTCCGTCATTGCTTGAGGAGAACAGGCCAGTGTCGAAGGAGAAGTCTTCAGAGGCAGCGCCCATCTCGACGTGGCTGTTGACACTCTCCGCCACGTGGGAGACAATGCGCGGATGACACTGCATACCCTTCGTATGGTCGGGCTTCTCGATGAAAATCTGCACGGTCAAGACTGTAGCCTCGACGTCTCCCAACTGCGTGTTCTCGAGATTCTCCAGCTCCAACTTTGTCACTTCGACGGAGTAGTTGGCGCCTCCGTTACTGTGCCTGTCCCAATCCCTCAACGCTCTTTGTACGACGTACAACATGCCCTGCTCCAGGTATAATTTTTCCTCAATCGAGGGCGCCGCTTCTTCGTAGTGCCCCCTGACGAAGCAATGCAGGTAGTACGGCGCGCTTTCTGAGTCCTTCAGGCGGAAATCCAAGAATTGCATCGCGCGGCTCTTAAAATTGAGCCACGACGGTAAGACGCGGCCACCATAGGGTGCGCCTGCGTCACTTGAAGACCCGGCCTCACCGCCGCGGGACTCTTCGTGCGCCTCTCTCTCCCTGTTTTCCCAGGCGTTCCCGTACCCCCGCGACATGTTGATCACTTCCGTCACCTTCCTCAAATGTATCTTGTGAAAGAGACACGACAGGTAGACGAAGAAGAGTGGCACCAGGGCAACGGAACTGCCATGCAGACCGAGGACCCTGATGTCGGGCCTTCGAAGAAAGGAGTAAGTCCTGTCGCAGAAGGTTACATCGTCAAGGGTAATGACGCTCAGACTTGGATCGCGGCCTGAAAGAGGGATCTGCAGCGCATACTGCACAACCAGGAGGATCTCCGAAACCCGCAGGAGGAAAGTCCAGAAACCTTCACCAGGAGACTTCGACAAAGCGTACAGAAATACAACGCCCGTGTACGCGAGGGACAGGAGGCTGAAGTCGCTCAGGAACATGAGAACAATCAGTCCATAGCTGAAGTAGCTGTCTTTGTCCAGCCTGAGCGTGATGACTTCGGGCAGGAGGTACTTCAGAATGTCCCTGCTGCTCAATTTCTTCCACCAGGGGGCAGCGACGGGGGAGTCCAGCGGCGCTTCAGACGAAATCGAAGTGGTAGGGCTCTCTGTAGGCCCCAGCGGATTGTTTCCAGAGAACTTTGACGGGCCGTCGCCTGCATTCTCTGGGGTCGCTTCAGCGTAGGTCCGCTCCTTCTGAAGGAAAGGGGTCTGGGCCACCGGCGTCACGGTCCAAGCCGGCGACACACCTTCCGCCTCCATGGTTTCCTTGAGGGCGGTCTCTCCGCTGGCTCCGGCCACGACTGGGGTGGCTCTTGAGCCAATGCTCTTCTTTAGCCAATCGATGCGCTTCTTTCTGACTTCGCGCGTCTTCCAGTTGGTGATGGCCTCGGTCAGTTTCGTCTCCTGCATTTTGGAGTGAAGGTCACGCAGCGAATCGAGCACGATGCCCTCGCCCCGGCTGAAGCTGAGAACAGTCTCGCGGTATAGATCGGTGCGGAAGACCCTCAGCTGAAGCTGAATAACGACAAACATGAGAATTTCGCGAGTGTGTTGAACCAGAAGGCTCCCAAAAGTATTCGAAGACGTGAAAACTCCAACAACCAAGCTCACATTGCACCGGTTTGACCCATGTTTCCTCTCAGAGCCCCACACGCGGACGTAAGACTCATAGAGGATGATGAAGAAGAGAACCAGGTAGTTGTAAGCAACGAAGGGCCGCCACAAGCCTGTGAGATCGTGAACTCTCTTGCCTTGCCTCCTGCGAAAGGCCACCATGGCGAGGATGAGGTAGCCCAAGTGCATCACGTCCTGGTCGCTGGCGGCGAGGGAAACAACGAGGATGAGGCAGATGTCGAACGAATACTGCAGACTCTTGTAGGCCGCCAGCTCGAGCACAGTCCACCGCGCATCTGCGGAGAGGGGATTCCAGAACGCATTCACTTCCTCGTCGCTCGCCTCAAGTCGGGGGGGCTCCTCACCGCTGCCCCCAGCCTGAGACAGCAACGCGCAGAACCAGAAAGCGAGACAGTACACCCACATCAACTGCTGGGTGGAAGCTCCGTCTGGCTTGCGGACTCCGAGCCACGAGAGTAGCGAGTCATCTCCGGCCCCAGAGTCGATGGCCGGCACCAAGCCCGCCGACAGTACGTACTGCCAGATGACGATGAAGGATGAAAGTGGCACCACGGCCCCACGCCAGAGACAGCTTCTCAGAGCCTCTCTAGAAATCGAACAGATCCCGACGAAAAAGAGGTAAACGACTGAAAAGACATTCAGCGAGGACAAGAAACTCATCGTGAGAAGAAGGCACATGGTGAGGAGCTGCCCGTGCCTCCCGTACAAGCTTTCGAGGGAAACCTTCAAAACGGACCATGTGTGTCTTGCCTGGAGGCGGAGTTTCCCCGCGCCTCCGCCTCTGCTGTCAAAGGAATCATCTGCCCTCCACCTGGACCGCATGAAGAGTAAGATCCGTGTCCCCAAGGAGGCCGTCGCCGGCGACTTCAAGGGCAATTTCCCACCGCAGTCAGCGGGCGTGTTCGGGGCGTCCGCTGCGATAATTTCCGGGATCCTTGGGCGAGGCCAGAAGATGTAACACGGAGACCCGCACCGCCCCCCCCGCAGGGTCTCCTGCGGGAGCTTCTCCCACCACCCGATGCAGACGCGGTGCAGGCATGCGAGGCAAAGGGCAAGCATCAGCAGCCGGAGGTCGTCGTTATGCCACAGCACGCTGCACTGCGCGTGGAGCCCGATGGATTTCCAGCTGTAGCCTTCGAGGAGGCGCGCCAGGTAATCGTTGCGGAGCAGGTAGCTTCCCACAACCATCACGGCGAGAACACCCTCGAGGGCCCGAGAGGTCGCCCGGCTGGTCTGCGGACGGGTCCAAACCTGGATGTAGGAGGTGGACACGATCACCAGGAGGGCGAGGCCCAGGTAGCTTTGGGACTGGATGGCTGCGCAAAAGATGAGCGCCATCAAAATGTTCCACGAGTGAACGATGAGAACCCTCTGGAAGAGCGCGACGTACGAGTGGTGGTGCTCTGGTGTGCGACTATCCCACATGCCGTGCTCCCCCCCGATATTCAGCCGCCGGTAGAGCTGCAGCAAAATTAGGACCGCCGAGGGCCTAAGGAGGAGGAGCAAGAGGTGCAGTCCGTGCGGGTCTACGGTGGGGTCTATACCGACATCGTTGCGCAAGAACCTCTCCAGATCGCTATGCACATTTGTCTTGTCCCGGATGAAATCGCTGTATCCCCCGACCACGTACTGAGCCGAGAAGTCTGCCACAGCCAGGATCATAAGAATGTTCCACTGCCACCGCTGTTGGTGCGCCCGAGCCGACTTGCCCGGAGGTAGGAGCAGGAAATACACAAAGAGCGTCAAATAGGCCGCCCCCAGAAAGGAGCCAGAGCAGTTGTGGTCGGGATGGCCGTCCAGGAGGACGAGGACGAACCCGAGGACGATGACGACGTAGCCGCCAAAGTAAGAAGTGTAGAGCCGGGAGAGGCGCCGGCCCGCACTGAACCCTGCAAGGAGCACACCTTCCACATCTTCGTCCTCGAGGCGGCTCTTCACCGAAGCGCGCAAGCGCGCGTAGGCGGTCGAGAAAACCAAGAGCAAAAGAAGCGGGAAAAGGTCCCGCCAGATGGACACCTCGCACAGCCCGAAAAGCTTGGAAGCAGAACCTCTGTGTTTGCAGGAAGACTCGAGAACCCCGAGGGGCTCCACGGACAGGGCCCGGACGGTGTAAAGCACCAGGACGTGCAGTCCCGCATAGACCCGGATAGCCAGGTCCAGCCTGCGATGGACCGAGAGTAGTTTTACCAGGAGCAGCACGAGGTAGACAGCATGCAGGACGTCGTGATTGCGACGTAGGGCCCCGACTGTGAACAGAACGCAAGGCACCCCGACGACCGAGGCGGCGTAGAGCACGCCCACGAACACGGAGCGCGCTTTCGGCAAGGCCCTTCTCAGGTGATCCGTGAGGCCTGGCGAGGCGGCCTCCCCGCCAGACTGCCGTTTCTTCGCGCTCAGGGCGGCGTCGAGCAGCGCAGCGGCAGGGGAGCCCGGACCAGGCCGCAGGATGGGACTGTCTCCCGTCCCTCGCACAGGCGAGCTGCTGCCGCTGCTACTGGGGCTCTGGACGCGGTACAAAGACCAGCGGGCCAGCACCGAGGTCTGCACCGACTGCCGATTCACGGCGACGCTGCGGCAGCAGTGTCCATACAGCCCAAAGATGCAGGTGCCGAGCAGTTGCAGGGCCAGCACAGCCGCCCGTCCCCACGGGCGTTCGCCGTACGAGGCGTCGGCCGTACGCAGGCCCAGTGCGTGCAGAGAGGGCGAATCGAGCCTCAAGGTAGCGCACGCGAAGCTTGCAACGAGCCAGACCGACGAGAAGAGGGTCGCCAGTGGGCTCACCTCCTCCAGGAGGCGGTTGCCCTCTCGCGTGATGAAGTGCAGCACTGCAGGGAGCAGCAATGGCAGGGCCAGGGCGATGGGCGACACGAGCGCCGTGACGCACACGCCCAGCGCCATTGTAGGGGTCAGCGAGTCGGCCAAGTAAAGCAGCAGGGTGACTCTGAGGCGCTGCACCCTTTGGGACGCCAGCCCAGTGCCCGGAGTGGCAAGAATGGGCTCCTCCAGTTCGCTGCTGCCCACCTGGCCTTCGCCCCCGCCGGCGCCGACGTCCCGCCGCGACGCCAGCGCTCCGTGCACCGACAGCGCGAGCGTCGCCAGCGCTACCCCGTGCAGGACCTGCAGTGCAGCCGTGGAGCTGCCGGCGGTCGGATGACCCACCCAGAAGAGCCCCAGGGCTTCGGACATCCCGCTCAGGAGCGGGCCCCCGTCGCGCACATGCAGCGCCGGGTTCTGCCAGAGCCACAGGGCGGCCGCGTGCAGGGTCGAGTAGACCCCGAAAATTCGCAGACCTCCCCGCGCGAGCCCCGGGGGGAGCGCGCAGAGCCAAGCCGCCCGCCCCGCCGCGGAGCCCAGGAACCCGCCCAAGGCCAGCACTACTGCAGCGGCAGCCAGCGCGAGCAGGTAGGGCAGTGACAGCAGCCCGGGCCACGAGCATCCGGCCACCCCGGCCGCCACGGCGGCCAGGGCGAGGAAAAGTCTCGCGCGGCGCCAGGTGATCCCCACCACCAGGGAAGGTTGCACCCCCCCCCCTTCCCCTCTCGGGCGACCCGCCCCCGCCCCGGCAGGAAGCTGAGCGCCCGTCAGCCACCCCGCGCGGCGACCCCGCAGGCACGCCAGGTGCGCCGCCGCCAGGACCGTAGAGACCGCCCGACCCCCCACCCCCCGGATGAAGCCCCCGGGCCCGGCCATGCGCTGGAGGCCCAGAACCTCCAGCGCGGCTTCGGCGCGAGGGGCTGCAGGCAGGCCCTGGACCAGCGCCTGTGCGGCGAGGCTGGCCAGGGCGAGGAACAGAGCGCCCCCCCACAGCCGGGCGAGCCGCGCGGGCTGCCGCCCCGCGGCAGTGCTACGCAGCCCCACGGCCGCCAGCGCGAGCCCGAAGCCCGCCGCGAGGAGCCCGTAGAGGCTGCCCGGGGGGCTCGCGGCGCACCCCACGGCCGCCAGCGCGGCCCCCGACGCCAGCAGGCCCGCGGCCGTGCCAAGCCGCTGCCCCCCGCCGCCCATCCCGCAGCCCCCGCCCCCAACCCTCCCCGCCCCCCCCCCCCGCCCCCCGCCCCCCCCCCCCCCCCCCCCCCCCCCCCCCCCCCCCCCCCCCCCGGCCCCCGGCCCCCCGCCCGCGCCGCGCCGCGCCGCGCGCCCTCAGGCCCCGCGCATCTCCCCGGGGCCGCGCGGGCCGCTCCGCTCCGGACTTTTGAACGCCGCTCCCCCGGCCGCTCTCGAGGAGGGGCCGGTGTCGCCAGACCCCCCCGCCAGCGGGGCGGGGCGGGGCGAGGCGGTGCGGGGCGGGGCGGGATGGAGTGCGAGGCGGGCGGGGGCCCGGGCGGGACGGCGCGGCCGGCGGCGGTGGTGCCGGACACGTGCGCGCTCGTGGGGGGCGGCCTGGCGCTCCTGCGGGCGCTGGCGGAGGGCGGCCCCGGGGGGTGCCGCGCCGCCTTCTACGGGGGGGCCGGCGCCCCGGCCGACCCCGGCGACGCCATGGGGGAGGGGGGCGCCGCGGCGGAGACGGCGGCGGGGCTGCGGGGCGCGCGGGTGCTCGTGCCCTGGGCGGTTCTGCGCGAGCTGGACGGGCTCAAAGCCGGCTCCGGCCGCGCGGCCTTCGGCGCGCGGGAGGCGATCCGCTTCCTCGACGAGGCCTTCGCCACAGGCCGGGTGGATGGGCAGACCATGGTCCGGGCCCGGGCGGCGGCTGTGGATCACGGGGACGGGTCGCCGGACGCCTGCCCAGACGACCGCGTCCTGCAGTGCGCCCTCCAGGAGCGCGACGGCGGGGCGGCCGTGCTGCTACTCACGTGCGACGCCGGCCTGCGGGCGAAGGCGGCCGCCCACGGCCTGCGCGCAGAGCCCCCACCCCCGGGGCCTGAGGGCCTGGCCGCCCTCGTGTGCGACATCCGGGCGAGCGACCTCAGGCCTGGCGAGGTCCGGTCGTCCGCCGGTGGAGGCGCAAACGGCCCAGTCGGCGAGCCCCCCGGCTCGCTGCGGGCGGAGCCTGAGCCGCGGGTGGTGCCCGCGCTGCCCCTCTGCGGCGACTGGCAAGGCGTCGCACAGGAGGCCCTCGGCGCTGTCGCGACGGCAGGGGGTGCCTTCTGCCAGGAGCGGTTCGACGAGTGCTTCGGCGACGAGGAATGGGGAGACATCGTCTGCTGTCGGGCGCCCTGGGGCGCGCCCGAGGTGCTCCGCATCCTGTGCAAGCACTGGATAGCGGTCTTCATGGAGGTGCTCCCCAGGCGTGGCCGGGATCTGGCGGAGCAACTTGCCAGGCAGGAGGCCGAGCTGGGCGGCGTCCCCGCCGACGCAGTGCAGCGGCGCCACGGCCTGCGCGTCCTGCAGCTCTCGGCCGACCTCGTTCAAGTTCTCGGGGCGAGCCCCACGCCCTCGCGGGCGTGCCGGGACGCCTGCCGGCGGGCGGAGGCGCAGCTTCGGGCCCGCCTAGAGTGGGTTGCCCAGGGGGGCGCCCCGTCCCCCCGGGACCTCGCCGACGCCAGGGGCGCCTCTACGGCTGTGCCGGGAGCGGAGAGCAAGGCGCGCGCCGAGCCCTTCCGGGCCGTTGACCGTTCCGGGCGCCAGGGCAGGGGGGGCACCGGGGGGTCGCTGGCCGTGCCCGGGGTGCCTGCGGGAGACGCCATGGACATCGGCTGAGAGCGGACATCGGCTGAGAGCACGCGGCCTTCCGCGCGGCTCCAGTTCCACCGTGCGCGCCCGGCGCGGCGAGCCACGGATTGCCACGGAGTCCCGGGGCAATGATGGCCTCTCCTTTCTTGAGTGCAGTAGTGGAGATAGATATACCTAGAAATTAATTCCGACGACTCCCCGCGGGTGCAGGTCTCCCCGCTGCTGCTTCAGTCCACGGCTGTGGCGGCCTGGTTCGTCAGGACTGCGAGCATCTGCTCGTCCTTGCGCTTGGCCGCCAAGGAGACGGGGGAGGCTCCCTCCTTGTCCGGGATCAAGGGGTCCGCCCCCGCGCTCACGAGGGCGCTCGCCACGGCATGCTGTCCTCGGAAGGCGGCGTAGTGCAGCGGGGTGTAGCTGTCCCGGGCCTTCTGCACGGGGTCGGCCCCGTGCTCCAGGAGCAGCCGCGCCACCTCGGCGTGCCCGTGGTAGGCCGCCAGGTGCAGCGGCCGCAGGTCGTCGTCCTGGGCCCACTCCGACACCTTCGCGTCCGCCGCCTCCCCGCCCGCCAGCAACCGCCGGACCTGCTCAGGCGCCCCGCGGACCGTCAGGCGACGGTCAGGCGACGGTCCGCTCCCATGGGGGGGGGGGGGGGGGGGGGGGGGGGGGGGGGGGGGGGGGGGGGGGGCGGCCCCGCCCCCCCGCCCCCTCCTATCTCGCTCCCCCGGGAGGCTGGGCTCCTTCATACAGTGCGGCCCAATGTACTGTGTTGCCCCGTACTGCATCGTATCGCAGGTCACGCGGGGTGCGCTATTCCTGTGGTCATATATGGTCGGCACTGGTTTGCAAGGATATAAGCTCCAGCGTTGGTGCGTAAAGTCCCCGCCTGCGATCCCCGTTACC
>Ga0115012_10002528_pt1 | contig 10704 bp, 5 predicted proteins | sample TroAtlMetagenome_FD_88706 | JGI IMG/M metagenome (GOLD analysis project Ga0115012, IMG submission 88706) | Marine eukaryotic phytoplankton communities from Atlantic Ocean - Tropical Atlantic ANT10 Metagenome | ecosystem: Environmental > Aquatic > Marine > Oceanic | place: Tropical Atlantic Ocean...
AGCTGAACATGATGAACGCGAAGAACAGCGGCATCATCTTCATCATCTTGGCCTGGGTGGGATCCATGTTCGCCGTGGGCATCATGGACTGCTGGGCAACCATCAGAGCCGCATACAGCGTGGGAATCACCCCATACGGGTCCGTGGCGGTGAGGTCTTGCAAGTAGAGGAACTGTGCATCGTACAGCTCGACGCTGTAGTACATGACCGTGTAGAGCGCGAAAAAGACCGGCATCTGGACAAGCATGGGCAGACAGCCACCAAGGGGGCTCACACCGTGCTTCTGCCACAGCTTCATCATCTCCTGGCTCTGGAGCTGCTGGTCGTCCTTGTACTGTTCCTTCAGCGCCTCCACCTCAGGCTGCAGCTTCTTCATCTTCTCAGAGCTCGCGAGTGCTTTCTCGTTGAGACGGAAGAACAACAGCTTGATGGTCAGCGTGAGCAGGATGATGGCCACACCCCAGTTCCCCACGCCCGCGTGAAAGAACTCGAGGAAGAGCAGCAGGATCTTGCTGAAGAAGCCGAACCACCCGTACTCCACGGCCTCATCGAGGTGCGGACCCACTGCACGTAGGAGCTCGAGCTGCTTGGGCCCCGCATAGGCGGTGAAGGAGAGCGTGCGGGAGGCCCCCGCATCCAGTGCGGCCTCGTCCACGAAGAAGGAGCCGACGCGACCACCTGGCAAGGCGTCCATGACGACAACGCCCTGTGGACCTTCAATCTCGGTACCGCCAGACGGCAGCAGGACCGCCGCGAAGTAGCGATCGCCCACACCGAGCCAGCTGACCGGACCGGTGAAGCGTTCCTGCTCCGCGCCTGCGAGATCGTCTGCCGACATCACCGTCTCGACCCCGTCGATATACGCCTGGGGAGCCGTGACATTGGCCGAGCGGTCAAACATGCTCCCGCCGCTGCCTTCCATTCGCTGGGCCACACCGACCCAGACCGGTCCGATGGTGCTGCCGCCGTTGTTGGTGACGGTGACCGAGACATCGAACGTATAGGGCTTCTCACCAGGGACGTACCGCTTCTGGATCACCAGGCCGTCCGCACGCTGGCGGGTGGCCACGATCGCGTCTCCATCGCGGGTCACCTGGTACGCGCTCGGCCCACCTGGAGAGCCCGCGCCATCGTCGTCAAACGCGCCGGCACCCGCGAGCACCAGTCCCCCGTCATCGGTCAGGACCTGTCGGGGAGTATCGCCACCAGAGTACGGAACCCACGTATCTGGTGCCTCGCCAGAAAAGGAGTCGATGAGCCAGGTCCAGATGGGCATCACCTGCACCATGGCCTCATAGTCAGCGAGCGTGACGGCGCGCAGCGCACCATTTTCACTGCTAACGGTCGCCTCAACCAGCTCCAGCTCCACCGACTCGCTGTGGGCCTCGATGGTCTGTACGACCGGAGCGGGAACCACCGCAGCTGCCGCAGGCACGACAGGAGCAGCTGTCGATGCCGTCGCCGCTCCAGCAGGCTGCACAGACCCATCATCAGGCTGCGTGTCTTCCGCTACGGGCGCCACTGGTACGGGCGATGGAAACAACCACTGCCACGACATCAAGACAAGAACGCTGAGCGCGATGGCGAGGATGACCCGCCGTTCCTGATCAGTCTTCACAAGTGCCTCCAGAGGATGCAGCTCGAGCACCATCAGTCATATCGGGGGGAGCGATCGCTGGGCGCGGGGGAACGGGGTCGAGACCACCAGGAAAGAACGGGTTGCAGCGCGCAATGCGCAGGGTCGACAACCACGAGCCCCGGACGACTCCGTGTACCTGCAGGGCTTCCACCGCATAGTGGCTGCAGGAGGGGTGGAAGCGGCACACCGGGGGGGTGTACCGAGAAATCAACTTCTGGTAGCCACGGATGGTCCAGATGAGTGGATCGGTTGGCTTCACTTCGACTTCGACTTCGGGTCGGGGGTAGACCGTCCAGGCTGCTTTCGATGAGACCTGCTCTTGCGTCGAGGACGACGACTGGACCGCTTGCGCGGCGGCTCGCGGATCAGCTCTCGAAACGCACCTCGAACTTCAGCTCGAAGCGCTTCGGCGCCGGACTCGGCCGCACGGGGGTGTGCGATCAAGACCACATCTACCGGTCGGTCGAGCCCTGCAAGCTCATGCCGAACCGCTTCCCGCAACCACCGCTTCACGCAGTTGCGGACCACCGAATTGCCCACCTTCTTGCTGACCGTCAACCCCACCCGAGACACCGGATGGTCTCGACGTGGCAGCCACAGGACCAGCAGCGAGGGACGCCGTACTTTGTAGCCGCGCCCTTGCACCCGCCGAAAATCCGCCGAGCGACGTAGACGCGACGAACGCGGGAAGGAAAGACCCTCCCGCGCTTGCGGTGCACCCATCGTACTGCCCCGTTTCCGAGCGTGCGATGAGCTCAGGTGTTCTTGGTGCGAACGGTGACGGCCAGGCGCTTGCGGCCCTTCGCCCGACGACGCTTCAGAATGTTCCGGCCGCCAGTGGTGGCCATGCGAGCGCGAAAGCCGTGAGACCGCTTCCGCTTGATGTTGCTTGGTTGGTATGTGCGCTTCACCGGAGCCTCCGGAGAACCCTACAGCCTGAAGTCTGGACCACAAGCGAAAGGTAGGTGTCGGTGTTCGGGTCGTGGAGCCAGGGCGCCACATGAACACGATGAGAAGATGAACTGGAAAGATTCTTGGGCTGCCCCAGGCCTCAGGTGGTGTCTCAGTGTTGCTGAGACGTTCCTGGACTGGAGGAGCGACCGGGCTTGCTCGTGTCGTCGGGTCTGGTGCCACAATCCCAGGAGGACAGCGTGGTTTTCAGACTCACCTGAAGCACAGGAGACCGGCCGGCGCACGTATTCCATCCCAATCGGCATGGCAAGCGTTCGAATCACTGCCCGACAGAACAGTCTCCACTCATTTCCGAGCACCTCGACCCTGATTTCTTCAGGATCTGCTCCACTGCTGACACACTCTGCCATTGGCCAGCCACTGTTCCACGCGCATCCCTGTCCTGAATGTCCCCAGTGTCTCCGAGACAGGCAAAGCACAGCAAAAATCGCCATTTGGGTCGTCCAACAGCCTGCTCATCGACACTTAATACACCTGGGGACAGGCTATCCCCAAGGTGATCCCGATCGTTTCCGCAATTTTCCCCTGATGATCGGCAGTTCTCCACAGGGGGGGGGAGCGGTCGCGATCGTCCGATCGCCACAATTTGCGAACACCTCCACAGACATGGAATTGTCGCCTCGAATAAAATCCGAGTCCTTGTCGAGCCAAGGTTGGGCTGCTACCATCCAATGGCTCATGGACGGACTCTTCATTTCCATGAAAACAACGTCCTATTCGATGTTCTGAATTCTATTCAGAACACCAGTGGGACAAATCCGAACTGCACGCCCTGCCCCTCCGGATCCTCCGATCCGAGCTGGCATCTCCGCTGACGACGTCTCACCAGACACAGGCAGCATCGGGTGGCGTGCGTCCGGATCCTCCCGCCGTGCGGGCAGCTCCTCTCCGCGTACACTCCCTCCTCTTCGCACCCAAACACCAGGATAACCGTCGATGGCCACAGAATGGGACGAGGCCCGACACTCTCTGCGCTCATCGCTGGGTGCGATGTTCGACATCTGGGTCGCACCCATTCGCCTACATGGAGTGGACACGCAGAGCACGCCTCCGACGGTTCACCTCGTGGCGCCCAATGACGTATTTCGGTCCTGGGTAAAGACTTCGTACGGCACAGACATCGACGCAGCCTTGCGCGCCGTGCTCGGAGTCAATGCCGTCGACGCACAGTTCTGGCTCGAGACCGACACGCTGCCAGGCACACCCGAAGCCACAGCAGCGCCCACAGCACCCCCGTCCGCTCTGCCTCCCTCTGCAGCAAAGCCGACCTCGCTATTTCCCGGACTCGGGCCACCGGTGTCGACGCCACAGCACACCCGCCGAGCACCGCGCGACACCACACTGCAGTCGGCAGCCCGCCAGCAGCCACGCGCAGCAGCCACACCCCAGCCCCAGCTGTTCGCGCGCTCAAGCGCACCCGAACAGCCAGATGGCGGACTCAGCCTGAATCACTCGGCTCCGGTGTCCAAGCACGGCCGCTCAGGACCGTCCGCACAGGGCACGATGCTTCCCGCAGGGAAGACCTTCGACCACTTCGTCGTCGGCGCGTGCAACCAATTCGCACATGCAGCGGCTCGATCCGTCGCAGACGACACCGCAGTGGTTCGGTACAACCCGCTCTTCATCTACGGTGGAACCGGTCTCGGCAAGACCCATCTCATGGTTGCCGTCGGACATCACCGCTGCCTGGCAGCCCCCGACACGCGCGTTCTGTACGTCACTGCTGAACAGTTCACCAACGAGCTCATCGACTCACTCCGGTTCAAGCGGATGACCGAGTTCCGCGAGAAGTTCCGTCACAGCGTCGACCTGTTGCTGATGGACGACGTCCAGTTCGTCACCGGCAAGGAACGGACACAGGAAGAACTGTTCCACACCTTCGAGTGGCTTCGTGAGCGTGGCAAGCAGATCGTGTTCACTGCCGATGTACTGCCTCGAGAGATCCGTGGCTTTGAGCCTCGCCTTCGGACCCGCTGTGAAAGCGGAATGCTCGCAGACATCCAGCCACCGGACCTCGAGACGCTCGTGGCCATCCTCCATGAAAAGGCCGATAGCTGTGGACTGACTCTTCCACCCGATGCCGCAGCCTATGTCGCGGCACGCGTCCGCGGATCAATTCGCGAGATTGAGGGTGTGGTCCATCGAATTGACGCTCTGTGCAACCTCTACTCTCAGGCGCCATCCATCGGATTCATCCGATCGCACCTGGGCCATGTCCTGCCCGACGGTCCGCCCGCACCCGAGCCAGATGACATCATTCGAGAGGTCGCCACAGCCTTTGGTGTCCAGCTGAACCATCTCCTCGGGCGCCAGCGCGTGCGCCGCCTGGTCCAGCCTCGGCATGTCGCAATGTTTCTTGTGCGCAAGCACACCGGTGCGTCCTTCCCCGAGATCGGCCGACGGTTTCGACGCGACCACACCACCATTCAGCACGGATGTCGCAAGATTGAAGCGGCTCTTCAAGCCGACATGGAGCTCCGACAGATCGTTCATGTCATCGAACGGACCATCGGCTGCTGAGACCTCTCTACGCTGCACGCCCATCGACCCTGTCTGCCCTGGAAATTCCACCAGGATGGCCAGGGTTTTCTTCATTCTTGGAACATACGCAGCCGGCTTCCGACGTCTGCAGTGCAAGCAGACCCGATCAATCCTGTGGTCACTGAAACAAAATTGGGGACAATTTGTTGGGGAAAACGCTGTGAATGACCAGGGGAATTCCGCCTTCATCCCGGGGAGTCGGAGACACAGCCCAAAATCATCCCCAGGAATCCCCGGGTCATCCCCCCTTCATCCCCCAAACAATACTGTCTGATGGATTGTCGAAAGTAGCCTGTAAATGAGGTTTCTCACGACTATCCCCAGTATCCCCGGGGTCGATAGATCGACGACTATGATCTAGAACAAAATTCAATTCTTGATTTTATTCATCGATCGTCAGTGCCACACACTTCTGGATGACTGGTGGCCAGCACCCCTACTGGCGGGGTAATCGTTGCGCCCAACCGTGTCGTCTTGGAGCTTCCATGGACCTCTACATCGAGCGAGATCAGCTCATTCGAGGACTCGCCCGCGTTCAGGGTGTGGTCGAGCGTCGTAATACCAGCCCGGTCCTCTCCCATGTGTTGCTCAGCGCCCGTGGCGATGCGCTTCAGATGACTGCTACGGACAGTGCCATCACACTGGTGGCGGACTACCCAGCCACTGTCGAGACCGCAGGTGAGCTGTCAGTAGACGCGCAGCGTCTGTTCCAGATCGCACGCACCCTCACCGACTCGACCGTGCACTTGTCGCTGTCCAAGGCCAACCGCCTTCATGTGAAGTGTGGCAAGGCGGAGTTCAACGTCGTCGGCTCCAGTCCAGATGACTACCCGCCGGTCCCCACGCGTGATGAGCGTGCACGACTGACAGTCAGCGGTGGTGACTTGCGCCGCATCATCGAGGAGACGCTCGCAAGCATCTCGGCCGATGACAACCGCTATGGTCTCAATGGTGGTCACCTCGAGCAGATCACGACGGAAGACGGTCAGACGCGCCTGCGTCTCGTCACGACAGACGGAAGCCGTCTGTCCTGGTCGGAGATCGAGTTTGAGGGAGACTTCGGACTTGGCGCTCGGATGCTCATTCCGCGCAAGGCACTCGGTGAGGTCCGGAAGCTGGTTGATCTCGACAATGCCCGATGGACTGTGTCCTTTGGACAGCGGGCCGCAGCGTTTTCCACCGATGGCGTGACCTTGATGTTGCGGCTCATTGACGGTGAATTTCCGCCATACCGGGACGTACTGCCTCCTTCAGCAAAGCGTCTGGTTCGGGTCCAGCGTGGTCCGTTCAGTCAAGCCCTCAAGCGTGTCAGCATCATGGCTTCGGACCGTAATCACTCGGTTCGATTTGCCTTTGATGAAGACAAGCTCGTGATGACTGCGCACAACGTCGATGCAGGCGATGTGCGGGAAGAGCTGCCAGCGGACCTCGAAGGCTCGCCGATCTTCACTGGCTTCAACGTGCGCTACTTCCAGGACATCCTGGCCGCGACCCGTGGAGATGAGCTCGTGCTCGAGCTGGGCGAACCGCTCGATCCATGTCTGGTTCGCATCCCGGAACGCGATGACTGCATGTTCGTCGTGATGCCCATGCGGCTCGACTGAGCCCCGGGTCCACGTGCGCCTGGTTCGTCTTGAGGTTGCTGACTGGCGAAACCTGTCCGCTGCCACGCTCGAGACGGATGCACGCTTTGTCGTGCTGCATGGAGACAACGCCCAGGGAAAGACCAACCTGCTGGAAGCAGTCTGGACTCTTGCGACGCTGCGCAGCTTTCGCGACAGCAAGGTGCAGCGTCTGGTGAAGCACGGCTGTGACGCCACACGTGTCGATGGGGTCGCTTCAGGAGACTACGGTCGCCGGCGCTTGCGGTGGGGTCGTTCCAACGCGAACACGCCAAGTCGGACGCTGCAGATGGATGGGCAGAACATCCGACAGCTGCGTGACTGGTTTGCGGTGCTGCGGGCGGTGTTGTTCTGTCCACAGCACTCCGCCATCATCCGGGGTGGTCCAGTGGAGCGACGGGCCTTTGTGGACCGGGCAGCGTTTACGATGCGCCCTGCTCACCTCGACGTGGTCCGACAGTACTCGCGAGTACTGCGTCACAAGGCGGCCTTGTTGCGCAGCTCATCTCCCCCGAAGGCGCAGATTGAGGCGTGGAACGCACAGCTGGCTGTCTTGGGAGGTCGGCTTGCTGCCCGACGTTCGGAGGCCCTGGCGGACCTGACAGGGCCCTTTGTGGCTGCGCATGCCGCCATTGCTGGTCGTGCAGCAGGGACTGCGCGCTTGCGCTTGCGGGGCGTCGGACGCACCGAGCCAGAAGAACGTCTTGTAGCGGAGGCAGTTGCAGGCGTTCTCGCAGAGAAGCTGGCTGCGTCACTGGACGAGGAACGCCGCCAAGGGCGCTGTCTGGTTGGACCGCATCGGGATGACCTGGTCGTAGAGCTCGACGGACACCTGGCACGGAATTTTGCCAGCCAGGGACAGGCCCGCTCGCTGGTTCTGTCCTTGAAGCTCGCGGAGCTTGGTGCAGCCCGTGCACAAGGACAGTCGCCACTGTTTCTCCTTGATGACCTCACCAGTGAGTTAGATAAGGGCCGAATGGACCGCCTCATGGATGTTCTCGCAGACTTGGACAACCAGGTATGGGTGACGACGACCGACCCGCGCTGGCTCGGTCCTCTGCCGGGTGGAGACGTGGCGTCGTGGCAGGTTGTCCAGGGTACGGTCACGCCCGATTCCAGTACGTTGAAAGAGACAACGAAAACAACGTGATGGGGAGCTTCTTGGTCGCTGGCTCGGGGGGTGGACGGCGGGGGTTGGAGCGGTTACCGGAAGGGGGTTGGCACTCTGTGCTCAACGGGGTGTGAATTCCCACCCTCACGAATCGATCGAGGTTCATCCCACGGGACTCCAGCTCCGATCAGTTCAACCCGGTCCGCTCTGTCGCGGCGCACCGCACCCGCGGTGCTTGCCAGACACTCCCCAACCAGGCTGATTCGTCCATCGACGCAGCCTTGCAGACCATCCCCCGGGTCCTTCCCGCACTCCCCCCACCGAATCCCTCCCTCCTGAATCCCCGCCCTTGGAGAGCCCCGTATGGAGCCTCAAGAGACTGCCGCTCAAGACCCGTCTGCCCCTACAGACTCCGTAGACAGCGCCGATGCTCTCTCGTCGAGCATGCCCAGTGCCTCGGAAGAGTACGATGCCAGTGCGATCAGCGTACTCAAGGGGCTCGAAGCGGTTCGCAAGCGGCCTGCGATGTACATCGGCTCGACCGGTCCACAGGGCCTGCACCACTTGGTGTACGAGGTCGTCGACAACAGCATCGACGAGGCGATGGCAGGCTTCTGCTCCGCGGTGAAGGTGGTCATCCACGAGGATGGCTCCATCTCCATCCGGGATGATGGCCGTGGCATTCCTGTCGACATTCACCCCGAAGAAGGCCGTCCTGCTGCGGAGATTGCACTGACCGTGCTGCACGCAGGCGGGAAGTTCAAGAAGGGCAGCTACCAGGTCTCCGGTGGTCTCCACGGTGTCGGTGTCTCTTGCGTCAACGCCTTGTCCGAGTGGCTGCGTCTCGATGTCTGGCGCGACGGCTCCCGCTGGCAGCAGAGCTATGCGCGGGGCATTCCGTCTGACGACCTCACCGCAGTGGGTGAGCAGGGCGAAGAACATGGCACGAGGGTGCAGTTTCAGCCCGATCCAGAGATCTTTCGGGAGACGACCACCTTCAGCTTCGACATCTTGTCTCGTCGACTGCAGGAGCTGGCCTTCCTGAACCCTGGCGTGACCATCTCCATGGCCGACCGTCGCGAAGAGCGGGAAGTGGAGTTTCACTACGAAGGTGGACTCTCGAGCTTTGTCGAGCACCTCAATGAAGCCCGCACCGCACTGCATCCAGGGGTCATTCACGTCCGTGGGGAGCGGGATCGCATCCAGGTGGACGTGGCCTTTCAGTGGACCAGCTCCTACGCCGAGACCATCCTGTCGTTCACCAACAACATCAACACGGTGGATGGGGGAACCCACGTCTCAGGCCTCAAGGCTGCGCTGACCCGCACGGTCAACAGCTACGCTTCGCAGACGAATCTCTTCAAGTCCGCGAAGAGCACGTCCATCTCGGGCGACGACATCCGCGAGGGCCTGACCTGCGTGGTGAGTGTGAAGGTCCCCGAGCCGCAGTTTGAGGGGCAGACCAAGACCAAGCTCGGCAACACAGAAGTGAAGGGTATTGTCGAAGGTGTCCTCAATGACAGCCTCTTTGCCTACTTCCAAGAGCATCCCAGCGTCGCGAAGAATGTCATCTCCAAGGCCATCGAGGCCTCTCGTGCCCGTGAAGCGGCCCGCAAGGCCCGCGAGCTGGCCCGGCGGAAGTCTGCACTGGAGGGGGGCGATCTGCCTGGCAAGCTCTCGGACTGCCAGGAGCGCGACCCGTCCAAGTGTGAGCTGTACCTGGTCGAGGGTGCCAGTGCAGGTGGCTCGGCCAAGCAGGGCCGCGACCGGCGGACCCAGGCCATCTTGCCGCTGCGCGGAAAGATCTTGAATGTAGAGAAGGCACGCTACGACCGCATGCTGTCCAACGAGGAAATCCGCACGCTCATCTCGGCGCTGGGCACCGGAATCGGACCGGACTTCACGACTGAGAAGCTGCGTTACCACCGCATCATCATCATGACAGATGCAGATGTGGATGGCTCACACATTCGCACGCTGCTGCTGACCTTCTTCTACCGTCAGATGAACGCGCTGGTCTCAGGTGGTCACCTCTACATCGCGCAGCCACCGCTGTACAAGGTGAAGAAGGGGCGCAAGCAGCAGTACTTGAAGGATGATCCTGCTCTCGAGGAATTCCTCTTGGAACAGGGACTTCGCTCGCTGGTTCTGGAGCTGCCGAGTGGAGATGTGGTCCAAGGTGTGGATCTGCGCCCGAGCATCGAGAAGATTCGTCGCTACGTGGGAACGCTCTCCAACCAGAGCCGTCGCGCGCTGCCGGAAGTTCTCGATGTCTGGTACGGCATGCAAGGCCACCGGATCGACTTCAACGATCGCGATGCTCTCGAGGCTGCTGCGGAGGCGGTCATCGAACGCATCGAGCTCGTCTCGCCCGATCTGCATGTCTCCGAGGTGCGCATCACCCGTGACCAGGGTGTGGGAACGGTCGAGAGTGATCGACCAGATGAGCCTGTCCTGGAAGTGGTCACCCTGCGCAATGGAGAAGAGCGTCGCACGCGCCTGCGCTCCGCCGCAGCCGATGCGGAAGGGCTCATTCGACTGGTCGACTCACTCCATGAGGCACTTCCCCTGCCGCTCGTGGCGACCGGTGCGATGGCGCCGATCTTGTCGTGGCGGGTCTTGCTGCAGACTGTGTTGGAAGGCGCGCGCCGCGGCTACGACATTCAGCGCTACAAGGGTCTGGGTGAGATGAACCCGGATCAGCTCTGGGAGACCACGATGGATCCGGATCGTCGGACACTGCTGCAGGTGAAGGACGCTGACCGGGGTCAGTCGGACCACATCTTCAGTGTGCTGATGGGGGATGCGGTGGAGCCACG
>Ga0115012_10002534_pt1 | contig 10692 bp, 10 predicted proteins | sample TroAtlMetagenome_FD_88706 | JGI IMG/M metagenome (GOLD analysis project Ga0115012, IMG submission 88706) | Marine eukaryotic phytoplankton communities from Atlantic Ocean - Tropical Atlantic ANT10 Metagenome | ecosystem: Environmental > Aquatic > Marine > Oceanic | place: Tropical Atlantic...
CGCGGAGGTCGTGCTCGAGGAAGCCGGGGTCCTCGGTGCGCAGGTTGTCGATGCGGATGGCGGGGCGCAGGGCGTTCGACTGCTGCTGGTGCATCATCGTGGCTGGTTGGTGGCGGCTGGAGTGGGTTCTCACAAGTCCCGGCGGCGCGCCGTCCGGGCCGCGCCACCCGCGGGCCGCCGGCCCTCGCCCGCTTCGTGCAGTCCGGCCGCGGCCGAGCGCGGCCGGCTGCGGCTTGTGAGCAGCCACTCCACACACAGCACCACTCGACATGTCCTCTTCCGCGATGTTCTCGGCCGCCCAGCAGAAGATCTACGAGCAGGTCCTCAACAGCATCATGGACGTCAAGATCGGCAAGGAGGCCTGGGAGCTGGCCAAGGAGGAGGCGCGCAAGCACGCGCTGGGCGCCTGCGCCGTCGAGCTGCCGACCTACCCGCCCAAGCCGGCGCCCAAGGCGCCGCCCAAGACCAAGGCGCCGACCAAGACCAAGCCGGCGCCCAAGCCGCTGGCCGAGGACGACGACGACATGGACGAGGACGAGGTCGTGGACACGGTCGCGCAGCTCCGGGCGGCGACGGGCCCCGAGCCCGAGAAGCCCAAGCCCAAGGCGCCGCCCAAGGCGCCGCCCAAGGCGCCGCCCAAGGCGCCGCCCAAGGCCGCGGGCGCGACCAAGACCATCGCCAAGAAGGCCCCCAAGGCGGACTCGGGCATTTACAAGCCGCCGACCAAGAAGGAGCTCAAGGAGGCGAAGAAGCCGCGGCCGATCCCGGCCTACGTCATCTACTGCAACTACATGCGGGCCGAGCTCGACAAGGAGGGCGTCACCTTCCCGACCGAGAAGGAGAAGCTGAGCGAGATCGGGCGGCGCTGGCGCGAGGTGGTCCCGGAGGCGGACAAGGCCAAGGACCCGCCGGGCAAGTGGCAGCGCCGCGCCGACCGCGCGAGCGAGGCCAAGCTGAAGGAGTGGTACGAGAAGCAGGGCGTCGAGGCGTAGACGCGCCCGCCCGCTAGACCCTCGGACTCGGAGTTTGCGTCAGTGCGTGCGTGCGTGTGCGTTCGTGCTGTGCGTGGTCTTGAATCAACTGCGATGAATTCACAACCACAATCGCCCTACTTCGCCTTCCCCGACGACACGCCCCTGCCGCCCTCGCCCCCGCTGACGCCACCCGGGCAGGGGCCGTACGGACCGAACTGGGTCGCCGACGTGCTGCACGCCTTCTCGCTCGCGGTCGTCGCGGCGGTCACGATGTGCGCGCTGTACGTGCTCGTGCACTTTGCGTGGGACACGCTCGGGGCGTTTCCGGAGGCGCCCGAGGTGGCGATGGCCGAGGCGGAGGAGGAGCGGGTGGCGGAGTGAGGGTTGTGTTGGTGGTGGTGTACTCTGTAGACCCAACGAATAGAGCTTACTAGTACACCAGCCCCAGCGCCGCGAGCCGCTCGGGAGCAATCCCCAGCTGGTCGAATACCTTGCGCGCCTCCTCGGGCGCCTCGTGCGCGAGGATGGCCTTGCTGCGCTCCTCGCTCGCCGCGAGCTGCACGCTCGCGCGATCCTTTTGCAGGTGCTTGGCCTGCTTCCAGTAGCGCTCGCGAAAGAGCGGCGAGGGGCACTGCGTCGCGCGCTTCTTGGCGGAGTTGACCTTGTCGCGGTGGCCGTCGCGCACGGTGCGCGCGGCCTTGCGCCCCGCGCTCTCGGCGGCCTGCCGGTCCTGGTGCGTGAGCACGCGGTGGAGCAGCTGGATCTGCTCGTCCTCCGACGCGTACGGAAAGGCGCGGTGCTGCTCGCCGACGGCCGCGGTGTTTTGCATGAAGGCGTCGTGCCGCATCTCGGGGATGGCGTAGCCCTCGGCCTCAAACTGCTCGCGGCGCTTCTCGGCGGCGGTGACCTCCTCGGTCAGCGGCGAGACGAGCTCGTAGTAGAAGGCGATCTTCTGCTCGGCGCGCTGGCGGGCGATGAGCGCGGCGTCGTCCTCGCCCTCGTTGCGCGGCACGCGCGGCGTGCGCGCGCCGCGGCCGAGGCGCTGCGAGGCGGTGGCGGCGCCGCCGTGCGCGTCGAAGACGACGATGAAGCGGAAGAGGCTCGAGTAGGCGTCGAGCGACGACTCGCCCACGGGCGAGGCGATGATGCCGTCGAGCTCGCCCGCGTTGAACCGCTTGACGAGCTCGCGGTTGCTCGTGGCCGAGGTCGAGCGCGCCATGTCCTCCATCTCGGCGCCGGCGAGGACGGCCCAGCGCGTGCCGAGCATGTCCTTGAGGATGGAGGCGTGGAGCAGGTGGTCGACGAAGATCATCCCCTGGTCGCCGCGGTAGTGGTGCATGTGCAGGATGCGCCAGAGCACCTCGAGCTTGGCCGGGTGCATCGCGGCGAGGTAGAGGCGCGTCACGCCCTCGGTGAGCGCGTGCGCGCGGCAAAAGTAGGCCTCGTGCGAGATGGGCGGCGTCTCGATGCGGCACAGGTTGAGCTTGGCAATGTCGCCCGTGGCTTCGAGGTCGGCGCACGAGCGCCGGAAGAGCACCGGGCCGAGAAAGCCAAAGTGGAGCTCGGTCGCCTCCTGGTAGCTGAGCTCGCCGCGGCGCACGTGCTCCTCGACGTGCGCCCCGAGCTGCGAGCGGCAGAGCGTGCCGGTGAAGCCGAGGATGCGCTTGGAGCAGGCGCGCAGCCGCTCGACGACGTCGCGGAACGTGTCGGCGGGCGCGTGCTGGCACTCGTCGCACACGACGAGGTCCCAGGTGGTCTTGTTGAAGACAAAGTCGCTCACGCGCCTGGTGAGCTTCGACTGCTTGTGCTCGGTGCCGGCAAACATGCTGTACGTGGCGACCATGAAGCACGCGAGAAAGTTGGGCTCGGTCTTCTTCTCCGACGTGTACACGCAGAGAAAGTCCTTGCCGACGTCGGTCTCCTGGAGGATGACGTCGGCCGTCTGCAGCACGCCCTGCGACTCGTACTCGAGCACGAGCACCTTGAGGCAGCCGCGGCACGCCGCGCGCAGGAAGAGCGCGGTCTTGCCGCCGCCGCACGGGAAGACGACGATGCCGCTCTGGTCGGTGCTCGCGATGGCCGCGTCGGCGGCGGCCTGCGGGATTGAGAGCGAGTGGAACTTGGACTCGGGCCGCAGGCTGAACTCGAGCATCGCACCGGCGCTCATCGCGCCCGCGCCCGCGCCCGGCGCCGCCGCCGCCGGCGCCGCCGGCGCCGCCACGCGCGCGCAGGGCCGCGAGCCGCAGCCGCCGGCCGCGCTGGGCTCAGCTCAGCGCGCACCCGTCGCGCATCCACGACTCCTCGAGCTGCGCCGACTGCAGCCGTGGCTGCGCCCACACGTGGACTAGCGTGTCGTCGGATCGGTCGTACCTGAGGTGCAGCACGTGGCTGTCGGTGAAGATCTTGTTGTGCACATTGGGGAGCCCGAACGTCTTGACCACGCTCACGTGGAGCGTCGACGGACGCGTCCACGCCGTGGAGACCATCGTGCCCTTGACGTACACGTGGTGGTCCTCCTCGTTCGTGCGGACGCTCATCGGCGCTTCCTTCGTGCAGTTGGCGGCGCGGCGGCGCGGCGGCGCGGCGGCGCGGCGGCGCGGCGGCGCGGCGTTCGCGCGGCTGGCTGTCGCTTGCGTTCCCATAGCGTTTAAGGGAGCGAGCGAACGCATCCGCCCATGTCCGTCCACGCCGTGCCCGCGACGTCGCAGCCTCCGACACACACGCCAGGATGGGAGCGCGCGCGCGCGCCGCCGGACGACCCTTGCCCCGTCGACGACGACTGGCGCATGCACGTGGCCGAAGTGGGGCTCTCCGACGCGGAAATCGAACAGATTGAGGCGTGGGAACCGTGGGAGCTCGACGCGCGAGGGGTGGAGGGCCTGGCGCAGCAGCTCGTGCTGCAGACCAGCCACAAGCACTGGCGACACGTGACCGCGCTGCTCATGGTGCTGCTTCGAAGCGACCTCGACGACGTCGTCGAGGAGGTGTACGCGCAGCGCATGGGCGGGCTCTGCGCGTACGTTGCGCAGCTCGACTTTGACGAGGTGGGCGGCGGAGAGGAGGCGGCGTTTGCGCGAAAGCTGGCAGCGGCCGCCTCAAAACGAATCTACGTGGCGCTGCTCGAATTTCTCGTTGACGCGTACGAGCCGCGGTAGTCGTGGCGTCGCTAGCTTGTGGTCGTCGGTAGGCGTGCCCGTCTGTGTAGTAGTCCATGCGAGCGGTAGGATGGGTGATAAGCAGCGGAATATATACGCACCGATATATGGGCCGGACGGGAGCGCGGCCGCGCCACCCACGGGCGGGGGGCGGCTGCGACTCACGGCCCTGTACGTCTGCGCAGTAGGGGTGCGAACGCACCAACCGTAACGGATGCGCGGGCCGCAGGGGCGCCGCCTGGGCGGCCCTCGCGGGCTCCGACCGCCCGCCCTGAACAAGCAGACCACGCGCCAGCACTGGGACGCGGCCACGGGACCGACCCGCACGTTCCACGAAACGTACGACAAGGACAGCCCGCATCAGCGCGGCCTGGCGCTGGGATACCTGACGCGCAAAAAGTGGTACAAGTACGCCACCACGCCCATGGGCGAGGCGTTGCTCGGCGTCAGCTGCCGTGGCTGGTCGTCGTCGGGCATTCGCAAGCAGGACCGGGTTCGCACGCTGCTCGAGCACTCGTTCGGGCTCTTTGTCGAGTGCTCGAAGAAGTGCTCGTGGTGGCCGGGCGACGTCGACCGGGTCGCCGAACGACGCGATCTCGTACCGGGCAGCTTCTGCCTCTACGTTGGGTTTGTCAACGCGCTGCTCAACGCAAATTTCCGCGGGCGCTACGAACAGATCCTGTCGGAGGCGCAGCGCGCCGAGGACGTCGAGGAGGCGGAAGATGCGGCGGAGGAGGAGGCGGCGCGGCCGCGGGTCTCGAACGTCGTCGAGATGGACGAGCTGCCGTTTGAGTTTGCACCCGCCCCCGCGCCCGCGCCCGCGCCCGCGCCCGCCGCGGACCTGCAGCCGCTGTCCGACACCGAGGACACGGACGACGACCCAATGCCGACGGGCGGCCCGTCGGCCGCGCCCGCGCCCACGCCCGCGCCCGCGCCCGCGCCCGCGCCCGCCATCCCAATGCCGCGGCGGCCACCGCCGCCCGCGCCCGCGCCGCCGCGCGGCTCCAACCTGACGCGCTACGAGAAGCGCGTGCCCGACATGAAGGCAAAGTTCGACGCCGCGCCCGTGGTCGCAAACCTGATGCTCTTCGAGTTTGTGCGCTGCAAGGCCGAGGCCTCGGCGAAGCGGCTCGTGTACAATGCGGGCAACCGCGCCTTCACCGCGCAGTACGAGAAGTTCAGCTTCGTCTCCAAGTGGCGCGACACCATCCATCCGGGCTCGACCCAGTGGGACGCCTACGTCGAGCTCAAGGGCTCCTTCCAAGAGCGGCTGCGGGGAATGGACCGCGGTCGCAACCGGGCGGTGCTGCGCTCCGAGGCGGACATCAAGCGGTTCTTTGCTCAACACCAAGACCTCAACTACACGGTCACCGACACGAACACGCGCCGAGTGGCGTGACACTCGGGGTACAGGAGAAGGGAGGCGTGCGTGTTCGTTGTTAGTCGCCGTTGGGGTCCTTGAGCGTGATGTAAACATCGTTTCCCACAGCGGTCACCGCCTGGACGAGGCACACCCCGGGAAAGTAGGAGATCTTGTGCACGCCGCAGTTGGGCGCTGTGACCAGCGGCTTGAACTTGGTGCTGTCGTTGTAGACGTGGGTGCGCCCCTTCTCGTCCTGCAGCATGAGGTCTACCTCCTCGTGCCAGGTCGGGACGCTCCCGCTTGGCTCGTTGGCCGTGGCCGAGGTGGACGCGCGCGCGGGCGTGGGGTTGGGGGCGGCGCCGTTGGCGCCCGGCCCCTTTTTGCCGGGGCGCACGAAGGCGTCGAGCGTGCCCGTCGCCGCATCGCCGTTGGCCGCGACGGGCGTCGGCTTGGCGCGCTTTGGCGCGGGCTGCTCCGCGTCCGGCTGCTCGACCGGCGCAGACGCGGGCGCGGGCGCGGGCTCGGGCTCGGGCGCAGCCCCGCCCTCGGGCGGGGCGTGATCGCCGAGCGCGGCCTTTGGCTTGCGGGTGCCCGAGGGCCGGCGCTCCGTCGCCGAGTGGAGCTTCCACGTGTTCTGGTGCGGGGCAAACTTCTTCCAGTAGCCTTGCGGCATGAAGGAGACGTAGTCGACGCGGTCGGGGTTCAGGTCGGTCGGGAGCGTCTTGGACCCGATGTCCTTCTTCCAGTAGAGCTTCTGCACCACGTCGGGCTCGATGGCCATGAGCGTCACGCAGCCTTCGAGGTCGGGCAAGCGGCCCTGCAGCATCTTGTTGTCGTGTGGAATCTGCACGAGATGCACCGGAACCGCAAAGAGCTTCTTCGGCTTGGCCTTGCTCGCCACCTCGGGGTCGTCGGAGACGTCCGGGTCGTTGACGCTAAGGATGATCGCTTGGGCGATCATGGTGTCCGCGTTCTTGTCGCGTCCGTAGTGCAGGCTCTGCTCCTGCAAGCGCATCTTGCCACCGCGGCAATACAGGTCCCAGGACACGTCCATGGGCTTGGTGTGGCCCTCGTGCACGACGCCGTGCTCGACCATGCTCATGTCGAGCTTGTACCACTCCCACGCGGGTCCACTGGCCTTGAGGATGGCGCTTGTGTTGGCAAAGGACGGGTCGACCACCGCCGGCACGTGCGGCGCGGCGCTGCCGTGCACGGCGGGCCGCGCGCCGGGCGCCTCCTCCGCGTCGACGGAGTTGTGGCTCGCCTCGGCCTCGGCGACGATCACGTCGGGCGCCGAGTGGATGCGGCTCGCCACCGCGCGCGTGTCGATCGGGTCCTCGGTGCCCGAGACGAGCTGTGCGTGCTCGTCGCCCTCCATCTCCGCATCGTCGTCATCGCCCGTGGTCTCGTCGTCGGAGCCGCCGTCCGGAGCGGCGCCCTGAATGGAATCAAAGGCGCACCGAGAGGCCTCGGGCGCAGCAGGGGGCGCGGGTGCTGACTCGGGCGGCTCTTCGTCGTCGGAGACGTCGTTGGCGATGGCGACGTTGGCTGGCGCGGGCGGCATCGCTCTGGGCCCCGGCCTCGAGGCCTTGGGCCTGGCAAGCTTTAGAGGCATGCCTCGGTCCTGCGTGCGCGTGCGCGCCGGCGCTTAGCGCAGCTCTTGTTCGACAGCGCGCGCGCGAGCGGCAGCCGGCAGCCGCCGCCTGCTGCCGCTCGCGCGCGCAATCTGCACGAACGCGCGCGCCGCGGGCCGCCGCCGCTAGCATGGGGCGCCCGCGGCGCTGTTGAAGCAGAAGGCCTGCACGCCGAGCGCGACGAACGCGTAGCTCGCGCATATCTCGGCCTTGGCGCGCGCGGCGATCAGCAGCAGCTCGCGCCGCTGCCGCGCGCTCCAGTCCGCGGGGATCGCGCGCTCGGGATGAGCGCCGCCGTCGGCTTCGACTGCCCCGTCTGCCTCGAGTCCTACGACGAGCTCGACCGCTCGCGCGTCGTCTGGCCGTGCGGACACGCCGTCTGCACCAGATGCGACGCCGACATGGCCACCAACGGGCTGCACATGTGCCCGACCTGCCGCACGCCGCGCGCGGGGATGAGCGCCGCCGAGGCGACGCACCACGCCGAGCAGGCGCGCTTGCGCGACGCGCAGGAGGAGGCGGGGTGGAACGAGCCTTCGGACTGGAGGCGCAGCGCGTGGGGTGCCTACGCGAACGCCTTCCCCGCCAACATGCACGACGACGAGCCGGCGCCCGGCGCCTACACCTACTACCGCGCGCAGATGCTCCCGCCGCGACGCCCCGCCAACGAGGTGCTCGTCTTCCCCAACCAGGCGCAAGGCGGCGGACCTGCGGCGATGCTCATGGAGCTCGAGCAGGCGGTGCGCTCGACGTCGTCGTGGCCGGCCGGGATGCCGCCGCCCGCGAGGCCGCCGGAGCCACAGCCTCCGGGCGCGCTTAGCGAGGACGAGCAGGAGCCGCGCGACGGCTTCAACGGGCTGGCCGTGCTGCTGCGCGGGCTGGTCTACCCGGCGGGCGAGGACGAGGAGGAGCGGCACGGACTGCCGCACGCACTGCCGCGCGCGCGCGCGGTCGCCGCCGCCATCGACCGGCAGCGCGCGTTGCGGGCGGGCCAACTGCACGATAACCTTCCCCGCCCGGCCAACCGGCGGTTTCGGCTGGCCGACGCCGACCACCCGCGCCACCACCAGCGGCCGTCGACCGACCGCGACTGACTGCGGCTTGCGCGCGCGCGCGGGCGCAACACGCACACGCCGCGCCCCGCATGCCCGCCCGCACGCGGCGGTCGCCCCGCGGGAGTTGGGAGCAGAACGCGGAGGTCGAACGCGTCGTGATGGAGCACCTGTGCCAGCAGGAGGAGGAGGCCTCCGACGACGACAAGCCCGCCGCCAAGGCGCCGCGCCGCGAGAAGAGCTTCGACTCGCCGCACAAGCGGCTCGCGCACTACCTCGAGGTCGGCAGCTTCGTCCTCCTCGACTGCGACGCGGAGAACGCGAATGCCCCGAAGAGCGAGCCGCTGATCAAGACGAACCACTACGCGGTCTACCCCAAGAAGCGGCCCGACGCCGCCAACGTCCGCAGCTTCCGCGCCCGCTTCGCCGCCGACCTGCGCCGGCTGCGCTTTGTCGAGTCGCGCGACGAGAACGACGAGCCGACGGGCGTCTGGACGCGGGACAAGTGGAACTCGACCACCAAGGAGCTCGAGCTGATCGACATGTACTCGATGCGCACGCCGGCGGAGGAGGAGGCCTACGAGGCGGAGCTGTGCTCGCGCGACTGCAACCCCTTTTGTCCGGATGGGATTTAGGAGGACGGCGCGGCTGCGGGGTAGAGGGAGCCGCGCGCGCCGTCGGCGTGTGCGTGCGTGTGCGCGTGAGTGTTATTCGGTGACAAACGCGTTCCCATGCCCGCCGTCGCGCCGGGAGGGCTCACCTTCCACTCGCTCCGCTCGACGTTCGAGCCGAACGGCTACGGCGCCTTTGACGTCGAGGCCACCGGCGCGAACGAGGCCCAGGCCGTGCAGCAGCAGCCCAAGGAGCTGCTCGCCGACGAGGAGCCGCCGCGCCAAAGCCCCGTCGGCCGCGGCTTCTGGGGCCGGCTCTGCGGCTGCTGCTGCTGCTGCTGCTGCGTCATGCTCATCCCCATCCTCGTCGCCGTGCTCTACGACATACCGCGCGACCCGAACCGGCCCGACCACCCGCCGCCGCGCGCGCCGCCGCCGCCGCCCTCGCCGCCCTCGCCGCCGCCCTCGCCGCTGCCGCCGCCGCCCGGCCCGTCGATGCCGCCGCCGCCGCCGCCCTCGCCCATGCCCGAGTCACCCCTGCCGCCTGGGGCGCCGCCCTCGCCCTCGCCGCCGCCGCCGCCGCCGCCCTCGCCGCCGCCCGCGCCGCCGCACGCGCCGGGCACCGTCTTGGAGGCGACCGTGCAGTGGAAGCTGCGCGAGGTGCACTACCTGGCGCGCCTGCGCGGACGCACGCTCACGCTCGCCGACGAGCGCGACAAACTGCAGGCCGTGATCATACAGGCCATCGGGAACCGGGTGCGCGTGTGGCGGCTGCTGCTGCACGAGGTGGTCGTCGGCGGCGGCGTCTCCGAGTGGACGATCACGGCCGTCGTGCCGGCGGAGGACGAGCCCAAGCTGCTCAGCCGCGTCGGCGAGTCGATCTTCGTGCCGCAGATCAACATGGCCTGGGACTTCCAAGACGCCAACTCGGTGTTCGCGATGGAGGCAAATTCGCTGACGAGCCTTGGCACCTCGTTGGGCGAGGGGCCTGCCCCTCCGCCCTCGTCGCCCGCGCCGCCGGGAACGCCGCCGGTGACCTCGCCCGCGTCGCCCTCGCCCGCGTCGCCGCAGCCCTCGCCGCCGCCGCCCTCGCCCTCGCCGCCGCCGCCGGCGCCCAGCCCGCCGCCCTCGCCGCCGCCGCCGGCGCCCAGCCCGCCGCCGCCGGCGCCCTCGCCGCCGCCGCCACGCACGCCGCCGCCGCCGAGCACGCCGCCGCCGTCGCCCATCGCGCCCGAGCCCACGTCGCCGCCGCCGTCGACGCCGCCCACGCCGCCGCCGCGGCCGGGCGCGCCTGGCGAGACGGTCGCGGCAATGATGCGCATCACGCTCGAGGAGTCGCACCTCTTCGGCTACGCGCACGTGGACGACGCGGCCGAGGACGGGCACGTCGCGGCGACGGCGGTGCACGTGCTCGAGGCGGCCGCGATCACCGTCTACCCTCCCGCGACGCTCACGCGACTGAGCGCGACGGCCGGGCCCGGCGGCCAATTGGTCACGTGGCAGCTCGACGTCGCCGTCGCGCAGGACCAGGTCGCGCGCTTGCAGACGACCGTGGCCAACACGTTCTTTGCGAGCCACATCACGCACGACCTGTGGACGGACCATGGGGGTTCCCACCTGAACTCGGACTGGTACGTGCAGGGCGCGGCGACGCAGGTGGGGGTCGTGTATGTGTGAACGGCTTTTTTGATATCCTCCGCGCGACCCGGCGTAGGGTAGACACGGGCGCACTAGACATGAGCCTGCGTCCGGATCCGCCGCCGCCGGCTGCGGCTCGCGCGCCGCGGCGTGCGACGCCTGCACGAACGCGGCGCCTGGACGACGTGCTCGCGGCCGGGACCATGCCCACGGGCATGCTGAGCATGCTCGGCGGCCTGAGACAGGCAACCGCTCCGGCCCCGCC
>Ga0115012_10002535_pt1 | contig 10689 bp, 11 predicted proteins | sample TroAtlMetagenome_FD_88706 | JGI IMG/M metagenome (GOLD analysis project Ga0115012, IMG submission 88706) | Marine eukaryotic phytoplankton communities from Atlantic Ocean - Tropical Atlantic ANT10 Metagenome | ecosystem: Environmental > Aquatic > Marine > Oceanic | place: Tropical Atlantic...
CTACCACCATTCGCCCCTGAACCCGACCCGTCCACACGAAAAAGAGGCATCACAAACAAGCGAGTGTCGAACAAACGATTCAAAGAGGCGCTTGGTTTCGAATACACCCACCCCACCTTCCGTGAAGGGCTAGAGACTGAGTTAAGAATACAGCGCTAACAGCGTACCGATCACATGCCGCCCATGATTTGGTAGCCGCAGTCGACGTAGATGACCTGGCCAGTGATGGCCGCGCCGCCGTCGCTGGCAAGGAAGACTCCGGTCTGGCCGAGTTCCTCATGAGTCACGTTTCGACGAAGAGGCGCATGCTCGTCATAATGCTTCAGCATATCTGAAAAACCTGCGATTCCCCGTGCGGCAAGCGTGTTCACCGGGCCGGCGCTGATGCAGTTGACACGAATCTTTTGCTCGCCGAGATCGGCAGCAAGATAGCGTGTGCTCGCCTCGAGCGCCGCCTTGGCCACGCCCATTACATTGTAATGTTTGATCACTTTCTCCGCACCATAATAGCTCATACCGATGATGCTGCCTCCATCGGTCATCAATGGTGCTGCGCGCTTGGCCAAGGCTACCAGCGAGTAGGCACTGATATCGTGCGCCGTGGAAAATGCCTCACGCGTTGTATCGACAAAACGGCCCTCAAGCGCCTCGCGCGGAGCAAACGCCACCGAGTGCAGCAACATGTCGAGTTTGCCGTTGAAATGCGCTCCGACTTCCTCAAATACGCGGTCAATATCCTCATCGCTACTCACGTCGCACTCAGTAATTAGCGTGTCTCCACCAAAATCAGCCACCAGTTTTTCAACCTTTCCCTTCAGCCTTTCACCCTGATAGGTGAACGCCAGCCTGGCCCCGGCCTCATGCCACGCCTTCGCGATTCCCCATGCAATCGAATTCTTGTTGGCTACCCCAAAGACAACACCGGTTTTTCCCTCGAGTGGTTTACTCATCTGCCGGTCAGCAGTATTGAAAAACCGCTCACTTAGCAAGCGGGAAGAAAAGGCCTTGCAGATTCAGCCAAGCGGACCTCAGATTATCCTTGTTAGACAACCTCTTGAATCATGATGAAAACAAAATACCTCTCCAGAATTATCCTGGCTTCGTTGCTCATTGCAATTGGCCAAGGGGGATTCAGCCAAACTAAGCAGCTTGACGTTTTGCAGGACGAAAACGCCCAGGGCCCGGATTTTTGGATCTACAACAACCTCGACGCTGAGGTGGCAAAGAACAACCAGCTAATCGTCCGCTTAGCGCAGGAACAGTTTGTTGCCGTTCGACAGGTTGAAATGAAGTGGGTCGACTTGTCGCAGTTTCAATTCGACTACGACCTGAACTGGGCCGCGATGTTCGTCAACGCCGATGACACGGTGTACGCACGTTATGGAACCCAATCCGCTGCAGACGCCGACGCATACAACTCCATCGCATCCGTCGAGAAAAAATTGCGGCGAGTGCTCGCTCTTCACGAAGATTATTCAAATAACAAAAACGGGCTCGCAGGAAAATTGGGCAAGCCCAAGCCGTACTAGACCGCACTGGAGATGCCCGGCATGAAACATCTCGCCAAACTCTCCCGCAGCACCGCCCGGAACAATTGTGTTCAATGCCACAACATTCACGACGCAGTACACGAGCAGTTGTACAGGGAACAAAAATTCAGACACGACACACTTTGTCGCTATCTTTTGCCGAAAAATATCGGCTTCACGATAGACCCGGATGACGGGCTTGCCATCGTCGGCATAAAGCCCGGTTCAACCGCAGCCAATTCAGACCTTGGCGCCGGCGATACGCTAGCTCGCGCAAACGTCCAATTATCCACTTAATCGCCGACCTGCAATGGGTGCTCCACAATATTTCGAATACTGATACTGAAGTTGCCCTTCAGGTAAAACGCGGCGATCAAGCGATCGGAAAGAAAATCGCGATCAACGCCGGATGGAAAAAACGGACATTTCATGACGAGGTTTGCTTTGGTCTCTCGAGCCTTTACTGGCCACTTGGTGAGACCAGATAAAAAAAGAGGATGTAAAAAAATTGCGCCTCGACGAAGGGGTCAATGCGCTTGAAGTGCGGGGGATTAACACAGGTCGAGTCGAAGGAAAATCGGCAAAACGCGCTGGACTCAAAAAAGGCGACATCATCGTTGGGATGGAAAACAAACCGCTCCGCCTTACTTACCAGCAGTTCAACATACACGTGAAACTCAACTACGAGGTGGGAGAAAAACTACCCCTGACGTTGCTGCGCAACGGCAAACGCATCCAGTTCGATTGGCCGCTGACCGATGGCGACTGAAAAAGGCAGAGGGCTGACTCTCCGAGCCGGCCTTGGTAGTGAATACTATTTAGGACGGCTGGGACAGCCGTTCCCTACCTTGCATCAGGTCAACGCAGCTTTGAGGGCTTCGGCGGCGCGTTTGTTTTCATCGGCGGTGCCGATAGAGAGGCGAATCCATTCCGGCAGGCCGTAGCCTCCCATCGGTCGAGTGATGACGCCCTGTTTTTGAAGTGCCGCGAAAATGCCCTGGCCGTCACCGACTCGAATCAAGACGAAGTTGGCTGCGGACGGGACGAACTCGTATCCATTATCTTCGCAAAACGATTCGAAATACTGCAGCCCCTCGGCGTTGACCTTCCGTGTGTCTAGAAGATGATCGCCATCGTCCAGCGCAGCCATCGCGCCGGCCTGGGCGATGGAGTTCGTGTTAAACGGCTGCCGCACTTTCTCGAGCGCTGAAATAAAATCAGGATGGCCAAAACCGTACCCGATTCGCAACCCAGCCAATCCGTAAATTTTGGAGAAGGTGCGCATCACCAAAAGGTTTGGTTTGTCCCCGGAACGAATCAATGGCAGCAGGTCAACCGGGGCGTCGAGAAATTCATAGTAGGCCTCATCCATCACGAGCAACACATCGTCCGGTACGCTTTCAACAAGCGCTCGGACGTCGTCCGGCTTGGCCAAGGTCCCGGTGGGGTTATTCGGATTGGCTACCCAAACGATTCGCGTTTCCGGCGTGATCGCATTGAGCATCGCCGGGAGATCGTGTCCGTATTCAATAGCCGGCACGGCGTTGACCTTCGCACCCATCATCATTGCAACGAGCGGATAGATCGCGAAACAATATTGCGAAACGACAATCTCATCGGAGGGGCCAAGCAACGCGTGGGAAACAAACTCGATAATCTCATTGGAGCCGTTGCCCAGAATGATGTTATTCGGCCCCAAGTCCAATTTTGCTGCTAGTTTGTTTTTCAGGTAAAACGCGTTGCCGTCCGGATAAAGGTGGCTTTGATTTACTGCAGCCTGCATGGCCTCGATCGCCTTCGGGCTGGGGCCAAGCGGATTTTCGTTGGAGGCAACCTTGATGATTTCAGCCGGCACGAGTCCAAGTTCGCGGGCCACCTCCTCGATCGGTCGCCCCGGCTGATACACCGGAAGACTGCGAAGGGACGGATTCAGCTTGTCGCAAATTGACATGGAATAATCAAACCAAGCGCTTGGCCAAGCGATCGCTCAATCGAGCGATTTTAAAAATGACTCGTAGCGGCGAACGCATTTTTTTTGGGATTTTTTAATCTGCTCCTCGGACTGCTTGGGCGCATTGGCCGGCGCGTCGACCTCTTCGATGGCGAAGCGGAATTTCAGATTGAATGGCTGCCCTTTTTTAAGAGACTTGGGCAGGAAATAGCCAAAGCGACCATAGTCTCTCCAAGACAATTCCTTCACTCCATTTTTCGGGGAATTCATTTCCTGGGCCGTGTACCAGCGTTTGCCGATCGGAAAAAGAAGCCTCGCCCACTGGTGGTTGTCGTGAATGACACGCCCGCCGCCCTTGGCTTCGCTTGGCTCCCAGAGATAGCTGGTTTCCTTGTTGCGTTTTGCCACTTCCGTGTGGGCGCGGAAGTGAACACCGGCATGTTGCAGATCGCCACCTAGACTGACATCACGCTCAGCTTTCAGTTCAAAACTGGCGTCGATTTGGGTGTGCTTCCCGGCGGGACGCAAGACGCGAAACGTACGACGCTCCGAGATGATCACATCACTGCCGGAGGCGTCTTTTTTTGTCGCACGCCATTTGATGTGGGCAACGATCGAGCCGGAGTTTTTGGTCGTCGTGTTTTCAAATTTCGCGATATCGTATCGACCCTGCCCCGGGCCGCCCCGATGCCACATGTCGTAGTTGCCGAGATCGGATGAAACCTTGTTCCAGCCGATGAAGATGCCGCGATGATGGTTGAAAAGCCCAGCACCCTTACCTGCCTTGTCGAGGCCCGGGTTGGTGACGAGTTCGCCATCCGTTCCGAACACATGCAGGAACGGTTTGATTTGGCCTTCGCCGTGCACGAGGCGGGCCACTGGCTTGCCGTCCTGCAGCACGTCGACCGCGCTACCCGGGCCAAGCGGATTCGCTTTCTCAACAATTTTCCAGTCGGCCTTGGTCAAAGGGGCAGTGACCACAAAGGCCAATACCACCGCCATGGGAGTCAAGGATATCATTTTCATTTCTCGAATCAAATCAGGGCGCGGACTATGGGAATCATCCATCGCTTGGCCAAGCGCAAAAAACAACCCGGCTTACTTCGCGACGCGCAAGCTCATTCTTCAGGCAACGCTTCCGGTTCTTTTTGAATCTCCGGACCGGTTGTTCCCTGCAGCTTTTTGACATCACCTACTGCGCTCTCCACCTCGGACTTGCTTCCGAGGATTCTAAAACCCAGGTCAAACGACCGGGTTTTGCCCGGAGCCAACTTCGGCACACGACCAAACTTGCGCTCATAGTTCCGGTTGTGCGGGAAACCGGTGCCCGGCTCAATGCCGGTCACGTAGCCAGTGGTTTCCGCCGCCGTGTTTTTCCACTGCGTCAAAAACGGCAACTGCTTGACCGCCCACGACATTGTCACGCCGCGATCGCCTTTGGGATTAACGAGCACTGCCGTGGCGTTACCGGCCTTGTCAGCCTTTGGATAAATCTTGTAGACCTCCTCGGTGAAGCCCCTGGTTGGCGCAGGGTAAACTTCCTGCTTGTCGATCGCCTTGGCTGCGTTGTCGTTGAACGGCACGATCTTGGTCGAGGCAGTCAGCATCCTTGCGCCCTTGCCCAACAACGGACGGCCAAAATTCGCGTGGTAGATGATCTGGAATTCCTCGTCGAACGTGCCATTGTTGGTCAACTCATCGCTGATCCGAAACTCGTTTGACCCTGGCAGGGTGCTGATCTCCGTCCAAATGCTAAGGTTTGGCCCGTAGAACGACACCTCGTTGACACGACCGCGAATGCGAATGCGATGCGGCGCTTTTTTATCCACGACCACAACCACCTCGGAAGCCGGGATGTTCCCGATTTTACCGTGCAACGTCAGGTCCATCGTCGACTCGGCACCGACGTTATTGATAAACTTATCCTCCCCCGGATGCCCAGCGAAAGAGAGTCCGCAACGCACCATCCACTCGTTGAACCCGTCCAGCCAACCCAGCCCGCCACGGTCGTGGAGGTTGATGTAGCTCGGATTCACCACCTCCTTGACCGGTGAATTCCAGCCAAGCCGCACGTCGCCCATCGTCACATCGAGGACGCTCATCCCTCGGGTCGGGATCACTCGAAACTGGAGTTCGCCATTGTCGACCTCGATCAAGCCAACCCCCTCCTGCTTGCCCCCGTGAAGCGTGCGCTTGTTGATCGACCAACGCGCCTTGCCCTTGTAATCGGGAAACTCGCTGCTGGTCAGTTGCCAACTCTCCGTGTTGATGTCTCGCTTCGTGCTTGTCAAAACCTGGTAGTGAGGCGCCGCTTGAACTGCCGCGGCGATCGTCATTAAGCCAATCGTGATGATTCCTTTCATGGTGCGGCACATATGGTAGCGACTACCCCGGAATTGCCAAGCACCAACTCTTTGGCTAAGATAATGTACACAACATGGTCGTTCGAATCATCCTATCCCTCCTCCTCATCGCCGCTTCATTTTTTTGCCTGTTTGGGTTGATGGCTACACTCGAGCCGATGCCACCCAGTATTCAATGGACGGGGCGTGGAATTTACGGACTGATCCTCATCGGCAACATCGCCGGGCTAATTCATCTCATCCGCGGATTGTTTTCCCGCTGAACCAAGCGCCTGACCAACTAGCACGACGAACTCGCCTTTCGGTTTTTTCTCCCCGTAACGCTCGAGCAATTCCGTAGCTGTGCCCCGCTGAATTTGCTCAAATTTCTTCGTCAATTCACGGGCCAAGACCACCTCGCGGGCCGGGGCCAATTCAGCCAGTTCACCAAGCAGTTTGGTAATGCGATAGGGTGATTCGTAAAGGGCTAAAGTGCCCGGCAAATCCAGCAGCTTGCCCAAGCGCCTGCCCCTCTGGCCGCTTTTGACAGGGAGAAAGCCGTAAAAATGAAACTCATCCGTCGGCAGTCCGCTGGCCGTGAGAGCTGCGATCAATGCACACGCCCCCGGTACTGGCTCCACACGCAAACCAGCCGCCAATACCGCCTCGACCACCCGCTGGCCGGGATCGCTGATCCCCGGACTGCCGGCATCACTAACTAGCGCAACCGTTCCGCCCTGCTCGAGCATCGAAATGATTTCTCCCGACCGCTTAGCTTCGTTGAACTTGTGGGTACTGACCTGCCGTTTGACCAAGCGCAAACGTTTGAGCAGTATGCCGGTGTGCCGCGTGTCCTCAGCCGCCACGAGATCACAGTCACGCAGCGTCCGTATTGCGCGAAGCGTGATGTCCTCCATGTTGCCGATGGGAGTCGCGACCAAATACAATGTTCCTGGAGTCAACGGCGCCGGGTTCAACTCTGGTAATGACAGAACTGGTCCCATTAGGCCGCCTCATCCAATTCAATCGAGAGCGGAGGCATTGGGCATCCTAACGAGTCGGCTATCGCCCTCAATAATTCCGCTTCCTGAATCTGCAAATAGCCATCCGCAGAAACGGTCGCTGCCGCTGCCTCGATGAGTTTGGTTTTTTGCTTTGGCCCACAGGCAGACAGAGTGGTCAACGCCTGATCCAGAGCATCCAAATCAAATTGACCCATTGGTTGAGCGTCCGTCTCCACTTCATCCGCCAAGATAGCCTTGCCTGATTGATAAGCCTTTACGATCACTTCAAACTCATCACCTGCCGCATGAGCCAGCCCTGACAATAGCAAGTGGCACTCCGAGCCGAGCCGTTTCAACGAATAAATCTGAGCCGCTGTCTGAGATCGGTTTTCAAAATGTGGCTCGAGATGACGGATTACCAGTTTCGACAGAGAGTACTCGAACAGGTCGATTTGTTCATCGACGGCTGCCAACGCCTCCAGCACATTAATAAAACATTCGTATTGTTCGTGTGCCAACCGCCTCAAGGAACTGACAGCCAACTCAGCAACTGGCAGCTTGGCCCTTGGGTCGATAGCAAGAACTTCATCAAACAACCCTTCACTGGTGTTTGCCATTTGATCGCCAAAGGCATTTTGGACAATTTCCAACTGCTCACCCCGAACTGCTTCGTCCTTTTTGTCGAGCATCAACGCGTAAATCAGAGCGCAGGAATCAAATGTGTCATGAGCTGCTCCCCTCACTTTTTCGGACAGCGAACGAAGCAGTGCTGCTGCAAAATCGACATGCTCGGGCGAGGGACCACCGCTCACAACACTGGCCGCCGCCTCAACTGCCACGGCTCCAATTACCGGTGGAATCGCTTGGCCAAGACCCGGGATTGGCAACCCTGCCTGCGTTTCATGGGTTGGTGGCATAGTCGATGAGGATTCTGGAGGGACTTGTCTTTGCTCGAATTTCACACCAGAAAAATCACCATCGAAGCTTGGCTCCAGTAATTGGATTCGCTCAAGCAAAGGGGGATGTGTCGATGTGAATGAAAACCAGGATTTTTTCAGAGCGTTGCCAAAAAACATATGACTCGCCTCGGAGGCTTTAGGTGAATGCAAAACCGCACCGGCCGCACCTATTTTTTTTAACGCACCTGAGAGACCGGCCGGGTTTCGGGTAAACTGAACCGCTGATGAGTCGGCTAAATACTCCCTCTGCCGTGAAACAGCACTCTTGATGATTTTCCCCATCAAGATTCCAAGGCCACTAGTTGCCATCAGGATGAGTCCAATTAAGGCAATCCCCCCCCCACCTCCCTCACTGTTGCGACTCCGACCACGAGAAGAACTGCTTCCCATATATAAAAGAAGCCTGCCCAGTTCAGCCAACACCACAAGCCCAAAAATTACTGCCACCAAGCGAAGATTCAACCGCATGTCTTGATTTAATATATGGCTGAACTCGTGAGCAACCACACCCTGTAATTCATCGCGGCTCAACATTCGCATGCAGCCATTTGTCACACCGATCACAGCATCGTCTACGGTAAATCCGGCTGCGAATGCGTTTATTCCATTTTCTTGGTCCATCACATAGACCTCAGGCATAGGCACACCGGAGGCGATCGCCATCTCTTCGACAACATTTAACAACTTACGTTCATCTGGGTCCGTCGTCCCCATGTTCACGAGACGCCCATCCATCATGGCCGCGATACTTGACCCACCTTCCCTGAGTTGAAATTGGCGGAATAATCCAGCCAAAGCGATAATCCCAAACGTGGCGAGAAGAACGATTCCCGCTAGGACTGGATCTTGAAATCGGGTGTAGTTTCCTTCCCCCTCATAGGCAGAGTTTAGAGACAGAGATATCCCGATTAAGAAAAAATTCAGTAACCCAATGAAAAGAACCGCGACAAAAAAAAGGAAGATCAGCCGACCTGTTTTCTTTCTGGCTTGATGTTGTCGCTCGAAGAAATCCATGGCGAGCGCGGGCTTGAGAAGCCAGCAGGTTTACATGTCGTCGAAGTCGATATTGAGCGCCTTCTTTTGGTCCGCGGTCACAACCGCCTTACCAACATCCCCCAATCCTTCGACCTCAAAAAAGATCCCCTCCTCGAACTTGAACAACCCTGCAATGAAATTGTTCGGGAACTGCTGCAGCGAGTTGTTGTAAGTCATCACCGAGTCATTGAAAGCCTGACGCGCGAATGTGACCTTGTTTTCAGTCGAGGTCAGCTCCTCGCTTAACTGCATCATGTTCTGGTTCGCCTTAAGATCGGGATAGGACTCGGTCAATGCGAACAACCTTCCCATTACTCCCCCAAGGGAATTCTCAGCCGCCACCATATTTTTCATTGCAGCGGGATCGCCCGGATTTTCACTGACCGCTGTGTTGGCATTAGCGGCCTGATTTCGAGCCTGAATCACCTCTTCCAGCGTGGCCCGTTCATGCTTCATGTATCCCTTGGCCAACTTCACTAGATTAGGAATTAAATCGTATTTGCGGGTAAGTTGAATCCCGATTTGCGAGTAGTTGTTGTCCTTCGCGTTGCGCGTTCTGACGAGCCCGTTGTAGACCGACATCACCCAGAATCCCACGATCAAAACCAAGACCGCCAGAATCCCAATAACTATTAGTAGACCACCCATGTTAATCCTTTCTTAAAGGAAACTACTGTACCAGTAGCCAGAGGCCTGTCAATTATTCATTTGAAAAAAAGTTTGTATCAGTCAGCGCAGCCAGGGCTGGAATTGAATTGAAAACAGATCTGCATTTATCAACTCAATCCTCAACTGAAGAACCGGATGAGATTTCCGAAGTTGACTTATGTCCGCGTTGGTTTTCCCGACGACATTGCCTTGAACGCTTTTCCACATCACGGCTTCGCTGAGTTGATCTCCTGCAAGAGCCCGGCATTCTGCCAAAGAGAATCCTGGAATCGCATTCCCGTCTGGCCGATACAAGCCGACTCTCACAAGGCCTCCCTCAGCGGTACGATAATTGAGCGTCAACCGATCCGCCAATCGGCCAAGCTGAATCGGCTTGGTAATCAAAACCCCTCCTCGTTTTCCGCCGTTAACCGATACGAAACCGTCCTTGCGGTATTCGAATCTACGCAACCGGCTGTCCGGCCCGGCGTAATAGGCCTCCGTTGCGTACACCGACAGATGATTGGCCCGCCCCGGGAGTTCCACCAAGCCCCACGCCATGTAGTTGCTTCGGTTTCCACCGCGATCCTTCGGGGCACTCTCCGGAACGATAGGTTCCAACCATCGATGAAAATTCAATCCGTCACGGCTGACCATCAGTGTCGGCTCCACGCGTTGACCATCATTGGGCAGGTAGCGAGTCGGAAAGCCAAGGTACAAATGAGGCGCTCGAGCATACGGCAGTATTGCGTTGGTATAGAGATGCTGATTAGGGATGCCCTCCTGATACCCCAACAACTCCGGCTTGGACCATTGAACAAAATCATCAGACGTGGCCGTCATGATTGCCCGGATACCGTCCACGAATATCCGGTGATACTCCCGGTACTTGCCGATGCGCGCATCCCAGAAGGCCAGGTTTTGTGAATCGAACTCACCCTGCGTAATGACCGGCTCGCTCTGCGTCATCTTCCAGCGAATCCCATCCGGTGACTCATAAATATACAGCCCCGTTTTCCCAAGCGGCCAACCGCGGGAGACTCCCCTGTATCGTGCCTCGGGTCGTGCGTTTGGGTTTTCGTCCTTGAACGCCACGAAGCAATGCGTCCCCAAGCCGTCGAGCACGATATTGTTATCCTTCGAGCCATTGAACTCGAACAAGCCCAAGTTTGGCTTCACCCAATTCACCCCGTCACGGCTCTCTGCGTAACAAGTGACTTC
>Ga0115012_10002539_pt1 | contig 10677 bp, 8 predicted proteins | sample TroAtlMetagenome_FD_88706 | JGI IMG/M metagenome (GOLD analysis project Ga0115012, IMG submission 88706) | Marine eukaryotic phytoplankton communities from Atlantic Ocean - Tropical Atlantic ANT10 Metagenome | ecosystem: Environmental > Aquatic > Marine > Oceanic | place: Tropical Atlantic Ocean...
AACGCGACGCTCAAGGAGGAGCAGGAGAGGCGTCCGGACAAGGACGTGCCGTACGTCTACGAGACCTTTCCCTGGCGCCTCGACGGCGTCATCAACAACACCGACAGCGCCGACCCGGAGAATGAGTACCGCGACTACGCCATCGCCAACGTGGCCGTCTACGGCCCCGTGCGCCTCGACCACCGGCCCGAGACGCGCTGCTGCGACGCCAAGACCCTGCCCGGGACGACGCTCTACGTGGGGCTGCGGTCGCGCATGGCGAGGGCGCTCGACCCCACGAATCCCCCCAACTACGTGGACCTCAACTACTACGAGCACGAGCTCTTCCGCTTTTCGGCGCTGCAGCTCTCGCGCGGCACGCGCGAGGTGCTCGAGCCGCGGGAGGACCCAAACTTGGATCGGTGGGCCCTCGTCTGCGCGTGGCGGCTGGGCATGGTCATGGACTCGGCGCAGTCCGAGGGCATGATCACCGCGACCGTCGGGGTGGAGCCGATCCGCTTGATCGGCAGGGACGACCCGGCGACGATCGTGCCCGCAGGCGACCCGGACACGCGCGTCGAGCCGTACCAGTGGGTGTCGCACCCGGGCTGGGCCAGCGCCACGCCGCCCATTTCGTCCGCTGCTCCTCGCGCCGCGCACGTGCTGGCGTGGCGCGACGGGAAACCCGCGTGGACCGAAAACGTCAAGCCCGACGACGACCCGGCGGTGGTGTTCATGGACGGCGAATCACCGGCCGAGCAGCTGCTCAAGCGCTGGGGCCACATCGACGCGTCCAATAGGCCGAGGCACGGCAGCCTGGACACGGTTTCCGAGACGGCCGTTCCCGGGGGAGGCTTGGAGAAGCGAAACTATCCCGTGTAAAGCGTAATTGCGTCACGCTATAATGACCATAGAAGAAAGCGCGCCGCGCGCGCGGCGCGCTTGCGGAGCGCTCCCTCGTGTATGGCAAGAACCCGAGGCGCCAGAGCGTCCACCATCATGGACGTTCTCTGGGTCAGCGCCACCGACGGCTCCTCCTCGATGGTCAACGCCATGGGCAAGATCGAGGCGCTCAACCAGCTCTGCCTGAAGCAGTGGAGGGAGAAGAACGCGCCGCGCCAACAGCAGCCGAAGCAAAAGTGTCCCCGCACGCCACCAGCAGCGCTGGCAAAGGTGCACGAGCACGAGGTCATCGGCGTGCTTCCCATCGAAGTGCAGCACGTGCGAGACAAGCACTTTAGGGTGCTCTGCGTGTGCGGACCCGACGCCGCGGCGATTGTCCGGCTCTTTGCCCACACGTTTCCGAGCAATGGCCGCATCATCAACAAGCACGCGTGCGAGGCGCTGAGCGTGGGCGTCGCTTCCGCGTGCGACAATGACCAAAACTTTGGGGCCGAGTCCAGTTTTGTGGTGCCCGACCTCACCACAAAGGCGTCCGGGGACGGCAACTTCAACGGCGGGCAGACCATCGGCGCCGTCGAGCGGCGTCTGACCCACCGGGTCTTGCACGCGGGCATCATCCTCCACGACGCCTTTTGGACGCGCTCGTTCAACTCGGCGCAGGCGCACCCGGGGGGTGGCATTCCGCCCTTTTTCATCTACCAGAACCGCTGCAAGAACGCCACCGACCTGACCGACGGACCCGGCTTCGGCCACGTCGGCAAGACCGTCGGCGAGAAGATTTGCAAGTCGGCGCAGCACTGGTCGCGCGTCTGGCAGCGCAAGGCCAACCACGTTGCGCTCGCCGCCGCCGCGCCCGAGTCGGCCATCCTGACCTCCTGGCCGGCGACCGACGACGACGCCGCCTCGGAGGCGTCCACCGTCGCCGCTCCGCCGACGCCGCCGGAGCCGGCGCCTTGCCCTCCCAAGCAGCCGCCGTCGCCTCGGGGCGACATTCCCGAGACCATCGCCTCGAACGTGCTCGTTGCCGCGGCGGCGACGCCGGCTGTCGCCCATCATCCTCGGCTGTACGCCAGCCCCACGCACCTCAAGCGCCTGTGGGAGTGCTGCTCCCAGCTCGACGGGGGCTTTGGGCGCAGCGGCTCGGCGCCAGTCGAGGTTGCCAGAGGCGCCCGTTCTCGGCGCTGGGCGCGGCCCACCGAGGCCTTCTTCCACGCGGCGCCCTGGCGCACGGCGTGCATCGCCGCGTAGCGGTAGCACAGCGGTGGTGGTGGTAGCGCTATTGTGCGTCCGCGCGCGGACGTTGTTTGCGGCTTGTGTCGTCCAGTCTAAGAGAGCATGGCGTCGGCGCCGCCGCCTAGCTACTGTCCGCACGTCGCTCGCCACTCGGCTTGCATTGAGCCCCCGGGAAGGTGCTCTCCCAAGGAGGCCCTCGGTGTTTTGAAGAGACTAAAGCCACTGCTCCGCATCATCGGGACGGACTGCAAGCACCCGGGGTTTGTCAGTCCCAATGCCCACGACTCCATTGGAACCCTCTTGTGCCCAGCCTCCGGCCCGTCCAGTGTGGCCAATGTGAATCCAAAGGCGGAGCAGTATCGCGCGCAGCTGGTCGACTTTGACGCGCGGGACCCCGAGGAGCCGTCCACGCTGAAGGGGCTGCCTTCCGTGCAGCTGCAGTTGCGCACACACGAGACGCTCTTTGTGGAGGATGCGGAAAAGCTCGAACCGCGCCAACGCTACGCGTGCGTCGCCGTCAAGGGCACCAACGAGATGGCGCGTCGGCTGGACCGCGAGGAGCGCGCCTTGGCCGAGCTGACGGTGCGCTTTGGCGGCGACGGCGGGCCCGTGCTCTCGCTGCGGCAGCAGCGCAATCCCTCCAAGGTGGTGCTCATCCTCACCTCGGCGGCGCCGGAGAAGCGCCGCCGCACGTTCACGGCCATCGTCGGCGAGGAGCACAAGCACTGCCTGGCAAACGCCTTCAAGGGCGCCGGCATGGGCCGGCTCGGCCAGGTGGACCCGGACCCGCTCAAGGCGCGGCGCGCCGACCTCGCCCCGCCCGCCAAGCCCTTTTACGTGCTGCCGTCGTGGATGGCCGAGCACTTGGCGACCGCGGCGCAGCACCTGCTGCGCCTGCACGTGCTGGCCACCGCCGCCACCGAGGCCAAGGCGCGCGTCCTCTACCTCGACAAGGTCACGCTGCACCGGTGCGACGACCCGCGCTTCTACGAGGGCAAGGAGCACACGCTGATCAAGGCGACGTGGCACGCGGCGTCGGCCGCGTGCATGTGCAAGCTGCACCGCCGGACGCCCGCCACGGCCTTTCAGCGCATCGAGTTTCGCGTCGAGGTCTGCGGCGCCGCGTTTGAGACCGTCGACGGGCGGCGGCGCTGTCCGCGCCACTGCGGCGTCGACGCGGGCGGCCCCGTCGAGTCGAAGCACTTTCCGGGCGTCTGCGCGCGCGCGCTCAAGCTCGAGCTCTGGTGCTGCCACGCCCCCGCGGCCAACGGGACGGCCAACCCGCGCGCGACGAGCCTGCGCATGGAGTCGCTGACCAACCTGCTCGACCACAAGGACCACAAGGGCTGGATGCGCCAGCCCTTTGTGGACATGGTGTGCTGCGCCTGCGCGCTGGCCAAGCCCGAGATGCGCACCGACGCGGTGCTGGAGCTCAAGGCCGACTGCGACAACGTGGCGGCCGCGCTCGACAACGAGTGCCAGACGCGCAACCACACCGACGCGGCGCTCGGCCCGCTCGACGAGTCGGCCGTGTGGCTGCTGCGCCGCGGCGACGGCGGGCTGCACACGTCGGCCTCGGGCCTGACCACGAGCGTCAAGACCACCAAGCGGCTGCCCGACGGCTTTCCCGATCTGGCGCGGACCCACGGACACCTCTTTAAACGACTCAAGAGTGGTTAGTGCGTTTTGTGTGCTTCTCCTCACCGCTTGTTCACCCACTGCCGCCGGTTGGCGTTGACCTTCTTGACGAGGGTTGTCCGCGCCCGCCCGGCGGCCGGCGTCGACGCTCCGCGCGCCTTGGACGCCGATCGCTGGCCGTGCTTGCGATTCGAACGCGCCGTGGGCGCGGACGCGGCGGCCTCGGCGCCAAACATCGGCCGCGCGCGCGAGAGTATGTGCGCAAAGATGACCGTGGTCGGCATCTCGCGGTGCGCAAACTCCAGCCACGAGCGGTAGTGCGTCGGGCAGTAGTGGCAGACGCGCAGCGGCGGCGGCACGTTGGCGTTGGCCCCGCCCGAGTCGGCCGGAGCCGGCACCGCCTTCCAGCGCGACGTTCCGTTTTCGTTTTGCTGCTTTCCGCAGTAGCGGCACTGCGGCGGGGGCGGCTTGGGCTGCACCGCCATGGCCGCCTTGGCCGCCTCGCGCCCGTGCAGCATGGCAAAGTCGCAGCGCATGCAGCACGGCTCCGCTCCGAAGCGGGCGCCCGGCGACAGCTTGGCCAGGCAGCCGCAGCCCACGCAGAGCGCGTACCAGTCGCCGAAGACGCGCACGGCGCGGCCGAGCACGGGCACGCGCACCAGCGGCACGTCGCCGCAGGCCACGGCCTTGTCGCGCTGCTCGTAGCAGTTTTTAATGTCGCGGCGCAGCTTGGCCACCTCCGACGCCGCGTCCCTCACGGACGAGGCCGTGCCCACGGCCTCCACAATCGACGCCGGCCGCAAGTCCGCGGGCAGCCGTTCGTCGAGTCCGAGCGCGCAGCCCTCCACCTCTCGCGCGTCGGCCGCCTCCTCGAGCGAGACGGCCGTGCGCAGCGCCGCCGAGGAGCGCTTGGCGCAGCGCATGTGTCCCTCGTGCAGCGCGCCGTCGATGCGCAGCATGCTCGCGCTGAGCCCCAGCTCGTTGAAGGGCACATTCTTGCCAGAGCCGTCTTGGCACGCATTGGCGACGCGTCGGCACTCGGAGCAGCAAAAGAGCTGCGTGCAGTGCGCCGGAAGCCGGCGCAGCGCCGCCTGCTCCGCCGTCTCGCCCTCGTCGGCGCGCGGCGTCAGCAGCAGCCTGCGGCAGACGGCCTCGGCCTGCGCGGCGCGCGTTCGCGGGCCCAGATCGTAGGCGAGGAATTGTGCGCGGAGCGCGCTGCAGCGCGTAAACTCAATCAGCGTGGCCGCGTCGAGCGCGGACAGGCCCAGCACCAAGGCTTCTGCCTCCTGGACGACCCGGCTCGAGCTGCCGCACCCGGTGCCCAGCACCTCCTCGTCGTCCTCGGCAGCGGGCTCCTCGAACTCGTCGTCGTACTCCACCCGCGCTCCGCCGTGCACCTCGTCCGCGGCCGCGGCCGCGGGCTTTGAGATGCCGAGGAGCGCCATGGCGTCCTCCACGGTCAGCAGCGACGAATTGGGCACGGACAGCGCCAGCCGCTGGGCGCGCAGCCGCACCTCGTCCGGGAGCAGCGCGCACAGTCGGTGCGCCGGGCTGTTGGTGTGCAGCGCGCGAAACTGGGCCTCGTCCAAGCGCGACGCGCGCTGGCCGTGGTGCTGCGAGTGCAGCCAAAAGGGAGCGTACTCGGCTCGGAAGCACGCCGAGAGCAGCCCGGAGACGACCGTCACCGCCGAGCACAGGGCCGCGGCCATGGCGAGGTGTTGCTGCGCACGCGGCACGGCGACCGCGGAGGGCGCTTGCACCGTCAGCGCCAACGAGGCGGCGCGGCGCTTGCTCCCAGACCCAGACGCCCCGGACGAGGACCCCACGAGCAGCAGCTGGCGCAGCTGCTCGGCGCGCAGCGCTTGTTGCGATTGGGGCGCCGGCGCCGCCGTCGGCGCCGCCGCTGCGGCCGCCGCCTCGGGTCCCTGCTGGTGGCGCGTCTTTTTGCGCGAACGCGACTCGTGCGACAGCAGCGCGCTCAGCGCGTCGGCCGGTGTTTGCGGGCCCTTGGGGTCCACGGTCGCTTCCCCCGCTGCGGCAAAGGCGTGCATGGCCGCTTGCAAGGACGCCGGCGCCGCGCTGCGCGGCGGAATGCTCAGCTGTCCCGCCGGCTGCTGCGTCACGGAGAGCGCCTCGAGCGACGCCGCGTCCTCGGCGAGAAGCACCGCCAGCTGCAGCCGCATCGCCTCCTTGATGGCGATGGGGCAGCGCTTGGCCAAGTCGCGAAACGCCCCGGTGCTCTGATTGTGCGCGACGCGCCAGCAGCGCGCAATGGCAAACCGCGTCGGCCACGGACGGCGCGCCGCGGGGTGCAAGCACGGGTGCATGCCCGCGAGAGCGATGCCGAGCGCGTGCAGGCAGACGCGCACCGCTCCGTCCGAGTCTTTGACGGCGGCGTTGAGCGTCGACTCCCACCCGCGGCTGCCCGCATTGGTGACGCGCGCAAAGATGGCGAGCAGACTCTGCGAGGCCTTGCAGCAGGAGCGAGGCGAGCATGCGCGCTCGTAGAGCGTGGTCAGGTCGGGCCCATTGGAGGCGCACAGCACCGAGTGCAGCTCGGGCGTCGGAATGAGCAGTTCGTTGACCGCGTCGTGTTCCGACGACCATCGCGGGGACGGCGGCTGGGTTTCCCGAAGCTCGTCGATGGCAATCGCGTACTCGGCGTGGGCCGAGGACCACGCCGCGACCAGGTAGCTGTCGTGGCACAGCCGCGCAAACTCCAGCGCCGCGTGCGCCGGCGGCATGCTGGTCGCGTCGCAGAGCTGCAGCGCGCGGTGCGCCGCGTAGGCCTCGAGCATCTCGCCGTGGCACAGGCGCACCGCGGCCGCCACCGACTGGGGCGCGCGCTCATTGGGAATGCGCACGGGCTGCGGGGGCTCGGGTCCCAGCTCGCAGCGGCTCGCCATGGCCGCGTGCAGCATCTCGGTGGCGCGCCGCTGCGCGCGGACGAGCTCCATGGCGTCGATGATCGCGCGATCGTTGGTGCGCGCGTCGCAGCGCGCCACGGCCGCATCAAAGTCCAGCGTTTGCACCCACCCGGGCAACGCCAGGGTGGAGGCGGCCAGGAGCTGCTGCTGGTCCATGACCGAGGCAAAGTCGACGCACATGCGGGCGTGCAGGCGACGGAGCGCGCCCGTCATGCCCGCGTCCTCAAAGCACGCGTGCAGCAGCCGCGGCTCGGGCTCGAGGACGGGGCGCGCCACCGCCGGCGCGCGCTCGCTCAGTAGCAGTCGCGCTCCTCGTCGTCGTCGCTCGCCATCCCCGTCTCCTCCTCCAGCGGCGACCCCGGCTCCGACGTCGTCGAGTGGTTGTCCTCCTCCTGGTCCTCCGCCGGCGGAGCCGGCGGCGGCGCTGGCAGCGGCTGCTTGGTCCTCATTGCCAACCCCGCCGCAGCCGCTGCGGTGGGATGCGGGGTTGGCTGCCCAAAATGCTCCGGGCGGTCGGGGTCGGTGCCGACGCCGCGCTGGACGAGGCGCGGCTTCTTGCTGCTCGGATCGCGCACGTACTTGTAGTGGGTCGACTGGAACTTGACGCACGGTCGCCACAGAAAGGTGCTCATGCCGCCGCGGGCGGCGGCGGTGTCGGCCCACGCCTCGTCGACAAAGAGCAGCGCCTCCTGGCAGTAGCCGTCGGCGTCGCAGGCCACGCTCGCGTGCGTCGGCAGCGTCTCGCCCCTGACGGCGCCCATGGGGTTGCCGTAGGCCTGCAGCGGGATGCTCGCCGAGGGCTGGAACGTGGGGTCGGAGCGCGCCATGCGGTAGACGTAGGTCTGCGCGCAAAAGGCGAGCACTCAGTCGTTTATACCAGGGGGTCGACCCCCTGGTATAAACAAGTGCTCGGGTTGTGCGCGGGGAAAATATTATGGCAGGAGCTCCCGCTCCTGCCAGGAGCGCCCGTGTCCGCTGCCTGCCCCCCGTTGGGCTGCAATGGCTGTCGAGGGCTGCCAAAGGCTGTTTTCGTCCCCGCGCACAACCCGAGCGCCTGTCAAGTGTGCGGGCAGCTCCCCCGCGCACAACCCGAGCGCTGCCCGCAAAGATGGCAATCCATCCGCCCCCGCGCGCAACCCGAGCACCCGGGCAAGCGGCGGCGCACGTGCATGTAGCGCGAGCACACGAGGCACTTGCCCGGCGTCGGCGGCAGCGCCGAGCCGCCGTCGCGCTCAAAGGCCGCGCGCTGCGAGGGCAGCAGGAACTCGGTGCCCACAAACGCCAGGTCGGTGTCGTCGCCGTAGCGCCAGCGCGCCATCCACACGCAGATGCAGCGCTCGCCCAGGCAGCACGGCCGCTCGCCCAGGCTCGGGTCGGGCGGGCGCAGGTACGCGTCGTCGTGCGACTTGGGCACGACCTCGAGCTCGCGCGTCGGAATGGCGGCCTTTTCGATCAGATCCCCCATGAGCTGGAGCGTGCGGTGCGAGGTCGACTCCCTGCGCCGCTAAGGGGAGGGCGCGATGCGATGAGCGCGCACGCGCGAGCTCGCGCGCAAACACGCCATGGGCGGCGTGTGCGAGGTGCCAGAGACGCGGCTCGACCGCGTCGCGGCGCTGCTGGTGGGCGAGGCCGAGTGGGCGCGCCGAAGGACCATCCCCCAGGAGCGGCGCGCGCTGCTCGTGCTGGGGTCGTTTGCGAGCGCGGCGCTCTTGTTTGTGGGATGGGCGTGCATGCCGCTGCTGGTGCGCGTGGCTGCGTGGGTGTGCGAGCTGGTCTTTTGGTTTGTGCTCGTGTGGACGGGGCTGAGCGTCATTGCGCTCGCGATTGGGGCGCTGATTCAATAATGGAATCGCACGCACAGCGAGAGCATCGGGTGCAGCTTTAGGAATTCGCTGAGCGCCTTTTCTTGCTCGCCGTAGGCCTCGTCCGCGTCGATGGTGGCTTGGTGCTGAAGCACGTTGACGGCGCCATTGTTGGCGTGCGCGGCGAGGCTGGACGGCGCAGGCGGGCGGCGCGGGGGCTTGGCCGCGCTGCTGCGGCCGCCTCCTGCGCTCGAGGCGGCCGGGGCGGCGGGCCCGGCATTCGAACCCGAGCGGGCGTTGATGGGAACCATGGCGGAGACGTTGGCGTTGCGCACAGCGGCCGCGCGGCGGGACGAGTGCGTCGTCGTCCCGGCGCGTTCCATGTGGGCGGACGTGGACGACGCGCGCGGGTGTTGTTGTAGCGGTTATATTATAGCGCACGCTACGATGCACAACGACAGGCCGCATCGGCGGGTCATATACACTAGGAACCGGGGGAGGGCGCGCTCGCGCTGGCCGCCTGCGTTTGCTCGCGCAGAATGCGCTGCGTCTCGCGGTGCAGGAGCAGCTGGTGCACGAGCATCGCGAGAATGGTCGCCATCAGCAGCACAAACGGCGCCGTTCCCGGTCGCATGGCGTCAAACACGGCGGACGCCGTGCGCTCCTTGAGCTCTTCGTCGTGCACGCTCGCGTTGAAGCGGTTGCGCGCGTCAATCCCGAGCGCGACGGCGTCGCGCACGCGCGCCAGCAGGCTCTGCCCAACGCGCTCCTCGAGCGGGGGAGGCACCTCTTCGAAGCGGACCATTTTGCGATAATCCGCTTGCGGGAAGCCTGCCGCTAGGGCAGTATTAGCGACGACGAATGCGGCGAGACGCGGACGCAAAACGGCCCGCCATGGCGACGACCGCGGCCGCGAAGGCGCTCACCGATCTCGACGTCGACGTGCTGGCGCTCGTGCTCCTGGGGCTGCCCCTCGGGGAGCGCCAGCGAGAGTGGATCTACGTCGCGCTCGCCTGCCGCGCTCTGCACGCCGCGGTGCTGTGCGCCTTTGAGGCGGACAGGGTCGAGCGTTTGTTCGCCGCCGGGCTGCCGGGGGGCCATTCCAAGCGACCGCTGCGCGTCATTCGCGCCAGCGGCAGGCGGTTTGCAACCTCCATCCACGGAGCGTGGACGTCGCCCATGCGCATCGTCTACACCAAGGAGCGCCTCGCGTCGCACGACGCGAGCGTGGAGCACCTCTTCTCCGGCACGTTTGTGCCGCCTCGGCTGCGCGGCCAATTCTTGCGCCTGCAGTACGACCCGCGCCAGACGCCGGCGGATCGCGACGCCTCCGAGGCGCGGGCGGCCTACCACCTCTCGACGCGCGCGCTGCACCACCTCTTGCAGCACGCTCCGCTGCACACGATTCAGGCCTGCTTCTTTGAGGTGCTGGGCGAGCACTCGGCGTGCGCGCTCCACCTCTCGCTGCGGCACCACCGCGCGCTGGTCTTCTTTGCGACGGCGCACGGCCGCGTGGACGTGCTCGATCGCCTCGTCCATCGCAACCCTCAGCGCGCGCGCGCCTACGACTTTGACAATGGCCTGCTGCAGCTCCTCAAGGACGAGCGCCTGTGCGCCATGTTTGTGCGCGGTGGGACGGGCTCTCGCGTCGCGCGGGTGCCTCAGGTTTCCTCGGAGGCGTCCCACGAGCAGCAGCAGCGCCTCATCGAGATTCAGCTCCTCATTGGGCGTCCCGCTGCGCTCAACGACCGTTTTTGCGTCCTCGATTGGCTGAGCGCCACGCTCGTCGCGCTCGACATGCGCATCAACAATGGACCCGTTGGCGCTCAGTATCCCGAGCACGCTCGGCTCCACGGCCTCGCAATGGTCTTTCGCTTTGCGGGCGTCTGCGTGCAGATTCCGCCCAGGTCCGGCCCGTGGCTCAAGGCGCGCGACATGTGCGACGCGCACTGGCACGCATTTCGGCTTTTGCTCTGCGAGGCGTCGGCGGGCGGGTCGCTCCGGGTGCTGGACGGGCTCTGGGCTGCGCTGCGCGCCCTGAACGCCCCGCCAGCGTCGGGGCCGCCGTCGGCGCCGCTGGTGGCGCCTCCGAACCGCTGGATCTTTCAGGCCGGGCTGATGTGGGGCGTGCTCCTCCACTTGCTGCTCAAGCCGCGCTGCGGCGCGGTGCTGCGGTGGATTGTGCAGACCTGCCA
>Ga0115012_10002540_pt1 | contig 10677 bp, 5 predicted proteins | sample TroAtlMetagenome_FD_88706 | JGI IMG/M metagenome (GOLD analysis project Ga0115012, IMG submission 88706) | Marine eukaryotic phytoplankton communities from Atlantic Ocean - Tropical Atlantic ANT10 Metagenome | ecosystem: Environmental > Aquatic > Marine > Oceanic | place: Tropical Atlantic Ocean...
AAATGTCGGATCTATTTTCTGTTGAGGGACACCAGGTATGGCGACATAGTTTAAAGTTAATATGCCTCCAGACCAGGCCAGCACTGTGATTCTGACCATTGTACTAATGATCGCTGCCTGTTCCTCTGCGTCAGGAAGAATAGCAGCCTTTGCTTTACCAAAGAAACCTTTTTTCTTCGGTTCAGTATCAACTACCTCTTCTTTTATTTCATCTGTCATTATAACACATCAAGGTCATGTTATTTATATAAGTTCCTACTTATTATAATATCCTCTTGGATATTGTAACCCTTTCGCTGGTCTCCTACCATGTATCCATCCTCGTAATCCTGCATCAAGATCTGTAATACTATGATCTGTAGGTGTACCTGATCCACCAGTAACCCTTTCAATAGATTCCCATGTTGCTGTAAGGAATGCAGTATTAGTATTTGCTACAAGGTGTGCGTTAGCAACACTAGCAGCATCCACAGTTGTTGATAAAAAGTTTTCATTAAATACTATTCTATCAAAAGTATTACAATGTAAGATTCCTCCACCTTCAACAGCAGCAATTGATACGTTAGCATCAGCAACAGTTGCTCTCACTTCCCACGAACTTACTGTGCCTGATCCTGTTGCCACATCAACCCATCCACCTGTTGCAGTCTCAGCAGCACTATTAGTATTCACTACTAAATTAACGTTATCAACATAAAATTCTAGTGATCCAGAAGTAAAATTTCTTATCCACAACCTTAGTGGTCTCTTCATAGTAGGACAAGAAGGACTGATAGTTTGTCTATCAAATTTAATCAGTCTTATCTCACCATTAGAAGGAAGAGCATTAGTCTCACAAAATGTAGTGAGATTACCATCATAAAGATTATTAAGAGTACTGGTATCAGTATTACCAGTAGTTAAATTCTTTACAACTACATGAGTAGCCCACGTAAGAGGGTTGTATGGGTCTGAATCATAGAAAGTATTTGTCTGATGAACTGTAGTCATTAGTTAGGAACCCTACCACAGAATAGCATTCCCACAGTACTATCACCTGCAATTTGATTCAAACCTTCCTGTGATTGAACAACAGATCCCAATATAACAACATACTTTTCAGAACCACTAACAGTGATAGTATCACCTGGTCTGAAGTCAGTTAAACCTGGAGCAGTACTAACCTGAATTAAAACAAAATCATCAGGTATATAATATGGACAAGGAACAAAGTGAGACATAATAGGTATTCCTTTTATTGGTCTGTAATAATCTATAAACGCATCAGTTTTATCATAAGTACTGTTCCTATAATAAATTACATGATCAGCTGATGAACTATTTTCTACGCCAATATTTGAAGCATATCTAGAATGAGGGGACCATTGTCCTCCATCTTCATTCCTCATGTAACCATACAAAGAATCTCTAGATTTACTAACAGTATCAGCTGGTTCATTTAATGGTGAGTTGTCACTATAATAACTGTGATGATATCCAGGTATAGTAGCATGAATTTCTAAAGCGTTTCCATCATCAACATAAGTAAATAGACCACCATGATATAAGTAATCTAAATCCATTCCTGGACTAGGATTACCAAAGGTATCACCCCTAGGTATAGTGAATGTCATGTATGGATAAGGAATGCTATTAATAATCTGAACAAATTGAATTACACAGAAGTTTGAATCCTGAGCCTGATCTCTATAGTATCTAATCTCTAAAGGATATGATGTTGAAGTATTAGTACTAGCAATACTCCAAGATGAATTGTATTGTGTAGTCTTAGCAATTTCCTCATGACCACCTTGAACATCTACTCCTGCTGTTCCTACAAAATATCCAGGTTCTTGAGTACCAGAAGTTGATACGTTATTAGTTCTCGCAGTTGCTACCGTATTAAAAGGATCCCAATAAGATCCTGATTTAACAATCATTTGATAATTAGTATCACTTTGATTTGATTGTGGCATAGAGAATGCGTAATAACTAGTGCCATAAATCTTATCAGAATTATTTACGACTTTTAGTATGGCATTGTATCCATCATCACTCTTTTGGAAGAAGGTACTTGTCGCTCCAAAATTAGTAGTAATTAGATTAGGGTTACCATCTCCAGCATCAGTACCTGTTTCTGGTTGGTTCGCACCAAAGACAATATCTGTAGCAGCAGAACCTATTGAAGAAGGTGAAGCATCAGTAGGAGCATTTGGATCAACATGCTTCATAGAGTGTGCAGATGCAGGTATAGTAAATGTTGGATTCTGACTCCATCCATCAGTTATATTATAAATTTCTATGTGACTTATATAACCTCTATCATATTGGCTAGCATGACTAGCATCATGTCTATAAATTCTTAACTTCAAATCCTTACCAGCACCACCTCCACCAGTCACAGTACCTGGAACAGTATACTTCCAATAAGGATGCCAATCACCAGTAACATTAGCATAATTATAAGATGGTAATAATTTAATAACACCCTTCATCGTTGCATTAGTATCATTAGCATAACAATACTCAACAATCTTATTATTACCATAGATACTAGCAGCTCCATCATAACTAGAAGGTGCTTCGTACCCTAAATCAATTACTTCATCTTCAGACTGATGACTACCATCAGTATCCCAATTTAATTGTGTTCCTGCTGCTCCAAGAGTACCAGAACCAACAACAGTTGGATAATCATCATCGTTATATGCATTATAAGGATAATTACCTTTGTTCGCTACATTATAAACCTTGTCAGCAGCATAAGAACTACCAGAACATATTGTGAAAGTTCCTGGTAGACTAGAATCCAAATAAAAATTCAATCTATCATTCATATATGTTTCAATAGTAAGATTCTCATTTCCTGCTATGTCTGGTCTTCTAAAAAATGAATGTCCATCTTTACCATGAGTCCAACCGTTTACTGGAGCACTACTACCACTAAGATCTATTGCAGTACCAGCAAGAGCATCTGCTTCTGTTGCTGCTAACTTAATATACGAATCAGAATATCGTATAATATAATAAGTGTCACCTAGAGTAAGTCCTGTAATATTATCATCAGCAACAGGACTTGAAGAACTAGGAGGAGACCATACAACTGCGTCTCCTGTTTTAAAAGATTGATTTGTAAAAGTATTTAACTCTCCTGTTCCTGACCAAGAAGCACCACCAGAATTACTAATATTCTGTACGTGTAATCTCTCCAACATCTTATAAGATACTGTTCCATTTGCAAGAACATCAAAAAACCTATAAGTTGTATAGTTATCAGTAAGTCGTCCACCACATTGTCTCCAACCTTCATCATAACTGACGGAGTGACCACTACCAACCCAGTTATTAGATGGATTAGCAATTCCAATAGGTACACCAGTCTTTGCAGTACCTCCATGCATATTCAAACCAGCAAATGCTACCTCCAATGCATCTAATACATCTGAATGAGTCCAACCTGCATTACCACCGTTAACTGGGGATGTACCTGTTAAAATTGCCATTTATATTACTCTCCGATTTTGAGTACAGTAAGTGTTACTTGTACAGTAGACGCACTAGCACTTCTATTATTTATTGCAACAAATATGTTAGTCTGCTTTGGGTTCTCATTGTTGAATCCCATGACACCAGGTGTTACTAGCACTGAGTTATTAGATGATGTAGTTCTCACCTCTGCGATGACACCACTTCCAGGTAATGGATCGTTACCTTCACTCCTAACATTGTCATTAGTTCTTGATGTACTATCACAGTATATTCTTACCCAAGCTTCAACATCAGTTTCTACTTTATATAAAACATATCCTCTATAACCATTAGAAAAATCTAATGTTCCATAACCATTAGCAGCAATTGAAGCACTAGTAGCAGTGATATCTTCTATAGATGGAATAACATTAGAAGTATCCTCAACGTTAATCCACTTACTAGTTACAGTATCATACTCTAACTTAGTCTTAGTTGCTAGATTAGCAGCATCAATAACAGTATCACCAAGAGCACTTAAAGTAGTAGCTCCACCAGCACCAGATACATCAGGTTTAGGTTCCCATTGATTGTTAGAAGCAACCCACTTCAATACCTCTTGATCATTTGGTGCAGTTGAAGTGTCAACATTATCAAGATCACCAAGACTCTCTACAAGAGTTGGTTTGTTTTTAATGTAACCAATAGTAGTATTTGAAGATTCAGTCCAATTTGCTTGTAGATCTGTATCACTTGGTTTGTTTTGTATCTGTGACAATCCAGTAGTTGAAGTCCAATCAGCATTTACTGGTGCAGTACTGTCAATAGTTATCTTAGCATTAGCAGAATCCCAAGCAACAGTAGTTCCATTAGAACCAACAAATTGTATCTCATCAGTAGTACCACTAGAAGGTACTAACTGTACAATTGCTTGGTTAGTTGTACTATTAGTTCCCGTAAGATCATAAGTTGCTCCACTACCACCACCGCCACCAATAGTTCCTTGACGGAACGCACTGTATTCTTCCTTTATGGCATATACTGAACAAGATCCAGTACCGTCAGATGGTATGAACATACCAACATTAAAATAATAATCACCAGTACCTGTTTTTCTTAAAAATATGGATGGTGCAGTTAGAGGATCAGTAGGATCTCCTTGAGTCGTTGAACCAACTTTGAATACACCAGTATCTCCATTCTGCCAAGTTTCACTATATTCCTTCACCCATATCTTATTACGTGGCATATCAATAACGAAGTGCCATGAGTAAACTTCAGCTTGAGGACTATTATATGCACCAAGTTGCATAGGATCCCATTCAATTCCATTAGCAGGCCAGTTCCAAGTAGTTCCAGTTGATATAGGATCTCCTGTTATGTACCTGTCAGTACCATTAACCCTACTATAACATTTCCAATGATCAGTAGTAGTATTAACACCGTTTACTTTATCTGATATCTTTTTACTACTAGCAGCATTTGTTGGACCATTATTATCACATCTAGTAGTTTGTTTATCAGCAAAATACCACCCCCAATAAGGATCAGTACCATTAGAACCAAATGTGACCACAAATTCATATATTTTATCATTGTCTAATTTTTCAAACTTGACATCTACATGTCTATTAGCACCAGTATTAGCATAATTTACCGTGTTCCCACCACCAGCATAACCTGCTGGTGCAGCTGCATTAGTGCTATATGTACCACCACTGGTACTTTCCGATTGATCAATTACTGGTACTTCTACCGTACTTCCACCACCGCCACCACCAGTAACATTAGAGTTAATTACTTTGTTAGTAGAATCATAGGTGTAATTAATGCCAGTGTTAGTACCACCACTTAATGCTGCAAACGCTGCATCCTTAGCATCATCATCATAATACTCAGTAGATGCTGGTGATCTAAATTGAATCGTACTATCATCAACTCTTTCTACTGTAAGACCATCAACACCTCTGAAGGTAAGATCTTGTGTACCAGTATCAAATCCTGATCCAGTAAGTCTTAGAATACTATCTGCTGCTGGTGCTGCTGCAACTATTGATGATGTATACTGTTGTACCTCTCCTGTTAATAGAATCTCATCATCACCAGTAGGGTTTGTAGTTTTAGATATTGATATACCGTCACCAGCAACACCAAGAGTCCACTTCTGTACATTACCAAGATTATCTGTTAACTTAACAAGTTTTCTAACAGCATTCTGTCCTGCATTACCAGAAGTATAGTCATCTACAGCAAACGTATAGGTCTTCTGCATCGTACCTATCAAAGTTGCCAGATCAGAACTAGTAGTATCATCAGTAACTACTATCCTATTATTAGTCCAACTACTACCATCAGAATAATATAATGCACCTGAGTCTATAGCATAAGCAAACTTAGCTTGATTTACATCAGTAGCAGGGAAAGATGTAACGTTAGTAAACTGTGTTACAGCAATATCTGGAGCATCAGTCCATATAAGTTCACCACTATCTTCCTTCAACCACTTACCTGTCTCAAAAGTGTTAGGAGTATCAGTTAATGCTAAAAATGTAGTAGCATTTATATTATTAGTACCACCTTGTTGTGAAGACTGCCACGTGGTTCCATCCCACCTCCATGTAACAGAACCTACTGCGTATGTGTCCTCCAGTTCAGGAGTATTAGGAAAATTTAATGCCATTATGCGTTAACTACTATAGTACCGTTCATTGAAGAATGATATTGACAATTATAATAATATGTTCCTGGTGTTACGTTGGTTGTGTCCCATATAACAGCACCAATTCCAGTTCCATTTCCATTTACACCACTAACTCCATTTGAAGTTCCCGTAGAATTCACAGTGTTAATCCAGAATGGATGACTACTAGCATTTATGTTAATGGTAAGTGTATCTCCTTTTTTAATTACAAGAGAAGCGTTAAACGCATCAACATGTGTTGTTGATCTATCAGTTCCATTAAAGACATACTGACCAGAACTCGCAATAACATTAAATGAATGAGATTCTACCTCATCTTGTATTGGTCTATGATATATATTCTGCCTTGGAAATAACTGAGCGTGTTGTAAAACATGTAGGTCATCAATGACTCGCTTTCCTTTAAGATTATCTCTATACCATCCAGCAAGGTAACCAGTATCAGGTCTTGGATTGTCAACTCTCAACTCAAGGTTAGGACTATCCCAATATTGGAAAGGAGCACCATTTAAACCTTGACAAGTAGGATCATCAAAAGCTCCACCAGTAGTATTGAATGTCATGTCACCTATCTTACCGTTCTGCTGAAGATATGCTTTAACATCACTATTAGTGAACCTCTCTTTACCTGTTGCTAAACATGCTGCTACACCACAAACCTGTGGAGATGCCATACTAGTTCCATTGATAGCATAGTAATAATTCGGTCCACCATACTTAGCATCACTATAACCATAAGAATTAAATGCTGACAATGTATGAACACCTGGAGCCCAAACATCTATACGTGGCCCGAAGTTAGAGAATGATGCTCTACGAAAATCCTTAGCAACATCTTGAGCACCAACACATATTACATCCTTAGTATTGTTAGGACTTGAACCTCTATTATAATAATAAGTTCCTGAGTTTACAATAAAGACTCTATTATTCCAGTCAACATAGGAGTCATGACTAGACTCAGGAACACAACCATAAAAATTATTATTCCCTGCTGCTCCAATAACAATTACACCATCTTCAATAGCATCCTCAACGTCTGCATTAACACCAGTGTAATGATAATTAAATTGCCTCTTCCACTGACTCAATCCAAAGTCTTTCTCTATACCTACTAGATTCCAACCAGATGGATTAGGATTAGATGCACTATATGTTGTACCACGAAAAACTACACTACCATAATCATTAATAGTAAAACCATTCTCAAATGCATTCCTCAAGTCACTAGAGTATCCCCAACTATGATTAGTAACAGTAGGATTCCTCACTCCAGTTTTAGAATTAACTTGTTTATATCTATGAAATGCTCTCAAATAATCAAAAGCAAGTAAAGGAGTTATAGGAGTACCTAGAGAAGCCGCATTACCTAACACCTGCATACTATAAATGTTTGCTTCAGGAGCCCACCCATAAAACTTACCAGCAACAGTACCACATACATGAGTACCATGATAGGTACTGTTAGTTGCATTATCAAAATAATTACTATAAGTACCCGAAGGAACGGACATTCCATCATCATCAATACTAGTTACATATTGATTTAACTGACCATACCAATCATATTGTACATACCTGTCTCTATTATCTGACAGTGCTTTCCACTCCTCACAATCAAATGATACTGGATCATCACATATAATTACATCAACATTTTTACCACCATTAAAAATTTCTATATTATCATTAACTATCCCACTACCCCACGATTGTTTCCTTCTTTGTGCATCAGTACCTGCAACATGAAGTTTCCCCCAATCTTTATAGGCAGAATTGTTACCACTCTTAGCAAAGTCTCCATTATGAGGATACGGTTCATTGTTAACTACCCCATAAGGAACAGGAGTAGCACCTAGGTCTTCAGGTAATCTTTCACAAGCAAGAACTCTGGAATCACCACGTAAATTCTCTGCTTGAAGATCACTCATATAATAATGGGTGCTTCTACTAATAGGTCTTTTCCATTTAATCTTAAATCCATCTGATGTCATATCAGAATAGAATTTATCTAAATCATCTCTATTTTTAAGAGTTACGACATATACTTTGTCGGCCATATCATACCTCTAGTTGTACATATGTTAATGTAACAGTAATTTGAGCTGATGCACCACTCTTATTAACTACTTTGATAAAACAACTTGAATTTATAGGAGAATCATTATTAAATCCTATAGTACCAGGAGTAATTGGTTGAACTGTAGCCTCTGAAGTAATAACTTCAGCAACTACACCTGATCCTGGTAATGGGTCAGTGGTTTCTGATCTGTTTGCATCATTAAATCTAGCACCATTACTAGTATAGAGTGTTACCCATGCAGCATGAGATACCTCAACAGACAATAGAGCATATGTCTTTGCTGTTGTAGCAGTCATATCAAACTTCTGATCATTAGCAATAGCACTAGGTGTTTGCACGGCAACAGTTTGCCTCGCTCCAAGACCTGTACCTATAGCATCAGTACCAGGAACCCAAGCACTACCATTCCATTTCAATACTTCACCAACAGCAGGTGCTGCTGTAGTTGTATCAACATCTCCTATGTCATCAATGGCATTGATTGTAGTACCAGTATCATCAGTACCATTAACCCATGCACTACCATTATATTTTATTACTTGACCTGTAGTTGGTGTTGAGATAGTTACATCAGAAAGATCATCAACAGCAGTAACAGCAGCACTAGCTGCTAATGTTCCATCACCAGCAATACTTAGATTATTTCCTACCTTTATACCACCCAGAGCACTAGCGGTAGCAGATGGAAGAACATAGTTACTTGTTATACCCTGTGCTTTCCAAGAAGTGCCATCCCATGTCCATGTTATACCTTCTGCTGTATGAGCAAACGATCCATCAGTAGGTTGATTCGTTGTTGAAGGGTAATTTATTGCCATTTATTTAACCTATTGCTACGGTTGCCTTCCAAACACCACCAAAGTATATAGCTTTGATAGTAAATGTGTTGGTTGTGTTTGCTTCTGTTGTGCCAGTGATTGTTGCTTGTGTTGCATCAACACCGTCAATACTTAATGTAGTAAGAGTACGTGGTGTACTTCCTTGTGGTACATAAACTGTGATCTCAACCACAGTACCCTCTACTGCCTGTGCTCCTATAACTTTTACAGGGAAATCAGCTTGAGCAGATGTACGAAGGAAAGAAGATCCAGTTGAAAGATCATACTCAGTTGCATCATCATTTAGTTGTGGTGCAACATACTTACCTGCTTGATGAAAGACCTGTCTTTCAGACCAATCATCAGCAGCAAAATCTCCACTAGTCTCAGCAGGCCATAAATCCTCAGGAGTATAACTTCCTAAAGCAACAGAAGTAATATCACAATAATATTCAAGCCAATCGCTAAGTAATAAAGTTTCTGAATTTACAGTACCAGGTCTATTAGGATATTGTAGATTAATATAAGAAATACACCCAGACAAATCACCACCAGCAGTTGTTACTGGTGTTGGTACTTTAGTTTTACTTCTTGTATAGAATTTAACTTTACCATCATACCTAGACATCTTAACATCTTCACCCAACCAGACAGAATTATCTGATAAGAATAAGTGTCTGACCTTCTTCTCTGCTGAACCTATATCATAGGCAGCATTAGTAGAAGGTAAGATGTGTCCTACCTGCTCAAGATAGTGTTGTTGAGTTAAAGTATTATACTTTGCTTCTAAAGAAACTGTGTTGTTTGAAATCTTTGGAGTAAAACTTGGTGACAATGGAGGTGAAGCATCAACCCATTGAGTACCACTACCATCATCATAATAAACTTTTAGTCTACCTTCATTAGATTTCCACCAAAGGTCTCCATCAGTAGGTGTGCTAGGTGCTGCATCAGAAGTGGTAACAGTAGCACCACCGCCGCCGCCTCCACCACCAGAGGAATTGATTGTAAACCCTTCAGTACCTATAGCACTAATTGTAATACCAGTACCAGCAGTTATTAAAACATCATCTGTAACACCAGAACTAGCAGACAATCTTAATTTAACACCAACAGCATCTCCAATACATGCTTGAGAGTATGTTGTATCTGTATATGAGGTTAAGTATCCTTGAGCAGCATGGTTACCCCAACCGTATGCATTATTCCATTCACCAACTTTAGTATCATTGATATTGTTAGCACCCATATCAATGCTAAATCCTGTAGCATCAAGGTCTCCACCTAACTGAGGTGTTGTATCTTCTACAACATTTTGAATACCAGCAGAACCAGTACCAGTAACCCACCTAGTTTGAGAAGCATTCCACTGAACATACTCGCCATCATTAGGACTTACGATACTAACGTCAGCAAGGTCATTAAGAACAGCAGGAACAGTTGGTCTACCTGTCAGATCACTATATGCACCAGAGAATATAGTAGGTTTGTTTTTAATAAACCTAAGTGATCCTGACTGATTCTCATTCCAATCAGACTGAACCTGTGCAGCAGGTATAGTTGGTTGATTAATTAGATCGTTATAAGAACCACTCGTTGCTACAGCAGCAAGATTTGGTTTGTTAATA